>JAESFN010000573.1_pt1 | contig 30144 bp, 23 predicted proteins | sample 9269411 | NCBI WGS metagenome assembly JAESFN01 (sample SAMN14505399, study PRJNA617100) | algae metagenome | isolation source: Iphinoe sp. HA4291-MV1 and co-occurring heterotrophs from trail next to... | place: USA: Maunawili Falls, Hawaii | collected 2009-07-25
ATGGTCTCCCACCACACCGACAGCCACCCCCAGGGCGCCTGGGCGGTGATCATCTTCGCGGTGCCGATGTTGATCGGCATGTTCGTCTATCCGAGCTTCACCGCCGTCGGCGTGCTGATCCTGGTCGCCGGGGTCGCGACGCAGGCCGCGTTCAGCCTGCCCGGCATCGCCAACCACATGGTGCTGGCCCTGCTGGTCGGCATCGGGTTCGTGGTCACCGCGCTGTACGTGCTGATCCGGGGCTGGCGTGCACCCAGCGACGTGCCGTTCGACGTGCGGTTGTTCGAGTACGCCCGCACCCCGATCGGGCTGACCATGGTGGTGATCTACGCCTTCACCACCTTCCACAAGCTGAACACCGCGTTCTTCGACCCGGTGTTCTCCTGCGCCAAGCACCTGACCGACCAGATGTTCAGCCTGAACGGCATCCCGGAGCCCGCCTTCCCGCCGCCCATGGTGCTGGCCGCCGCCGTGGGCACGATCATCGTGGAGACCGCGATCGTGGTCTGCTTCGCGGTGCCGAAGCTGCGCCGCTACGGCCTGCCGCTCGGGGTGGGCTTCCACGGGCTGCTGGCCTGGTCCTCGTTCTACGACTTCGCCGCCTCGGTGTACGCGCTCTACCTGCTGCTCATCCCGACCACGGCGTTCGCGGCGGTGGCCAAGCGGGCCCCGAACCTGCGGATCTGGGCGCTGATCGCCTTCGGCGGCCACGTGATGCTGGCCGTCACCACCTCGTGGACCGGCACCGAGCAGACCACCTTCGGCCTGCACTGGCACACCCTGCTGGTCGTCATGTGGTACCTGGCGGTGTGGCCGATCATGCTGCTGCTGTGCTGGGCGGTGTGGACCACCGACCGGCGCACCCCGTTCCCGGGTTGGTCCTGGCGGCCGGCGCTTCTGCTGCTGGTGCCGCTGCTGGCCTTCGTCAACGGCGCCACCGCGTACGTGGGCCTCAAGACGGTGGCCAACTACTCGATGTTCAGCAACCTGCACACCGAGAACGGGCAGAGCAACCACCTGATCCCCGGGATCAGCGCGCTGCAGGTCTTCCCCTACCAGGACGACCCGGTCACCGTGCTGAAGATGGACGCCGACGGCGACACCAACGTGCCGAACCCGAAGTGGATGCGCGAGGAGTCCCCGCAGGTGGTGCCGATGCAGGAGCTGCGGCGGGTGGTCCAGCTGTGGAAGGACGCCGGGCTGACCGGTGACCGAGCGGTCAAGGTCTCCTACGAGCGGGCCGGCCAGACCTTCACGGTGCCGGACGCGGTCGCCGATCCGGTGCTCGGTGCCCCCATGCCGCTGTGGCAGCAGAAGCTGATGAGCTTCCGGGCGCTGACCAGCCCCGAGGGCCCCGACATCTGCCGCTGGTAGCCCAGCGGTAGTTCAGCGACGGGCGGGTCTCAGCGGCGGCGGCCTCGGGCCTTGAAGCCGATGAACACACCGATCAGCACCAGGATCACCAGGCCGAACACCAGCAGCGTCCCGATCTTCTTGAGGAAGCCGCTCTTGGCCAGGATCTCGGCCGCCTGCGGGTCGGTGAGCAGCGGGACGAGCGTTGCGATCGTCATGCCGGGACGGTAGAGCTCCACGGCCGGGGGCGCAGCGCGGGGCGAAGATCTCACGATGGGTACCCCGATTGACACCATCGGGTGGCGTCTGATTAACCTGATCGTGGGCACGGCGGTTGATGCATAGTCACTCCCCGATACCGCCGTCCGCCTGTGCGGTGCTGCTCCCCATGCCCCGCGCACCCGTCAGCCGCCGTGCGAGAGGGGCCGTAGTGCCGTCCGAACCCCGAGTCGTGACCATCCCGTCGCAGCGCACCGGGGCCGTGCACCGGCCGACCGGCGGGGACGTGCACCGGCCGACCGGCGGGGCGGTGCACCGGACCACCGGGGGGACCCACCGCACCGGCGGCACCCACCGCTCCACCGGGGCCCGGCACCGGGCCCGGGTGTACTCGCTGGACGGGCTGCGCGGGGTGGCCGCCGTGGTGGTGTTCGTGCACCACGTGTTCCTCACCCAGCCCGCGCTGGCCGACGCCCACCGCGACGGCGCCGGGGGTGGTCTGGACTGGCTGCTCACCCACACCCCGCTGCACCTGATCTGGGCGGGCACCGAGGCCGTCTTCGTGTTCTTCGTGCTCAGCGGTCTGGTGCTGGCCCTGCCCACCGCCGCCGGCGGCCGGATCGACCTCGCCGCCTACTACCCGCGCCGACTCTTGCGGCTGTACCTGCCGGTGTGGGCGGCCGTGCTGCTCGCGCTGGCCGTGGTGGCCCTGGTGCCGCACGCCTGGCAGTCCGGCGACAGCTGGTGGATGCGGACCTACGCCACCGACCCCACCGCCGACGGTGTGCGCGGTGACCTGCTGCTGATCCACGCCCCGGGGACCAGCAACCACGTGCTGTGGTCGTTGCAGTGGGAGGTGGTGTACTGCCTGGCGCTGCCGCTGGTGCTGGCCCTGTTCAAGGTGGTCCGGCGGCTGTGGTGGCTGACCGGCCCGGCGGTGCTGGGCACCCTGGCCGCCGGGGCCGCGCTGGACATCCCCGCCCTCTGGTACCTGTCGATCTTCGCGCTGGGCACGCTGATGGCGGTGGAGCGGCCGCGGCTGGCCCGGTGGGCGGCGGCCCTGGACGACCTGCGGCTGAGCGGCCGGTGGTGGGCGGGGACGGCCGGCGTCGGGGTGGTGCTGCTGCTGAGCTGGTGGTTCCTGCCGGTGGCCACGTACGGCCCCGCCGGGGTGGGTGCGGTGCGCGGGCTGCAGGCGGTCGGGGGCTGCGCGATCGTGTTCACCGCCTGGTTCTGCCCGGCCGCCCGGGACGTGCTGAACTCCGAGCTCGCCCAGTGGTTCGGCGACCGCTCGTTCAGCCTCTACCTGGTGCACCTGCCGGTGGTGGTCGCGGTGACCACCTTCCTGGGCGGGCAGCCGCACCTGATGGGTGTGCTGCTGCTCAGCGCGCTGATCGCCTTCCCGCTGGCCGCGGTGTTCCACCGGTTCGTCGAGCAGCCGGCGCACCGGCTGGCCCGCCGGGTCGGCCAGGCGATCACCAACCGGCGCAGCCCGCACCGTCATCCCGTGCTGACCGAGCTGGTGCCGGCCCAGCGCCGGTGGCGACCGGACCCGGCGGTCGAGGTCGACCGCCGGGTGGCCGGCTGAGGAGCGGGTCTAGCGGGCCAGCCATTCGTCGACCAGCTTGTGGAAGTGCCGGATCCGGGCCTCCTGGTAGTCGCCGAGGGTGATGCCCGGCTTGCCGTGCGTCTTCATCCCCTTGTTGATCGCCACCAGGTTGGCGAAGTCCTGGTCGAAGATCGGCGCGAAGAGGCTCAGCTCCGGGGCATGCTCGACGAACGAGTCCTCGTACTGCAGCACCTTCAGCGGGGCGCTGGGTGGACGCGGCCCGGACGGGTCGAACGGCAGCATCAGCTGCACGTCGAAGATCGAGCTGCACGGGTCGTCGCCGTTCGGCCGGAACCGGTACTGCAGGCCCTGGGTCAGCCCGGCCCAGGGCAGCCAGTTCGGGAACACGAAGTACTCGATGGAGTCGATCAGCTCGGCGTGCGAGCGGTCGTCCAGGTTCATCCCGATCTGCGGGCCGACCAGCTGCTTGGCCATCTCGGCGATCATCGCCCGGGCGGGCATGCCGTCGGGCAGCGGCGGGATCTGGTCCTCCGGGGCGCCGAACGCGGCGGCGGTGGCGTGGAAGACGTCGTCCGGGGTGCCGCCCTCGGACAGGTGCGGGCTGGGGGTGGCGGTCAGCGTCATCAGCCGGCTTGTGGTCTTCCAGATGTCGTACTGGGTGTTCGCGTCGCCGGTGAACTCCAACGCCTGCGGGTGCGTCAGGTAGACGTGGTAGGACTCCAGGAAGGCCTCCAGGCAGGCCTTCCAGTTGATCGGCACGATCTTGCGCACGTTGGCGACGGAGAACCGGTGCTCCAGCGGGTAGGGCTTGAAGTGCTCCGGGATGACGTCCAGGTGCTCGATCAGCGAGCCGGCCTCATCGTCGAAATTGATGAAGACGAACCCGCCGTAGGTCTCGCAGCGGATCTCGCGCAGGCCGAACCGGGCGCGGTTCTCGGTGACCTGGGGGAAGTCCCACTGGCAGGGCACGTGCTTCAGCGTGCCGTCCAGGTTGTAGGTCCAGGCGTGGAAGCCGCAGACGAACGAGGTGGCACCCTCGCCCGGGCCGTCGGCGATCAGCCGGGCGCGGTGCTGGCAGGAGTTGTAGAAGGCCTTGATGCCGCCGTCCGGCTGCCGCACGATCAGCACCGACTTGTCGCCGATCTCGTAGACCAGGTGATCGCCCGACTCCGGGATCTCGTGGGCCAGGCAGGCCCACTGCCACACCCGCGACCAGAGCTTCTCGTACTCCAGGCGCATGAACTCGGGGGACAGGTAGCGGTCGACGTCGAGGTCCTCGACGCCGTAGCTCGGCGGGGGCGACTGCTCGAGCAGCGGGGCGGGGATCTCCGGGCCGATGTCCGAGGCGAGGATCTCCTGCACCGGGGTCATGGTCTCGCGCGCATCACTGGGAACGGTCGTCATGGGTGGTGGATCCTCCCTGGTGGCGGGCCGGTCGGGTCCGTGATCCCGCCGCGTGAGTCAAGTTTGTGCACACTGCACTAATTGCTGCCGCACCGCCGATTGAACCATGGGTGCGCTTGATCGAGCTAGGCGAGTGTTCCGGCCGGTCCGGGAGAGTCCGCCCCGTCGAGCAGCCGGGCCCGGGAGCGGCCGTCGGCGTCCCGGTGGCCGGGGGCGGTCAGCCCCTCGTTGACCAGTCGCCGGCCCATCCGCAGGCAGGCCGCGATCTCGTCGTCGGACAGCGCCATCCGGTCGGTGCGCAACCCGAAGGAGACCACCCCGTTCCAGGCGCCCCAGAGGAACCGGGCGACCAGCCGGCTGTCGTAGCCGGCGTCGGCCTGCCCGGCCTCGATGGCCTCCTGGATGCGCCGCTGGAAGCCGCCGAGGATCTCCTCCAGCCGCTCGCCGACCCGGTCCCGCAGGGGGCCGTCCACCTCCGGCATCCGGGTCTCCACCCCGTCGAAGGCCAGGAACCGGAACGACCCCGGATGCTGCAGGTGGAACCGCAGGTACACCTCGCCGGCCGCCATCACCTGCTCCAGCGGGGTGTACGACGGGTCGAACGCCCGCTCCAGGTACCCGGCGAACTGCTCCAGTGCCCGATCCACCAGCGCCAGGTACACGCCGTCTTTGTTGCCGAAGTGGCCGTAGATGGAGCCCACCGACACGTCGGCCGCCTCGGCGAGCTCGTCCATCCGCACGCCCCGGTAGCCGACCGAGGCGAACGCGGACTCGGCGGCGTCCAGGATCCGCTCCCGGGTGCGCGCCCGCCGCCGGGACATCCGGGGGCTGGGGCTCACGGCGGTGCTCACCCGGGTGATTGTAGTCAGGTTCAGAAGTGAACGTACTTGTAATTTCGCGGGCGCCCGGCCACGATGAGTGTCCTGGGTCACTGGGCAGGGAGGCTCGATGTCCGAACGCCGCGACGTGGTGATCGTGGGAAGCCGGCTGGCCGGGGCCTGCGCCGCCGCCCACCTGGCCCGGGCCGGCCGGACGGTGGTCGCGCTGGACCGGCTCAGCTTCCCGTCCGACCAGCTGTCCACCCACCTGCTGATGCCGGCCGGGGTGGACGAGCTGCGCCGGATGGGCGCCCTGGACGCCATCCTGGCCGCGAACCCGACCCGCTCGCCCTGGCTGGAGCTGGCCGTGGACTCCGGCACCGAGCACGCCGCCCGGGTGCTGGAGCGCTGGCGGCCCAGCGGGGAGACCGACTACTGCCTGTGCGTGCCGCGGCCGATCCAGGACGTCGAGCTGGTCCGGGCGGCCCGGGCCGCGGGGGCCGAGGTGCGGGAGCGGCACCGGTTCCTGGACGTGCTGTGGCGCGGCGGCCGGGCGGTCGGGGTCCGCTACGCCGACCCTTCCGGGACTGAGCACGAGCTGTACGCCGACCTGGTGCTCGGCGCGGACGGCCGGCGGTCCTCGGTGGCCGCCGCCGTCGGCGCGTTCCGGCCCTACCGGGCCTCACGCAACGGCCGCGGCCTGGTGTTCCGCTACGTCGACGACCCGCTGGCCGGTCAGCGGGAGGGACACACGATCTACCAGTGGCGGGACGGTGACTCGTTCGGCTTCCTGTTCCCGTCCGCACCTTCCCCGAAGGCGTTGCTGCTGTTCATGGGCCGCGCCGAGGAGGCGGCGGAGGCGAAGCGCGACCCCGAGGGCTACTGGACGCGCAAGCTGGCCGAGCACCCGGCGATGCGCGAACGGGTGCGGGACTGCACGAACCCCACCCCGCTGCGCACCACCGGGGACACCTCGGCCTACTTCCGCGCCTCCAGCGGCCCGGGCTGGGCGTTGATCGGCGACGCCGGGCACTTCAAGGACCCGGTGACCGGGCAGGGCCAGCGGGACGCGCTGTGGGCCGGCCGCCGGGTCGCGGAGCTGGTCGAACCGGTGCTCGGCGACCCGGCCGCGCTGGACGCGCAGCTGCGCCGGTGGGAGGCCGAACGCGACCGCGAGTGCGTGCACGCCTACCACTTCGCCAACCTGGACACCGACGTCCGCACGGTGTCCCCGGTGCTCACCGAGATCGTCCGGCGGACCAGCCGCACGCAGACCCCCGACCTGGGCGACCTGTTCGGTCGGGAGCGCACCCTGCCGCAGATCCTCAGCCTTCCGGCCCTGGTCACCGGGCTGGCCGACGCGCTGCGCCGGGGCACCGGGACCGGCCGGGGCGATACCGTGCGGGACGCGGTGGCCGACCTGCGGGTGCACCTCGGGATCCGCCACGACCTGCTCGGGCGCCGGTTCCGCTCGACGCGGACGGTGCCCGGCTCGGAGCATCCCGACCCGAACCCGCCGGCGCTGCCCACTGCTGGTCGGCGAGCTCCGCGGTCGGTGTCGGTGGGTTCCGCGGTTCGGGTCGGCGGGGCGGTTGCGTCCCGGGCCGATGGCGTGGCGGCGTCGTGACCGACTCGCTGAGGATCGCGGCCGTGCAGCCGGCGCTGACGCTGGGTGCGGTGGAGGAGAACCTGATCCGGCTGGAGGACCTGATCCGGGACGCCGTGCGCGAGCACGCCCCGGACGTGGTGACCGTGCCCGAGGCGGCCTCCTCGCCGAACGTCTACTCGCCGGCGCTGCACCGGGTGGCCCGGCCGATCGACGGCGCCCCGATGCAGCTCTACCGCCGGCTGGCCCGGGAGCTGGACGTGGTGGTCGGCGGCGGCTTCCTGGCCCGGCGCGGCGGGGACGTCTACGGGACCTACGCGCTGGCCGAACCCGACGGGCGGCTGCACCTGCACGACAAGGACATCCCCACCATGTGGGAGCACAACTACTACCGGGGCGGCGACGACGACGGGGTGACCGCGCTGTTCGACGGCTCCGTTCCGGTGGGTGTCGCGTGCGGCTGGGAGTGGGCCCGGACCGGCACCGCCGAACGGCTGCGCGGCCGGGTGCGGCTGCTGCTCGGCGGCATGTGCTGGCCGTCCTACCCGTCGAACTGGCGCGGGCCGTTGTCCCGGCTGGCCCGCCGCGAGCACGCGCTGCAGCGCCGGCACGCCCGGGAGCTGCCCCGGCAGATGGCCCGGTTGCTGGGCGCGCCGGTGGCCATGCCCGCGCACGTCGGCCCGGTCGACTTCGCCACCCCGCTGGCCCCCGGCCTGGCCTGGCGGACCGAACTGCTCGGCGAGACCCAGATCGTCGAGCGGGACGGCACCGTCCTGGCCCGGCTGACCGCCGAGGACGGCGAGGCGCACTGCGCGGCCACCGTCCGCCTGGCCCCGCCGGAGCCGCTGGACCCGATCGACCCGGTGTACTGGATCCCACCGCTCAGCGTGGTCACCCGGGCCGCCTGGACCGCGCTGAACACCCACGGCCGGCTGCGCTACCAGGGGATGAAACTGCTGCGCCGGCACCCGTGGCAGACCTGGCCCGGCGGCGACCTGCCCGACGAACTCGGCCCGAGCCAACCCGCCGAACAACCCTCCGCCACCACCCCCTGACCGCTCGGCGGGCGCCCGCCGCCCGCAGAGGGGCCCGCCCGCCCCCGCCCCGCCGCCCCTGCCCCGCCGCCCCCGGCGACTTGTCGTTGGCAATAAGCGCGACAGGAGGCTGTTGTCGTGGTTTCTTCGAGCGACAAGTGGGTGGGAATCCCGCGACAAGTGGCGAGGGCCGCGACGAGTGGCGAAGGGCGGCGGCTGCGGGCGGCGGCTACCGGGGCGGCGGCTGCACGGGGCGGGGTGCCCCTGCGGAGGCCCGTCGACCGGTCCGCCGCCCGCGCCACTGCCCGCCGCCCCAGGGAGCCCGCCCGCACCCCGCCGCCCCCGGCGACTTGTCGTTGGCAATAAGCACGACAGGAGGCTGTTGTCGCGGCTTGTTCGAACGACAAGTGGGTGGGAATCCCGCGACAAGTGGCGAGGGCCGCGACAAGTGGCGAGGGCCGCGACGAGTGGCGAAGGGGCGGCGGCTGGGGGCGGCGGCTACCGGGGCGGCGGCTACCGGGGCGGCGGCTACCGGGGCGGCGGCTGTGGGGGCGGCCGTCGCGGGGGCGGCGGCTGTGGGGGCGGTGTGGGTGTGGGTGTGGGCGGCGGGGAGGGGTCAGCTGCGGGCGGGGTCGGGTTGGCGTGTGGGCTCGCTCCGCTCGGCGGATCCGACTCGGGTGCCCTCGTCGGCGGGTCCGACTCGGGCGCCCTCGTCGGTGGCGGTGACGAGGGTGTCGGGCTCCGGCGCGGGCTTCGGGCGGCCGGGCAGGGCCAGGGACAGCAGGGAGGCGACCACGCAGAGCGCGGCGGTGATCAGGAAGACGTCCGCGTAGGAGGAGGCGAGCACGTCGACCTGGGTCTGCTTGTACACCCCGGCGACGCCGTAGATGCTGGTCGGAGAGCCCACGACGGGCATCGGCACCCCGTTGTGCCGCATCAGCTCGGGGGTGAGCAGCGCCGCCTTGTCGGAGAGGAGCTGCGACTGCTGGCCGGTGGCGATCGCGCTCAGGATGGCCAGCGGGATGGCCCCGGAGGTCTGCCGGACCACCATCGTCCAGGAGCTGCCGGCGTTCACCCGGGCCGGCCCGAGCGCGGCGATCCCGGTGGTCATCACCGGCATGGTGCACAGGCCCATGCCGACGCCGCGGACCACCGTCCACCACACCAGATCGGAGTGGGTGACGTAGGCGGTCAGGTCGTGCAGCAGCCAGTTGCCGTAGGCGCAGACCGCGAAGCCGACGAAGGCCAGCGGGCGCGGGCCGATCTTGTCGTAGAGCCGCCCGGTGATCGGCATCAGCACGGCGATCACCGCCGCCTGCGGGAGGATCCGGATGCCCGCCTCGGTGGCCGTCAACCCCTGGCCGAGCTGCATGAACACCGGCAGGTAGTACAGCGCGCCGAGCAGCCCGGTGGTCACCACGACCAGCAGGAACATGCAGTTGGTGAACGGCCAGCAGGCGAACACCCGCACGTCCAGCAGCGGCTGCGAGACCTCCAGCTCGATCACCACGAACAGGGCCATGGCCAGAATGCCGTAGGCGAACAGCATCAGGATCCGGTAGCTGTCCCAGCCCCAGTCCTCACCCATGGAGAACGCCAGCAGCAGCGCGAACAGCGACGACCCGATGGCCAGGAACCCGGGCAGGTCGAACCGCCGGTGCACGATCTTGCCCACGTTCTTCAGCACGAACCAGGCGCCCAGCGCCCCGGCCAGCCCGATCGGCACGTTGATGTAGAAGATCAGCGACCAGTGGAAGTTGTCCACCAGCCAGCCGCCCAGCACCGGTCCGATCGCCGGCGCGGCCACGATGCCCAGCCCGTAAAGGCCCATCGCCGCGCCGATCTTGGACGGCGGCACGATCACGTTGAGCAGGGTCAGCGACATCACCGGCAGCAGCCCGCCGGGCACCGCCTGGACGATCCGGAAGGCGATCAGGCTGCTCAGGTCCCAGGCCATCCCGCAGAGCGCCGAGCCGACGCAGAAGGCCAGCAGCGTGGCCAGGTACATCCGCTTGAGCCCGAACCGGTCGGCCAGCCAGCCACTGAGCGGCACCACCACGCCGAGGGTGAGGGTGTACGCGGTGGCGACCCAGAGCACGTCCTCGGTGTCCGCGCCGAGGTCGCCCTGGATCCGGGGCAGCGCGACGTTGACGATGGTGGCGTCCAGCACCGCCATGAACATCCCGACCACGATGACGCAGAGCGGGATGAACCAGCGAACCTCGGTGGCGGATGTGGTCGTTGAAGGGGCGGCAGCGGCGCCCGGGGCGGGTGGGTCACTCGCCTGGCTGCCGCCCATTGAGGCATCCTGACACGAGGTGCGCACCGTTCTCTAGCAGAAGACGGTAAGTTCTTGGGTAGGCCTCGGACCAGGATGCTGGGGGTGATCGGTCGTGGGAGAGCGGGTGGAGCGGGTGACGGTGATCGAGGATCGGCGCCCCGGCGCTCCGGACGATCACCGGAAGGCCCCGCGCCGGCGCGGTGAGGCGCTGCACGCCGCGATCTACGATGCCACGATCCGCGAGCTCATCTCGGTCGGCTACGCCCAGCTGACCATGGAGGGTGTGGCCAACCGGGCCAGCGCGAGCAAGGGTTCGCTCTACCGCCGGTGGTCGAGCAAGGCCGAGCTGGTCGTCGACGCGGTGCACAACCTCAACCCGAACCCGGTGAAGCTGGCCGACACCGGCAACGTCCGGGACGACATCCTGAGCTTCCTGGAGAGCTTCGCCCGGGTGCTGAACGGGCCCTCCGGCGAGGCGATCCGCGGCCTGATGGCGGAGACCCTGCGGGACCGGGAGCTGCTCGGGATCATCCGGGCCCGCTTCATCGAGCCCGCGCACGTCCAGCTGATGGAGGCGCTGCGCCGGGGCGTGGTGCGCGGCGAGGTGCGGCCGGCCGCGCTGACCCCGCTGGTGGCCAGCGTCGCGCCGGCGCTGCTGCGCCAGTACCTCATGCTGAACGACGCCCGGATCCCCCGATCGGCGCTGGTCGAGATCGTGGACGAGGTCATCATGCCGCTGGTCCGTCACCCGTAGCGAGGCATCAGGGTCAGCAGTTGCTAGTGCGATCGGGTGAAAGCCCGCTCACAGTGAAACGCCTGTGGGTGTGGAAACTACAGACGGTTGTGACCTTATCCGACAGCGAGCGCTCGCCTGCGCGGCGTCGGACCCCGAGCGCGGGAGGGGCCTGATGTCGCTGTTCGGTACGGCGGTGGCCGTCCTGCTCGCCTGGCTGGTCGCCGCGCTGGTCGTGGGGGTCGTCGTGGGCCGCGCGATCCGCCGTCGGGACCGGCAGGTCCCCGGCCGGGCGCCGGAGCTGGTGGTCGTGCCGCCGCCCCCGGCGCCGGAGGAGCCCCTCGAGTCGGTGCCCGTCGGGTCGGAGTCCGCCGCGGCGCACGCGGAGCTGCGCCGGCTGCTCGCCGCGCTGGACCGCGCCGAGGGCACCCGCGCCCCGGGCGACGCGGCCGAGGAGATCGCCGACCTGGTGCGGATCTGGACCGCCCGGTCCGCGTCGCAGTCGGCCGAGCGGGAGCTCAACCAGGCCATCGAGGCGGCCCGGGGCAACGGGCACAGCTGGGACGCCATCCGGACCGTGCTGGAGCTGCCGCTGCCCGGCACCCTGGAGTCCAGCCCGGACTAGAGGTTTTCGTCGGTGGGTCGTGCGAACATATGTTCGTGTCCGGTTCCGAGGTCCGTGCGGGGATCCTGCACGCCGATCTGGACGCCTTCTACGCCTCGGTCGAGCAGCGGGACGATCCGTGGCTGCGCGGCCGCCCGGTGATCGTCGGCGCCGGGGTCGTCCTCGCCGCCAGCTACCAGGCCAAGGCGTGCGGGGTGCGCACCGCGATGGGCGCCCGTACCGCCCGCGCGCTGTGTCCGGACGCGGTGGTCGTGCCGCCCCGGTTCGCCGCCTACACCGCCGCCAGCCGCGCGGTGTTCGAGGTCTTCCACGACACCACCCCGCTGGTCGAGGGCATCTCCATCGACGAGGCGTTCCTGGACGTGAACGGCCTGCGCGCGCTGGCCGGCCCGCCACCGGTGATCGCCGCCCGGCTGCGCGCCGAGGTCGCCGAGCGGGTGGGGCTGGCCATCACGGTCGGCGTGGCCCGCACCAAGTTCCTGGCCAAGGTGGCCAGCCGGGTGGCCAAGCCGGACGGGCTGCTGGTGGTCGAGCCGGAGCGTGAGCTCGACTTCCTGCACCCGCTCAAGGTGGAGCTGCTCTGGGGCGTCGGCCCGGCCACGGCGGCCAAGCTGCGCGAGCTCGGGGTCACCCGGGTCGGGGAGGTGGCCGCGCTGGGCGAGGCCGCGCTGGTGTCGATGCTCGGGCCGGCCGCCGGGCACCACCTGCACGCGCTGGCGCACAACCACGACCCGCGCCCGGTGCACGTGGGTCGCCGCCGCCGCTCGATCGGCGCGCAGCGGGCGCTGGGCCGGCGGCGGGACGGGCGGCCGCACCCGCGCGCCGAGGTGGACGCCGCGCTGGACGGCCTGGTCGACCGGGTGACCCGACGGATGCGCAAGGCCGGTCGGGTCGGGCGCACGGTGGTGCTGCGGCTGCGCTTCGGCGACTACACCCGGATCAGCCGCTCGCACACGCTGGCCGAGGCGGCGGCGGCCACCGAGCCGGTCCGCGACTGCGCCCGCCGGCTGCTGGCCGAGGCCTGGCCGCTGGTCCTCGACCGGGGGCTCACCATGATCGGCGTCGCGGTCGGCAACCTGGGCGACGACGACGCGGTGCAGCTCGTGCTGCCCTTCGACGACCGGCCGGCGGCGCTGGACACCGCGCTGGACGGGGTCCGCGCCCGGTTCGGTTCGGCGGCGGTCACCCGGGGCGCGTTGGTGGGACGTGGTCACGGAATGGAGATGCCACTGCTCCCCGATTGACGTTCCGTCACTCTTTCGGAGGACACCGGTAACAAACTTGCGTGGATGGTCGATACTGGGGGTAAGTACGGACTGCTACTCCGCACTTGGGGATGACCGTTTCGGCGTCATTGGGGAATGACTCCGAGCACTGCTCAGACCGCGCCCGCCGGACCTGCTACCCGGCGGGCGCGGTTTTTTGTGCGCGGTTAAGTTCGGATGGGCCGATCGGCCCGCGAACTTCAGCGACAGGGAGCGGTGGACATGGGTGTTCTGGAGGGCAAGGTCGCCTTCATCAGCGGCGGAGCGCGGGGGCAGGGCCGCTCGCACGCGATCCGGCTGGCCCAGGAGGGGGCGGACATCGTCACCTTCGACATCTGCGAGCAGTTCGACACCGTGGCCTACCAGGGCGCCACCGAGGACGACCTGGCCGAGACGGTGAAGTCGGTGGAGGCGCTGGACCGCCGGATCGTGGCCAAGAAGGCCGACGTGCGGGACATGGACGCCGTGCAGGCGGTCTTCGACGAGGGCGTGGCCGAGCTGGGCCGGGTGGACATCGTGCTGGCCAACGCCGGCATCATGCCGATCATCGGCGACAAGGGTCGCCCGCTGCAGGCCTGGCACGACTGCATCGACGTGATGCTCACCGGCGTGCTCTACACCATCGAGGCGGCCGTCCCGACGCTGGTCAACCAGGGGGCCGGCGGCTCGATCGTGATCACCAGCTCGACCGCCGGGCTGAAGGGCCCGACCCGCTCGCTGACCGCCAAGAACAACGGCATGATCGGCTACATCGCGGCCAAGCACGGCGTGGTCGGGATGATGCGCTCCTACGCCAACGCGCTGGGCCCGCTCGGCATCCGGTGCAACACCATCCACCCCACCGGCGTGAACACCCCGATGGTGGCCAACCCGGAGTTCGCCGCGTACGCCGAGGTGGAGCCCACGCTGATGGAGGCCATGCACAACACCCTGCCGGTGCCGCTGATCGAGGCCGTGGACATCTCCAACGCCATCGTCTACCTCTGCTCGGAGGCCGGCCGCTACGTCAACGGCATCCAGCTGCCGGTGGACGCCGGCGCCACCGCGTACTAGACGTTCAGCCGACGCCCTGGTCGACGCCCTGGTCGACGCCCTGACCGGCGCCGATCAGGGCGTCGATCGCGTCGGCGGTCCGGGGGTCGGTCATCACCCCGAAGTGGTTGCGGTCCAGCTCGACGACCCGGACGCCGGGCACCGCGGCGAGCAGCGCGTCCCGGTCGGCGACCGGAACCACGTCCCCACCACCCAACGGCACGGTCGCCCGGACCAGCAGCGCCGGCATGGTGATCTTCGCCCAGGCGGCCCGTACCCCGGCCCGGTCCGGGTGGTCGAGGTCCTCCGCGCAGGCGGCCTTGTCGGTCCTCGGGGTGTACCGCCCGTCGACCCGGTGCAGCTCGTAGGCGTACACCGCGTCCCACCAGGCGCTCCACGGGGTCACCGCGCCGGCCTCCCGGATCCGGGCGACGTAGTCGTCGGGGTCGTCGACCACGGCGTCCAGGCGGTTCAGCGCGGCGCGCACGGCGTCCTGCGCGGCCCCGTCCTCGCGGTCGCTGTGGTCGATCAGGGACAGGGTGCGCACCCGCCGCGGCGCCCGCCCCGTGGCGGTGATCCCGATCAGGGCGCCGAGCGACCAGCCCACGTAGTCGAACCGGTCGGCCCCGAGCGCGGTCGCGGCCTCCAGCGCGTCCTCGGCGTGCGCGACCAGGCCGTAGCTGCCCGGCGGGGTGATGTCGCTGCGTCCCCGCCCGCGCAGGTCCAGCGCGACCACCCGGCGGCCCCCGGTCGCCAGCTGCTCGGCCAGGTACCCGAAGGCGTTCCAGTTCGCCGACAGCCCGTGCACGCAGAGGGTCAGCGGGCCGTCGGCCGGGCCCCACCGGGCGGCGTGCAGCACGCCGCTGGACAGCGTCAGGTCGAACTGCTCGGGCCCGCTCATGCCGACAGTCTGCCGGGCCGCCGGTCACCGCCCGCCATCGTTTTAACGCAGTACGGCCAGCGTGTCGTGGTCCTCGATCGCGGCGACGTGCCGCTCGGACATCGCGAACACCCGCTCCCGGGGCTGCATCTTCGGCCCGGTCAGCGACCACAGGAACCCGTGCAGGTGGTGCTGCCGGTAGTCCAGCCAGGCCTGGTCGACGGTCTGCGCGGGGCCACCAGCGGCCGCCCGGGCGTCCAGGTAGTGCGCGAGCAGCTCCCGCTCGCGGGCCCGCCGGTCGGCCACCGGGAGCGCCCCGGCGATGAAGTAGGCGACGTCGTCCATCGGCGGGGCGATGCACACCCCCTGCCAGTCCAGGAACGCCGGCCGGGCCGCCCCGTCGAGGTAGGTGTTGCCGATGTGCGGGTCGCCGTGGCTCAGGGCCGGTGGCGCGGCGTCCTCCAACGCCCAGAGCGTCCGGAACGCCGCCGCCACGCCGTCCCGGTCGAGCAGCGACTCCGGCGCCGGCGGGCCGTCCGGGCCGCCGAAGTGGGCGTCCCAGTACTCCGGCGTGAAGAACACGTCGGCCACGTTCCGCACCGGGCTCTGCGCCGCCACCCAGGGGAAACGGGTCCGGTCGGCGCCGTCCGTCGCGGCGTGCAGCCCGGCCAGGACCTCCAGCCCCACGGCCACCTGGTCGGCGGTGAACGCCTCCGTCGGGTCACCGAAGGCGCAGCCCGCGGCGGCCAGGTCGTCCAGGATGACGATGCCCTGCTTCTGCTCGGGGTTGCCGCCGGCGTACCAGCAGCGGGCCACCGGGAAGCGCACCCCGGGCGCCACGGTGTCGTAGAACGCCACCTCGGCCTGGTAGGCGTCGGCCATGCCCAGGTCGAGCAGGGCCGGGTCGAAGCAGCCCTTGACGCACAGCTGCTCCGGCGGCCCGTCCGCCGGTCGTTCGGCGTAGGACAGCCGGAGCAGTGCCTTGGTCGCGGTACCCCAGATCACGTGCGTCACCTCGACGCCGTCCACCACGGTGCCGGGGCTGCGCCCGGCCAGTGCGGTGGTGAGCCAATCGGGGGTGAGCTCGTCGAGGGTCAGCGGGAGGGTCATCGGTGACTCCGGGCGGGTCGGCGGGCGGGGTGCCCGCCGACCCTAGTGCCCGGGTCAGCTCTCCTTGTGAATCTTCGTGTAGACGTTCATGCCCGGGGCCAGCTCGACGCCGTCGGTGTTGGTGAAGGCGATCTTCACCGGGATCACCTGGGTGACCTTCTGGAAGTTGCCGGAGCTGTTCGACTCCGGGAACAGGGAGAACACCCCGGCGGACGAGTCCTGGATCTCGGTGACCACGCCGGTGACGTGTGCGCTCGGGTAGGCGTCCACCTCGATGTCCACCGGGGCGCCGATGTGCACGTCGGACACGTCGGTCTCGTCGACCCGGGCGGTGACGTAGATGCCGCCCTGGTCGTAGGCGGTGGCCAGGCGCTGGCCGGCGGTCACGTACTGGCCGTTGACCGTGTCGTCCAGCGCGACGGTGCCGTCCCCGGGGGCGCGGATGACCTGCTGGGGCTGGGCGCCGCTGCCCTGCATCTCCACCCGGCCGACCGCCTGGTTGTCCCGGACGTTGACGCCCAGGTTGGCCCGCCAGTCGACGATGGTGCCGGTGGCGGGGGCGTTGATCTGGATCTGCTTGCCGTCGACCTGGGCGTTGTCGGTGCTGACGTAGCGGCTCGACTCGATGAGCAGCCCGCCACCGACGCCCAGCGCGGCGACAACCGCGACGACGCCCCCGATGATCAGTGCTTTCCGGGACGGACGTTTCATGGCCGGGCCTCTCTACTGGGTCGTTAGCGATTCAAATGAACTAACGCCAGGGATGTCCCGGGTATTACCAGGAGATGCTCAGGTGTGACGCAGTCGGCTACTCACCGGTACAGCTCCACGGGCCGGTGATCTTCTGCTGGCCGCCGGAGGTGCCCAGGGTGGCCTCGATCGAGCCGGTCTCGCTGTCCTCGTCGACGGTGAAGGTGCCGGTGTGCGAGCTGTCGGTGGCGGCGGTCCGGTCGCCGAACTTCATGGTCAGCACGCTGCCGCTGCCGCTGAGCTGGTAGCTCCCGGCGCCGCGGTAGCGGTTGGTGTCGAACTTCAGCTGCAGCGGGGTGCCGCTGAGGTCGGCGGCCAGGACCCAGGAGTAGGTGTCCGGGCCGACCCGGCTGCAGTCCACCCGCCCGACCGTGACCATCCCGGTGGCCGGGCCGTCGAACTTCAGCTCGTGGGCGGGCCGGTAGCCCTGGGCGGGGTCGGTCATCACCGTGCCGGTGCCGCCGCCGTCCGGGTCGGGGCCGGCGGGTGCCGCGGTGGGGCCGGGGGTCGCGCCGGGAGCGGGCGCGGGCGGCGTCGAGGTGCATCCGGCCAGCACGGCGGCCAGCAGCGGCAAGGTGGCCAGCAGCCCGATTCTCACGGGGTGGACAGTAGCGGTGATCGATCGCACTGACACCCGGGACCCGAGCTTCTAGAATCCCCTCCATGTCCGCCGCCGCACCCGCCGAACCGCCTCCGGACGGAGCCGGGCGGACCGCGGCCGGGCGCGCCCGACCCCGACGGCGACGCAGCTCGGCCGCCGTCCGGGACCTCGTGCGGGACACCGCCCGCGACCTCTTCGCCGCCCGGGGCTACCAGGCCACCACCACCCGGGACATCGCCGCCGAGGCCGGCGTGGACGAGGCCACGATCTACCGGCAGTTCGGCAGCAAGGCCAAGCTGTTCGAGAGCGCCGTGGTGGAGCCGTACCAGGAGTTCATGTCCGAGTACATGAGTTCCTGGCCCACCGAGAGCGGCTACGGCCCGAAGACCGGCGAGGAGATCGTGGCCGACTTCGCGGTCGGCCTCTACGACGCGCTCTCGGCCAACCGGGACCTGATCCTGGCCTACATCAACGCCGAGCAGTTCGGGGCGCTGCGCAGCGGCTCGACCGGCAAGAAGGAGTCGGTGATCAGCCGGGAGCTGCGGGCGATGGACGAGTGGTCGCGGCGCACCTGCGAGCAGCTGGACTTCCACGACGTGGACGACCCGGTCACCCTGCGCTGCTCGTTCGCCATGGTGATGGGCCTGGTGCTGCACGACGAGCTGCTGTTCGAGCAGGGCGCCAAGCACCCCAGCCGGACCCGGGTGCTGCGCGAGCTGAGCACCTACATGTACCGGGCGCTGGCCACCCGCCGGGTCGAGCTGTGATCGCCCCCGGCACCACGCCGCTGCCGGTGCAGACCGACGTGCTGGTGGTCGGGACCGGGGTGGCCGGGATGGTCGCGGCGCTGGCCGCCCGGGACGCCGGTCGGTCGGTCACCGTGGTGGAGAAGGCCGCGCTGGTCGGCGGGAACACCGCGATGTCCGGCGGGCTGCTCTGGGTGCCGAACAACCCGCTGCAGGCGCCGGCCGGGGTCCGCGACTCGCCGTCGATGGCGGCTGACTACCTGGACGCGGTGCTCGGTGCGGTTTCCTCCCCGGCGTCCTCGCCCGAGCGTCGACGGGCTTTCCTCGAGCACGGCCCGGCGATGGTGTCGTTCCTGGGGGACTCGGGCCTGGAGCTGCGCCGCTGCGCCGGGTACAGCGACTACTACCCGGAGGAGCCCGGCGGGGTGCCCGAGGGCCGCTCGGTGCGGGTGGCCACCTTCGACCTGGCCCGGCTCGGACCGTGGCGGCCGCTGCTCCGGCCGCGCAACCTGTTCCCCGGCGTGCCGATCCACATGGAGGAGGTGGCGGCGGCGAACGTGGCCACCCGGACGCTGTCCGGCGTCCGCACGGTGGCCCGGGTCGCCGGGCGGGCGGTCGGCGGGCGGCTGCGCGGGCGGCGCCCGGAGTCGCTCGGCGGGTCGCTGATCGGCGCGCTGCTACTGGCCGTGCTGGAGCGGGACGTGCCGGTGTTCCCGTCGCACGCGTTGCGCTCGTTGAGCGTCTCGGACGGTGGCGCCGTGACCGGGGCGGTGCTGGACACCCCGGGCGGCGTGAGCGTCTCGGTACGGGCCGGGGCGGTGATCCTGGCCAGCGGCGGGTTCAGCCACAACGAGGCGATGCGCAAGGAGTACGGCCCGGCGCCGGCCGGCACGGAGTGGACGCTGGCCAGCCCGGACGAGGTGGGCGACGGCATCCTGGCCGGTCAGGCGGTGGGCGGCGGGCTGGACCTGATGGACGCGGCGATCTGGATGGGCACCTCGGTCCGCCCGGACGGCCACCGCGACATGCACCTCTACGACCGCTGCCTGCCGCACAGCATCGTGGTGGATTCGAGTGGGCGGCGGTTCGTCAACGAGTCGGTCGACTACGCCCGCTTCGGCCAGGCGTTGTACCGGCGGCACGTTTCGGTGCCTGCGGTGCCGTCCTGGCTGGTGGTGGACTCCCGGCACCGCAACCGGTACAGCCTGGGCGACCTGTTCGCCCGGTGGACGCCGTCGTCGCTGGTCCGCCAGGGGTACGTCCATCGCGCCGGCTCGATCCCGGAGCTGGCCCGCTCGATCGGGGTCCCGGAGGCGGCGCTCCAGGAGACCGTCGAGCGGTTCAACGGGCTCGCCGCGCGCGGCGTGGACGACGACTTCGGCCGGGGCGCCAGCCACTACGACCGCTACCTGGCCGACCCCCGGGTTCGGCCCAATCCGGCCCTCGGCAGCCTGGAGAAGCCGCCGTTCTACGCCGTCCCCTGTTACCCCGGCGACGTCGGCACCACCGGCGGCCTGGTCACCGACGCGCACGCCCGGGTGCTGCGTTCCTCCGGCGAGGTGATCCCGGGCCTGTACGCCGCCGGCACCTGCGCGGCCACCGTGATGGGCCACGCCTACCCGGGCCCGGGCGCCTCGATCGCGGTCGGCGCCACCTTCGGCTACCTCGCCGGCCGGCACTCGGGAACTTCTTCCCCGGGCGGTCCGGCCGCGCGCTGAGGTAAGTGCCAGGCTGTCCGCCGTGGACGACTTCGACCAGATCGGCACCGGACTCACGGTGTACCAGGACGACGCGGTCATCGAGGGCCCGGTGCGCTGGCTGGACTCCCCCTCGGCGGTGATCGACTTCGTCACCTCGGGCTCGATCAAGGACACCATCGTGCTGGCCCGGGGCGGTACCACCACGTTCCTCACCCCGGCGCTGACCGGCGGCGTCAAGGCGATCATGACGCTGCAGGGGGCCCCGGAGAGCCACCTGGGCATCCTGTCGCGGGAGTACGGCATCCCGTGCCTGATGGGCGTGCGGTTCAGCCAGGGGGTGCGCTCCGACCGGGGCGAGGTGATCCCGGCCGACGGCACCGTGGTGCGGCTGGACGTGTCCACCGCGCCCGAGGGTCGGGTGCTGGCCCGCCCGGGTGCCCCGGTGTCCGACGAGCCGGTCGCCGAGGGCGGGCCGTCCGAGGAGGAGCTGGCCCAGATCCAGCGGATGCTGCGGCACTACCGGGGCGAGTTCCCGCACGGCGTCGAGGGTGAGCAGGCGTTCCGCGCCCGGCTCACCACGAACGTCCTCACCACGGGCGCGGGCGACGACCGGGACCTGACCCGGGAGGAGCTCAACGAGCTCTCCGAGTACATGGGCTTCAACCTCTGGGACTGCCTGGCGCTGCGGGCCACCGAGGGGGAGTCCGGGCTGATCCCGCGCCAGGAGTACGAGGCCGTCGGGCTGGTGCAGATCTGGCAGCGCTACCCGGAGCTGATGCGCTGGATCACCGACCAGATCGGCGTCGACGGGCTGTACGAGGTCGGCGGGACCTCCCGGCGCGAGATCGGCACCAAGGTGAACGCGCTGCACATCTGGGGCTCCGGGTTCCCGCTGGGCATGGGCCGCGCGCTGGCCATGGCCCTGGGCGCGGTCACCGGCAACGGCCGGGAGGCCGACCTGCGCGACGCCATGCAGTTCATGCGCCGGCTGCACACCGGGCTGCGCGGGCCCGGGCAGCCGATGTTCGGGTCGCAGAACGGGTACGTCAACCCGATCCTGTCCGCTGACTGGGTGGAACGCTTCCTCGACGAGCGGCGGCCGCTGAGCGACCCGGAAGCGCGGACTCGCGGCCAGCGGTTCAGCGCGAACACCGAGCTCATGGGCTTCCTGCTGCACTTCGACAACCGCTGCGGGCTGCACGACACGGGCCCCTACCCCACCCCGGACGGCGGCTTCATGATCGTCCGTGACCACTTCCTGTCCGAGGACCTCTACCACTGGAACGACGTCACCGAGGGCCTGCCGCACGCGATCACCCAGGCCATGTTCTTCAAGCCGGACGCCCCGCTCGAGGTGGCCATCGGCGACCTCGGCACGGTGTTCACCCAGCCGGCCAACTACCTCAAGCACCTGACCGGCATGACGGTGTACGCCCGGGACCGCTGGGACACCCCGGCCGGCGACATCCGGCTGCTCGACGACGACGCGCTGGACACCATCCAGGAGCGATGCGCCGTCGCCTCGGACAAGCTCTACCGGCGGATCGCGTCGATGCCGAAGCGGGACAAGATCTCCGCCGGGGCCCAGGTGTACTACACCGAGTTCATCGTGCCGGTGGCCCGCGCCGCCGGGCTGTGGGACCGGATGCGCGACGAGTTCGACTTCTTCGAGTGGGACCCGGTGACCTCGGAGGCCTACCACGAGCTGGTCGGCGGCGGCGGGGCGATGCGGGAGTTCGGCCGGCTGGTGCTGACCGGGGCGTTCCCGCCGGTGCGCGACCCGATCTCGCCGGAGGAGGCGTTCCCCGCGCTGCACCTGATCGCGGTGCGCGGGGCCACGCGGGAGCTGCCGGTGGACGGCGTGGAGCTGGTCAACGCCGGGTACGTGGCCGACACCCCGGCCGGCTACCTGCTCACCGAGACCGGACGGGCCACCCACGGGCGGCAGCTGATCCAGGAGCGCAAGACCTACGAGACCGCCCGGCTGGAGCAGGCCTACGAGCGGTTCCTGGCCCAGAACGGCCCGATGAAGGAGCTCGTGGCCCGGTGGCAGGCCCTCGGTGAACACGACGACGCCGTCCGGGGTGAACTGTTCGCCGAGGCCGGCGAGATCCTCACCCGGGTCCGGGTGGCGCTGCGCCGCACCAACGAGCAGCTGCTGCGCTTCGAGGGCTACCTGCCCCGGCTGCGGGCGGCGATGGGCCGGGTCGAGACGGGCGAGTTCGAGTACATGGCCGACCCCAAGGTCGACTCGATGCACACCGTCTGGATGCAGCTGCACGAGGACTACCTGCTCACCCAAGGCATCACCCGCGAACAGGAAGGCAGCTACTGACGCTCTCGCGCGCCTCTGACGCCGCCCCTTCCGACGCCTCCCCCTCCCGACGCCGCCCCTTCCGACTCGGCCCCCCTCTGACGCCGCCCCTTCCGACTCGTCGCGGGAATTGCCCGCGACAAGAGGCGCTTGTCGCGTGATCCACCCGCGACAAGTCGGGTCAGAGGGTGCGACAAGTCCGGACGGGCGGGGTGATGTCGGCTCGCTCCCCGAGGACCCACGCACCCGGCCCCACTGATCGCGTCGGCCGACCCCCGACGCCGCCGAGATCTACGTCAGCGTGGTTTCTGGGCGTCAGAACCACGCTCACGTAGATCTCGATGCTCCGGGTCGACGCGCGTGGCTGTCGACGCCGGGTTGCGGACTCGGGCTCCGGCTGGGCTCTGGCCGGTGGTCGCCGCCGTACCCCACCGTCGACTTGTCGCGGAAACTGCACGCGACAAGTGGCTCTTGTCGCGTGAAGTAACCGCGACAAGTCGACGCTGAAGGCGCGACAAGTCGGGCGCGACGGTGGGGGCGCGGCAAGTCGGGCGCGACGTTGGGGGCGCGACAAGTCGGGCGCGACGTTGGGGGCGCGACAAGTCGGGCGCGACGCTGGGGGCGCGACAAGTCGGGCGCGGCGTGGAGGGCGCGGCAAGTCGGGCGCCGTTGGGTGGTCGACCGGCCGCTGGCCACGGCGCCGTCATTCCGCCGGTTTGAGGACCTCCACGGTGCCGGCGGTGCCGTCGACCCGGATCAGGTCGCCGGTGCGGATCTGGCGGCTGCCGTCCTTGGTGTTCACCACGCACGGGATGCCCAGCTCGCGGGCCACCACGGCGGCGTGCGACAACGCCCCGCCGATGTCCACGACCAGCGCCGACGAGATGAACATGATCGACGACCAGCTGGGGTCGGTGGTCGGGGAGACCAGGATCTCGTCCGGCTCGACGTCGTCGAAGGACGGGTCCAGGACCACCCGGGCCAGGCCCTCCACCACCCCCGGGCTGACCCCGACCCCGGTCAGCGACTGCACCCGGGCACTCTCCGAGGAGGCCACGACCGGCGTCGGCACCCCGACCCACGCCTCGGGCAGCCGCATCGTCTTGTACAGCGCATGCCGCTCCCGGCGCAGCGCCACCAGCTCGCGGACGTCGGGTGGGACGGCGTGCAGCTCGGTGTCGGTCAGGAAGAAGACGTCCTCGGGGTCCGCGAGCACACCGGACGACGCCAGCAGGTCGCCACAACGCCGGGCCGCCGCCCGCACCACGTCGAAGGCCTGCAGGAACGCCGTCTTGGACACCCCGCGCAGCGGGATCGACCGGGCGGCGTTGGCCAGCAGCAGCTTCACCGCCGGCCGTTGTACGGCCGGCACCGCCGCCAACAGGTCGCGTTCCAGCGCCAGCCGTGCTTCGAGACGCAAGGCGTCGCGCTCGCGGGGGTCGGGTCGGGTGGCGTAGTCGCCGATCAGCCGCTCGAGCGGGCCGGGGTCCTCGCGCCACACCCGCCCGGACAGCTCGCCCTCGGCCGGACCGTGGAACCCGTGCCGGGCCACCACCTCGGCCAGGGCGATCTCGCCGTGCGCGGTCCGCCAGAGGTCGGCCACCACCTCGGTCTCCGGCACCCCGCCGTACCCGCCGGCCAGGGTCGGGGCGTCGCCGATCCCGGTGCGAGCGGTCAGCGCGGTGAGTGCGTCGTACATCGGCTGCACCGCGCAGAACAGCGCCATCGACTGCAGGTACACGCACCGCTGGAACTGCGCGTACGCCTCGTTGAACACCGACCGCGCCTCGTCCAGCCCCACCGACGGCAGCCGTGCGGTGAGCCGGGGCCACATCTCCTCGCTCACCGCCCGGGCCGCCCGGAGCCGCGGCGCGATCCGCAGCATCTGGTACGGCACCCCGGCCGCGACGAACGGGTACCGGCGCACCGTCGGCCGGTAGTCGATGGTGTCCGGGGCGTCGCCGTAGACGCCGATCGCCACCTGCTGGCCGGTGGTGCCGGGCATCCGGTCGCCGAGCCGGGCCAGCAGCTCCACCGACAGCGCGCCCCGGCCGTAGAACACCTGGCAGAGCTGCCGGCCCTTCGGCGGCAGCACCGACTCACTCGCCGAGAACGCGCCCATGTCCCGCATGGACAGCCGCATCCCGGCCTCGATCGTCGGCCCCCACAGCGACCAGCTCAGCGGGGTCTGCACCCCGGGCACCGCCTCGCCGATGTTGCCGGTGGTCCAGTGCAGCCCGGGGTCGCTGGGGTCGTTCAGCACGTCCCAGGTCTCGGTGCCCAGTGCGTTCACGACGAGGCCGCCTGCACCGACTCCGAGGTGTCCGCCCGGGGCAGCACCGACGCCGGATCCCACACCACCGGCAGGTAGTCCCAACCGTGCACCAGGAAGATCTTGTTCCTGGTTGGCTTGCGAACCGGGTCCAGGGCCAGCGTCGGGATCCGGCGCAGCAGCGTGTTGATGCCCAGCTTGAGCTCCTGGCGGGACAGCGCCGCGCCCAGGCAGGAGTGCACCCCGGCCCCGAACGTCACGTGTTTGCGCAGCTCCGAGCGATCCCGGTCGATCTTGAACGTGCTCGCGTCGGCGAAGACCTCCTCGTCCATGTTGGCCGAGGCCTTCACCGGGCGGATCTTCTGGCCCTTCTTCAGCTCCACCCCGCCCACCGAGAGGTCGTCGGCCAGAGTGCGGCAGGTGCCCTCGATCGGGGCCATGAACCGCAGGACCTCCTCCACCGCCGTGCCGATCAGCGCGGGGTCGGCCTCCAGCTTCGCCCGCTCGCCGGGGTTGGTGCACAGCAGGTGGATGCCGTTGCACATCGCGGTCGCGCTGGACTCGATGCCCGCACCGAGGAACTGGGACACGGCCACGACGGCCTCTTCGGGGGAGAACCGCGAGCCGTTGTCGTCGGTGGCGGTGAGCAGGTGGCTGACCGCGTCGTAGAGCTCCTCACCCGCCGCCATCCGGGCCACCCGCTCCGGGCCCACCTCGGCCAGGAACTCGCCGATCTTGCCCAGCGACCACAGCCCCTTCTGGTAGGCCTCGTCGTCCCCGCCGAACGTGGCGATGACCGCGAACCCCCACTCCAGGATCTCCGGGGCGCGCTCCACCGGCAGCCCGATCAGCTGGGCGATCATCCCGCTGGTCACCGGCAGGGCGAACTCCTGCATGAGGTCGATCTCGCCCCGGCCGGCGAACCCGTCGATCAGGTCGTCGATCCGCTCCTGCAGCTGCGGCGCCATCTTGTTGATGTTCTTCGGGGTGAACGAGGGCTGGCAGATCTTCCGGGAGCGGCGGTGCTGCTCGCCGTCCGACCAGACCAGCATCCCGGTCCCGGCCACCGGGGTCATCCGCTCCGGCCCGGCCCCTTCGATGGACAGGAACTTGTCCGGGTTCTGCAGGATGTACTCGACGTCGCGGTAGCGCAGGAACGAGTACAGGTCGGTGGTCGGACCGGCCACGTACGGGTTCTCGTTGAGCTCCTTGAGGTCGGCGTCGGAGAACACGTGGTGGTGCACCGGACACTTCTGCCGCAGCGCGGCGAAATGCTCCTCGATGTTCTGCTTGACCTCGCCGGAACGCGGGTCGTAGGAGGCCGGGTCGTAGGTGTCCAGGTCGAACATCACGCCTCCAGGTAACGGTCGATGACCTGGGCGAAGTGCCGGATCCGGGACTCCTGGTAGGCGGAGAACGTCACGCCCGGACGCTGCGAGGCCCGCAGGCCGCGCTGCACCCGGGACAGGTTGCCCATGTCCTGGTTGAGGATCGGGCCGAGCGGGCCCAGTTCGGGGGCCTCGGTCCAGTCCGGGGAGTCCGACCCGGGCGCGGCGTCCAGCCAGTGGATCTTCGCGGTGGGTGGGTCGATCCCGGGTGGGCACATCCCCATCAGCATCACGTCGACGATGCACGACATGTGGTTGTGCTCGTCCGGGCGGAACCGGTAGACGATCGGGAAGCCGTCGCCGGCCCACGGGATGAAGTTCGGGAACAGTGCGTACTCGATGGCGTCGATCGCCTCGGAGTTGGACATGGTCGACATGTCGACGCCGTAGAGCTTGGTGAACTCCGCGCGGTGGGCGTCGGCGGCCACGTCCCGGGCGGTCTTGCCGTTGCCCACGGTGGTCGGCTCGGAGCTCTGCATGAAGTCGGTGACCATGCTGTCCACGCACTCCTGGTCGTCCACCGAGCCGTCCAGGATCGGGCTGGGCACGCCGATCAGGGTGATCATCCGGTTGGTGTGGTCGTCGAACACGTCGTACTGGGTGTTGTGGTCGCCGGTGAAGTTGACGATCTGCGGGTGGGTGACGAACACGTGGTAGCTCTCGATGAAGGCCTCCATGGTGGCCTTCCAGTTGGCCGGCACCCGGGCCTGCACGTGCGCGGCCTTGAACCGGGTCTTCAGCGGCATCTGCTCGAAGTGCGCGGGGAGCACCTCGCCCAGGTAGTCGCTCAGCGGGCCGGCGTTCGGGTCGGGGTTGACGAACACCCAGCCGTCCCAGGTGTCCACGTGCACCTCGGGCAGCCGCAGCTTGGCCTTGTCCACCTGCGGGAAGTCCCACTCGCAGGGCAGGGTGCGCATGGTGCCGTCCAGGTTCCAGGTCCAGCCGTGGAACGGGCAGGCCAGGCTGGTCACGCTGGTCTGGCCGCGGAGCAGCTGGGTGCCCCGGTGCAGGCAGCTGTTGTGGTACGCCTTGATCTGGTCGGGCGCGGTGCGGACGACGATGATCGAGTAGTCGACGATGTCGTAGACGATCGAGTCGCCGACGGCCGGGATGTCCTCCTCCCGGCAGGCCATCTGCCACACCTTCGACCACAGCTTGGCCGCCTCCCGCCGGTGGTACTCCGCCGACAGGTAGCGCTCCCTGGGCAGATCGTCGGTGCCGAAGTAGACCGGGTACTCCGTGCGCAGCGCGCTGGGCACGTCCTGGCGGGTGGCCTCCTCGGCGAGGACGTCCTGGACGACCGGGCCGGTCGATCGGGCCTGCGGCGCGGTGGGCGGGGTGTCGAACGTCGTCATGGTGGGATCCCTCGGGACGTGAGGTGTGGGCGGCCTCACAGTACGGTGCGCGGGGGCGTCGGGCAAGAGTCAAAGCAAGCGGTTGCTAGTTAGTGACTTGACGATTGTGGCTGGTCAGAGGACGATCCTCTGGTCTGCTGTGCCAGCGGGGGCTTGTATTAGGAGCGGTTCGTGACCCATCCGAGTCACCCGTCAGCGGCCGAAACGGCGGCCTGGCGGGCCCGGTTCGAGGCCGACGTGGCCGGTCGGACGGTGTGCGGCGAGTTCCTCCGCACGGTTGCCGCGCAGGCCGACTGGCTGGCCCTGCGCGGTCCGGCGGCGGGGTGGCTCGGGGGTTCGGACGAGGCCGACCACTCCTGGAGCGACTACGCGGACCGGGTGGCGGCGGTGGCCGGCGGGCTGCGCCGGCTGGGGCTGGCCCGGGGCGAGACGGTGGCCATCCTCTGCCGCAACCGGCCGGACTTCCACTTCGTCGACCTCGGCACGCTGTTCGCCGGGGGCACGCCGTTCTCGCTGTACAACTCCGCCCCGGCCGAGCAGATCGCCTACGTGCTCGGGCACAGCCGGGCCGCCGTGGTGGTCGTGCAGGATGCCGGGTTCGCCGAGCGGGTGCGGGCGGTGGCCGACCGGCTGCCCGACCTGCGGCACATCGTGCAGATCACCGGCCCGTGCGAGCCGGGGGTGACTCCGCTGGCGTCGCTGGTCGACGGCGACCCGCTGGACCTCGCTACGGCGGACGTCCGCCCCGAGGACCTGGCCACGATCATCTACACCTCGGGCACCACCGGCAGCCCGAAAGGCGTGGTCCTCACCCACCACAACATCTGCTACGCGATGCACGTGCACTTCCACGTGATGGGGTTGCCGCTGGCCGGGCTGCGCCAGCTGTCCTACCTGCCGATGGCGCACATCGGCGAGCGCCAGATCACCCACTACTACCACGTGCTCGGCGGCACCTGCGTCACGACCTGCGAGAACATCGCCGACCTCGGGGTGATGATGGCCCGGGTGCGGCCGCAGTGGTGGTTCTGCGCGCCCCGGCTGTGGGAGAAGCTGCGGGCCGGGATCGAGGCCGGGCTGGTCGCCGACCCGGTCCGGCGGGAGGCGTTCACCGAAGCCCTGGAGCTGGGTTGGCGGGTGCACTCGCTGCGCAACGCCGGCGCCGAGGTGCCGGACGCGCTGGCCGCCTCGTGGTCGCGGGTCCGGGCCGAGGTGATCTCCCCGGAGCTGGCCCGGATCGGCCTGGACGACGTGGTCATGGCGATCACCGGGGCGGCCCCGCTGGCCCCGGAGACGCTGAAGTTCTTCCTGGCCTGCGGGGTGACCGTCTCCGACGTCTACGGCTCGTCCGAGACGACCGGGTTCATGTCCTGGTCGCCGCACCACGTCGTCCCCGGCAACTCGGGTCGGCCGCTGCCCGGGCTGGAGATGCGCCTGGCGCCCGATGCCGACTATCCGGACGGAGCCGGGGAGATCGAGGTGCGGGCGCCCAGCGTGTTCGGCGGCTACCTGCGCGACCCGGAGCGGACCGCCGAGGCATTCACCCCGGACGGCTACTACCGCACCGGCGACATCGGCCGCTGGGACGCCGGTGGCAACCTCTCGGTGATCGACCGCAAGAAGGAGATCCTGGCGCCGTCGTCCGGGCACAAGGTCAGCCCGGTGCTGCTGGAGAACCTGCTCAAGCGGGAGTGCCCGGAGATCGGCCAGTGCTGCGCGATCGGCGACGCCCGCCCGCACATCACGATGATCATGGCGTTGGAGCCGGAGATGGCGGGTGCCTGGGCTGCTCAGCGGGGCGTCGACCCGGCGACGCTGGCCTCCGGGATACGCGAACACGTCCAGGCGGCGGTGGACCGGGTGAACGCCGAGGTGGCCCCGGCCGAGCGGATCCGGGGCTTCCTGGTGGTCGGCGACCCGTGGCTGCCCGACACCGACCTGCTCACCCCGACCGCCAAGCTCAAGCGCCGCGGCATCCTGGCCCGCTACGCCGCCGAGATCGACGCCCTGTACCCGTGAGTGAGAAGTAGTGCTATAGCACTACTTCTCACTCACGGGCGGCTTCGCAGCATTCGCCGGGCCTGCTGGAGCGGGAAGTAGTCCTGCTCCTCGCCGACCACGACCTGCCCGTCGAACTCCCACTCGGTGTAGCACCAGTACATGTACATGAACGGGTAGCCGGTCCACTTGAGCGCGTTGCGGCAGGTGCCCCGGGCGTGCAGCTCGCGGCCGGCCTCGTCGGTGCCGTGCAGCTCCACGGTCAGCGGCCGCCCGTCGGGGCCCCGCGACGTGACCGTCCGGTGCGCGGTGCGCAGCAGGCTGGACTCGCCGTCGCGCAGGTACCAGCCGACCAGCACCGGATCGTCGACCCCGACGCACGGGTCGGTGTCCATCGGCTGGTCGGAAACCGCCAGCACGCAGAACCCGCTGCGCTCGGACGCCACCGCCGAGCCGAAGTCGCCCCGCGGGTTGGTGGTGATCCGCCTCGGCCCCCAGGAGTGGTCGCGGGCGTAGAAGCAGTCGATGTCCAGCCGATCCCCGGGGATGGAGATCGTGCCGCGCATCCGGCCGCCCTGGTTGTAGTGCCCCTTGCCGAACTCGTTCGCGCCCTTCGCCAGGCCCCCGGACGACTGCGGCTCGTTGATCGCGTCCCAGGTCAGGGCCACGTCGACGTCGGCGTTGTGCAGCTCCAGCTCGAACGACTCCAGCGGCTTGCGGCAGCGCACGGACAGGCCGTTGTCCAGGGCGAAGTCGTACATCTCCGCGTCCTTCGGGGTGGCCAGCGGGGTGCCCCAGTCGTAGTGCAGGCAGTCCCAGATGTGCTCACCCGTGGGGTCCCAGAGCGCGACGCCGCCGACGGTGTAGCCCATGTTCGGCCGGTGGTAGAAGTAGAACCAGCCGGTCAGGGTGCGTTCCGGGACGGTGAACCCGAACCAGGCGCTCTCGTTCCAGTACGGGTCGTCCGACCCCCGGTGCAGCAGGTCGTCCTCGGGTCGGATCATGCGTTGCTCCTATGTCAAGCGGCGGCCGGTAGGTGGCCGGTCGCGCTGGTCTCGTCGGGTTGGAGGAGGTTGTAGACCACGCGGGA
>JAESFN010000574.1_pt1 | contig 30130 bp, 25 predicted proteins | sample 9269411 | NCBI WGS metagenome assembly JAESFN01 (sample SAMN14505399, study PRJNA617100) | algae metagenome | isolation source: Iphinoe sp. HA4291-MV1 and co-occurring heterotrophs from trail next to... | place: USA: Maunawili Falls, Hawaii | collected 2009-07-25
CACCGACAAGGGCGAGTCGGGCCGAAGTCAGCATTGAATCATCGGCGTTAACAAAGCGTAAGGCAACATCCTGGTTACCCTTCGCCCAGAAGCCGTGAAACGCTGCCGCAAGTTCATAAAGATAGAACGCCACGCGGTGCGGCTCATGGGCACTTGCCGCTGAAGCAACAATACGCGGCCATTGCGCCAAAGCTCTGATCAGCTCGAGATCAGCCTCCGAAGCGAGCCGCGAAATATCTGCCTTGCCGAGCGCTTCGACCGACACATCGAGGTCAGGCATTTCCTCGGCGACCTTGCGGAACACCGAGTAGGTCCGGGCGTGCGCGTACTGCACGTAGAATACCGGGTTGTCGCGCGTCTGCTCCTTGACCACGGCGAAATCGAAGTCCATGGCCGCATCGTTCCGCCGGTACAGCAGCATGAAGCGGGTGGCGTCGGAGCCGACCTCGTCGACCACGTCGGACAGCAGCACCAGGTCGCCCGAGCGCTTCGACATCTTGAACGGCTCGCCGTTCTTCATCAGCCGCACCAACTGGCAGATGCGCACGTCGATATCGGCCTCGCCGTGCGACACCGCCTTCACCGCCGCCTTCAGCCGCGACACATAGCCCGAATGGTCGGCGCCCAGCACGTTGACCATGTGCTTGAAGCCGCGCAGGTACTTGTTGCGGTGGTACGCGATATCGGCGGCGAAATAGGTGTAGGCGCCGTTCGACTTGACCAGCGGCCGATCGACATCGTCGCCGTAATTGGTGGCACGGAACAACGTCTGCTCGCGATCCTCCCAGTCCTCAGGCGTCTTGCCTTTGGGTGGCTCGAGCCGGCCCTGGTAGATCATGTCTTCCGAGCGCAGCCAGTCGAGCGTGGTGTCGATATCGCCGCCCTGCCCGTGCAGCTGCCGCTCCGAGAAGAACACGTCGTGGTGGATATTGAGCTGGGCGAGGTCCGCCCGGATCAGGTCCATCATCGCCGCCAGCACCCGATCCCTGACAATCGCCAAGGCTTCCGATTCGGGCTTCTGCAGCAGCGCATCGCCGAACTCGGTCTTCAGCGCCTCCCCCACCGGGATCAGATAATCGCCGGGATAGAAGCCCGACGGGATCTCGATGGTCTCACCCAGCGCTTCGCGGTAGCGGAGCATGGTCGACTTCGCCAGCGTATCGATCTGGCTGCCGGCGTCGTTGATGTAGTACTCGCGCGTCACCTCATAGCCCGAATAGGCCATCAGCGATGCCAGCGCGTCGCCGAACACGGCGCCACGCGTATGGCCGACATGCATCGGCCCGGTCGGGTTGGCCGACACGTACTCGACGTTTACCCGCTCGCCGCCACCAATGTTGGATTTGCCGAATGCGGCGCCTTGCGCAGCGACCGACTTCAGCACCTCGTGCCACACCGGGGTGGCGAGCCGGAAGTTGATGAAGCCGGGCCCCGCCACCTCCACCGAGGTTACGTCCTGGTCGGCCTTGAAGTGCTCGGCGAGCGCCGCCGCCACCTCGCGCGAGTTCTTGCCCAGGGGCTTGGCCACCACCATCGCGGCGTTGGTCGAGAGGTCCCCATGCGCGGCATCTCGCGGCGGCTCAACCACGATGCGCGACAGGGCTTCCTCGGTGATCGAGGGGTAGAGCCCGGTTAGGGCGTCGGCGACACGGGCGGCAAACAACGCGAAGACGTTCATGACAGTACCTTTGGAAGGGACTGAGCCCCTACCGCAACTGGCCTGAACCGTCAAACAGGCGGGCATGTTGCTCCAGCGCATAGGGGTCGGTCATCCCGGCGATGAAGTCGGCGACAATTCGGGCGCGGGCCGCGCGATCGGGCGCCTGTCGCATGGCCTCGCTCCACCGCCCCGGCATGGCGCCGGTGACCAGGTAGTGATCGAACAGCATGCCCACTACCGTCTGGCTGTGCCGCACAGGCCCCATCACCTGCTCGCTGCGATAGACCCGCTCGAACAGGAAGCGCTTCAGTCCCTGCTCGGCATCGTGCACCGGGCGCGAAAACCGGATCAGCGTGCGCCCGGCGTTGCGGACATCGTCAGCCGACTGTGGCGCCACCTCGGCGATGGCACGGCTGCTCTCGGCGATCACGTCTTCGATCTGCAGGGTGATCAGCCGGCGCTGCACTTCGTGCGCCTGCCGGCTGCGCTCGATATCAGGCCAGCGCTGCAGCACCTCCCGCACCAGCGGGCCGACCAGTGGCACATCCACGAGATCCGGCAACCGGATCAGCCCGGCCCGCAACGCATCGTCGATGTCATGCGAGTTGTAGGCGATGTCATCGGCAATGGCGGCGGCCTGCGCCTCGAGGCTGGCATAGCTCCAGGCCATCAGGTCGGCACTGGCCGGAATGTCGCTCAGTCCCGGCGGCAGCGGCTTGTCGGCGCGCAACGGCCGGCCCTGCCGATCGGTCAGCGGCCCGTTATGCTTGAGAATGCCCTCGAGCGCTTCCCAACTGAGGTTCAGCCCATCGTGCTCGGCGTAGCGGTTCTCCAGCCGGGTAACGACGCGGATCGCCTGCATGTTGTGGTCGAACCCGCCCCACTCGGCCATCTTGTCGTGCAACACACGCTCGCCGGCATGCCCGAACGGGGTGTGGCCGAGGTCGTGCGCCAGCGCGACCGCTTCGGCCAGGTCCTCATCGAGCCGCAGCGCCCGGGCGATCGAACGGGCCATCTGGCTGACTTCCAGCGTATGGGTCAGCCGGGTGCGAAAGTGCTGGCCCTCGTGATGCAGGAACACCTGGGTCTTGTGCTGCAGTCGGCGGAACGCCGCGGAGTGGACGATCCGATCGCGATCCCGTTGGAACTCCGAGCGCGTCGGGCTTGCACCCGGCGCAAACAGCCGCCCACGGCTCTCGGAGGGATCGGAGGCATAGGCGGCGCGTTCACCCATTATGCGGCCAAGACCCTTTTCATCGTCGTCTAACGATATTAGATTTGGTTTCCAGCGCTGCCCCCTGTCGGGCGGCCGAAAGGTACGTGATGACTGAAGCTGCTCTAGCACCGAACAATGTCATTTTGACAGACCGCGCCGCCAAGAAGATCGGCCGCATCCTCGCCAAACAGGGCGAAGGCACGGTGCTGCGCATCGTGGTGGCGGGCGGCGGCTGTTCGGGCTTCCAGTACGAGTACAAGCTGGTCAAGGAAACCCCGACCAACGACGACCTGGTGCTGGCCAAGGACAGCGCCACGGTGTTGATCGATTCCCTCAGCCTCGAATTCATGGGCGGGGCCGAGATCGATTATGTCGATGACCTGATCGGCCAGAGCTTCCAGATCAAGAACCCCAACGCCGTCGCCGGCTGCGGCTGCGGCACCAGCTTCGCGGTCGCCTGAACTGGTCGCTTAAGCCTTTCGACGGCTTGCCTATCTCCCAACCCAACCGTTAGCGTCCTTCCTAATCTAGGGAGGATTTATGAGTTTGCAGTCTAAAGTCGACGCGGCGATCGACGCCGCGCTGGTGAGCCGCATTGTCGGTTGCGTCGTCCTGGTCAACCAGAATGGCAAGGAAATTTACGCCCGTACCGCCGGGCTGGCCGATCGCGAAGCGAACCGAAAGCTCGAGCGCAATGCCATCTGGCGGCTGGCTTCGGTGACCAAGCCGATCGTTGCCACCGCGGCGCTCAAGATGATGGAAGCGGGCCTGCTTGAGCTCGACGATCCGGTCAGCAAGTACCTGCCCTATTTCACCCCGGCGAGCCCCGATGGCGTGGTCCGGCCGATTACGCTGCGGCAGCTCTTCGCCCATACCTCCGGCCTCACCTACGAGACGACGCCGGCCGACGTCGCGCCCGGCATGTCCGGGCCCTACATCTCGCTCGAAGAGAACCTGCGCCGGCTGGCCAAAGCGCCGCTGGCCTTCGCGCCAGGCAGCGCCTGGGGCTATGGCACCAGCATCGACGTGCTGGGCGGCGTGATCGCCGCGATCAACGGCTCGACCCTCGAAGCCGCCGTGATCAAATACGCTGCCGGCCCGCTTGCTATGGTCGACTGGCGCTTTACCCCGACCGACGCCACCCGCGTAGCCGCCAACTACGCTAACGACAATCCGTCCGAAGCACCGGTTACGCCGCCGGCCCGGATCACCCAGGAAAACTCGCAGGGCACCGCTTGGCAGGTCGATCGCATCTTCCGCGCCGATGCCCCGCAATCGGGCGGCGGCGGCTCGTGCGGCACCGCTGACGATGTGATGAAGATGCTCGAGGTCTACAATGGCGGGACGCACCTCAAGCCCGCCACCGTCGACGAGGCATTCCGCAACCAGATCGGCGCCCTGCCGCGGCGCGATACCGACGCCGGCAAGCGCTTCACCGTGCTCGGCGCCATCATCGATGATGCCAGGGCGGCCAGGAGCCCCTGCCCGGTCGGCACGCTCGACTGGGGCGGCGCCTGGGGCCACAACTGGATCATCGACCGCAGCAACAAGCTGTCGATTCTCGTCTGCACCAACACCGCGCCGGAAGGCTGCAACGGCCCGTTCCGCGAAGACATCCGCGACGCGGTTTACGCGGCGCTCTGAGCTGGCGGAGCGCTTCCAGAAAAATGCCTGTCCTCGCAAAGGCGGGGATTGCAGAGTTTTCCGGTTCGGAAGCGCGACCAAAAGGAACCGGAGCAATTCGGCGTTTCAACGAAACGGCGAATTGCTCTAGGCTCCCGTCTCGAACGGGAGCCTACTCATGCGCATCGCGACCTGGAACATCAACGGCGTCAAGGCTCGACAAGGCGCTCTTCTCAAATGGCTTGAAGAAGAATCGCCCGACATCGTCTGCCTCCAGGAGATCAAATCGGTCGACGAGGCCTTCCCTCGCATGGAGATCGAGGCGATGGGCTACAATGTCGAGACGTTCGGGCAAAAGAGCTGGAACGGCGTCGCCATCCTCTCCAAGCATCGCTTCGACGAAGTGACGCGCGGCCTGCCCGGCGATGACGGCGACGAGCAGTCGCGCCTGATCGAGGGGGTATTCTCGGTCGAAGGCGGGGTGGTGCGGGTGTGCTGCATCTACCTGCCGAACGGCAATCCCGTCGGCACCGACAAGTTTATCTACAAGCTGAGCTGGATGGATCGGCTGCACACCTTCGTCGAATCCCGCCTGGCGCTCGAAGAGCCCTTTATCCTGCTTGGCGATTTCAACATCATTCCGGCCAACGTCGATGCGACCGTGCCCGAAAAGTGGGTGGGTGACGCCGCGTTCCGCCCCGAGAGCGCTCAGCGGTGGCGGGCCTTGCTCAATCTCGGGCTCACCGATGCCGTGCGCGCCATCACCGACGAGCCATCCCTGACGTTCTGGGATTTCCGGACATTCGGATGGGAGCGCAAGGACGGCATTCGCATCGACCACCTGCTGCTGTCGCCGCAGGCTGCGGATCGGCTGGAAGACGCCGTGGTGCATTCGGCCGAGCGCGGCAAGGACAAGCCGAGCGACCATGTGCCGGTGGTCGGCTACTTCACGTTCTGAGGGGCTGCTAGCCCGCGTTGCGGGGGGAAGCCGTGCCCTCCAAAACCCCCTCTCTTGCAAAATCTAAGGCTTAGCCAAACGGCTAAACCTAAGATTTTGCTTTCTCCCCCGCCAAGGGGGAGATGATCGGTGGCTTCCATTCGCTTCAGTGCATCAGTCGGGACTCTCCCCCTCGGCGGGGGAGAAAGCGAAAACTTGGGCTTAGCGCAGCTAAGTCCTTAGTTTTCGCAAGAGAGGGGGCGTGGGGAGGCACTGCTCATAGAGAGGCTCCACGACAACGCGCTACCGGATATTGCCGACCGAGTTCTTTGCCGTGTCGTGCTTGGTCTTCAGCACATTGCTGACGCTCGCCTCGGCCACCTTGACGGTGCCGTCGTCCTTGTTGCGATCGAGGAAGTGGCTGATCGAGGCCGTCGCAATGCGGGCCTGGGCGGACATCTCATCGACGAACCCATGCACATCCTTGGGCAGCGTGATGACGACGATGAGGGCGAGAATGATCGGCAAACGCATGATGACACCAACGGGCTAACTGTCCGATGGTTGCCACGGCGCGGCTGAACTACGGCTGAACGGTGCTGTTAGCTTAGAGGCCGCCGAAGCGAGTGCCGAGCGAGTCGGCAAGCTCCACGGCTTGCTTGCGCTGGTCGGGCGTCGCGACCGACATCGCGTTGGTCAGCAGGTCGTGGATCCAGCCGTCATCGACCGTGCCGGCAGCGCGGCGCGACGCCACGGTGAGCCACATCAGCCCCTCGATCGGATCGGCATCGATCCCCTCGCCGTTGAACAGCATGCTCCCAAGCTTCGCCTGTGCCCCGGCATGGCCCTTGCGGGCCGCGAGGTTGAGCCAGCGGGCGCTCTGCAGCGGGTTATCGCCGAGCTCGGCGTCGTCGAGATAGAGTTCGCCAACCTTGTACTGCGCGTCGGCGTCGCCGAAATACGACGCGGCGTGCATGATCAGCTTGTTGGAATAGGCTTCGTTCTTCTGGATGCCGGCTTCCGGCAGGCCCTGGCGGTAATACTCGCCGATCTTCAAGAACGACTGGGCCACGATATCGGCCTCGACGCCCTTCGGCGCGGTGTCGGCGTGCTCGTCGGCGATCTGGCTGAAATAGCCGAAGGCCTTGACCGGGTCCTTGTCGACGCCTTCGCCGCTTTCGTACATCAGCCCGAGCTGGAACAGCGCCATCGGCTGGCCGGCCAGCGCCGCATCCTCGAGCGCAGCGATCAGGTCAGCGCTCGAAATGCCGCCCCCTGCCCCGTCGAGCTGGTTGGCCATGGCCAGCGCCGCATCGGCGGCCGTCTCGGGCGCAGCCGGCAACGACGGCAGCACGCCGCTCACCTGAGCGGCAGCCGGGGTGGCTACGCCCGCAATCGCGAGCGCAGCCCAAAACGCAACGGAAACAAGGGCTCCTGCCCTAAATGTCCGCATACTGCTCCTTTTCGCCCTTGGCGCCGGGGTTGGTCAGCGCGCCGTAACGCGCCGGTCCCACCAGCTGGGCATACTTCCAGATCGCGCCCGAGCCATACTCGGTCTCGCGCGGGGCCCAGCTCGTCTTGCGCCGGGCAAACTCTTCCTCCGACACGTTGACCGAGATTTCGCCGGTCGTGGCGTCGAGGGTGATGATGTCACCGTCCTGAATATGGGCGATGGGGCCGCCGATCGCCGCTTCCGGGCCGACATGGCCGATGCAGAAGCCGCGGGTGGCGCCGGAGAAGCGGCCGTCGGTGATGAGCGCAACCTTGTCGCCCATGCCCTGGCCATAGAGGGCTGCCGTGGTCGACAGCATCTCGCGCATGCCGGGGCCGCCCTTCGGGCCTTCGTAACGGATGACGAGCACGTCGCCTTCCTTGTAGGTCCGCTTCTCGACCGCCTCGAAGCACTTCTCTTCGGTGTCGAAGACGCGGGCCGGACCGACGAAACGCAGGTTCTTGAGGCCGGCGACCTTCACGATGGCGCCATCGGGCGCGAGGTTGCCGCGCAGCGACACCACACCGCCAGTGGGCGAGATCGGGTTGGAGGTCGAGCGGATCACGTCCTGCTCGGTGTTGAACTTCACCTTCTCGAGGTTCTCGGCGACGGTCTTGCCGGTAACGGTCATGCAGTCGCCGTGCAGGTACCCGCCCTCGAGCAGCGCCTTCATCACCAGCGGGATGCCGCCGGCCTCGAACAGATCCTTGGCGACGTATTTGCCGCCCGGCTTCAGGTCGCCGATATAGGGCGTGCGCTTGAAGATCTCGCCGACGTCGAACAGGTCGAAATCGATGCCCGCTTCATGCGCCATTGCCGGCAAATGCAGCGCGGCATTGGTCGAGCCGCCGGTGGCGGCGACGGTCATGGCAGCGTTCTCGAACGCCTTGCGGGTGACGATATCGCGCGGACGGAGCTGCACCTTGAGCAGTTCCATCACCTGCTCGCCGGCCTTGGCGCAGAGCGCATCGCGAATTTCGTACGGGGCCGGAGCGCCGCAACTATACGGCAATGCAAGCCCGATAGCTTCGGCCACCATGGCCATGGTGTTGGCCGTGTACTGACCACCGCAGGAACCGGCCGACGGACAGGCAACGCGCTCGAGCTCGTCGAGGGTCTCGTCGTCCATCTTGCCGACCGAGTGGAGGCCGACGGCCTCGAACAGATCCTGCACCACGACGTCGCGGCCACGGAAGCGGCCCGGGAGGATCGAGCCGCCATAGATGAAGATCGACGGCACGTTGAGCCGGATCATCGCCATCATCATGCCGGGCAGCGACTTGTCGCAGCCGGCCATCGCGACCAGTGCGTCATAGGAGTGGCCACGCATCGTCAGCTCGACCGAGTCGGCGATCACGTCGCGCGAGGCCAGCGACGACTTCATGCCGGCATGGCCCATGGCGATGCCGTCGGTAACGGTGATGGTGGTGAACTCGCGCGGCGTGCCGTGGTTGGCGGCAACGCCCTTCTTGACGGACTGCGCCTGCCGGCCGAGCGAAATATTGCAGGGCGCCGCCTCGTTCCAGGCCGTCGCCACGCCGACGAGCGGCTGGTGAATCTGCTCGCTGGTCAGGCCCATGGCGTAGAGGTACGAGCGATGCGGAGCGCGCTCCGGACCCTCTGTCACATGCCTGCTGGGAAGACGCGATTTATCGACGTAGTTCGATGCCATTTCTTGGTCCCGCTTGTCCGGCCGGTGTTCTCCGGCACCCCTCAGAAGGCGCCGTTTATGGGGTTCGGCCTGACAAGGCACAAGGGCGAGGAGCACGCGAATGGTTCGGTGCGAAAGCAAATGGCTTCCACATTCGTTGCAGCCCGTCCGAGATTTGTCCTCTGCTTCTTTTAGGGTCAGATTGTGGCGACGATCCTCAGCAAAACGTTGACCGCCAAGCGGCAAAATCTGGATTCAATCTTGCTGTTGCAAAAACGTCACGTGCGATTCATCCGGCGTTCAGGATGGGGGCAAGAAACGAGCCTTCGCCGTTGAAGTACCGATGCGCGTACGCTGCCGTGCCTCGTGATCTTCCCACCCACCGGCTGTCATCCCTGCGAAAGCAGGGACCCATCCATCCACCTGCGCGGGCTGTGGCTTGGGTCCCTGCTTTCGCAGGGATGACACCGAGTTTGGGGCGCTGTCTGGTGGCAAGTTCGCCGGTGGGTGTTGAGAGCGGACCGAGAACCGTCCCCACAACGAAACAGGGCCGGCCCTTTCGGACCGGCCCCTGAGCCTCGCAAACAGGAGGCTGTTTTGTTACTGGATCGTGCCGACCGACCAGAAGAAGGTTTCGCCCGAGCTATCGGCGACACCGTCATTGTCGGTGATCACGTAGCCGGTGCCGTCGGCGCCGATGGCGAAGCTCTCGACCTTGTCGACGACGTAACCGTTGTTCGAAGCGAGGTCGGGGATGAAGTCGCGGACTTCCTCCTTGGTCACCACCGGCAGCTCGCCGCCGATCTCGGCCCCAACCAGCGCCGCGACTGGCACACGGTAGAGCTTCTTCAGCGCCGCCTTCAGTGCGATCTGGTTGTCGCGCTCAACGATGTAGACGTAGTCGCCATGCGCGGTGATCTCGGAGAGCCCGTTCCAGGCGCCCTCGGCGGCGGCTTCGAGCGGATAGCGCACCGCCGACCAGGTCTTCTCCTTGGTGTTGTAGCCCAAGAGCTTCACCTGGCCCTTGGGATCGTCCTTCCACTCGCGCTGGATAGCGACCCACAGCGTGTCGCCAACCTTGGTGACACCTTCGGCACCGTAACGGATCTCGTGGGGCAGCAGCGCTTCGGGGAACGCCACCTCCTCGGTGATCTTGCCATCGGCATCGACGCGGTAGAGCGCATGCGGCGTCAGCTTGTCGCTGCGGCCTTCCGAGGCCACCCAGAAGCCGCCTTCGCCGTCGAGGGTGATGCCTTCGAGATCAAGCTTCTGCGCGGCATCACCACCACGGGTGATGACGGTCTTCTTGACGATCTTGGCGGGTTTCGCCGTGGCGTCGATCTCGTAGATCGCCGGCTGGGCACTGAGCACGCTGTCGCTGACGGCATAGAGGATACCAGGCTTTTCGGCGTCGCCCACCGCGCCCGAGATGGCGGCCCAGCCGATCGGCTTGCCGTCGGCATCGAGGTCGGAGATCAGCTGCGGATAGGCCGCCTCGCCTTCGCCGAGCTCGTAGAGCATGACGTGCGAGCCGGCGAGACCATCTTCGCGCAGGTCCGTCTCGTTGGCCGTAACGAACAGGTTACGCGAGGGGATGGCGACCGAGCCTTCCGGCCCGATGCCCGAGGGCAGCGACTGCAGGTACTCGGGCTCTGCTCCCGTGTCCTTGTAGACGGCGACCAGCGAGGCACGCTCCTCGGCGACGAACAGGTAGGAGGCATCGCCAAACGTAGCGGCCTCGAGGCCCTCCGGCTCGACGCCCTTCTTGTTGCGCGCATCCGGATAGTGGCCGAGGCGTGCCGCCTCGTATTCCATCGACGGACCGCTCTCGTAGGCGACGGTACCGTCCTTGTTGAAGATGGTGAAGCTGCGCGAGCCGCCCTTCCAATCGCCCTCGTTGGCGACGACAAGACGGTTGTCGTCGAGCCATTTGACCGCGTCAGGTTCGCGGGCCACGTCTTCCAGCTTGCCGGTGAACTTCAGCGCGCCGTCCTTCTTGGTGTCGACGCCGTCGAGGCGGACGGTGCCGGCCGAGAAGTGCGACTTCACCGCACCGGTCTTGCCATCGACGATGACGATCTCGTTGTTCTCCTGCAGCGTCACGGCGACTTCGTCGAGGCCGTTGAAGGAGACGTACTCGACTTCCGGATCTTCCGGTGCGATGGCGGCGAGGCCGGTCAGCTCGACCTTGGCAAGGCTCTCGGGGTCGAGCGCGCCGCCATTGATCGACAGCAGCACCAGGTAGCCGCCCGGCGCCTGCGGAATGTCGCCATCATTGATCTCTTCGTCGCGCTCGTTCTCGATGGCGATGGCGAGAATGGTGCCGGCGGCATTGTGGGCGATCGAGTCGGGCTGGCCGCCGAGCTCGACGGTGCTCTCGATGGCCTTGGTCGCGAGATCGACCACCACCAGCTTGCCTGACGGGTTGACCTTGCTCTCCGAAGTGTTGACCGCCGCGTAGACCTTGTTGCCGACGATGGTCACCGAGGTGGGTTCGCCATCGAGCGCCAGGAAGCCGCCAGCTTTCGGGGCCTTAGCATCGGTGATGTCGATGAAGCCGATGCCGCCGGCCGGGCTGTCGGAATAGACCAGCGTCAGCCCGTCTTCCGAAGCGGTGATGATCTCCGACGAGGTCGCCTTGGCCTCGGGGTTGTTCAGTTCGACCGGGAAGCTGGCAATACGGTTGAACACCGGCGCGGCATACGCGGCGGTGGCAAGCAGGCCGGCGGTGAGGCCGAGGAGAATGGATTTGAACTGCATGGAATGGCGCCCCTGAAAATCGAGGGCTTCGGCTTAGGCACGCCGCACTACGGCCACATGACAATGCGGTGACAGATCTGTGACAGCCCGGCGCCGCATATACATCGCCGCTCGTACTGCCTATATCTAGCAATGAGAACGAAACAGGATTCGTCGTTTCCCCGATGGCAGCAGAATCGCAGCGCCTCGAGCGCCCGCAGGCGGGCTCGATCACCAGCCAGTTTGGCCGGGGAGCGGCGGCGCCTGACTACCTGAAAGGGTTGAACGAGGAACAGCGCGACGCCGTGCTGAGCACCGAGGGCCCGCTGCTGGTGCTGGCCGGCGCCGGCACCGGCAAGACCCGGGTGCTGACCACCCGCATCGCTCACATCCTCAACTCTAAGAAGGCCTGGCCGTCCGAAATCCTGTCGGTGACCTTCACCAACAAGGCCGCCCGCGAGATGAAGGAGCGCATCGGCGCGCTGGTCGGCGCAGGCGTCGAGGGTATGCCGTGGCTCGGCACTTTCCACTCGATCGGCGCCAGGCTCTTGCGCCGGCACGCCGAATTGGTGGGCCTCCGCTCCGATTTCACCATTCTCGATACCGACGACCAGATCCGGCTGATCAAGCAGTTGCTGGAAGCCGCCAACATCGACGAGAAGCGCTGGCCGGCTCGGCAGTTCGCCGGGATGATGGACAACTGGAAGAACCGCGGCCAGCTGCCCGCTGACGTGTCGATGGCCGATCGCGCCGCCTTCGCCAATGGCCGCGTCCCCGATCTCTACCAGCAGTACCAGGACCGGCTGAAGACGCTGAACGCCACCGATTTCGGCGACCTGCTACTGCTGTGCATAAAACTGTTCCGCGAGAACCCGGATGTGCTGGCCGATTACCATCGGCGTTTCAAGTACATCCTTGTCGACGAGTACCAGGATTCCAACGTCGCCCAGTACTTGTGGCTGCGGCTGCTGGCGCAGGGCAAGCCCGCCTCCGAGGCCAACCTCTGCGTCGTCGGCGACGACGATCAGTCGATCTATGGCTGGCGCGGCGCCGAGGTCGACAACATCCTCCGCTTCGAGAAGGATTTTCCGGGCGCCAAGGTGATCCGGCTCGAGCGCAACTACCGCTCGACCTCCAACATCCTCAAGGCCGCCTCGCACCTCATCGCCAACAACCAGAGCCGGTTGGGCAAGACGCTCCAAACCGATGTCGGCGAGCCGGGCGAACTGGTAATGGTGACCTCGGTGTGGGATTCCGACGAGGAGGCCCGGCAGGTCGGCGAAGAGATCGAACAGTTTCAGCGCCAGGGCGACCCGCTCAACTCGATGGCGATCCTGGTGCGCGCGTCACACCAGATGCGCGCCTTCGAAGAGCGCTTCATCACGCTCGGGCTCAACTACCGCGTCATCGGCGGCCCGCGCTTTTATGAGCGCAAGGAAATCCGTGACGCGCTGGCCTACCTGCGGCTGGTGTTCAACCCGACCGACGACCTCGCGTTCGAGCGCATCGTCAATACGCCGAAGCGGGGCCTGGGCGACTCGACCCTGCAGATCCTGCACGATGCGGCCCGCCATCAGGGCTCTTCGTTGACCGGTGCAGTGCGGACGCTGATCCAGACCGAAGAGTTGAAGCCCAAGCAGCGGACGACACTGCGGCAGTTGATGGATCAGTTCGACGACTGGAACCAGCGCGCCCGCGCCCTGCCCTCCGAGGATTCGCTCGAAGACGAGCTGGCATCGCCGGCCCGCCGGGACCCGCCGCATGTGGCGCTGGCTCAGCAGGTCCTCGACGAGTCCGGCTACACCGAGATGTGGCAGAACGACAAATCCGCCGAGGCGGAAGGGCGCCTCGAGAACCTCAAGGAACTGGTCAGCTCGATGGGCGAGTTCAACTCGCTCGGCGGCTTCCTTGAGCACGTCTCGCTGGTGATGGACCGCGACACCGGCGAGGCCGACGACGCGGTGTCGATCATGACACTGCACTCGGCCAAGGGGCTGGAGTTCGAAACCGTGTTCCTCCCCGGCTGGGAGGAAGGGCTGTTCCCGAGCCAGCGTACCCTCGATGAGAGCGGCCGCGCCGGGCTCGAGGAGGAGCGCCGTCTCGCCTATGTCGGCCTCACCCGCGCCCGCAAGCGCCTGCGCGTCTCGGTGGCGCAGAATCGCCTGACCCACGGCCTCTGGCAATCGGCCATCCCATCGCGCTTCCTCGATGAACTGCCTGCAGCGGCGGTCGAGGTGAAGGACACCGGCTCGGCCTATGGCGGTTACGGCTATGGCGGGCGGACATCCGGTAGCCGCTTCGACACCCGCGACCCGTTCGATTCCCTTTACGAGACGCCGGGCTGGCAACGCGCTCGCGCCCAGGCCTCGACCCGCAAGTCGGCCGGCCCGGTGACCATCGACGGCGATCTCGTTGCCCGCTCGGTCGACGATGGCCGCGGCTCGAAATACGCCGTCGGCGAGCGCGTCTTCCACCTGAAGTTCGGCTATGGCAGCATCGAGCAGATCGAAGGCAACAAGCTGACCATCGAGTTCGAAAAAGCCGGCCGCAAGAAGGTGCTCGAGAGCTTCGTGCAGAAGCCGTGAGTGCCGGGCGCGAGGCCTACAGCTACCGGCAGGACGATAGCGTCGCCCCGTTCGCCGACGACCATCCGGTGATGATCTACGATGGCTATTGCGGACTCTGTTCCAGCGCCGTGCAGTTTGTCCTTCGCCATGACAGGCGGCGCACATTTCGTTTCATCGCCGCCCAGAGCGAACTGGGCACCTCGATCTACCGCCACTACGGCCTCGACCCGCGTGACTACGAGACCTTCATCGTCCTCGCCGACGGCCTGCCACTGTTCGCCTCCGACGCGGTGATCGGGATCGGGCGACGGCTCGGCCTGCCCTGGTCGATGGGCGCGGTGGCAAACGCCCTGCCCCGCGGCGTTCGTGACGGCCTCTACTTCTGGATCGCCCGCCACCGTATGCGGTTCTTCGGCAGGCGCGACACCTGCCACCTGCCCGCCCCCGACGAGCGGGACCGCTTCCTCGCCTAGCAGCCGAAACAGAAGGCGGCTAAGCATTTGCTGGACTTTGCGAGGGGACGTGAACATGCCGTGGGCCGGACCGATGAAAACCAAAGCGTCGAGTGGCCTCAGGACAGTCATCCTGGTGGTTGCCGGGCTGGTGATCGTCGGGCTCGTCTGGGCCGGGATCAGCCTCTTCACCTCCCTCGATCAACAGGTGACCCAGTCTCGGGCCGTGGCCGACAAGGTGGTCGCCGCAGTGTCGACCGATTGGGGCAGGACCAGCTTCGATGCGCTGGCAACGCCCGAGTTTGTCGCCGCCCACGCCAAGGGCCAATACGACGGCGCCCGCTACCTGCAGATACTGGGTGCGCTGCAGACGAACCGGGCCTGCCAGATCGATGGGATGCAGGTGGAGAACTGGAACGGCTGGAGCCGTTGGAAGTGCCCAGCCGCATTCGAAAGCGGCGAGGCAACGCTGGTCATCACCCTCACCCTCTCGAGCGGCCGGTGGCTGATGTCGGACTTCGCCGTGCAGATATGAGTTAGCCCTCGATCATCGACGCATGCGCCTCCTCGACGCCCCTGTGCGCCAGCCGATCGAGTGTCGCAACGAGCAGCGTGGTGTCCGGGCAGATGATCAGCCGGGTCATCTTCCCCCAACGAATGTGCACGGCGTGGATGCCCTGATTGGTGGTCACGACCCCGTCGGTGCCGGAGTTGCGCTCCCGCCACTCGACCACCGCCAGGGTGTTCCAGGGCGTGCCGCTGACGGTGATGCGGTCGATATCGAAATGGATGTCCGGCAATAGTCGGTAGAGCCGCGCATACCAGTCGCGAGTCCTCTCGAGCGAGGTGCGGCGTCCGCCCAACGCGCTGGTGCCGAGGAAGATGTGCTCAAAGCTCGGCGCAAAGCCATCGAGCACGGGCCCGGCATCGCCGCGGTTTACGGCATCGAACAACCCGGTGACGACCCGTCGGACGATTGCGTGATACATCGGCGCTCTCCTGTTTGCCGATGATATGGGGAGGCTGCCGGCGTTTTTCCGTGTCCCTACGGCTTCACCAGTCCGCCGAAATAGTCCAGCGCGTAGGCCTCGACCCCGCCAACTTCAATCGTTTCGCGTCCATGGAGATGCGTTGCATCACCAGTGGAGCCGTCGCGATAGATGCCGTGTGGGCCCGCCACTCGAACCCTCCAAGGAAGCGCCCCTCCGCATACATGACCGACAGCGCCGCCTTGATCGTAGCGCCGGCCCGGCCGGCGTCGATAAGGTCCGGACGCAGGATGTAGCCGTAGTAGTTCATCGCCCAGACCGGCTCATCGCGTAACCACACGGTTTCCTGTCCCAGGAAGTCGGTGCCGCCGAAATAGCTGTCGCGATAGGACCAGTCGCCCACAGTATATGTGAGATCATGCGCGCCCATGCGGCTCGCGGCCGCCTTCACGCCGTCGCCCACATAGGTTTGGCGCTTGGCCTCGACGATGAAGCGATCGAGTGCGACGATGTCCATCTCAAGCTCCCTATTGCGGCGGGCTGACTTCGCTGGCCCGCTTCCGCTCGAGCCCCAGCTTGTGCTCACGGTAGATGATGAAGAGCCCGGAACCGACGACGATCGTGCCGCCCACCAGCATCTCGATGGTCGGGACATCGTGGAAGATCACGTAGCCGATCAGCACTGAGAGGATCAGCGAAGCGTACTCGAACGGGGCGACCACCGACATGTCGGCATGGCGATAGGATTCGGTGAGCAGGATCTGCCCGATACCGCCAAAGATACCGGCGCCGATCAACAGCGCGAACTGCTCGGTCGTCGGCATCACCCATCCAAATGGCAGGGTGGCGAGGCCGAACACCGACGAGGTCAAAGAGAAGTAGAGGACGATGGTGGCCGAGCGCTCGGTCTCGACCAGCTTGCGGACCAGCACCATGGCCGTTGCCGCGAAACCCGCTGCGACGAGCGCCGAAGCGGCTCCCAGCGTCGCCCCGCTCATGTCGCTGATGCCGCCCGAGAAGACCGTGAGGCGCGGCCAGATGATGATGATGACGCCGATGAGGCCAACGAGCACGGCGCTCCAGCGGTAGAGCCGCACTTGCTCGTGGTAGAACACGGCGCTGAACACCACGATCAGCAGCGGCGTGGCGTAGCTGATGGTGATCGCTTCGGCTAGCGGCAACTGGGTGAGCGCGAAGAACCCCGTCATCATGCCGCCGGTGCCGACAAGGCCGCGCAGCAGATGGCTCACCGGGTGCCTGGTCGTGAGGCCGACACCGAGTTCGCCCTTCCAGATCAGGTAGGCGATGATCGGCAGGATAGCGAAGAAGGAGCGGAAGAACACCAGTTGCCCCGACGGCACGCCCTCGGAGGCCTTCAGCAGGCTCGACATCCCCAGGAAGACGCAGACCGAGCTCAGCTTGAACGCAATTCCCGTCATGGCGTTCTGACGGAGCATTGGCGGTTGCGGCGACACTGGCGGGACTTTCGAAGACGGGAAGACGGACCGGAAAGGTCCGGCTGCTAGTTTTGCGGAGGTTCGCCGTGGCGCGCAACCATCTTGCGTGAAGGAACTCGGCTCTGGCCGTTCCCGGTGCATCGGATATTAGTCTTACGCGGACCAGTGGAGCGGCAATGAACGGCGTCGTCGACATGAGTGAAGCGGTCGAGACCGTCGTCGAGAGCATTCCCATCATCGCGATGGTACTCGCCGGCTTCTACGCCATCGCCATCATCTGTGCCGTACGGGAAATCAGTGCCTCACGCACCTCGCAGGGCTCGATCGCCTGGCTGGTATCGCTCGCCTTTCTCCCCTTCCCCACCATCATCTTTTACCTGGTGTTCGGCTGGAAGCACTTCGACAGCTATGCCCAGACCCGCATGCAGGTGCGCGCCTCGCGCCTGATCCGCAGCGAGGACCTGGCGGTGATCGATCGCGACGCCGGCGCCGAGTGGCCGGTGCAGCGCCGCGCGGCCGGCATGCCGTTCCTCGCCGGCAATGCCGCCGAACTGCTGGTCGATGGCGAAGCGACGTTCGAGTCGATCTTCGAGGGCATCGCTGCTGCCAAAAGCTACATCCTCGTGCAGTTCTATATCCTCAAGGCCGATGCCCTTGGCCACCGGCTGGCGGCGGCGCTGATGGAGCGCGCCCGCGCCGGCGTGGCCGTCTACATGCTCTACGACGATGTCGGCAGCAGCGGCCTGTCGCGCGAATACAAGGAGCGGATGTGGGCCGAGGGCATCAAGATCTTCGGCTTCAACCACCGGCACAAGTTCCTCAGGCTGTTCGGTCCGATGCGGATCAACTACCGCAACCATCGCAAATCCGTGGTGGTGGACGGCAAGGTCGCCTGGACCGGCGGCGCCAATATCGGCATCGAGTATCTGGGCGAGGACGAGCGGTTCGGCGCCTGGCGCGATACCCAGCTGAAGCTCGAGGGACCGGCAGCCTCATCGGTGGCGCTGATCTTCCAGGAGGATTGGCTCTGGGCCACTGGTGAAGTTCTCAACCTGCCGCCGCCAGACCCGGTGGATGAGCCAGGCAACGTCTCGGCGCTGGTCATGGCGACCGGCCCCGCCGACAAGCTCGAGGCCTGCGCCATCGCTTTTGCCGACGTCATCGGCCAGGCCCGGCAACGGCTCTGGATCGTCAGCCCCTACTTCGTGCCCGACACCGACATGCGGACCGCGCTCTATGCAGCGATCCTGCGCGGTGTCGATGTGCGCATCATGCTGCCTGCCAAGCCCGACCACCTGCTGGTCTGGCTGGCCAGCAACGCCCATGCCGATGCGATGGTGGAACACGATATCGCCATCTACCGTTACCAGAAGGGGTTCCTGCACCAGAAGGTGCTGCTGATGGACGACCGGATCGCCAGCGTCGGCACGGTGAACTTCGATAACCGCTCGTTCGCCATCAATTTCGAGATGACGGTATGGATGCCGGACCCGGGCGTCGTCGCTGCGGTGGAGAAAATGCTGGAGACCGACTTCGCCAACTGCCGCAAGGTGACGAAGGACGAGGTGGACAAGCGCCACCCGATCCCCCGCTTCATCGCCCAGGCCGCCCGCCTGTTCTCGCCAATTCTCTAGCTCCCACGCTCAGGACCAATGATCAAAGTCGCCTCATACAATATCAGGAAAAGCATCGGCACCGACCGGCGCCGTCAGCCGGACCGCATCATGAAGATCCTCGCTGAGGTCGATGCCGATATCGTCGCGCTGCAGGAGGTCGACCGGCGCTTCGGCGAGCGCGCCACCACCCTGTCGCCCGACCTGATCGTCGACTTCACCAACTACATGCCGGTGCGCTTCGGCATCCGCGAGCAGAGCCTCGGCTGGCACGGCAACGTGCTGCTGGTGAAGAAGGGCATCGAGGTGCGCAATCCGCAGCGCATCGAACTGCCGGCGTTCGAGCCGCGCGGCGCGGTGATGGCCGACGTGGTGATCGGCGGTATCGCCATGCGGGTCGTCGGCATGCATCTGGGGCTGCTCGGCAATTCCCGGATGAAGCAGGCCGATGCCATCGTTGCCCATCTCGAAAAGCTCGAGCAGCACATGCCGACGGTGATAATGGGCGACCTCAACCAGTGGGCCGAGGATGGCAAATGCCTCGTCGCCTTCGCGCGGCACCACGATGTCATCCCGTTGGGCCCGAGTTTTCATTCGCGCCGGCCAATGCTGCAGCTCGACCGCATCATCACCAGTCGCGATTTCAAGCTCGAATCGTCAGGGGTGCATCGCTCGGCTTTGGCTCGCACCGGTTCGGACCATCTGCCGGTCTGGGCCAGCCTGTCGCTCGAACCCGCCGAGGCCGCCGCTTAACGCTCAGCGCGCCAGGCCATTGACTTAGCGCGCTGCTGCCCCGAAACAGCGGCGAACAGGACATTTCCCCGATGACGCTCTCGCAACTCTCCGTGCCGCTGACCAAGGACCAGGCCTATGCGCTGGTCGACGCCGTGATGGCCCGCGAGGACATCGCCATCACCGCCTCGGCGCACGAGAACGAGGACACTGGCGAATGGGTGTTCGAGGCGACCTGCGACAGCGAACCCGATGTCGAGGCCTTCAACCAGATCGCGCGTGAGACACTGGGCGGCAATGTGAGCTTTGCCGTCGAGGCGATCGACCCCAGCGTCAACTGGGTGGCGAAGTCACTCGAGGGGCTGCAGCCGGTGGTCGCCGGCGGCTTCTACGTGCATGGCAGCCACGAGGAGAACCCACCCCCGGCCGGCCTCACCGCCATCCGCATCGACGCCGCGCAGGCCTTCGGCACCGGCCATCACGAGACCACCACCGGCTGCCTCGAGGCCATCGACCGGGCCCTTAAGCGCAAGCGCTTCCGCGCCATGCTCGACGTCGGCACCGGCACCGGCGTCCTCGCCATCGCTTTGGCCAAACGCACCCGCCTGCCGGTGCTGGCCAGCGACATCGACCCCATTGCCGTAACCACCACGGTGGAGAATGCCAGGGACAACGGCGTCGGCCGCTACATCATCGCCATCGAGGCCACCGGCCTCGACCATCGCCAGATCGCTGCCGGCGCCCCCTACGACATGATCGTCGCCAACATCCTCGCCGGCCCGCTGGTGTCTTTGGCGCCCGGCATGCGCAAGATCACCGCCATCGGCGCCACGGTGATCCTCTCGGGCATTCTCAACACCCAGGCCAACCGGGTGATCACGGCGTACTCGCAGCAGGGCATCGTGCTGCGCCAGCGCATCGTGAAGAAGGAATGGACGACATTGGTGCTGGAGCGGGTTTGAGTCGTTCCTGACTGAGAGAGACGGCCCCCTCCCGGCCTCCCCCATAAAGGGGGAGGTGAAGAAAGAGGGCTATAGCTGGATCGTGCCAAACACTGGAAGCGGCACCTCCCCCTTTATGGGGGAGGATGGGAGGGGGCCGTCTGCCAGCAGTGTATCGCACCCAAAGCAAAGTCCCCGGACCTCACGATCCGGGGACTCGTCAAAACAGATACCAAACCCCGCGCTGACGCGCGTTGGTTTTAGTTCGGGCGCTTGGTCAGCGCGCCGAGCAGCAGGTGTTCACGGCTGCGACCGACGCTGCGGGTGGCCTCGCGGCCCCGCGCTTCGATGACGCTGCCGAGCGCCTTGCGGAAATCGTTCTTGCTCTCGGGCATCTCGTTCTCCCGGTCTCTTTCTCTAAGTCGAGCTTCTCTCGACGTTCGCTATGTAGTGCAGGCGAAGCCCGCCGGTAAGTCGTTGTTGCGAAAGGCAGCCATGCCAATTGTGCAGGGCGGCTTAACGGCTGGTGAATCGGCTCAACGCCGCCATTCGTCCTTCACCGGATGGGTCCGGAGGTATTCGGTGATGTGACGCTGCGCCTGTCTGGTGCGGCCGTCGATCATCGACTCGAATACGCGGCGGAAGAGGGTCTTTCGTTCACTCATGCCGTCCCAATGCCAGCCGACCGCTGAACCGGGAATGAATGGCAGGCTCGGCTTGGGAACTGCCGGGGCGTCTGATACGGTCCGCGCCACTTCCTCTTCCGGCAAATTACCATGACCGACAAAGACTTCGCCCCGACCGTCTACCAGAGCTTCGATATCCGTACCGATCCCAAGACCGTGGCGCCGCGCCTCAAGGCGCTGCGCGCCAGGATGCGGGAGGCAGGCGTCGACGCTTTCCTCGTGCCGCGCACCGATGCGCATCGCGGCGAGATGGTGCCGGAGAGCGAGGCGCGTCTCGCCTATGTCACGAGCTTCACCGGTTCGGCCGGCCTCGCCATCATCGGGGCAAAGAAGGCCGCGCTGTTCGTCGATGGCCGTTACACCCTGCAGGCCCCGGCCGAGACCGACACCAAGCTGATCACCGTGCTCGAAGCCAACCAGGGCGGGCTGCCGCCCAAGCTCGTCGACTTCGTGCCCAAGGGTGGCAAGCTCGGGCTCGATCCGTGGCTGCACACTCCGAGCGAGCTTGCCGACCTCGAAAAGAAACTGAGCGGCAAGGCAACGCTGGTGCCGGTGGCCAATCTCGTCGACCAGACCTGGGCGGACCGCCCTGCCCCTCCCAACGCCCCGATCGAGTTCCTCGGCCACAACCGCGCCGGCAAGACCGCGCCTGACAAGCTGGCCGAGATCCGCGCCACCATGGGCGAGGACAATGCCGATGCCCTGGTGCTGACAGTACCGGAATCGATCAATTGGCTGTTCAACCTGCGCGGCCGCGACGTACCGCATGTGCCGGTGGTGCTGTGCTTCGCGCTGGTGCCGAAATCCGGCATGCCGACGCTGTTCTTCAACAAGGAGAAGATCACGCCCGAGCTGCGCCACGGCCTCGAGGGGCTGGCTAAGGTTGCGGATGTCGCGACCATGGTCGCGGCGCTGCGCAAGCTCGGGGCCGGCGATAAGCGCGTGATGCTCGACCCGGCGACCGTGCCGGTGGCGGTGGCTCAGGCGATCAGCGGTGTCAGCGAAGCGACCCTGATCGAGCGGCGCGACCCGGTACTGCTGCCCAAGGCGAGGAAGAATGACGCCGAACTCGCCGGCATGCGCGAGGCGCACAAGCTCGACGGCGTCGCGATGGCCCGCTTCCTCCATTGGTTCGACCAGGAGGCACCCAAGGGCCAGCTCGACGAGATCGGCATCGCTACGACGCTCGAAAGCTTCCGCCGCGAGGAATCAGGGCTGGTCGATGTCAGCTTCGATACCATCTCGGGCGCCGGCCCGAACGGCGCGGTGATCCACTACCGCGTCGACGAGAAGACCAACCGGCAGCTGAAACCGGGCGAGCTGATGCTGGTCGATTCCGGCGCGCAGTATCTGTCGGGTACCACCGACATCACCCGAACCATGTTCACCGGCAAAGCCACGGCCGAACAGAAGGACCGCTTCACCCGCGTCCTGCGCGGCATGATGGCGATCTCGCGCACCCGCTTCCCCAAGGGCACCACCGGGGCCCAGCTCGACGCGCTGGCGCGGCAGTTCCTGTGGGAGGACGGGGTCAACTATGCCCACGGCACCGGCCACGGCGTCGGCGCCTTCCTCTCGGTGCATGAAGGACCGATCGGCATTTCAAGCCGCTACTCGGTGCCGTTCGAACCGGGCATGATCACCTCGAACGAACCCGGCTACTACAAGGCCGGCGCCTACGGCATCCGCATCGAGAACCTGCTCGTGGTGCAGGAGAGTTCCGTTGGCGAGGGCAAGTTCCTCGAGTTCGAGACGTTGACCCTTGCCCCGATCGACCTGAGGCTGATCGATGAGCAGCAGCTGACGGGCCCCGAAAAGGCCTGGCTCAACGCCTACCACAAGCGCGTCTTCAAGGAGATCGGCCCGCAGCTCAAGGGCGAGGCCAAGGCGTGGCTGAAGGAAGCGACGCGAGAGATCTGAGCTCAATACCGCGGCTGGTGGCCATGCCCCCCACGGGGTCTCCCTCCCCCTTGCGGGGAGGGGACAGGGGTGGGGGTCAGCCCGCACCGGCAGGCCAGTCGGGTCTACCGGCCGACTCTCAGTTCAACCCGAACGGGTCATACTGCAGCAGCCAGGACAGCAGCCAGTTCTGGCTGCCGGCGAGCGAGGCGACATCGTCGACCTTCCAGCCGTCGGCTTCGCGCACCATGGCGACGCTGATCAGGCTCAGGTGGTCGAAATTGTGGAAGCTGACGGTGGCAACGGCGCGATCGCCATTCAGCACCGGCTCGCTGATCACCAGGTCGAGCAACAGCGAATTCTGCCCCTCGATGAACGGATCGAACGACAGCACACCCGGCGCATCCGGATCGACCGCCGCGCCCTTCTGGTCGACGCCCTGCCGCTCGATATTGGCGGCGTATAGATCCTTGAGGCGCGCCGAGTAGAACTTCTCCAGCCCGTCGACATGCTTCTCGCCGGCGCTGTAAGGCTGGTAGATCGCCTCGACCAACGCCTTCGGATTGTCAAAGGCACTCGCCGCGCCGGTGAAGCCGATAATCAGCAGAAGACTTGCTATGATGCGACGCATGACCGCCCCGTCGTGCCCGGTTTCGTTGGTCTCCGGCCGGAGCGAGATCAGGAAAAGTTGCAGACTTTTCCGGTTCGATCTCGCGACAAACAAGGACCTAGAGTTGGAGTGCGTTTCGATGAAACGCAATCCGGCTCTAGCAAGGGGTTTGGGCGCATTGAGGGCTGCGCCGTGCCGCAATCAAGGCAGCGGCGATTGCAGGATATCGAGCAGGTCGTAGCTGTAATCGGCGCTGCCGCCCCACACGTCATCGATCTTCCACCCATTCTCGTTGACGAGGACGAAGCCGAGTTCCTGCGGGGTATCGAAGTTGCGGAACGTTACCTTCACCACAGCCTTGCCGCCGGCGATATAGGGCTCGCCGATGACGAGGTCGCTGACCTGGTAGTCCTGCCCGTTGATGTAAGGGCCGAAATCGATCCGGCCGATCTCGCCATTGGCTTCCTGCTGGTCTTTCTCGAACAGCCCGTTGAGCCGCTCGCTCTGCAGCGCCGTCTCGTCCGGCGGGAAGTCATTGGGCGGCATATAGCCGGCATAGAGCGCCTCGAGCAGCGCCTTTGGATCGGAATACGACTGCGCGAATGTTGGCTGCCCCAGCAGCAACAACGCGGCGGCGGCGATCAGCAGGCGCATGGACCAAACCCCCTCAGTTGAACCAGAAGGCATAGCCGATCAGCGCGTCGCCGAACACCGCGTTGGCCTCGGCGAACGACTCGGCACTGGCGATCGGGCCATCCTTCAGGAACGGCAGCGCATCATAGCCGGTGATCAGCATCACCAGATCCGTCTTCTTGGCCGTCTCGAAATAGGCCTTGAGGTCAAACCCTTTCTGAAAACGCCAGTGCGGCAGCAGCAGTTTTCCATCGAGGATCAGGTCAGCCGTGTCGAGTGTCGCCATCCAGGCCTTTACCTGCGCGTCGGTGATCTTGGCGTCGGGGGTGATGCCGGTCTGCTTCGGGCTCGGCAGCAACTCGCGGTTGTCGTCAGTCTCGGCGAGGATCGCCTCCCAGTTACGACGGGACAGATCGGTAATGGCCTTGAAGCGGGCCAGCACCCGCTTCAACCGGTCGGCATCGGTCACCGGCCAGTTGAGGTGGTGGATCGCCGCCAGCGCATCGGCGATCGCATTGTCGGATTCCGGATCGAGCATCAGCGTGCCGGTAGCGCGGGTATACTCCTGCATCGGCAGGCCGGCCCGTGGGAACAGCCGATGGAAAGTGGTGTCGAACAGCGCCCGGAAATCATGCGCCAGAAGGAAATCTGCCTGCGCGGCCAGCACCTGCGAATAGCCGGCGAGCCAGATCGCATCGGCGCGGTCAAAGCCGATGGTGGAATCGGGCGGCGCCGGCTGGGTTGGTGCTGGTGCGCCAGGGTCGGTCGGGCCGGGCACCGTGGCCGCCCCGAACATGGCGTTGAGCACGTTGCCGATGCTCTCGCTTTCGTTGCCCGTGCCATCGCCGTCGAGATCGATCCGTACCTTCAGCACTTCGACCGGCACGACGTAGTCGCCTGTCTCGCCGGCGGTCAGCAGCGCATCGCGCGCCGCGTCCATGTCATCGACCAGCAGTTGCAGGATGGCGCGGAACTTGTCGTAGTCGAGCGGTTCCGGGTTCGGGTTGACCGGCACCGGCATGGCCAGCGGCGCTCCCATGATCGGGCCGGCATCGGGCGAAGCGAAGCCGTGGCGATAGAGCCCCTGCGCGAAATGCTCGACGCCCTGGATGAAGCTCAACAGCCCCACCCCGAAACGCCCTTCGAGATCCTGCCGTTCGTAGAACGGTTTCAGCTCGGTGAGCCCCTGCCCGATCGTCCCCTCATAGAGGTGCTTGCGCGCCAGATCGCCGGCTTCATCCGCCAGCACCGGGCAAGACAGCACCGGGAAGGACAGCGCCGCGCACAACACGACAGTCGCCAGTTTCAGCATCCCGTTCTCCTCTAAAGCGCTGGCAGTAGCTACTTGGCAGCCAACTCAAGCCATTGATCTTCGTCGAGAACAAGGATGCCGAGCGCCTGCGCATCCTTGAGCTTGGAGCCGGCACCAGGGCCGGCAACGAGGATATCGGTATTCTTCGACACCGAGCCCGCCACCTTGGCGCCCAACCGCTCCGCCATTGCCTTGGCTTCACCGCGCGTCAGCTTCTCGAGGCTGCCGGTGAAGACGATCGTCTTGCCCGCCACTTCGCTCGTAGCGGAGACGGTGACCACGTAGGGCTTGGGACGGACCTGCTGCAGCAGCGCCTCCAGCACATCGTCATTGCGCTCGTTGCCGAAGAAATCGATCAGCGCCTCGATGACGGTGTCGCCAATGCCGTCGACCGACGGAAATACCGCGTGCGGATCGTCGGCATGGGCAGCCGTCTCCTTGCCCACGCGGATCAGCTCCTCGATGGTCGAGAAGGTCTTCGCCAGCACTGCGGCTGTGGTCTCGCCGATGTGCCGGATGCCAAGCGCGAAGATGAAGCGGTCGAGCTCCGGCTCGCGCCGTGCATCGATGGCGGCGAACAGCTTTTCGAGCCCCTCGAAGCTCCGGTCTTCAACGCCACGGGCATTCTTGCGCGTCTTGCCCGACGCTTCCTCCCTGAGCCGCGCCTGCGCGTCGCGCCTAGCCGCAAAGGCCTGCTGCACCTCTGGCCGGCGATCCCTGAGCGTGAAGATATCGGCAGCGGTCTTGACCAGCCCCGAGTTGAAGAACAGGTCGATATTCTCCGAACCGAGCCCTTCGATATCCATGGCGCCGCGCGACACGAAGTGGCGCAGCCGCTCGACCGCTTGCGCGGCACAGATCAGTTCGCCGGTGCAGCGGCGGCGCGAATCTTCCTTGCCGGTCTTTTCGTTGAGCTCCCGCGTCGCGGGCGAACCGCAGACCGGGCAGACATGCGGAAACACGAACGGCACGGCATCCGCTGGGCGTTTTTCCAGCACCACCCGGACGATCTGCGGGATCACATCGCCAGCGCGCTGGATCACCACCGTATCGCCGATGCGCACGTCGATCGGCTCGTCGCCGCGGATCGGCGCTCCGGTCGAGTCGATGCCGGCGATATAGTCCTCGTTGTGGAGCGTGACGTTCTCGACTACGACGCCGCCGACGCCGACCGGCGCGAGCCGTGCCACTGGCGCCAGCGTGCCGGTGCGGCCAACCTGGATGTCGATGGCGCGGATCGTGGTGAAGGCCTGCTCGGCGGCAAACTTGTGGGCCACTGCCCAGCGCGGCTCGCCGCTCGAAAAGCCCCAGCGCCGCTGCAACTCGAGGTTGTCGACCTTGTAGACCACGCCGTCGATGTCGTAGCCGAGCGACGAGCGCAGCTCCTCGATCTTCCTGTACTGTGCGATCAACTCCTCGACCGAGCTGGCGCGCACCATCAGCGGGCTGATGGCAAAGCCCCACTCGCCGAACTTCCGCACCGCCTCGTACTGCGTCGCCGCCGGCTCCGCCGAGCTGGCGCCCCAGGCATAGGCGAAGAACCTGAGGTTGCGGCTGGCGGTGATCGAGGGGTCCTTCTGGCGCAGCGAACCAGCCGCGGTGTTGCGCGGGTTCACATATTCCTGCCCACCGACGGCCGCCGAACGCGCCTTCAGTGCCTCGAACTCGGCCATGGTCATGTAGACCTCGCCACGGATCTCGATACTTTCAGGCCAGCCCGAGCCCTTGAGCTTGTGCGGAATGTCCGCGATGGTCCTCAGGTTGGCGGTGATGTCCTCGCCCACCGTGCCGTCGCCGCGGGTCGCGCCCTGCACGAACACCCCGTTCTCGTAGCGCAGCGATGCCGACAGCCCATCGATCTTGGGCTCGGCGGTGAACACCAGCTTCAAATCCTTGTCGCGCTCGAAGAAGCGTCGGCCGCGCTCGATGAAATCGACCACGTCCTCGTCGGTATAGGCCTTGGCAAGACTGAGCATCGGCACGGCGTGCCGAACCTTGGAGAATCCCTCGACCGGCGCGCCGGCGACCTTGTCGCTGAGGCTGTCCGCCCGCTTCAGTTGCGGGAAGGCGATCTCGAACGCCTGGTAGCGGCGCTTCAGCCCATCATACTGCGCATCGGTGATGTCGGGGGCATCGTTCTCGAAGTAAGCGCGGTCGGCCTCGCTCAGCGCTTCGTGCAGCCGGTCGAGCTCCACCTTGGCCTCCGCCTCGGAGAAGCTCTCGATCTCACGTTCCGCCTCGCTCACGATACCTCCGAAATCAACTTCCCGGCCGCGGCGCGCGCCTCGTCGGTGACCTTGGCGCCCGCCAGCATGCGCGCCACTTCTTCCTGCCGAGCCTTGCCGTCGAGCCGGCGCACATGGGTGCGCACGAACGCCCCCTCTTCTATCGCCTGCTTCTCGATCAGCAGATGGCTCTGCGCCCGCGCCGCGACCTGCGGCGCATGGGTGACGGTCAGCACCTGCACTTTGCCGGCGAGTCGCGCCAGCCGGCGCCCGATGGCATCGGCCACCGCACCGCCCACCCCGGTGTCGATTTCGTCGAAGATCAGCACCGGCGCCGAGCCGCGATCGGCCAGCACCACCTTGAGCGCCAGCAGGAACCGGCTGAGCTCGCCACCCGAAGCGACCTTCAGAATTGGCCCTGGCTGGGTCCCCGGATTGGTCTGCACATGAAAGGCGATCTGGTCGTGGCCGGACGCAGCAACGCGAGACGAATCGACCTGCCGGTCGACGATGAACCTCGCAGCTCCCAGCTTCAGGTCGGGCAGTTCCGCTTCTACGGCCCTGGTGAGGGCCGTAGCCGCCTTCTCGCGTGCCGCGCTGAGGGCAGAGGCGGCGGCAGAATAGGCGCCACTGGCGGCCTCCGCAGCGGCTTCCAGCGCCTTCAGCGATTCCTCGCCACTCTGCAGCATATCCAGGTCGCCCTGGTATTTGGCCAGCACGTCCGCCAATCCATCGCAGGTGGTGTGGTGCTTGCGGGCAGCGGCGCGGAGCGCGAACAGCCGTTCTTCGACCTTCTCGAGATCGGCCGGATCGAATGCCATGTCACGCTTCAGCACTTCGAGGGCATCGGAGGTGGCATCGAGCGACACCAGCGCGGTGTCCAGCGCATCGACGATCGGCTGGAACACCGCCGCGCCGGCATCGGCCTTGCGCATCAGCCGTCGCATCAGCCCGGCCAGCACCGGCCCCGGCGCCGTCGGGCCGTTGAGGATCTCGTCGGCGTCACGCACCTCCTCTGCCGCCTTCTCCAGCGTTATCAGCCGCTGGCGGCGCTCGGCGAGAGTTTCTTCCTCGCCCACTTCGAGATGCAGTTCGCCCAGCTCGGTGACGACGTGACGGGCATATTCCTCGCGCGCCAGCGCCTCGGCAATCACCGCGCGCTGGCCGGCCACGGCGGCGTCCGCCTCGACCAGCGCCTCGTAGGTGCTCCACACCGCACTGACCATCGAGTCGTGCCCGCCAAACGCATCGAGGGCCGAGCGGTGCGTCGCGACATCGATCAGCGCGCGATCGTCGTGCTGGCCGTGAATCTCGACGATCAGCCGGCCCACCGCCTGCAGCAGCCCGGCGGAAACCGGCTGGTCGTTGATGAAGGCGCGGGTCCGGCCATCGGCCAGTTGCACCCGACGCAGGATGATGTCTTCGTCGTCGGCGATGGCGTTTTCGCGCAGTGCCTCGCGGGCCGGGTGATGCCTGGGCAGTTGCAGCACCGCCACCACCTGGCCACTCTCGGCCCCTGCCCTGACCAGCGACGCATCGCCCCGGCCACCGAGGGCCAGCGTCAACGCGTCGAGCAGGATGGATTTGCCGGCGCCGGTCTCACCGGTGAGCGCGGTGAGGCCGTCTTCCAACGTGAGATCGAGCTGGTCGATCAGGACAATGTTTCGAACCGAAAGCGCATTGAGCATTCGGGAGTGGCCCCTCGGTGGTCGACCGGCCGAACGGGGCCGAACAAACTCGCGCCGTGTAGTCTAGCCTAAAGGGGAACAAACAGGCAACATCTCTATTGCCTGTCTGGAGCGCCCTGAGGGCGCGACAACTAGACGGGCTTAGCTCTTCTTCAGCTGCGCCAGGCTGCTGCCGCTGTTCACCTGCGGCGAGATTCCCTGCTTGGCGAGCAGATCGAAGGCCTGCTTGTACCAGCTGCTCTGCGGATAGTTGTGGCCGAGCACGGCGGCAGCGGTCTGCGCCTCGGAGACGAGTCCGAGCGCCAGGTTGGCTTCAGTCAGGCGGAACAGCGCCTCCTCGATGTGAGTCGAGGTCTGGAACTGCTCGGCAACCACGCGGAAGCGGTTGATCGCGGCCGGATAATTGCCGTTGCCGAGGTAGTAGCGGCCAACCGACATTTCCTTGCCGGCGAGCTGGTCGACGCCGACCACCAGCTTTTCCTGCGCATCCTTGGCGTACTTGCTGTCAGGATAGTTGGCGATGATCAGGCTGTAGGTCTCGATGGCGTTCTTCGAGATCTGCTGGTCGCGGGTGATGTCCTTGATCTGCCCGAAATACGAGTTGCCCTTGAGGTAGAGCACGTAGGGCAGTTCCTTCGAGCCCGGGTAGAGCGCGGTGTAGCGGTCGGCAGCGAGAATCGCTTCCTCGAACTTGCCGATGCGATAGTTGCCGTAGACCTGCATCAGCTTGGCCTTCTCGTTGAACTCCGAGAACGGGTGCTGACGCTCGAGCTTTTCCAGCGTCTTGACGGCAGTGACGTAGCGCTGCGCGTCCATTTCGGCGAGCGCCTGCTGGTACAGGGTCTCAGGCGGAACGATCGCCTCTTCCTTGATCTTGGGCTGGCCGAACAGGTTGCAGCCGGCGAGCAGCACCACGACAGCGCCCATCAGCACGAAACGCGCGAACCGGCTCGAAATACCTGCATGCTGAGAGATCGTCACGACCTGCCCCATCCCTTAACGCACCAC
>JAESFN010000575.1_pt1 | contig 30120 bp, 23 predicted proteins | sample 9269411 | NCBI WGS metagenome assembly JAESFN01 (sample SAMN14505399, study PRJNA617100) | algae metagenome | isolation source: Iphinoe sp. HA4291-MV1 and co-occurring heterotrophs from trail next to... | place: USA: Maunawili Falls, Hawaii | collected 2009-07-25
ACGCGCCGCCAGACTCAGCAAGAACCTTCGTGATCGCTGCCGTCAGCGACGTCTTGCCATGGTCAACGTGACCAATCGTTCCAATGTTGCAGTGCGGCTTCGTCCGAGCAAACTTCTCTTTGGCCATCGTAGCCTCCGTCAGATCTCTTCAAGTATTCGGTTTAATGCGTTGTTCGATCAGGCGTATTTGGCCTGGACCTCGGCAGCCACCGCGGACGGCACCTGCTCGTAATGGTCGAACTGCATCGTGTAGTTGGCGCGGCCCTGGCTGAACGAGCGCAGCTGGTTCACATAGCCGAACATGTTGGCGAGCGGGACCATCGCATTCACGACGACCGCGTTGCCGCGCATGTCCTGGCCCTGGATCTGGCCGCGCCGGGAATTCAGGTCACCGATGACCGAGCCGGTATAGTCTTCAGGCGTCACCACCTCGACCTTCATGATCGGCTCGAGCAGGACCGATCCACCCTTCTGCAGGCCTTCACGCAAAGCGGCACGCGAGGCGATTTCGAAGGCCAGAGCCGACGAGTCGACTTCGTGGAAGGCGCCGTCGATCAGCGTGACCTTGACGTCGACGACCGGGAAGCCGGCGAGCACGCCGGAACCGATGACCGAGTTGAGGCCCTTCTCGACGCCGGGGATGTACTCCTTCGGCACCGCGCCGCCGACGATCTTCGACTCGAACTCGAAGCCCTTGCCGGTCTCGTTCGGCTCGATGACGAGCTTGACGCGAGCGAACTGGCCCGTACCGCCGGTCTGCTTCTTGTGGGTGTAGTCGATCTCGGCCTTCTTGGTCAGCGTCTCGCGATACGCAACCTGCGGCGCGCCGATATTGGCGTCGACCTTGTAGGTGCGCTTCAGGATGTCGACCTTGATGTCGAGATGGAGCTCGCCCATGCCCTTCAGGATGGTCTGGCCGCTCTCCTGGTCGGTCGAGACGCGGAAGGACGGATCCTCGTTCGCGAGCTTCGACAGGGCGAGACCCAGCTTCTCCTGGTCGGCCTTGGACTTCGGCTCGATCGCGATCGTGATGACCGGCTCGGGGAATTCCATGCGCTCCAGGATCACCGCCTGGTTCGGGTCGCACAGCGTGTCGCCGGTGCGGACGTCCTTGAGGCCGGCCAGGGCGACGATGTCGCCGGCGAAAGCCTCCTTGATGTCCTCGCGGTTGTTCGCGTGCATCAGCAGCATGCGGCCGACACGCTCTTTCTTGTCGCGCGTCGAGTTGATGACGCCCTGGCCGGCCTCGACCTTGCCGGAATAGACGCGGCAGAAGGTGATGGTGCCGACGAAGGGGTCGTCCATGATCTTGAAAGCGAGCATGGCGAAGGGATCCTCGTCCGTCGGGTGACGAACGGTCTCTTCTTCGGTCTTGAAGTCGATGCCCTTGATGTCGCCGCGATCGACCGGCGACGGCAGGAAGTCGACGACGGCGTCGAGCAGGGGCTGCACGCCCTTGTTCTTGAAGGCCGAGCCGCAGAGGACAGGGTGGAAGGCGCGACGCTGCACGGCGGTCCGCACCAGGCGACGCAGCGTGGCGGCGTCGGGCTCGGTCCCCTCGAGATAGGCTTCCATCGCCGCATCGTCCATCTCGACGGCGGCTTCGACCAGCTTCGAGCGATACTCGGCAGCCTTGTCGGCGAGATCGGCGGGGATCTCCTTCTCGTCGAAGGAGGCGCCGAGCGCCTCGCCGTTCCAGACGATCGCCTTCATCTTGATGAGGTCGATGACGCCGGCGAAATTCGACTCCGAACCGATCGGGATCTGCAGGCAGACAGGCTTGCCGGCGACGCGGTCGATGATGTCCTGGACGCAGCGATAGAAATCGGCGCCGATCTTGTCCATCTTGTTGACGAAGACGACGCGCGGAACGTCGTACTTGTCGGCCTGGCGCCAGACGGTCTCGGTCTGCGGCTCGACGCCCTGGTTGCCGTCGAGCACGCAGACGGCGCCGTCGAGCACGCGCAGCGAACGCTCGACTTCAATCGTGAAGTCGACGTGGCCGGGAGTGTCGATGATGTTCAGGCGATGATCGCGCCACAGGCAGGTCGTCGCAGCGGAGGTGATCGTGATGCCACGCTCCTGCTCCTGCGTCATCCAGTCCATGGTGGCGGCGCCGTCATGGACTTCGCCGATCTTGTGGCTCTTGCCGGTGTAGAACAAGATGCGCTCGGTCGTCGTCGTCTTGCCCGCATCAATGTGGGCCATGATGCCGAAGTTACGATAGCGATCGATGGGATGAGAACGGGGCATGGAGATGCTCTGTCTTTCCGGGTCCGAACGGACGAATTACCAGCGGTAGTGCGAGAAGGCGCGGTTGGCTTCCGCCATCCGGTGCGTGTCTTCGCGCTTCTTGACGGCGTTGCCGCGGTTGTTGGCGGCGTCCATCAGCTCGGCCGAGAGGCGCTCGACCATGGTGCGGTCGTTGCGGCCGCGGGCGGCGGCGATCAGCCAGCGAATGGCGAGAGCCTGACGGCGCTCGCTACGAACCTCGACGGGGACCTGATAGGTCGCGCCGCCGACGCGGCGGGAGCGGACCTCGATCGCCGGGGCGACGTTCTCGAGCGCGGTCTTGAAGACGGCGAGCGGATCGCTCTTCAGCTTGCCTTCGATGATTTCGAAGGCGCCGTAGACGATGCCTTCGGCAGTCGACTTCTTGCCCTCGTACATGACCGAGTTCATGAACTTGGTCACGATCACGTCGCCGAACTTGGCGTCCGGGATGATCTCGCGCTTTTCGGCACTGTGGCGGCGGGACATCGTCTAGTCTCCGGTCAAATCTCAAAAGCTGCGAACCGGCTGGGGCGTCTTGCCCCGCCGGTCGGGCAGGAAAATTACTTCGGACGCTTGGCGCCGTACTTCGAACGGCGCTGCTTGCGGTTCTTGACGCCCTGCGTGTCGAGCACGCCGCGCAGGATGTGATAGCGCACGCCGGGAAGGTCCTTGACGCGGCCGCCGCGGATCATGACGACCGAGTGCTCCTGAAGGTTATGGCCTTCACCCGGGATGTAGCCGATGACCTCGAAGCCGTTGGTCAGGCGCACCTTGGCGACCTTGCGGAGCGCCGAGTTCGGCTTCTTCGGGGTCGTCGTGTAGACGCGCGTGCAAACGCCGCGCTTCTGCGGGCAATTCTCGAGCGCCGGAGCGGTGTTGCGCGCCTTGACGGGCGAGCGGGGCTTGCGGATCAGCTGGCTGATTGTCGGCATTTAAGGCCTCTCGCTCCCTTGAGCGCTAGATGAATTTCGTGTCCATTCCGGCGCCTTGCGAGGCCATGACCAAACGAAGCCGCGCCATCGGCGCCCTTTTACGGGGCCTCAGGCGCGTTCGCCATGCAGAGGAACACGGAACGAGCCCGCATTCATGCGTCCTGCCATGTCGTCGTTCGACGCTGGAATTCCGATGGAGTTTCGGTCGCGAACCTCACTTGCAACAAAGGCAAGCGACAAACGTGTCCGACAGCCATCGACAGTGGCGCGCTTATGACTCAGGTAAGGATTCGCGTCAACCCCGGATTTGCCCCTTCGGGCCCGCGAAATTAGCTTCAATCCTCATCATCTTCCACGCTCGCCCGCATCTGGTCGTTCCAGAGCCTGCGATAGAGGCCGGAACGCTTGCGCATCAGGGCCGCATGGTCGCCACGCTGCACGACTCGGCCCGCGTCCATGACGATGATCTCGTCCATGTCGGCGACAGAGGTCAGCCGGTGTGTCACGAACAGCAGGCTGCGGCCACGGCCGATCTTCTTGAGGGTGCGGTTGATCGCGGCCTCGGTGGTCTGGTCGAGCGCCGAGGTCGCCTCGTCGAGCAGCAGGATCGCCGGGTCGCGCAGCAAGGCGCGGGCAATGGCGATGCGTTGACGCTGCCCGCCCGACAGGGTCTCGCCGCGCTCGCCGACGATGGTATCGTAGCCATCAGGCAGGCTCATGATGAACTTATGGATCTCGGCCTTCTTCGCCGCCGCCTCGACCTCGGCGTCCGACGCCTCCAATGAGCCGAGCCGGATGTTCTCGCGCAGCGAGGTGTTGAACAGGACATTGTCCTGGAACACCACCGCCATCTGGGCCCGCAGCGAATCGCGCGTGACGCTGGCGATATCGACGCCGTCGATCGTCACCTTGCCGCGCTGCGGATCATGGAAGCGCAGCAGCAGGCTGAGCAGCGTGCTCTTGCCCGCCCCGCTCGGCCCGACGATGGCGACGCGCGTCCCGGCGGGAATCGAAAGGTCGAGCCCGTCGATCTGGGCGCCCTCCCCGCCATAGGAGAAGCGCACGCCCTCAAAGCCGATCTCGTGCGCGATGCGCGGGCACTCGACGGCATTCGGCCGGTCGGAGACCCGGATCGGCTCGTCGAGGATGTCGTGCATGTGCCTGACGGCGCCGGACGCGTCGATCACCACCGGGATGTACTGCGTCAGGTGGTTGAGATTGTAGGTGATCTCCCAGAACACCGCCTCGAAGGCGACGAAGGTGCCCACGGTGATCACGTCGTTGAAGGTGAGATAGGCGCCGATCGCGAGCACGATCAGGTGCAGCCAGAGCACGACGATGGTGATCGAGCGCTCGACCATGGTGTTGAGGAAGGTCGAGCGCGCTTGCGCCGCCCTGAGCACGCTGTTGCGCTGGCCGAACCAGAGCTGCGAGATGCGCACGAGGCCGAAGGCCTTCACCACCGGCTGGGCGCCGATGTTCTCCTGGACGACGCCGAGCTCGCCGGCTTGCGCCCGCTTGACCTCGTAGCTGGCGGCAACCGCCTTCGGCGTGAGCAGCCGCGGCCCGATCAACGCGATCGGGATGATCAGCAGCGCAAGCAGGCCGAGCTCGGTGTTGAGGTAGATCAGCAGGGCGATGCCGGCCAGCAGTTCCAGCAGCGGCAACGCGCCCCAATTGGCGAAGTGGATGACCGCCTCTTCATAGGTGGTCATGTCGTTCGAGAAGCGCGACAGGATCTCGCCGCGGCGATGCCGCTCATAGAAGCTCAGCGGCAGCTTCTGGATGTGCTCGAACAGCGAGCGGCGCACATCGGTGGTGATCGCCGCCGTCACCTTGGCGTCGATCCATTCATACCAGATCGCCACCACCGAGGTGATGATGCCGGCAATGCCGAGCACGCTGAGGATGAAGATCAGCTCGCTGCGATCCTTGTCCTCGAACACCTCGTCGAGGAGGTATTTGAGCGAAAGCGGCATCAGCACGTTGAAGGCCATCTCGACCAGGAGGCCGAGTCCGACCAGCGCGATGCCGAGCCGATGCGGCCCGAGATGCGGCCAGGTGAAGGAGAGGACGCCCTTCAGCGCGCCTGCGGCTTCACTGGCGGTGTAGACGACCGGACCGTCATCGTCCTCGTCGTCTTCCTCCTCCTCGTCATCCTCGTCGTCTTCGTCCTCGTCATCTTCGGTCGCGCCGGACTGCAAGGCGCGCCGCTTCGGCTCCTCGGGTGGCGGAGATGCCGGCCGTTTCGCCGCGCCGACGGCTTTCGCGGTCGGATCGGGTACAGCACTATTCTCGCCCGTGCCCGGCTTGACCTCGTCGTCGCTCACTGATCACCGGCGGGGCTGGACCAGCGCCCGCCGCTCCCTCTCGATCGGATTGGCCGGGTTGCAGCAATTCCAGCAGAAGTGCGTAGCGGTTCTGCGTCCGGAATTGCCTACGAACAAAAACCTGGCGTGGTCCCGGCGAAATCAGCTTCGCCGGAACCACGCCAGCTCAGGCGTCTTCGGGCACGATGCGGTTGAAGAAGCAGTAGCGCAGGCTCTCCGCGTCCTCATACCAGCGGTCGGGCCCCTTGTCGGCGGCGAGCGTGCGCGCCCAGACCGCATCGAGCATCTCTTGGCTCTGGATCGCCATGTCGAAATCCTCGTCGAAGAACAGCTCCGACCACTCCCACCAGGTCGCGAGCTTCTTCACGCCGCGCAGGAGGTCGTACATGTCGCAGACCTCGGAGGTGAGGTCGGCCGTGACCGAGCCGAAATAGACGCCGCGCTTGGCCACCCGGTGCAGCTCGCTCAGCGCATCCCGCACGCCGCGCGCGCCGAGATGGGCGAGGCAGGTCTCGTAGATGACGTCGAAGGAGCCGTCCTCGAAGGGCAGGTCCGCGACCGTGCCGAACAGGTTGTACTGCGCCAGATGCGCCGGCGTGCGACCATGGATGTAGCGGTTGTTCTCGATGCCCCAGGCATCGATGCCGAACTCGCGCAGCGCCCCGACGAGCTCGCCCGAAGCGGAGCCGGCGACCAGCAGCCTGAAGCCCGGCTGGGGCTGCCAGACCATATCGATCAGGTCGCGGATGTAAGCAGGGTCGCTGAAGCGGCGCCAGACCTCGCCATAGGGGCCAGCGCCACGATAGCTGTCGAAATAGCCGCGATCGATGCGCAGGGACGGCTCGGGCACCACGATGCCGCCTGCCTCTCCGGCGCTCCTGGCGAGCCCGGTCGCATAGCGCTGGCGCATCACCTTGCCCAGCATCAGGTCGCTTGCGATATCGGCGGAATCGAGCACGCCGTTCAGCGTCGAGTCGAACAGGTAGTCCCCGACGACGATCAGCCCGTCATGCTCCTTCGGCTCCGGCATGTGGTTCGTCACCACATCGCGCACCGGAACGCCACCCGGGATTGCGTTCACCGAGGCCATCCAGCGATGCACCTTGGCCTCGATCAGATGCGGGAAGGGATCGCCCAGCGAAGCCGGCAGCGATTTCAGCGCCGCCTTGGTCAGCGCCTCGTCGTCGAGATTGGCATAGGACAGCGCGTCGATGCCGGCGATCAGCCAGTTGAGGACGCCGTGGCGGCCGACATCGTGCCGGGCGCCCTCGATATAGACGCAGCAGCCGCCAAAGCTCTCCGACATGAACCAGGCGCCCTCGATCTGGCCCTCCCAGAACGGCTTGTCGAACAGCGCGGCGACCCGCAGGTAATGCGCCGGCCGGTCGAAATGGGCGAGATGGCGGCTCATGCTTTGGCGCAGCCGGCCTTCGCCGAAATCGATGGTGCCGAGCCAGTTGTGCGGCAGGCACATCAGCACGAAGTCGAATTCGCGCGTCTCCGGCCCCTTGCCGTTCATCATGTCGAGCCGATAGCGGCCACCTTCCGCCTTGCCGACGCGAAGGACGCGATGGTTCAGGAAGACCTCGGCGTCGAGATTGGCGCTCAGGCCCTCGACCAGCTGCTCATTGCCGTTCTGGATCGAATAGACGTCGATATAGCCGTCGACATCCATCAGATAGTTCTTCAGCGCGTTGAGGCCGTTGCTGAGGTGCCCTTCGGACGCCACATCGGAACGCGCCATCGCCCGGAAGAAGCGCCGGGCCACCGGATCGGCCACCTCCTGCTCCAGCACCTCGTCGGCGCTCATGAACATCCAGGGGTGGTTGTTGTCGTGCTTGCCGGCCCCCTCGTAATAGGCCTGTTGCGACATCAGTTCGGCGCAGCGCGCCCGGAACGCCAGGATGGCGTCGGCAGTCGCATCGCCATAGCGCCGGCGCATGCCCTCGACGCCGTCGACGAGCTCGCCGTCAAGGTCGAGAGCCTGCGAATCCATCGGGATGGTCTGGAAGCCGAAGCCCTCGATCATCTCCCGCAACGGATCGTGGCCGAGTTGGGAATAGCCGTAGATCTCGGCGACTCCCGCCTCGTAGAGGGCCGGCGCGCTATCGAAACGGCGCGAAACGATCTTGCCGCCGAGCCGCTCGGACGCCTCGAACAGCGTCACCCGGCACAGGCCCTGCATCTTCTTGCGGACCTGCCAGGCCGTCATCAGCCCGCCGGGACCGCCCCCGACTATCGCAACTTCCAGCATTCTAACCGCCCTGCCCCAGCGTCTCGCGCTTCATGCTCTGTCACGAGGACGTATAACGCCACGGAGTTGCCATAATTTTACTGCGGCGACCATGCCTCTGTTTCGGTGTGACCCGTCTTGCCACGTCCTTCCGGCATGGAAGGCTCCCGGACTCGACCAAGCACCCCGGTGCGGAAGCAAAATCGCGTCTGGAACGAGCGCGGAATCGGCCTGGACGGCCCGGACCCACCGGGAAATCCCTTGCGGCCGCCAGTGCGACAATCGCGCCAGGAGACGGCTGCTCGGTCGAGTTCCCTGGCCTAGTCGTGCCCTGAAACGCCCTTGGTCACGCCGGCACCACGCAGTAGGCCGATCAGATCGGCCTGACGGTGCAAGCCGGTCTTGGCCATGACGCGCTTCAATGTCGAACGCGCCGTCTCCTCCATCACGCCGAGCGCCGCCGCCGCCTCGCGCGGGCGATGTCCGGCGGCGATCAGCGCGGCGAGCCTGGCCTCGGCTGGCGTCAGGTCGAACAGCCCCTGCACGACATCGGCGGTCGGCACGTCCTTCACCACCACCGGCGTCACGACGAGGATGCTTGCGGCACGCGAGAAGATGTCGTGGGCGGCTCCGCGGATCGGCGTCAGATGCAGGATCAAAGGCGGCTGGTTCTCGCGACGTGCGACCGGGATCGAGCGCACCGTCGCGCTGGCGATCTGTCCCCTCGCCTGCAGGGCCGCCACGAGCAGGCCGTCCGCTGCGGCATCGACGAGCCCCAGGCGCGACGGGCGATCGACGGCAACGGACGGGATCAGCGCCTCGAAGCGGGGATTGAGCGCCAGTGCCCGCCCCGCGTGATCGAGGATGGCCGCCGGCAATCCGATCGCCTCCAGCGCCCGGGCAGCCCCCTGCGCTCGCTCGAATTCGAGCCGGGACGACAGCAGCATGGCCCGAGCCAGGTGCGGCCGCATCAGATCGAAGCGCGCGATCAGCTTGTCCTCGACATGGCCTTCCTCGAGCTCGCGCTCGGCATGCAGGATGAAAGCCTCGCCGGTCGGTGAGGTGATTGAGGTCGCGACCCCGATCCCCAGGCCCTGCGGCATCAGGAAATCGCGATAGACCGGCTCGCTCGCCATCTCGCTGTCGGAGAGGATGTCGATATCGCGCAGGAAGCCGGCATGGCGGCGTTCGAGCAGGCGTCGCGTCCGTTCATTGCCGGGGAAGCGGTTGAAATGTGCCGAAACGACCTGATCGAACTCAGGCGAGGACGAGATCCAGCGACTGGAATTCGGCGTCACCGCGACCAGCACCGCGCCGGCGCCACGCGCGATCTCCTGGAAACGCCGCAGAAGCTGCGGCCAGAGTTCCGGTACGACCGCCGCTTCGTAAAGACTGTCGAGAAACTTTTCGTCCATAGCCCCGGTCGCACCCAGGCATGGTCTGCAGAACGGGGCCTCCATTCGCCGACCACGCCTCCGCATGGTGTGTCAGCATGCTCTTCTTCGCTCAACCGTTTCCGGCCGTACCAAGAAGGACATCCTGGCGCATCGCTGCCCCCCGACAGGTCTCGCAACGTAAGCTTAGCCCGACTGTACTAGAAAAGGTCAAGAGTGGTGAAACGAGAACGGCCGCCCGAGGGCGGCCGTTCCACATAGTCAGCAAGTTCGCCGGTATTACTCGGCTGCAGGCAGCACCGCCGCAGCGGCAGCCGCGGCCTTGGCCGCCGCATCCGCCTTCTGGCCGACGATGAGATCGTCGCGGCGCGTCGCCACCTGCTTGATGCGGGCAACCTGCGCGCCAGTGCCGGCCGGGATCAGCGAACCGACGATGACGTTCTCCTTGAGGCCTTCCAGCATGTCCATCTTGCCGTTGACCGCCGCCTCGGTGAGGACGCGGGTCGTCTCCTGGAAGGAGGCGGCCGAGATGAACGAGCGGGTCTGCAGCGAGGCCTTGGTGATGCCGAGCAGGACCGGAACGCCGGATGCCGGCTTCTTGCCCTCCTCGCGCAGCTTGGCATTGACCTCTTCCAGCTCGATCCGGTCGACTTGGTCGCCGGTGAGAATGTCGCTGTCACCGGATTCGGTGATCTCGACCTTCTGCAGCATCTGCCGGACGATGACCTCGATGTGCTTGTCGTTGATGGTCACGCCCTGGAGGCGGTAGACCTCCTGGATTTCGTTGACCAGGTAAGCGGCAAGCTCCTCGACGCCCTTGATCGCCAGGATGTCGTGCGGCGCCGGATTGCCGTCGAGGATGTAGTCACCGACCTCGACGACGTCGCCATCCTGCAGGTGGATGTGCTTGCCCTTCGGGATCAGGTACTCGACGCCATCAGTGCCGTCATGCGGGGTCAGCGTGACGCGACGCTTGTTCTTGTAGTCGCGCCCGAAGCCGATGACGCCGGCCTTCTCAGCGATGATCGCGGCGTCCTTCGGACGACGCGCCTCGAACAGCTCGGCAACGCGCGGCAGACCGCCGGTGATGTCGCGGGTCTTGGCCGAGTCGGTCGAGACACGCGCCAGCACGTCGCCGGCCTTCACCGACGCGCCCGGCTCCACCGAGATGATGCCGTCGACGGGCAGGATGTAGCGCGCCTCGCCGCCGCGGGCGAGCTTGGCGATCTTGCCATCCGAGCCGTTCAGCACCATCGCCGGACGCAGGTCCGAGGTACGGGCCGAGCCGCGCCAGTCGATCACGAGGCGCTTGCTGATGCCGGTCGCCTCGTCGGTCGTTTCCGTCATCGACATGCCGTCGACCAGGTCCTCGTAGCCGACCTTGCCATCGACCTCCGCCAGGATCGGGCGGGAATAGGGATCCCACTCGATCAGGCGCTGGCCGCGCTTGACCTTGTCACCCTCGTCGACGCGCAGCTTCGAGCCGAACTGGACGCGGTGAACCGCACGCTCGGCGCCGTCCGGGCCGGTGATGACGATGGCGAGGTTGCGCGCCATCGCGATCAGGTCGCCATCCGAGTTCCGCGCCGCATTGCGGTTGCGGATCTTGACCGTGCCCTCGAAGTTCGACTCGACGAAGGACTGGTCGGCGATCGTCGCCGCGCCGCCGATGTGGAAGGTACGCATGGTGAGCTGCGTGCCCGGCTCGCCGATCGACTGCGCCGCGATGACGCCGACGGCCTCGCCCATGTTGACGGGCGTGCCGCGGGCCAGATCGCGCCCGTAGCAGGTCGCGCAGACGCCGTTCTTGGTCTCGCAGGTCAAGACCGAGCGGATCTTCACCTCCTGGACGCCGGCGGCGTTGATCTTGGCGATGTGGCTCTCCTCGATCACCGCGCCCTTGGCGACCAGGACGTTGCCGTCGAGATCGACCACGTCCTCGGCCGCCGAACGGCCCAGGATGCGCATGCCAAGCGAGGCCACGACCTGGCCGGCATCGACGATGGCGCGCATCTTGATGCCGTTGTCCGAGCCGCAATCCACCTCGGAGATGATCGCGTCCTGCGCCACGTCGACGAGACGACGGGTCAGGTAACCCGAGTTCGCCGTCTTGAGCGCCGTGTCGGCGAGGCCCTTACGGGCGCCGTGGGTCGAGTTGAAGTACTCGAGAACGTCGAGGCCTTCCTTGAAGTTCGAGATGATCGGCGACTCGATGATCTCACCCGACGGCTTGGCCATCAGGCCGCGCATGGCGGCGAGCTGGCGCATCTGCGCCGGCGAACCACGGGCGCCCGAGTGGCTCATCATGTAGATCGAGTTGATCGGCTTGTCGCGACCGGCATCGTCCTTCTTCACGGTCGAGATGCGGGCCATCATCTCCTGGGCGAGCTTGTCGGAGCACTTCGCCCAGGCGTCGACGACCTTGTTGTACTTCTCGCCCTGAGTGATCAGGCCGTCCTGGTACTGCTGCTCGTAATCCTTGGCGAGCACGCGGGTCGCATCGACGATCTCCCACTTGTTCTCGGGGATCACCATGTCGTCCTTGCCGAACGAGATGCCGGCCTTGAACGCGTGCTTGAAGCCGAGGCCCATGACGCGATCGCAGAAGATCACCGATTCCTTCTGACCGCAGCCGCGATAGACGGCGTCGATCATGTTGGAGATCTCCTTCTTGGTCATCAGCTTGTTGACGACGTCGAAGGTCATGGCCGGATGCTCGGGCAGCGCGGTCGAGAGAATGACGCGGCCCGGAGTGGTGTCGTAGATCTTGGTGTAGGGCTGGCCGTCACGGCCGGTGCCGGTCCAGCGATACTTGATCTTCGAATGCAGCGTGACGACCTTCTCGTGCAGCGCGTATTCGAGCTCGCCGAAGTCACCGAAGATCTTGCCCTGGCCCGGCTCGCCATCCGAGATGATCGAGAGGTAGTACAGGCCGAGCACGATGTCCTGCGACGGCACGATGATCGGCATGCCATTCGCCGGGTGCAGGATGTTGTTGGTCGACATCATCAGGACGCGCGCTTCCAGCTGCGCCTCAAGCGACAGCGGGACGTGCACGGCCATCTGGTCGCCGTCGAAGTCGGCGTTGAACGCGGCGCAGACCAGCGGGTGCAGCTGGATCGCCTTGCCCTCGATCAGAACCGGCTCGAAGGCCTGGATGCCGAGGCGGTGCAGCGTCGGCGCGCGGTTCAGCAGCACCGGATGCTCGCGGATGACCTCGTCCAGGATGTCCCAGACCTCGGGCTTCTCCTTCTCGACCAGCTTCTTGGCCTGCTTGACCGTGGTCGAGTAGCCCTTGGCGTCGAGGCGCGCATAGATGAACGGCTTGAACAGCTCGAGCGCCATCTTCTTCGGCAGGCCGCACTGGTGCAGCTTCATCTCCGGGCCGACGACGATGACCGAGCGGCCCGAATAGTCGACGCGCTTGCCGAGCAGGTTCTGCCGGAAGCGGCCCTGCTTGCCCTTCAGCATGTCGGCGAGCGACTTCAGCGGACGCTTGTTGGCGCCGGTGATGACGCGGCCGCGGCGGCCGTTGTCGAACAGGGCGTCGACCGACTCCTGCAGCATCCGCTTCTCGTTGCGGATGATGATATCAGGCGCGCGCAGCTCGATCAGCCGCTTCAGGCGGTTGTTGCGGTTGATGACGCGGCGATAGAGGTCGTTCAGGTCCGAGGTCGCGAAGCGGCCGCCATCGAGCGGCACGAGCGGACGCAGGTCCGGCGGGATGACCGGGATCACGGTCATCACCATCCATTCCGGCTTGTTGCCCGACTCCTGGAAGGCCTCGATGATCTTGAGGCGCTTCATCAGCTTCTTCGGCTTGAGCTCGGACGTCGTCGTCGCGATCTCATGCTTCAGGTCGGCGTTGATCTGGTCGAGATCAAGCGCGCGCAGCATCTCGCGGATCGCTTCCGCGCCGATCATCGCCGTGAAGGTGTCGGCGCCGTACTCTTCCTGAGCGCGGACATACTCTTCTTCAGTCAAGAGCTGGCGATCCTTGAGCGGGGTCAGGCCCGGCTCGAGGACGACATACGACTCGAAGTAGAGGATGCGCTCGAGGTCCTTGAGCGGCATGTCCATCAGCAGGCCGATGCGCGAGGGCAGCGACTTCAGGAACCAGATATGCGCGACCGGGGCGGCGAGCTCGATATGGCCCATGCGCTCGCGCCGGACGCGTGCCAGCGTCACTTCGACGCCGCACTTCTCGCAGATCACGCCCTTGAACTTCATGCGCTTGTACTTGCCGCACAGGCACTCGTAGTCCTTGATCGGCCCGAAGATGCGGGCGCAGAACAGGCCGTCGCGCTCCGGCTTGAACGTGCGGTAGTTGATCGTCTCGGGCTTCTTGATCTCGCCGAACGACCAGGATGCGATCTTCTCAGGGCTGGCGATCGAGATCTTGATCGCGTCGAACGCCTGCTGCACCGGCTGCTGGCCGAAAAGGTTCATGACCTCTTGCTTCATAGCCTGTCTCCTATGGCCGGTGGGATTTCAAGGGAAACCGCCCTGCCCGACCTTTGATCCATCGGCCGGCGGCGACACTGCCGCCGGCATGAGTAACGAACGCCGTCGCGCCCTTGCGGGCGTGACGCCTTACTCGGCTGCCTCGGCGGGCACGTCGCCCTGCTTCGGCTTGGTGTTGACCAGCTCGACGTTGAGGCCCAGCGAACGCATCTCCTTGACGAGCACGTTGAAGCTCTCGGGGATGCCCGCTTCGAAGTTGTCCTCACCGCGCACGATCGACTCGTAGACCTTGGTGCGGCCCGCGACGTCGTCGGACTTCACCGTCAGCATCTCCTGCAGCGTGTAGGCGGCGCCGTAGGCTTCCAGCGCCCAGACCTCCATCTCGCCGAAGCGCTGGCCGCCGAACTGGGCCTTGCCGCCGAGCGGCTGCTGGGTGACCAGCGAGTACGGGCCGATCGAGCGGGCGTGGATCTTGTCGTCCACGAGGTGGTGCAACTTCAGCATGTAGATGTAGCCCATCGTGACCTTGCGGTCGAAGGGCTCACCGGTGCGGCCGTCATAGAGGGTCGACTGGCCCGACGAGTGAAGACCCGCCTGCTCCAGCAGCCGCTCGATGTCGGACTCCTTGGCGCCGTTGAAGACCGGGGTCGCGATCGGCACGCCGCGGCGCAGGTTCTGGCCCATCTCGATCAGCTCGGCGTCGTCCATCGAGGCGATGATCTCGTTGTCCTCGTAGACGGCATCGAACGACGCGCGCAGGGCCTTGGAGTCGTGCGCCTTGCGATAGGCGTCGATCGCCTTGCCGATCTGCTTGCCGAGACCGGCGGCAGCCCAGCCCAGATGCGTCTCCAGGATCTGGCCGACGTTCATGCGCGAGGGCACGCCGAGCGGGTTCAGCACGATGTCGGCGTGGGTGCCGTCCTCGAGGAACGGCATGTCCTCCGCCGGCACGATGCGCGATACCACGCCCTTGTTGCCGTGGCGGCCCGCCATCTTGTCGCCGGGCTGGATCTTGCGCTTCACCGCGACGAAGACCTTGACCATCTTCATCACGCCCGGAGGCAGCTCGTCGCCGCGCTGCAGCTTCTCGACCTTGTCGAGGAAGCGCTGCTCAAGGCGCTTCTTCGACTCGTCGTACTGCTTCCGCATCGCCTCGATTTCGGTCATCAGGGCGTCGTCCGCCGTGGCGAACAGCCACCACTGCGAGCGCGGGAACTCGCTCATCACCTCGCGGGTGATGACCGTGTCCTTCTTGAAGCCCTTCGGACCGGCGAGGCCGGTCTTGCCGGTCAGGATCTCGGCCAGACGCGCGAAGGTGTTGCGGTCCAGAATCGCCTGCTCGTCGTCACGGTCCTTGGCGAGACGCTCGATCTCCTCGCGCTCGATCGCCTGGGCGCGCTCGTCCTTGTCGACGCCGTGGCGGTTGAACACGCGGACCTCGACGATCGTGCCCTGGACGCCCGGGGGCACGCGCAGCGAGGTGTCGCGCACGTCCGAAGCCTTCTCGCCGAAGATGGCGCGCAGCAGCTTCTCTTCCGGGGTCATCGGGCTTTCGCCCTTCGGCGTGATCTTGCCGACGAGGATGTCACCCGCCGCAACCTCGGCGCCGATATAGACGATGCCGGCTTCGTCGAGGTTCTTCAGCGCCTCTTCCGAAACGTTCGGAATGTCGCGCGTGATTTCCTCAGGACCCAGCTTGGTGTCGCGGGCCATGACCTCGAATTCCTCGATGTGGATCGAGGTGAAGATGTCGTCCGAGACGATCTTCTCCGAGAGCAGGATCGAGTCCTCGAAGTTGTAGCCGTTCCACGGCATGAACGCGACGAGCACGTTCCGGCCGAGCGCCAGCTCGCCGAACTCCGTCGACGGGCCGTCGGCGACGATGTCGCCCTTCTTGACGATGTCGCCGACGCGCACCAGCGGACGCTGCGTGATGCAGGTCGACTGGTTCGAGCGCTGGAACTTCTGCAGACGGTAGATGTCGACGCCCGGCTTGGTCGGGTCCATCTCGTCCGAAGCGCGGATGACGATACGAGTCGCATCGACCTGGTCGACGATGCCCGCGCGGCGGGCCGCGATGGCAGCGCCGGAGTCACGGGCGACCGCGGCCTCCATGCCGGTGCCGACGAACGGCGCGTCGGCGCGAACCAGCGGCACCGCCTGGCGCTGCATGTTCGAGCCCATCAGCGCGCGGTTGGCGTCGTCGTTCTCGAGGAACGGGATCAGCGCCGCGGCGACCGAGACGACCTGCTTGGGCGAGACGTCCATGAAGTCGACCTTGTCGACCGGCACGACGATGACCTCGCCGGCGCGGCGGCAGACGATCAGGTCGTCGGTCAGACGGCCTTCCTTGTCTACGACCGCGTTCGCCTGGGCGACGTTGTACTTCGCCTCTTCCATGGCCGAGAGATAGATGATCTCGTCGGTCTGCTTGCCGTCGCGGATGCGCCGGTACGGGCTCTCGATGAAGCCGTACTTGTTGACGCGCGCGAAGGTGGCGAGCGAGTTGATCAGGCCGATATTCGGGCCTTCCGGCGTTTCGATCGGGCAGATGCGGCCGTAATGCGTGGTGTGGACGTCGCGCACCTCGAAGCCGGCGCGCTCGCGGGTCAGGCCGCCCGGACCAAGCGCCGAGAGACGGCGCTTGTGGGTGACTTCCGAGAGCGGGTTGGTCTGGTCCATGAACTGCGAGAGCTGCGACGAGCCGAAGAACTCGCGCACGGCCGCAGCCGCGGGCTTCGCGTTGATCAGGTCCTGCGGCATCACGGTGTCGATGTCGACCGAGGACATGCGCTCCTTGATGGCGCGCTCCATGCGCAGGAGGCCCAGGCGATACTGGTTCTCCATCAGCTCGCCGACCGAGCGCACGCGCCGGTTGCCGAGATGGTCGATGTCGTCGATCTCGCCCTTGCCGTCGCGCAGGTCGACCAGCGCCTTGACGACCGCGAAGATGTCCTCCTTGCGCAGGATGCGCACGGTGTCGGCGGCGTCGAGGTCGAGCCGCATGTTCATCTTGACGCGGCCGACGGCCGAGAGGTCGTAGCGCTCCGAGTCGAAGAACAGCGACTGGAACATGTTCTCGGCGGTCTCGAGCGTCGGCGGCTCGCCCGGACGCATCACGCGATAGATGTCGAACAGCGCTTCCTCGCGGCGCGAGTTCTTGTCGACCTGGAGCGTGTTGCGGATATAGGGGCCGACCGTGATGTGGTCGATGTCCAGCACCGGAAGCTCGGTGTAGCCCTTGTTGATCAGGTCGATCAGGTTGCCCTTGATCTCGCCGGTCTTCGGGTCAGCGGCCATAGCCAGTTCTTCGCCGGCCTCGGCGTGAACCTCGCCGGTGCTGGGATCGACGAGATCCTCGGCGATGTACTGGCCGACGAGATCCTCGTTCGTGGCGCGCAGGAACTTCAGGCCCTTGTCGGCGAGCTGGCGGGCAGTGCGCGCGACCAGTTTCTTGCCGGCCTCGATCACGACTTCGCCGGTGTCGGCGTCGATCATGTCGACGCTCGCCTTGAAGCCCTTCATGCGCTCGGCGTCGTACGGGACGCGCCAGCCGTCCTTGTCGCGGACATACTCGACGCGGTTGTAGAAGCGCTGGAGGATCTCCTCGCCGTCCATGCCGAGGGCGAACAGCAGCGAGGTGACCGGGATCTTACGCTTGCGGTCGATACGGGCGTAGACGATGTCCTTGGCGTCGAACTCGATGTCGAGCCAGGAACCGCGATAGGGGATGATGCGGGCGGCGAACAGCAGCTTGCCCGAGGAATGGGTCTTGCCCTTGTCGTGGTCGAAGAACACGCCCGGCGAGCGGTGCATCTGCGAGACGATGACGCGCTCGGTGCCGTTGACGATGAAGGTGCCGTTGTCCGTCATGAGCGGCATCTCGCCCATGTAGACGTCCTGCTCCTTGATGTCCTTGACCGACTTCGCCTGGGTGTCCGGATCGATATCGAACACGATCAGGCGCAGCGTCACCTTGAGCGGCGCCGAGAAGGTCATGCCGCGCTGGCGGCACTCGTCGACGTCGTATTTCGGCGGCTCGAAGGTGTACTTGACGAATTCCAGCAGCGAGGCGCCCGAGAAGTCGCCGATCGGGAACACCGACTTGAAGACCGACTGCAGGCCCTCGTCGCTGCGACCGCCCTTGGGTTCCTCGACCATCAGGAACTGGTCATAGGACGCCTTCTGAACCTCGATGAGGTTCGGCATCTCCGCCACTTCCTTGAGCTTGCCGAAGAACTTGCGGACGCGCCTGCGACCCTGGAGGGAAGTTACCATCATGTTCCTCGCAATCTCGGACGGCTCACCCGGTGGTCCGGGCCGCGGGCGGAACGGGCCGCCGGGTGAGCCGCTCGGCGCTTCATGCGCGCCGACGTTCGAACTGGATCGACCTGCATCCTGGCAGGCCCTGCAACGACGCCGCTCCGGTGACCGGAAACGACGCAACAGCCCCGGAGGCGGCGAGCCGCCCCGGGACTGTCCTTGTCGACTAGATACGGACCGGCATCAGCCGGCCCGAGCTCACTTGAGCTCGACCTTGGCGCCGACGGCCTCGAGCTGCTTCTTGAGCTTCTCGGCCTCGTCCTTGGCGACGGCTTCCTTGACCGGCTTCGGAGCGGCTTCGACCAGATCCTTGGCTTCCTTGAGGCCCAGGCCGGTGATGGCGCGGACTTCCTTGATCACCTCGATCTTCTTGTCGCCGGCCGAGGCCAGGACAACGGTGAACTCGGTCTGCTCTTCAGCAGCGGCGGCGCCGGCGCCAGCGCCAGCAGCCGGGCCAGCCGCAACGGCGACGGCGGCGGCAGCGGAGACGCCCCACTTCTCTTCGAGCATCTTGGCAAGGTCAGCAGCCTCGAGAACGGTGAGCGACGAGAGATCGTCGACGAGCTTGGCGAGATCGGCCATTGTTTAAGTTCCTGATGTAAGAGGTTCGAACGATTAACGGTTGTCGGCTGCTCAGGCAGCGTCCTTGTCGGCATATGCCTGGAACACGCGCGCGAGCTTTGCGGCAGGCGCGGTCGAGAGCTGGGCGATCTTGGTCGCAGGGGCCTGCAGGAGGCCGAGCAACTTGGCGCGCAGTTCGTCGAGCGAGGGCATCGTGGCCAGGGCCTTGACGCCATCGGGGTTCAGGGCGGTCTTGCCCATCGCGCCGCCGAGGATGACGAGCTTGTCGTTCTCCTTGGCGAAGGCGGTGGCGACCTTCGGCGCCGCGACCGGATCGCTGGAATAAGCGATCAGGGTGGGACCCGTCAGCAGCTTGCTGATGGACGCGACGTCGGTGCCTTCAAGAGCGATCTTGGCCAGCCGGTTCTTTGCGACCTTCACGGTGGCGCCATTGGCCTTCATCTCGCGACGAAGCTTCTGGAACTGGGCCACCGTCAAACCCGCATAGTGGGCCACGACAACGACCGACGTCTTCGAGAAGACATCGTTCAGCGTCGCGACGGCATCAGATTTTGCCGCTTTATCCACTGGGCTCTCTCCGGTAGGCGACAGGTTTTGGGACCCGCCGCCAGTTGCACGTGCCGCTCTGGAAGTGACCGGTTGACACCGACCCCTCGCCGGAGCGACGCTCAGTGCCCTGTCCCCAGCCATGGCTAAAAGCCGTGATCGGGCGAGATGGTTCGAACCTCGGTCGGCACCTTTCGGCGCCGGAAAAGTTCTTGCACCGTCTATGCAGGCCTCTTGGCGAAATTATGCCCCCTGGCCGAAGCCAAAGGCGCACCTGCAGTCTCAGACAGGACTTGGATGCCCGGCCTTCCGGAGATCGCTCCCCTTCGAACCGAAACATCCTTTTTTGGTGGCGAACCACCAAAAACGCGAAATGGACCTCCTCGTGGCAAGCACGCGGAAGCCCCGTCACTTATGGAAACACGCAGGAGGCTATAGACCCTCCCCCGGCTTCTGCCAAGTGGTAATCCCTGCGCCAAAGCGCAAGGTGGGGCTGCGGCCGCCGAGATGGCGGTCGCAAAACGCCAATCAACCGCCGAGGACGGTGTTCGGCTCGATCTTGACGCCCGGACCCATGGTCGAGGAGATCGCGACGCGCTGGATATAGGTGCCCTTGGCGCCGGCCGGCTTCGCCTTCGAGACCGAATCGACGAAGGCCTTGATGTTCTCGCCGAGCTTGTCGGCATCGAACGAAGCCTTGCCGACGGCGGCGTGGACGATACCCGCCTTCTCGACGCGGAACTCGACCGAACCGCCCTTCGAGGCGGCGACGGCGGCGGTCAGGTCCATGGTGACCGTGCCGACGCGCGGGTTCGGCATCAGGCCGCGCGGGCCCAGCACCTTACCGAGACGACCGACGAGGCCCATCATGTCCGGGGTCGCGATGCAGCGGTCGAACTCGATCGTGCCCTTCGACACGATCTCGACCAGCTCCTCGGCACCGACGATGTCGGCTCCGGCCTTCTTGGCCTCTTCGGCCTTGGCGCCACGAGCGAAGACGGCGACGCGCAGCGTGCGGCCCGAACCGTTCGGCAGGTTGCAGACGCCACGGACCATCTGGTCGGCGTGACGCGGATCGACACCGAGATTCATCGCGATCTCGACGGTCTCGTCGAACTTGGCGTTCGCGCGGGCCTTGACCATCGCGACGGCCTCGGCGAGCGGGTAGAGCTTGATGCGGTCGACGCCTTCACGGCCCTTGACGACGCGCTTTCCGACATGTGCCATTGTCAGTTCCCCCTCAGCCCACGACTTCCAGGCCCATGGAACGGGCCGAGCCACGGATCATCGCCACCGCCGAATCGACGCTGTCGCAGTTGAGATCGGCCATCTTCTTCTCGGCGATCTCCTTCAGCTGGGCCGAGGTGACCTTGCCGACATTGCCGCCCTTGCCCGGGGTCTTCGAACCCGCGGTCAGGCCGGCAGCCTTCTTCAGCCAGTACGAGACCGGCGGCTGCTTCATCTCGAAGGTGAAGGAGCGATCCTGATACGCGGTGATGATCACCGGGATCGGCATGCCCTTTTCCATCTGCGCGGTCTTCGCGTTGAAGGCCTTGCAGAATTCCATGATGTTGAGGCCGCGCTGACCGAGCGCGGGACCGATCGGCGGCGACGGATTGGCCGCGCCCGCCGGAACCTGAAGCTTCACGTAGCCCGTGATCTTCTTTGCCATGATGGCTGCTCCTGTCGTCCGCCCCGGTGCCAACCGAAACGACGACGCCCCGCCCGCGAGCTGCTATCGCTCCGGATCGGGGTGTTGCAGGGCGTGGTGCGGCATGAAGCTCCGGCTGGCTGACCGGCACGCCTCCCACGCATGTGAGGGCCGCCCTATGGCACAGGCCGCTCCGAAAGGGAAGCCCCTGATGGGGCCAGGCGAAGCGGGCGCCGTGTCGCAGGCGCGAGCCTCCGCGCCTCGCGTGCCAGGATGCCGTCTGCGTCGAGCTCGCGGATCGGCCGATCGAGTTCGCGTGGCACCTCGCCGACAAGTTGCAGCATCAGATAGCGCCCGCAGCAGACACGCAGGAAGGAGGCGAAGTTCTCGCCATCGCCATGGGTCTCGATCAGCTCGCCATGCAGCCTGGCGAGGAGCTGGCCGAGGCTCATGCCATCGCGCCCGCCGATCTCCTCGAGCACCCGCCAATACAGGTTCTCAAGCCGAACGCTGGTCGAGAACCCGTTGAGCCGCACCGATTTCAGGCGCGTGCGCCAAAGATCGGCATCGGCATTGATGAAGAGCTTGCACATGGCGCCCTCCCCGCATGCAGCCACCGCCGCGCAGCATAGCGTGGCGGCCAGTCAAAGGAACCATATCGCCTCAAGCAGCCTGGCGCAGCCCGCCATGGCTGATCTGCGTGCCGAGCACCACAAGGAACTGCGCAATCCAGGCCGGATGCGCGGGCCAAGCCGGCGCCGTCACCAGATTGCCGTCGGTCGTCGCCGCATCGATCGCGATGTCGGCATAGCGACCGCCGGCGAGCTCCACCTCGGGACTGCAGGCCGGATAGGCCGAGCAGCTGCGCCCTTTGAGTACATCGGCGGCAGCCAAGATCTGCGCGCCATGGCAGATCGCGGCGACCGGCTTGTTCGCCTCGAAGAAGTGCCTGGTGATTGCGATCACCTGCTTGTTCAGGCGCAGATACTCCGGCGCCCGGCCGCCCGGCAGCACCAGCGCGTCGTAAGCCGCCGCATCGACATCGGCGAAGCCTGCATTGAGCGTGAAATTGTGGCCGCGCTTCTCCGAATAGGTCTGCTGCCCCTCGAAATCATGGATCGAGGTGGCAACGCTCTCGCCCTTCGCCTTGCCGGGGCAGACGGCATCGACCTTGTGGCCGACGGCGAGCAGGGCCTGGAACGGCACCATGATCTCGTAGTCCTCGCCGAAATCGCCGACGATCATCAAAATGCGTTTTCCGCTCATCATTGTCCTCCCTGGCATCCGGTTGTGGATCGGAAGGATAGGCGCGGCGCAGGCGGCGCGGGTGTTATCAGGTTAACGCAGCTTCGGTCGGCCTTGGCATCCCTGCATACTTGGCGAGCAGCCGCCTTGGGCAACCCCTCGCGCGGTCAAGAACGGGTTCCGGCCATGCATTGTCCGGAGACCACTCCATGATCTGCACACCGCAAGGCCCAGCGCAGATGGACCGTCATGACGCCTGATATGAGTACGACACCTCGCCGCCGCACCACCGGCTTGCGCCAGTTTCTCGATCCCGAGCAGCAACGCGGCTGGATCGAAGGCAAGGCGGACCTGCCCGACGCCGAGGAGCGGTCCGAGTCTCTCGAATTGCGCTTCAAATACCTCCCGCGGTTCCAGAAGCTGCTTCGTCGCCCACAGGCGCAGGACCTTCTGGAGATTCTTGGGCTCTACGGTTCAAATTGCATCCCCATCCCGCGCAGAAGCGAGCGCCACTACTGGTCCGTGTCCTGCTTGCCGTCGACCTCCGACAAGCCCCTCATCCGCGTCAATGCCAGTTGGATGGAGCTTTTCACGCTCTATGCGGACGGCGAGGACATCCGGGCGAGGTTCATCGTGCATCTTTCGGATTTCACGACGGATCGCTCACTCGAGCAGGACCATGTGGACGAAGCTTTTCTCGAGCGCTGCGTCACGACGCCGGAAGATGTCAGCTATTTCTTCCCGCGCGGCGCAGACATGTTCGGCATCAATGTGCGCAGCTCCGCCTCGATCCGCCGTTTCCTCGCAGATCGCCGCGCCCTTGGCGCCATCAGGACCTTCAATCTGACGCACATGAACCGCGGCCGGAACGCCTATCAGGCGAGCCACTGCTACAGCCTGGCGGATTACATGCTCGCAAATTGAGTGGCGCAGCTCAATCGGCCCTGGAATCGCGCACCAGATAATCGCCCAGCGCCAGGCCGATATGGACGACGACGAGCGCAATCAGGCCGAAGGCGAGCCAGGCATGGCTGAGCAGCAGCAGCTCGGCATGGCCCGCCTCCAGCGACCAGATCTCCGGCAGCGAGAAACCAAAGAGCAGCTGCCGCGATCCGAAGCCGGAGGCGCCGGCCCAACCCAGCAGCGGCACCACCAGCAAAACAAGATAGAGCAGCGCATGCACCGGCCGGCTCGCCGCGCCCTTCTGCCAGCGCGCCGTCACCTGTGCGAACAGCCGGTAGCCGATGCGCACCAGTACAACGCACAGCAGCAGGACGCCGGTGGTCTTGTGGCCGAGATGCATGAGATCGGCTGCCGGCCCCTGGCCGAGCTGCTTCATCGTCACACCGGTGGCGAACAGGCCCAGTACCAGCAACGCCGTCAGCCAGTGCAGCACCTTTGCAACATGTGGCAGCGACAGCTCGGCGGGTATCTCCGCTTCGGACTTCGGAAACGCGATGCTCATGCGCTCGCCAGCTCCCTGCGCCTGATGAAACCGTCGACCGCCTGCCGGAGCTCCGCCGCCTGGCGATCGAGGTCGGCCGAGGCCGTGGTCACCGAGCCAGCGGTCTGGCGCCAGCTCGCAAGCGTGCCGGCAAGCTGCTCGACCTGCTCGGCCACGAGCCTGACATCGCCCGCCGTCCGCGTCGTCGTCTCGCTGATCGAGCGGGAACCGACATCCTGGCGGGCGGTGAGCTCGGCAATCGAAAGGGCCGCCTTGTCGACCTTCTCGACCGAGGTCACCAGCGCACCGACGCGCAGGGTGATCCGCTGGGCCGCCACGGTGATCTGGTCCAGCCCCTTGCGGACATCGTCCGTCGCCTCGGCAGTGCGATGCGCGAGCTGCTTCACCTCGCCGGCGACGACGGCAAAACCCCTGCCCGCCTCGCCGGCCCGCGCTGCCTCGATCGTGGCGTTGAGCGCGAGCAGATTGGTCTGGCTGGCGACGGTGCCGATGATGTCGATGACCTGGACAATCTTGCCGACGGCCTCGCTGAGCACGACGGTGTCGGCGGTCGCCTCCTCGACGAGCGCCTTCGCCGCATCGGCGACGTCCGAGGTGCGCTGCGCCTCGCTCGCAGCCGTAGCGAGCAGCGACGACACCTCGGTGATCGCGCCGGCGACATGGTCGACATGACCGGAGACGCGCTGCGTCGACAGCGTCGCTGCCCCGGCCCGCTCATCGACGACGCCAGAGAGCTGCGCGAATTCGCCGGCAGCCTGTGACAGCCGGGCGGCATGCTGCTCCAGCGCCTGCGCGATCGCCGCGATCCGCTCCTGGAAGGCGCCATTGCGCGCCTGGGCGGCCTCCTGGCGCGCCACCTCGCCCGATAAGGCGCTCACCCGTGCCTGCGCGGCCTCCTGCTCGGCCTGCAGCCCGCGCTGGTGCGCCAGCAAGGCACTGCCGAGCATGCCGATCTCGTCGCTGCGCATGGCGAGCGTCTCGAGCCCGCGCTCCTTGCGGTTCTCCGCCAGGGCTCGCGCCATCTCGGTGATCGGGCGGACCAGCCAGCGGTGCTCCAGCATCACGATGAAGACGAGGCTGAACAGCCCGAGCAGCGAGAGCAGCACCTTGTTCTGGTGGGCACTCTCGACATGCTGCGACAGGTCGGCACTCAATCGGCCGATCTCCTCGCCAAGCCCGCGCCGCAAGGCCGAGCGCTTGTCGGCGATCACCCTGAGCTCGGCCCGCGCCGTCGGAATATCGGCCGACTCGCGCATCGCTCTGGCGCGCGCCGCGATCGCCTGCGTATCGGCCTGGCGCTTGCCGTCGAGCCGGGTGGCGATGTCCTCAGCCGCGATCGCGAGCACTTCGAGATCGGAGGGCTCGGCCCGATTGCCTGAGAAGATCGCGATGCTGATCCGTTCGAACAGCATGGTCGTCGCTTCGAGGCGGCTGGCAAGATCGCTCTGGGCTTCCAGGCTGCGGGTGAAGGCGTCGAGCTTGCGCGAACCGATCAGCTCGGTTGTGACATAGAGGCACGACAGCCCGCCGAGCAGCGCACCCCACAGCGCCAGACGCTGTCCGACCGTCGCCTTGAATGTCCTGGGAAACATGTCCGCCCGCCCGAAAGCCGGCGCGGACAATCTCATACGCGCCTGAAGGAGGCGTTAACTACAAAAGCACGCAAAAAGGACGCCGTTTCCGGCGCCCTTCAGCAAACCTGACCTGCGTGAAGCCTCAGAGCTTCTCGACCTGGCCGTATTCCAGTTCGACCGGCGTGGCGCGGCCGAAGATCGAGACCGCGACCTTGAGGCGGGCGCGGGCGTGATCGACATCCTCGACGACGCCGTTGAACGACGCGAACGGACCGTCGGCGACCTTCACCTGCTCGCCGACCTCGAACACCACGGTCGGCTTCGGCCGCTCGATGCCCTCGGCGACCTGGCCCTTGATCCGCATCGCCTCATGCTCGGGGATCGGCATGGGCTTGGCCTTGTCGGCGCCGAGGAAGCCGGTGACCTTGGGCGTGTTCTTGATGAGGTGGTAGACCTCGTCGGTCATCTCGCACTTCACCAGCACATAGCCGGGAAAGAACTTGCGCTCGGTGTCGACCTTGCGACCGCGGCGGACCTCGACGACCTTCTCGGTCGGGACCAGCACTTCATCGAACTTGTCGGAGAGGTTGCGCTGCGCGGCCTGATCCTTGATCGACTGCGCGACCTTGTTCTCGAAGTTGGAATAGGCGTGGACGATGTACCAGCGTGTGCTCACGTTCTTGCTTCCGTTCAGCGCGCGAGGATGAGGCCGAGACCCCAGCGGATGACCGTGTCGGTGAAGAGGAAGAACAGGCTCGACATGAGCACCATCAGCAACACCAGACCGGTGGTGATCAGCGTCTCGCGGCGCGAGGGCCAGGTCACCTTGGAGGCCTCGTTGCGCACCTCCTGCAGGAACTGGAAAGGATTCGTCTTCGCCATAGGGCTCGTCACCTCGGTTCCGGATCGCCGCTTTCGGGCGGTGATTCGGCGGTCCTGAAAGATTCGCGGCGCGGGGCTCAGGGAGCCGCGCGCCGTCGTTAGGGGCTTCTTACAACGCGGAAGCCCGCTCGCCAAGCGGTTTTGACTCAGCCCGATTCAGGGCTTCTCAGTGGCGATCAGCAGAAAGGCCGGGCGCTCACGTTCCCTGGCCCAGTCGGGCTCGGTGGCGATCTGCTCTGGCGTCGGCCCCCATTCCTCGACATGGCGCAGGCGAAGGCCGAGCCCGACCAGCAGGTTGAGGTAGGTCGCGAGCGTGCGGTGCTGCTTGACCACGCCCTCGGCGAGCCAGTCGGTGACGCGCGTGCCCTCGTCGAGATAGGCCCCGACCGGCCAGACCGGCAGGCCCGAGGCGTCCTTGCCCCATGTCTGGTGGCGCGGCGCGGTCATGATCGGATGCTCGACCGAGAAGACGAAGCGCCCGCCCGGCTTCAGCGCCCGCGCGACGCGGCCGAACACCGCCGGCAGATCGATGAGATAATGGAACGCGAGCGAGGAATAGACGAGGTCGAACTGCCCGGCCGCGGGCTCGTAGCTCTCGAGATCGGCCAGCTCATAGCGGACGCTTGCCGCCAAAGTCTCCGCCCTCGCCCGCGCCAGCATGCGCTCGGAGACGTCGATGCCGATGACTTCCGCCGCGCCCTCTCCCGCCGCAAAACGGCAGAACCAGCCGAAGCCACAGCCGAGATCGAGCACGCTGGCCTCCGCGAGAGGCGGCAGCAAAGCGCGCAGCGCGGGCCATTCCGGCGCACCGTCGAGCCCGCGCTGCGAGCGCGGCAACTGGCTGTAGTTCTGGAAGAAGCCGGCGTCGTCGTAGATGTTCTGGGTCATCTCGAATCTGACGGGCGGCTGGCAGGGGCGGTAGGGCTCGAACCTACGACAACCGGTTTTGGAGACCGGTACTCTACCAACTGAGCTACACCCCTGTAGTCCGGCTGTGCTTTGCCCCATCGTGCCGCGCATTTCAAGTCGAAAACGCAACCGCCTCGTTCAAAGCGGACTCATATCCTCAGCCGATGCCCACAAAGCCCGGTGAAATCAGCATAATCCGCTGAGGGTAGGTCGCGAAAGAGTTGCTCCCGGAAACGCCCGCATAACGAAAAGGGCGGCACTGCCGCCGCCCCACCGAACCGTGCCCCCGGCTTGGCGCTTACTTCGGCAGCCGACCAATGATCTTCTGCTTGCCGTCGACCACCTCGGCCAGGAAGCTCTCGCGCTGGACGTCGCCCTTCGCGTCGAAAGTCGTCTCCATCAGGATGCCGGGCTCCTCCTCCGGCCTGATCGTGGCGCTATGCAGGGTCGCGGCGACCTTGGTCGGCTCGAACTTGCCGAGCTTCTCCGTCGCCCATTTCACCGCATGGACGGCCATATAGCCCTTGATGCCGTTATGATCGGGCACGAACTTGAAGCGCGCCTCGAAGCGCTTGCCGAACTCCTGCAGCGCGGGGATCGGCGCATCGACGGTCTGGCCGACATGGCCGCGCACCCCGTCTGCCGCCTTGCCGGCGAGCTCGATCACCTTCTGGCTCAGGATCGTGGTCTCGCCGATCACCGGCTTGCCGACATTCTGGTCGCGCATCGCGACCAGCAGCCGGGCGCTCTCCTCCTCGTTGAGATAGACGAAGACGGCATCGACCTGCGCGTTCTTCACCTTGATCGCCTCGCCGGCGAAATCGGCCTGGCCCTGCTCGGTCGAAAGGTCGACCGGCACCGCGATGTCGCGGCTCTTCAGCTCCTTCAGGATGGCCTCGTGCCCGCCCTTGCCGAAGTCGTTGTTGACCCAGACCACGGCGACCGACTTCGCCTTGACCTGGTCCTTCAGATAGGCGGCGATCTTCGGCATCGCCGCCGACTGGCTGAGCGAGGTCCGGAAGATGAAGGGATTGCCCTGGGCGGTGTAGGCCGTGCCGTCGCCGGCGGCGAGCTGAGCGATCTCGGCCCGCTGGGCGATCTGCATCGAGGCCATGATCGAGCCGGTATAGACCGGCCCGAGCACCGCATGGGTGCCTTCGTCGATGGCGCGCTGCACCGCGGCCCGGGCATTGGCCGGATTGGTCTGCGTGTCATAGGCGACCATGTCGATCTTGCGCCCGAGAATGCCGCCCTTGGCGTTGATCTCCTCGACCGCGAGCTCGATGCCGCTCTTCCAGTTGGTGCCGGCGGTCGCGCCCGGCCCCGACAGTTCGGCAATGGTGATCAGCTTCACCTTGTCCTGCGCCAGGGCTGGCGTCGCCGCCAGTGCGAGCGCCAGGGCGATAGCTTTCAGGGCGATGGTCATGGGGCTCCTCCCGAGCTTCAACGGCCGTTACAGGCTCTCGGTCGCGAGCATAGGCTCTAGGACACTGTATGCAAGATGATTTGATGGCTGCCGATGCGCCGGTGACCGGCCTCTCGCTCAGGCCGACGCCTCACCGCTACGCAGCACATCGGCATAGGCATCCCAGGCCCGCATGATGTGCCGATGCAGGATCGAATCGAGATCGGCCAGGCGCCCTGCCGCGAAGACTTCGACCATCAGATGGTGCTCGGCCATGGAGCGCTCCTGCTCGCCTTCCAGCGGCACCGAGAGATGCGTGCGCAGCGCCGCGACGCGGCCGGAGACGCCGCGATAGGCGTTGCCGAGATAGCGGTTGCCGCAATGCTGGAAGAAGACCTCATGGAAGACGGTGTCGGCCCGGGCATAGTCGCGGCGGGTGCCGTCCGCCTGCGCCGCCTCCATCGCCACCAGCGCCTGCTTCATCGCGGCGAGCGCCGCCTCGCGCGCCTTGCTCATGCATTCGCGCAGGGCCTGCGTCTCCAGCATGTAACGGAAGACGCAGAGCTCGGAGACGTCCTCCTCGGTCGGCGCGAAGACGAAGGTGCCCTTCTTCGGCACGATCGTCACCAGCCCCTGCAGTTGCAATCGCGCCAGCGCCTCGCGCACTGGCGTGCGGCTGACGCCCAGGGCCTCGCTCAGCGCTTCCTCAGACAAGGTCTCGCCAAGGCGCATCTCGGCATCGACGATCGCGTCGCGCAGACGCTCCTCGACGATCGCGACCAGCGATTTCGGCTGCTTGACCTTGAGATCAGGCATAGTGCTCCCGCCCCAGGAAGGCCTCGTAGCTCGGCAGGTCGAGCATGGAGGGCTCCAGCCCGCGCGTCGTGCCCGCGCGCTTCAGCTCACGCGCAAAGGCCGCGATCATATGGGCGTAGGCCAGCGTCGAGGCGACGGGATAGCTCAGCACCTTGAAGCCGAGCCGCTCGAAATCCGCGGCGTTCAGCGGCGGCACCCTGCCCTCGACATAGTTGAACATCAGCGGCGCCTCGATCTCGCCCAGCGCCCGCTTCATCTCCTCCTCCGATTGCAGCATCTCGAGCAGCACGAGATCGGCGCCGGCCTTCGCATAGGCCTGGCCGCGCGCGATCGCCTCATCGAGGCCGAGCGGCAGCCTTGCATCCGAGCGGCCGATGATCAGGAAATCGGGATCGCGCCGGGTCGCCACGGCGATGCGGATCTTCTCCGCGTGTTCCTCCGGCGTGACCAGCGCCAGCCCCTTCATCGCGCCGCAGCGCTTGGGCGTGACCTGATCCTCCAGGTGGATGGCAGCAACACCCGCGGCCTCGTATTCGGCAACGGTGCGGGCGACGTTGTTGAGGTTGCCATAGCCGGTATCGGCATCGGCGATCAGCGGCACCTTGATCGCCGCGGCCAGGGCCCGGCCACGCGCCACCATCTCGGTCATGGTCAGGAGACCGATATCGGGCGCGCCGATCAGGCTGGCGGAGAGGCCGTTGCCGGTCATGTAGACCGCCTCGAACCCGGCCTGCTCGATCGCCCTGGCACCGATGGCGTCATGGCAGCCGGGCGCGACGACGAGGCCGGGCTGGCGCAGCCTGTCGGCGAGCGAATGGCGGGGACTCATCGCGATCTCCAGTCCGTATGCAAGATACAGAAAGCTGGCATGATCCTCGATGCGAAGCCAGTGCCGCCGTCGCGATCGCCACCGGAAACGAAAAAGGGCGGCGTTGCCGCCGCCCTTTCCCAAATCGCTATGCGCGTCGATCAGGCGATGATCGAAGCGACGACGCCTGCGCCGACGGTGCGGCCGCCTTCGCGGATGGCGAAGCGGAGCTTCTCTTCCATCGCGATCGGCACGATCAGGTGCACTTCCATGGTGATGTTGTCACC
>JAESFN010000577.1_pt1 | contig 30098 bp, 30 predicted proteins | sample 9269411 | NCBI WGS metagenome assembly JAESFN01 (sample SAMN14505399, study PRJNA617100) | algae metagenome | isolation source: Iphinoe sp. HA4291-MV1 and co-occurring heterotrophs from trail next to... | place: USA: Maunawili Falls, Hawaii | collected 2009-07-25
GACGACAATCGCCAGCCAGTTGACGGCAAAATGCATGATTGATCCCCCCTCCCGCTTAGTGCGGCAGAAGAGATTCTACGATGATTTCGGGTGTTCGCCAACGATGGCACGGTGGCTGTGGACCCCCACCCCTGCCCCTCCCCGCAGGGGGAGGGAGACGAAAACACTGGCGTTGGTGAAGGGGTCTCCCTCCCCCTTGCGGGGAGGGGACAGGGGTGGGGGTCAGCCCGCACCGGAGGTGAAGTTGCTTAAAGCCCGCCCATCTTGCAGATCAGTTTCCACTCGGCTTCGGTGACCGGGCCGACCGAGAGGCGCGAGAGCTTCACCAGCGCCATGTTGGCGAGTTCCGGGGTCTTCTTTATGGTTTCGAGCGTCACGGGCTTGGGCAGTTTCCTCACCGGCAGCACGTCGACGCACTCCCAAACGATCTTGCCCTTGTCGTTCGGCTCAGCGGTGGAATCTGGATGGGCCAAAGCCACCACCTTGATGATGCCGACGATCTCCTTGCCGATGTTGGAGTGGTAGAAGAACGCCTCGTCGCCGAGTTGCATCGCCTTCATGTTGTTGCGCGCGGTGTAGTTGCGCACGCTGTGCCACTCCTCGGGAACGCCGCGCGCCACCACGTCATCGTAGGAATTGACGTCGGGTTCCGATTTCATCAGCCAGTAGGCCATTGCTGCCTCACTTGTTGGTGTTGTTGATCCCGAGGTGCCAGCGCTTGATGGTGATGGAATCAAACACGCCTTTCACCACGAACGGGTCGCGGCTGAAGGTCGCCTGCGCTTCTTCGAGGTTCTCGGCTTCGATCACCACGATCGAGCCGGTCATGTCGCCATTGTCGTCGAGGAACGGACCGGCCAGCACCAGGCGGCTGCCCAGGGTGTCGAGGTGCTTCAAATGTTCGGGGCGCACTTCCTGGCGGCGGGCAAGGCCGTTGGGCCGGTCGTGTGCAATCAAGGCATAAAGCAAAGTCATTCCTCCCGTTTGAGCGGCCGCGACATGAGGCCGGCTACGATATCTGCAATGGTGGTGGTGCCGCCGAGCAAGAGGTTTACCGCATCGATCAGCGGGGCGTCGATCAGCAGTTGGTCGGCCAATTGCTTGGCCACCGGAGCGGTGAGCGCGCCTTCGGCAAGATCGGCGCCGGGGCTGTCGCCGCGGCCGACGCTCGCGCCATAGCGGTAGTTGCGCGATTGGGTCGAGGTGCAGCTCAGGGTCAGGTCGCCGAGGCCGGCGAGACCGGTCAGGGTCGAGGCGCTGCCGCCCATGCGAACGACCAGACGGGTAAGTTCGGCGAAGGCCCGGGCCAGCAGTGCCGAGCGGGCCGAGGCGCCGAGCCCGGCGCCATCCACGGCGCCGCAGGCGAGCGCGTAGACGTTCTTCAGTGCGCCCGCGAGCTCGACGCCGAGCCGGTCGTCGGCGGCATAGAGCCGAAAGGTTGGGCCGGCCAGGGCCGCGGCGATTGCCGAGGTCTGTTCCGGATTGTCGCCGGCAAGGGTCACTGCGGTGGGCCGGCCGGCCGCCACATCGGCGGCAAAGCTCGGGCCGCTCAGTACATAGGGGATGGCAGTGGGTGAGACATCGGCCAGCACTTCACTCTGCCGCTTCAGGGTGCCGTGTTCGAGGCCTTTGGCGGTCAGCACCACCGGCAGGTGCGCCAGCGCCCCGGCAATCGGTCTGAGTGCGGCACGGCTCGCCTGCGCCGGCACGGCGAGGATCACGAGGTCGGCATCCGGCAGCGTCAGTGCCCCGGTGATGCGGTCCGACAGCGGCTGGTTGCCGAGATGGGCGCTGTTGCGGTGGTTGCGGTTGATGTCGTCGATGGCGGCCGGATCGCGGCCGACCAGCGTCACGGTGCGGCCGGCAATAGCGGCGGCCTGCGCCAGGGCGGTGCCCCAGGCGCCGGCGCCGACGATGGCGACGCGCTCAAGCGCCATGGCTCAGCCCCATATCGGCACTGTCGAGCGGCCAGCGCGCCTTGGCGGCAACATCGAGCGGATCGGCGGCGCCAAGCGCCAGCCGCTCGGCCCCGGCCCAGGCGACCATGGCGCCATTGTCGGTGCAGAGCGGGATGGGTGGGATGATCAGTGTGGCGCCCGCCGCGTCGGCGGCCTCGCGCAAGGCTGCACCGATCACTTTGTTGGCGGCGACGCCGCCAGCGACCACCAGCCTGAGCGGCTCACCTGGCAGCTCGGCGGCGTATTTCGCGAGTGCCGAGCTGGCGCGGACGGCGACGATCTCGGCCACGGTGCGCTGGAAGCTGGCGCAGATGTCGGCGACGTCCTGGTCGGTGAGCGGCGCCTGCTGCTCGGCCGCGAGGCGCACCGCGGTCTTGAGGCCCGAGAAGGAAAAATCCAGCCGATCTTCCTTGAGCAAAGGCCTGGGGAACTTGAAGCGGCGTGGATTGCCTTTCGCGGCCAGCTTCTCGACTTCCGGGCCGCCGGGGTTGCCGAGACCGAGGAGCTTGGCCACCTTGTCGAAGGCTTCGCCCAGCGCATCGTCGATGGTGGTGCCCCAGCGCTCGTAATCGCCGACGCCGCGCACCAGGACGAACTGGCTGTGCCCGCCCGAGACCAGTAGCATCAGATAGGGAAAGGCAATGCCGTCGGTCAGTCGGGCGGTGAGCGCGTGGGCTTCGAGATGGTTCACGGCGATCAAGGGCTTGCCGAGCGCCGCAGCGATCGCCTTGGCGGTGGTGAGCCCGACCAGCACGCCGCCGATCAGCCCGGGGCCGGCAGTGGCGGCGACGGCATCGACCTCGCTGAGCTTGATCCCGGCGTCTGCCGCGGCCCGTTCGATGATGTGGTCGAGGTGGCTGACATGGGCGCGCGCCGCCAGTTCCGGCACCACGCCGCCATAGGGCGCGTGCTCCTCGAGCTGGCTGCGAACGATGTTGGAAAGGATGGTCGCATGCCCCGAAGCATCGCGCTCGACGATCGAGGCGGCGGTTTCGTCGCAGCTGGTTTCGATGCCGAGCACTCTCATCAAACTTGTCCGCACCCTTTCCAAGGGGTAAGCCCAGCCCGGCTTTGGCCTACAATAGGTATGAACTGAAATGCAATTGGCGCCGTTCCTCCGCATCGGGACCCGAGGCTCCATGTTGGCGCTGGCCCAGGCGCAACTGACGCAGCGGCTGCTGGCCGAAGCGCATGGCGTGGCGGCGGAGCGCATCGAGATCCGCGTCATCAGCACCAGTGGCGACAGGCTCACCGACCGGCCGCTCAGCGAAGCGGGCGGCAAAGGGCTGTTCTCGCGCGAGATCGAGGCAGCGCTGGCAGCCGGCGAGGTCGACCTCGGCGTCCATTCGAGCAAGGACCTGGCGTCGTGGCTGCCGGACGGCATGGTGCTCGCGGCCTTCCTCGAACGCGAGGATGTGCGCGATGCGTTCGTGTCGCTGAAGTACGGCGGCGTCGATGTGCTGCCTCACGGGGCGAAGCTCGGCTCGTCCTCGATCCGTCGCGCCGCACAGATGCTGCGGGTGCGGCCCGACCTCGAAGTGGTGCAGTTCCGCGGCAATGTCGATACGCGCCTCGGTAAGCTCGAAGCCGGCGTGGCTGACGCCACGCTGCTGGCGGTCGCCGGGCTCAACCGGTTGGGCAAACAGGACAAGATCACCGCCTATCTCGATCCGCTCGAATTCCTCCCCGCCCCGGCGCAGGGTGCCATCGGCATCGAGGTCCGCGAGGCCGACACGCGCACCACCGAGCTGGTTGGGGTGCTGAACCACGCGCCGACCTCCACCACCATTGCAGCCGAGCGGGCGCTGCTCGCCACTCTCGACGGTTCGTGTCGAACCCCGATCGGGGCGTTTACCGAATTGAATGGGGTTTCGTGCAGGTTGACCGCGGAAATCCTCAGCCCCGACGGCCGCGAGTTCTATCGTGGTTCGGTTGAAGGCGCGGCGACCGACGCCGCCAAACTCGGAACGCAACTGGGTGCGACGCTGCTGGAACAGGCAGGGCCGGAGTTCCAGCGGCAGTTCAAAGGATAGGCTCGTCTTGAAAATGCTCGTGACCCGGCCAGACCCCGACGCGAGCGATACCGCCGCAAGGCTCGGTGCGCTCGGGATCGAGGGTGTGCCGTGTCCGTTGCTGGTGCACCAGACGCTGGACGTGAGCCTGCCCGAGCCGAAAGGCTTTGCTGCCCTGGTGCTGACCAGCGCCAATGCGCTGCGGGCTCTCGACGAGCGCGGTGTGCTCGAGCGCTACCGGGCGCTACCGGTCTACTCGGTCGGTAACCGCACCGCGGCGATGGCGCGCCAGATGGGGTTCGCGACCGTGACCAGCGCCGACGGGGCCTTCGCCGACCTCGTCGAGCTGCTTGCCCACGCCCCGCTGGCCGGCCCGATCCTTTATCCGGCGGCACGCGACATGTCGGCGGATTTGGGCAAATCGCTGGCGCCGTTCGGGCGTATGGTGATCACTGCCGAGGTCTACGCCATGAACCCGGTAACGGAACTCCCCGAGGGCCTGACAGAACGCCTCAACACCGGCGAGATCGAGGCGGCCCTGTTCTATTCGAAGCGCACGGCGCAGACCTTCGTGCGGCTGATGGAGCGCGGGCTGGACAAACCCGTGCGGGTGCGTTTCGGCGCGCTTTGCCTGTCCGAGGCCGTTGCCGCGCCGCTGCTCGATGCCCATTTCGTGCGGGTTGGGCTCGCCGATCATCCCAGCGAGGAGGCAATGATGGGACTTGCCTTGTCGTTCGCCCGCGACCAAAACCCATGAAGCTAAGCAAGGAAGTGCCGCATGGCTGAACGCAAGTCGGGGCCCGTCAAGCCGCCGGTCATCGAGCTCACGGCGCGCGAGGCCGACAAGCCCGCCGCCGCGACGACGGCAAGCGGCAGGGCGGCCGAGGCTGTGGAAGCAGCGGCTGCCGAGGCGAGCCCTGCCGCGGAAGAGCCGGCGCGTCCGACGCCGCCCCCGCCGCCACGGCCGCAGGCCCGGCTCGCCATGCCGTGGAGCGCCATCTCGATCGCCGCCGTCGCTGGTGCGCTGCTCGGCGCCGGCATCGTCTACGGCCTCGGCAACTGGTTGCCGCTGCCGAACCAACGCCCGGTGATCGCCGACCCTGCCACGCGGCTAGACGCGACCGACAATAGCCTGAACGAGATCGAAACCCGGCTGACCGCTCTCGAAGAGCAGTCGCCGCGGCTCACCGCGGTTGAAGAACAGGGCAAGCGCACCCAGGTCAGCCTCGATGCCACCATCGCGCAGCTCGATGGCGGATTGAACGAGGTGCGGCAGGCGGTTGCCGCTGTCCCGACCGCGGCGGCGGTCGACCTTACGCCGCTTGAAACGCAGCTCAAGGGCCTCGAAGACCGGGTGACGGCAATCGGCGCCGGCGCGTCGTCGGCGGATGCGGCGGCGCTGGCGCAGACGATTAGTGATATCGAGCTGGGCATCAGAGAGCTGCGCACCCAGTTGACAGCGCTCGACCGGCGGGTGGCTGCCACCGACGCTGCGATCGGCGGCCTCAAGGGCGATGTGTCGGCGACGCAGACCGCCATCTCGACGCAGAACCAGACGCTCGGCGGCGCCGATATCGGCCCGGCGGTGCGCCTGCCGCTGATGGTGTCGGGGCTCGAAACCGCCATCGCCAATGGTCGGCCGTTCGCCGCCGAACTTGCCGGCCTCAAGGCGTTGCTGCCCGACTTGGTCGTGCCGGGACCGGTCGAGGCGTCTGCCGCCAAAGGCCTGCCGCGGCCCGACGCGGTGGTGGCGCAGTTCACTGCCGCCGTGCCGAACGTGCTGGCCGGCCGGGCTGCCGTCAGTAGCGGCGACATGGGCGAGGATGCGCTCGAGTGGATGAAGGGACTGCTGGCGCTTCGGCCAGTCGGCGAGGTAGCCGGCGACACGCCCGATGCCGTGGTCTCGCGGCTCGAAGCCGCTGTCGGCCGGCATGACTTCCAGACGGCAGCGGAGCTTTTGGCGCAACTGCCGCAGGCTATGCAGGCGGGTGCCGGTACGTCCGGGGCCGATATCACCAGGCTCGCAGCGGCCGAAGGTTTCGTCACCGAGCTGCGCAGCCGGGCGCTGGCACCCACGGCGGAGGCTACTCCGTGATCAGGCTTGCCTACTGGCTCATCTTCAGCCTGCTGGTTACTGCCGGGATCGCCTGGCTGATCGGCCTGCCGGGGACGCTCACCATCGAGTTCCTGGATTTCCGCATGCAGCCGCGGCTCGGGGTCGCCGCGTTCCTCGCGGTTGCCGGCGTGGTGCTGATCATCCTCGTCTGGGGCATCGTCAAGCGCATCATTGCGGCGCCTTACTACATCGCGCGGCAATCGCGCGAACGGCGCAAGGATGCCGGCTATATGGCGCTGTCGGACGGGTTCATCGCGCTGCAGGCCGGCGACGCCAATCGCGCCCGGCAGCTGGCGCGCGAGGCGCGCGGTAACCTGCCGCGCAACGCCGCAGCGCAACTGCTCGAAGCCCGCGCCGACCTGGCGCTGGGCGACATGCACTCGGCCCGCGAGCACTACCGGGCGCTGATCACCAACCGGAAGACGGCGCTCGCGGCGCTCTCCGGCCTATACGATCAGGCGCGTCAGCAAGGGCGGCCCGATGCGGCGCTGACGTTTGCGCAGAAAGCCATCGATATTTCGCCGCAAGCGCCCTGGGCGCGCGAAGCGGTGTTCGACGATCTGACCCGCAACGGCCGCTGGGACGATGCCTATCGGATGATCGCCGACGAGCAGGCGGTGACGCGCGAGGAAAAGACCCGCAAGCGTCGTCGCCAGGCGGTGGTCGAAGCGGCGCGGGCGCAACTCGCCGAGGGTACCGACCCGCATGCGGCGCTCGAACACGCGCTGGCGGCGCTGAAGCTGGTGCCGGATTTCGTGCCGGCGGCACTGATCGCGGCGCGGATCTATTCCAACCGCAACGAAGCGCGGCGGGCGATGAGCCTGTTGCGCCGGGTGTGGCGCGCCACTTCGCACCCCGATATCGCCACGCTGTTCGCCAATTCGGTGCCGGGCGTTTCCGCCGTCGACCGGCTGAAGCGCATCAAGGAGCTGATCGATACGCCGCCCCCCAACAAGGCGAGCGCCCTGGTGCTGGCGCGGGCCTCGATCGATGCTTTCGACTGGGTCGGGGCGCGCCAGGCGCTGGCCGGTTACTCCAATGCCAACCCGTCGCAGGCGGTGTGCCTGTTGATGGCGGAAATCGAGGACGGGCAATCCGGTGACAAGGGCAAGGCGCGCGACTGGCTGAACCGCGCGGTGCGGGCGCCGCGCGATCCGGTGTGGACCGCCGATGGCATTACCGCCGAGGAGTGGGAGCCGCTATCGCCGGTCACCGGCAAGCTCGATGCCTTCGAGTGGCGCGTGCCGACCAGCGCGGTGGCGACGCGCACCGGCGCCAGCACTCCGGCGTTCCCCGAGGGCAATCCGCCGACTCCAGCCGAGCCCGAAAAGCCACAAGGCGGGCCACTGGCGTTACCCGAGGCCTGAGGCTGTTTGCTATCTTGTCGGGCGCACTTGCGTGTGACAGGCGTCGCTTGTATTAGACCCCGCACCGACGCATCGCTCGCGCCGGTCAGGCCGCATTAGCTCAGTCGGTAGAGCATCTCATTCGTAATGAGGGGGTCGCTGGTTCGAATCCGGCATGCGGCACCACCCTTTCCACCTTCAGAACAGCAACCCTTTCACGTCCGCCAGTAACTGGTCGACGGGGATGGTCATCAGCAGCACCGGCAGCAGCGGGGTCAGCGCTGCTGCGGCGAGGGCGGCCAGACTCAGCAGATCCACCGGCACGATGCGCATGGCGTAGACGTTGGCGACCACGGCGTTCAGGTCAGCGGTGGTCGAGGGGTCGGGGGGCGGGTGGTCGTCGGCGTGGTTGCCGACCCAGGCGCGCTCGAACTTGCGTCCGAGCTCCGAGGCGGTGGCGCCGTAGCTGGCGACGCCGCGGTGCCAGGTGCGCAGCAACCGATGGCTGAAGGCGAAGAGCGGCGCCGTGAACAGCAGCACGATGGTGGCGAGCGCCACCGAAATCAGCACGCCGTGGGCAAAGGGTGAGCCGCCGCGCTGCACCGCATTGGCGATGGCGCCGGCGACGATCGAGCCCATGGCAAAGGCGGGCAGGGCGAAGGCGCGCAGCGAATGGCCGACAAAGCCGAGACCGGCGACCCGGTCGGGGTGGGTCGGCGCCAGCTTGAGTTCGATTCGGGCGATGCGCATGAGAAAGCGCCCCCATAGCCAGGCCCGCCACACCCAGCCGAGCAGCAGCGCCAGCAGCAGCGGGGCGCTGATCTGCAGGTGCCACCAGCCGGCCAGGGTTGGTGAGCCGTTGGCATGGGCGAGCCAGTTTTGTGGCAGCCCGACCGTGGCGAAGATGGCGATGGTCGCGGCATAGGCGATCAGCACGATAGCGATCGCCGCGCGGCGGGAGCGGAGCGCTTCGCGGGTTGCGTCGACGGCCCGGGTAAAGGCCGGCCGATCGCCGCCGGCGATGAAGCCGGCAGTTACGAACTGGCTGGCAATGGCGGTGAGCCATGGCGCGCAGGTGGCTTCACCCAGCACCAGCAGTATCGCCGCAACGAGGCTGCGCGCCTGCACCGCGTAGTCGTTGAGAAAGCCGCTGCCGGCGGCGTGCCAGGCGTTGCCTTCGAACGTTGCAAGCAGCAGCAGCGGCAGCCAGCCGATCGCCACCACGATCGCCACTCGACGCAACAGCCGCAACTGGCCCGGCCCGAGCGGCCGCAACGCGGCGCTGAGGGTCAGTGGCGGGCCATAGTCGAAGAAGCCGAAGGTGCCGGCAGCGATGGCGTCGGCATGGGCACGGGCATTCTGCAGCGGGGCAGTGGCGCGGGCTTGCGGCTGGGCGAGCGGCATGCGGCGTCTCCAGGGCATGGCACCAGCGGCGGATCCGAATGATCCGGCAGGTGAGCTGGCCCTGAAGTGGGGCGAGCCTAACGGCCGCAGGCCGGGTTCGGAACGGGATCCGGATCGCGTGGCTAATGGGGGCTTACGGCACTGTCGATCATTGCGGCTTGCCTAACCGGCGCCTCGCGGGCGACAAGTCCCGGCCACGGAGACTCCCCCAAAATGCTAGCGACCAGCGAGATTGCCAAACTGAAGCGCGAAATCTCGACACTGCGCGACATCGTCGGGCAAAGCCGGCCGGGGAGCAAGAACCCGATGAGCCCGGCGGAACGGCGGACGCTCAAGTCGGAAATCGAACGCTGCATCCTCGAGCTCGACGAGCTGCGCGGCAAGCTTTCGCAGTAGCGCGATTAGCGCTGGTCGTCTTCGACCTCGGTGTTGGGACGGTCGGTGCCCTCAGAAACTTCCTGATGCCAGACGCCGCGGGCGTCTTCGTACTCGATGCCGTCGGTGGCGCCGGCAACGCGTTGACGGCGGGCGGCGGCCTCGGCGGCTTCGTGCGCTGCGGCGTGGCTGCGGAAGGTTTCCGACAGCACATCGCCGACCTTGTAGGCCCAGCCCCCGTCATGCTGGACGACTTCGTACTTCACTGTGCTCATGGCGGCTCTCCTCGAGATGCTCTGGCAATGTAGGGTGCGCCGCCTATCGGTGCCAGCACGCGCCGCGCATTGCAGCCTGCCGCCTCAATATCTGCGTGTTCGCGCGGGATTCATGACGAACGCGCCGAAGCAGCTTATCGTTGCACGCCAACGCGTGCGCCGCGCCTCGTTTCACCCGATGAAAGGGCTAGCCAGTGACCGCCTATCTCTTCCTGTTGCATGTCGCGGGGGCCGTGACGCTGATGCTGTGGGCGGTGCATATGGTGCATACCGGCACCGAACGCGGCTGGCGCCCGGAGATCACCGCGCTGCTCAGGGCGACGCATGGGCCGATGCGGAGCGCCGCCATTGGCGCCGGGCTCGGGTTGGCGCTGCAGAGCTCGACCGCCGCGGGGATGCTCGCCGCGGCCTTCGCCTCGCGTGGCATGTTCGCGCTGGCGACTGGCCTTGCCATCGTGCTCGGGGCCAATTTCGGCTCGGCGCTGGTGGTGCTGATCCTCAGCCTCGACCTCAGCCTGCTGCCACCAGTACTGCTGGTGGCTGGCGGGCTGCTGTTCTTCAAGGGAAAGTCCCGCAAGGTACGGCAGAGCGGGCGGGCGCTGGTCGGCCTGGGGCTGATCTTCGTGTCGCTGCAACTGCTCAGCGAGGCGACGGCGCCGCTGAGCAACAGCGCCGTACTGCCGGCGGTAGTCGCCTATCTCGGCCACGAACCGCTTACGGCGCTGCTGGCCGGGGCGGCGATCGCCTGGTTGTTCCATTCCTCGGTGGCGACGATCCTGTTGCTGGTGGTGCTGTCGCAGCATGGCGTGCTGTCGTTCGAAGCGGCGGCGCCCCTGCTGCTCGGCGCCAATATGGGCACAGCGGTCGGACCGTTCGTCTTGACCCGCAGCAGCAGCATCGAAGCGAAGCGGCTGATGGCAGGGAACCTGCTGACCCGTATCGTCGGCGCCGTGCTGGCACTGGCGGTGCTGCTGCTCGGCGGTTCGGCATTGGCCGCCGGCTTCACGCCGGTGCAGCAACTGGTTGGCCTGCACCTGCTGTTCAACATCGTCCTGCTGCTGTGCGGTCTGCCGCTCACCCGAGCGATGGCGCGGCTGATGGAACGGCTGATCCGGGCGCCGGCGCAGAGCGACCCGGCGGCGGCCATCGGCGTGCCGCCGAGCTGCCTCGACGAAGCCGCGGTGGGCGATCCCGGCATGGCGCTGGCCTCGACCACCCGAGAGCTGTTGCGCATGGCCGAGATCGTCGGGCGGATGTTCGAGCCGGTGATGGAGATCTACAAGGCCGGCGACGAGGAGAAAATCCGCCAGGCCCGGCTGATGGAAGCGGCGATCGACCAGGCACAGAGCGACATCAAGCTCTACCTGGCGCGGGTGTCGTTCGAAGGCGACAGCGATGGGGCCCGGCGCGGCCAGGATCTGGCAGCGATTGCCGTGAACCTCGAATATGTGGGCGACGCCATCACCAAGACGCTGCTGCGGCTGGCCGAGGTGCGGCGTGAGCAGCGCCTCGCCTTCTCGCCCACCGGCTGGCGCGAACTGGCGGAGCTGCACAGCCAGGTGGTCGAGAACATGCAGCTGGCGCGCAATGTGCTGGTCACCCGCGACCTGGCGCAGGCGCGCAAGCTGGTCGTCGAAAAGACCCGGATGCGCGAAGCGGTGGCGGCGAGCCAGCGTCAGCACCTGCAGCGGCTGAAGGACGGCACCGAAGCGAGCCTCGCCACCTCCAACCTCCATCTCGAGACGCTACGCGCCATGAAGACCATCAACTCGCTGATGGCCTCGATCGGCTACCTGGTGCTCGAGGAAGCCGGCGAAGTGCTCGACCACCGGCTGAAGCCGGCGGGTTAAAGCTCCCTGAGGGGCTCAGGCGGTGGGCTGCGGGCCGGGGCCGCGACGATAGACGCGCAGCTCGATCACATCGGGTACGTGCCATTCGAGCGAAAGCATCACCGGCCGGCCCGCTGCGTCATGGTCGACCTGCCGCAGGTGCTGCAGCGGTGCGCCTACCGGTACATGGAGGACTGCGGCCAGCTCGGCATCGGCATTGACCGGGGCCAGCACTGCCCGGGCATGGTCGACGGTGTGGCCGCGTTCCGCCAGCAGCTTGTAGAGCGAACCACCAAAGGCGGCGAGATCGGTGCGTTCGTCGGCGATATCGGTAGCGAGGCTGTCGATCGAGAACACCGCCGGCCTGGCATCGGCACTGCGCACCCGGCGGATCACCACCACGTCGGATCCCGGCGCGAGGTTCAGCGCCGCCACCACGCGATCATCGGCCTTGACGCGTTTGGCGTCGAGCACCTGCTTGGTGACACTCAGGCCGGTGCTTTCCAGGTACTCGGTGTAGCTGAAATTGGTGTCGAGGGAGTTGCGCAGCCGCGGCCCCTCGGTGACGTAGGTGCCCGAGCCCTGGCGACGGATAACGTAGCCATCCTCGATCAAGCCGCGGACTGCTTCGCGCAGGGTGATGCGGCTCACGGAGAAGCGGGCGCACAGCGCATCCTCGTTGGGCAGTTTCGAGCCGGGCGGGAATTCGCCTTCAATGATGGCGCGTCGCAGCTCGGAGCGGACGACATCGGGCAGCAGCGGGCGCGTTCTGGCTTGCAGCATGGGGATCTCGAAACAGGCGGGCTGGCACGGCAATTGATTAGTCGTCTCATGTTCAGATTGACCGGGCAACCGGATTGGTGCGGCCGGGCGCAACTGTCGCGGTTGCGGGGCGCGAGGCAAATCCGGCATGGTGGCAACGGAACCAACGGCCGGGATCTGAGGCACGATGAGTTACGACGCGCTGGTGTGGCTGCTGGTCGGCCTCGGGATCGGGGTTGCGGCCAGCCTGATGCTGCTGATCGGCTATTCGATGCTGGAGCACGGGCGGCTGAGCCGGCGTTTCCGCAAGGCGCGTCTGACGGCGGCAGCAGCGGCTGCTCCGGTTGCGGCCTCGGTTCCGGCGGCACCCAGGACGTCGTTGCTGGCGCGGCCAGCGCCAAAACCGCCGGTGGAGGCGGAGCCGGCTGCCGAAGTCGTCGTTGAGGTGAAGCCGACGGTCGAGCCAAAGCCGGCGGTCGAGCCAAAGCCGAAGGCCGATGAAAAGCCGGCTCGTCCGGCGCTGGCCGTCGTCCGTGCGCCGGAACCCAAGCCGCCGGCGACCGCCAAACCGGCGCCTGCCGTTCCGGTGGTCGAGGCCAAGCCGGCCGTGCTGTCGGCGTCGGAGGCGCTGGCCGCGCCGCTGCCCAAGCGACCGCAAAGCGTGGAGGCGATGTTCGCCGAGGCGTTCGCGCAGGACCGGCTGACGGTGTCACCGGAGCCGGATGAGGCGGCTGCTGCTAAGCTCGGCGCCGAAAAACCGCCAGCGTAAGCCCGCCAACGGCCAGCAACAGGCCGCCGAGCAGGCGACTATCTTCGGTGGAGATGCGGATGTGCGGCACCCACTGCCGATAGAACGGAAACAGAAGAAACAGCACGGCAAGCAGAAGCGCTGCCAGGCCTACGGACCGCATGTTGCCCCTCCGCAGTTGCGGAAACACCCTGATACAGCCGGTGACGCTTAAATTCCGGTTCAGAGAGTATCCGCCTAAACCGTTAATGGAGTTCTCGCTTTCGGGGTGGCTGGGACCGATCACCGGAATCTGAAGTGCCGCGATGGCAACCTCGCCCGGGGAGCGGCGTTTCTTCAGGCAAATGGCGTGGGGCCAACCCCGCGCGGCCAAGGAGACGTCATCATGCACAAGGCAGAACTCGACCGCCTGCTGGAAAAGACCGTCGCCGATGCGCTCGGCGTTCGCATGCCAACCCACCGGCGGGCGCAGCCGGACAAGGCCAAGCATCATGCCAAGGCGCCACGCCGCCACAAGCAAATGCTGCGGGAACTGCATCCGGCCTGATTGGACTTTCCCCGAGCCTCGTCTAGATTCACGCCCGCTTGATGGGGAGTCGTGACGATGGAGGGGGTGCCGGCAGCGGAGATCGCGCGATTACGTGCGCTCGTTATCGGCACGCTGCCGCAGTTCGCCGGCGGCAACTTCGTCACCCTCACCGAAGGCTGGGACAGCGTTGCGCTGGAGTGTGACGGCTGGATTTTCAAGTTCGCGAGGCACCCCGAGGCGGAAGTTCGGTTGAGGCGCGAAGTGGCGCTTCTGGCTTTCCTCAAGCCGCGAGTCACCATGCCGCTGCCGCAGATGGTGCTGCATGAGGGGCCGGTGCCATTCTCGCAGCACCTGAAACTCCCGGGCTCGTCACTCGAAAAGCCGCAATACCTGGCGCTGGACGAGGGGCGGCGCAATGCGCTCGCCACCCGCATGGCGCAGCTTTATGCCGAACTCCACGCGTTGCCGCTCAACCGCATGCAGGCAGTCGGCGCCGTCGGCGTCGACCCCTGGATGAGCCCGGACGAGATCATCGCGAGGACCGAGGAGCGGCTGCCGCGCGGTTACAAGGGGTTCATGAAGCGCACCGTCGCGGCCTACCGCAAGCTTGCCATTGCCGGCGACGAACTGGTCTACGGTTACTTTGACGGGCATGGCTGGAACATGGCCTTCGATCATGAAACCGGCATGCTCAACGGGGTGTTTGATTTCGCCGATTCTGGCTTCGGTTCGCGCCACCGTGACCTCAGCTACAGCAACTGGATCTCCGCCGACCTGACGCTGCGGATCATCGATCGCTATGAGGAGCTGGCACGGGTCAAGGTCAACCGCGAGCTGGTGATGCTCTACTCCTCCGCCCTCCGGCTGGCCGAGTTCGCTGAAAATTTCCTGCCGGACGAGCAGGCGACGGCGAACGTCGTCGACTGGGTGGCGGAGCTGAAGCAGTTGGGGCTGGCGGGCTGAAAGCCAGGCCCTACTCCGCGCAACCGTCCGACCTGGCCCGCTGCTCCATCACCCAGCGTTCACACCACGAACCGATGCAACAAGGCGCTGCCGCCGAAACGCCAAGCCGAGCCGTGACAGAGAAAAGCTTTTCCTCGCCCTTGTGCAGGACCGAAAAACGTGCGACGAACAATCAAGAAAAGCTTTTCCCGAAATTGTCAGCCGGCCACAACGTGTCGGCGGCGAACCGCGCGAGAAAAGCTTTTCCTCGCCATTCCCCGGGAGGAACCCTGCGTGTCGTGGGGCCGGAGGGCGGCACGGCAATCGAGGGAGGAAGCCGATGAATCTGAAGAAACTTGCGTTGGGCGCAGTGGCCATGGCCACGCTGCTCGCGGCGATGCCGATGTCGGCATCGGCCGAAGACCTGCAGATGTGGGAACGTTCGGGCGGCAATGCCGGCATGGTGGACGCACTGGTCGCCGCCTGGAACGAGAAGAACCCCGATCGCAAGATCGTCCTGACCTATATCCCGCACACCGAAATGGTGCCCAAGCTGGCACAGTCGATCGCCTCGGGCGAAGTGCCGGACCTGATGGGTCTCGACCTGATCTACGGACCGCAGTTCGAGGCGGCCGGCCAGCTCGAGGACATCACCAGCTATTTCGCCGACGACGCATCGATCAAGACCGCCAGCCCCGGCCACATGAAGGTCTCGACCTATGACGGCAAGCTCTATGGGGTGCCGCTTTATGCCGACGTCTCGGCACTGTTCTGGAACAAGGACCTGTTCAAGAAGGCAGGGCTCGATCCGGAAGTGCCGCCCAAGAGCCTCGCCGAAATCCACGACTTCGCCAAGAAGATCACCGGCGTCGAAGATGGGGCCTATGGCTATTATCTCGCGGGCAACTGCGCGGGCTGCAACATCTTCACCTTCGGTCCGCTGATCTGGGCCTCTGGCGGCACGATCGAGCCGGCGGACGCCGCGGCCGAACCGCTGACCGGCGACGCGGTGCCCAAGGTGCTCGAATGGGCCCGCATGATGCACAAGGAAGGGCTGATCAACCCGGCCAACCAGGCCGAGAACGGCGAGACCTTCCACCTGCAGTTCGGCTCGGGCAAGGTCGGCATGATGGGGACGGGCAACTTCAACATCACGCTCGCCCGTGAGCAGAATCCTGGCATGAATTTCGGCATCACGCTGCTGCCTGGTCTCGAAGCCGGCCAGACCGCGTCGTTTGCCGGCGGCGACATCGTCACCGTGCCGAAGGGCTCGAAGCGGGTCGCCGATGCGGTCGACTTCATGAAGTTCATCCTGTCGGACGAAGTTCAGGTCGAGGTCTACGCCAAGATGCTGAACATGACGACCCGTGGCGACATGGTGGAAAACAAATACTATGCCGAGGAGCCGCTGATCAAAGACGTGGCCAAGGCCATCGACATCGGCGTCACGCCCTACACGCTGAAGTTCTTCGAGCTGATCAACTCACCGCAGGGGCCGTGGCTGCAGATGCTGCAGCGCGTCTACTACACCGATGATCCGATCGAGACGATCATCGCCGACGCTAAGCAGCAGATGAAGGACATCGCGGCCGAGTAAATCCGGCCTCGCCTTCCGGCGGCGCTTCGCACCTCGTGGAGCGCCGCTCACTTCCCTCCTCTGCGAGTGCGGCCCATGAGCATCTACTCGACCAGATCCAATCGCCTCACGGGCCTCTTCTACCTCGCGCCGGCGCTGGCGTTCGTCGCTGCCTTCACTGCCTGGCCGCTGGCGCAGATGCTATGGGTTTCACTCAACTCATGGTCGCTGATCACGCCGCCCAAATTCATCGGGCTCAACAATTTTACCAAGGCCTTCAACGACAAGCAGTTCTGGGTGTCGCTGGGCTTCACGCTCAAATACACGCTGCTGATCACCCCGATCCTGATGATCGGTGGCTATGCCATTGCGCTGCTGACGGTGAAGAACACGCCGCTGCGCCGCTTCACCCGGGCCGTGGTGTTCGTGCCGGTGGTGATCGGGCTCGGCGCCTCGAGCCTGCTCTGGTACTGGCTGTTCTCTACTGACTACGGCTTCGTCAACCGGTTGCTGCTCGATCTGGGCCTGATCGACAAGGCAGTGATCTGGCTCGGCGTCGATGCCGATCGCTCCAACTGGGCGATCATCGTCTCGGTGGTGTGGAAGGTGCTCGGCTTCGGCATGATCCTGTTCGTCGCCGCCATCCAGGCGATCCCGCCGGAAGTGTCGGAAGCCGCGCTGGTCGATGGCGCCAGCCCATCGCAGCGGTTGACACAGGTGACGCTGCCGCTGACGCTGCGCACCGTGCTGCTGGTGACGCTGATCTCGGTGATCGGCTCGCTGCTGGCGTTCGATCAGTTCTACATCATGACCGCCGGGCAGCCGCAGAACCTCACCGCCACTTCGGTGTTCTACGTCTACCTCAATTCCTTCCCGTACCTGAAGCTCGGCTATGGCGCGGCCCTGTCGCTGATCCTCGCCGTCATCATTCTCGTCTTCACCATCATCCAGATGCTGCTGACCCGCCGGAGCCATGCGTGATGAGTGCCGATCTCGCCCAGATGATAGACGAGACGGCCGCCGGCACTGGCGTGGTGGCTCGCTTCTGGCGCAGCCGCAGCAAATACCTGGTCGGCGCGGCGTGCCTGCTGATCTGCGTCATCATGCTGGCGCCGCTGGTCGCGTCGGTGCTGGCCTCGGTGAAATCGACCGCCGAGGCCGCGGCGGTGCCGCCCACCTATGTGCCGCAGAGCTGGAGTCTCGACAGCTACCTGAAGCTCTGGGTCTATCAGGCCGGGCTGCCGGTCTACCTGCTCAATTCGTTCGGCACCGCCTTCATGGCGATCGCCTTCTCGCTGCTCCTGACGGTGCTGGCCGGATACGCGCTGGCGCGCTTCCCGATCCCGGGCAAGGAGCTGCTGTTCGTCTTCCTGCTGCTGGCGCTGATCATTCCCTATCAGGCGTTGCTGACGCCGATCTTCCTGATGTTCGCGCAATTGAAGCTCACCAACTCGCTGGTCGGGCTCGCCATCATTCACACCGCGATCCAGCTGCCGTTCTCGCTCTACATCATGCGCAACGCCTTCGAGGCGGTGCCGATCGAACTGGAGGAAGCGGCGGTGATCGATGGCTGCAACTCGTTCCAGGTGCTGGTTCGCATCTGCCTGCCTTCGGTGGTGCCGGCGATGATCACCGTGGCGCTGTTTGCCTTCATCACCTCGTGGAACGAGTTTCTCGGTGCGCTGGTGATGATGAACCGGCAGGATAGCTTCACGCTGCCGCTGATCCTCGCCGCCGCCCGCACCGAGACCAGCCTCGGCGGCACCGACTGGGGCATGCTGCAGGCGGGGGTAACGATCTCGGTTATCCCCTGCGTCGGCATCTACCTGATGTTGCAGAAGTACTATGTTTCGGGCCTCCTCGCGGGAGCCGTGAAGTAGGATTGCCGCGATGACCGACGAGCCAGCCCCCCTGTCCAACCCCTCACCGACCGAACGCACCGGCCGCCATGGCCCGACCATCCGCGACGTGGCGCGGCTTGCTGGGGTGTCGATCGGCACGGCCTCCAAAGCGCTCAACTCCAATGGGCGCCTGAGGCAGGAGACTCGCGACAAGGTGACCGCGGTGGCGCGTGAGATCGGCTATCGCCCCAACGACATGGCGCAGAGCCTGCATCGCACCCGCTCGATGACCGTCGGGGTGCTTTCCACCGACTCGTTCGGTCGTTTCACCCTGCCGATCTTCCAGGCGCTGGAGGAACAGTTCGCCGACCGGGGTATCGCGATCTTCATGTGCAACGCCACCGATGATCCGGAGCGCGAGCGGCAGCATCTCGACCAACTACTGGGCAAGCGCATCGACGGGCTGGTGGTCACTGCCCGCCGTGCCGACAAACGCGCGCCGGTCGGCCCGCTGCCGGCGGGACTGCCGGTGATCTATGTGTTTTCGCAGGCCGACGATCGCGATGCGCTCTGCTTGCTGCCCGACGACGAGGGCGGGGCGCGGCTGGCGGTCAGGCACCTGGGCGAGATCGGCAAGCAGCGGATCGCCCATATCACCGGGCCCGAGCATTTCGAGGCGGTGCGGCTCAGGCATCGCGGCTACGTGTCGGCACTGGCCGAACTCGGGCTCGCCGAGCATCCCGAACTCTACCTCTCGGGCAAGTGGACCGAGGCGTGGGGGCGCGATGCGGTCGCGGCCCTGTTCGACGGCAATACCGATCGCCCCGATGCGATCTTCTGCGGCAACGACCTGATTGCTCGTGGTGTCGTCGATGCCCTGCGCGAACGCGGCATCGCTGTGCCGGGGGAAGTGGCGGTGGTGGGCTTCGACAACTGGGAAGTGATGACCGCGGCGGCGCGGCCGCCCCTCACCAGCGTCGACATGAACCTTTCGGCGCTTGGCCACGAGGCCGGGCGGCTGCTGATCGAGATGATCGGCGGCGAGACGGTGCGCGGCATCCGCCGGCTGCCATGCACGCTGGTGGTGCGCGAGTCCACCAGCGCAACGAGTTGAACATAGACACCCGGCCGCTTGCTCGGCGGCAGGGCCAAGAGGAGTTGCAATGAGCCAGTATCATCCGGTGCGTTTCGTCGATGTCCGCCTCGAGGGCGACTTCTGGAAGGAGCGGCTCGACACCGTGCTCGCCCGCACCATTCCCAGCCAGCACAAGAAGCTCGTCGAGTACGGCTATCTCGACTCGCTGAAGCTGCCCAATCCGCCGCCGCCGCTGCGCTTTCCGCGCCATGCCAACGGCTTCACCGTGCAGGTGTTCTGGGATTCCGACGTCGGCAAGTGGATCGAGGCTGCCGCCTATGCGCTCAGCCACAAGCGGGATCCGGACATCGAAGCCAAGATCGAGGCGATCGTCGACGATTTCGAGAAGGCGCAGGCGCCCGACGGTTACCTCAACTGCTGGTATCTGGGGCGTGAGCCGGAAAAGCGCTGGTCGAACATGCGCGACAACCACGAGCTCTACAATGCCGGCCACATGCTGGAAGGCGCCATCGCCTACTACGAGACCACCGGCCGTCGCCGCTGGCTCGACGTGATGGAGCGCTATGTCGAGCATATCCGTACGAATTTCGGCACCGGCTCGGGGCAGAGGCGGGGCTATTGCGGGCACCAGGAAATCGAGCTGGCGCTGATCAAGCTCTACCACCTGACCAAGGAGAAAAAGCACCTCGATCTCGCCGCCTACTTCATCAACGAGCGCGGCAATGCCCCGCCGCACTATTTCGATATCGAGCGCGAAGAGCGCGAGAAGAAGGGTTGGGAATACCAGCGCTACGTGCAGGGCAATTACGAGTACTCGCAGTCGCACAAGCCGGTGCGGACCCAGGACAAGGTGGTCGGGCACGCGGTGCGTGCCATGTACATGTACACGGCGATGGCCGATCTCGCGGTCGAACTCAACGACGCCGGGCTCAAGGCGGCGTGCGAGACGCTGTGGAACGACGTGATGGAGACCAAGATGTATGTGACGGCGGGCCTCGGGCCGTCGGCACACAACGAGGGCTTCACCTTCGATTTCGACCTGCCCAACCAGACCGCCTATGCCGAGACCTGCGCCTCGGTGGCGCTGATCTTCTGGGCACAGCGCATGCTGCATCTCGATCTCGACGGCAAGTATGCCGACGTGCTGGAGACGGCGCTCTACAACGGGGCGCTATCGGGCCTCAGCCGCGATGGCGAGCACTATTTCTACATGAACCCGCTGGAGAGCAACGGCACGCCGACCCGCTGGGACTGGCACACCTGCCCGTGCTGCACGATGAATGTCAGCCGGCTCGTTGCCTCGGTCGGCGGCTATTTTGTCTCGACCGCCCCTGATGGCATCGCCTTCCACCTCTATGGCGGCATCTCGACCAAGCTCGATGTCGGCGGCACCGAGGTCGCGGTGCGCGAGGTCTCGCACTATCCGTGGTCGGGTGACATCGCCATCGAGATCGACCCGGCGACGGAGAAGGCCTTCGACGTGAAGCTCCGGGTTCCCGGTTGGTGCAAGGGCGCGACGGCCAAGGTCAATGGCGAGGCAGTCCGGCTTACCCTAACCAATGGCTATGCCACCATCAGCCGCAGCTGGAAAAAGGGCGACAGGATCAGCCTCGAGCTGCCGATGCCGGTCGAGCGCATCTATGCCAACCCGCATGTGGTGATGGATGTCGGCCGCGTGGCGCTGACCCGCGGCCCCTTGGTCTATTGCCTCGAGGAAGCCGACAATCCCGGTGGTACGGTGCAGCGCTTCAAGCTGCCGCGCCAGAGCGAGATCGCGGTCAGGCAGTCTAACCTGTTCGACGGCATCATCCAGCTGACTGCCGGCGGCAAGGCGGTGGACGAGGCCGAGTTCAAGCCGCTCTATCGCAACGCCCCGCCCAGGGAAGCTCCGGCAACGCTGACGGCGCTGCCTTACTACCTCTGGGCCAATCGCGGGCAGGGCTCGATGGTGGTGTGGATTCCCGAGGCGTAGGGCACCGGCGTTGGAGCGTGTGGCCACCCCCCACCCATGATCCCTCCCCACAAGGGGGAGGGAGAGACGCTTGAACCGAGGACTTACAGCTATCGCCTCCCTCCCCCTTGTGGGGAGGGAATGAGGGTGGGGGTGCCCCACGCTCCGGCTCCTGCGACTACTCCGCCGCCTGGCCGCCGAACTGCGATTCCAGCAGCGCCCGCTCATAGGCCAGGCGCGAGCTGGCGCGCTGCGGGGCTTCGAAGTGCTCGTCCATGGCGCGGGCGAACAGCTTTTCGCGTTCTTCCTCAGTCGACATGAAGAACGGATAGCGCCTCAGCGTCGCCGGCAGCTTGGTGTTTACATAGGCGCCGTAGAGCGCCACCGGAAAGGCAAGGCCGGGATAGACCCGTACATCCGACATTTCTTCCGAGCCGAAGACGCGACGGTAGAACGCCGTGTGCTCGGGCCGGACCAGCGCCAGGCAGGCATCGGCCTTGAAGAACAGCGACGCCATCACCGCGATCCTGAGAGTCAGGAAGGGCAGCGCCGGGTAGGCCAGCGAGGCCTCGTAGTCGGCAGTAAAACGGGACGGATCGATGAAGGTTTCGCCGCGTGCGAGCAGCGGCTCGAGCACGTCAGGGCAACTCTTCATCGAGGGGCCGAAAGGATGTTTGGCGCTGACATGATGCAGCCGGATAGAACTGACCAGCTCACCGTCGATGTGAACACCAAAACTCATGCCATTTGGCGCAGTGTCGAGATCATCGACCACAATGCCGGCATCGTTGAGCGGCACCGATTCTTCACGACGATAAGCTTCGTAACGCAGACGATAGATTGGATTGTCGGTGACATCCATGCGAACGCGCGAATACTCAACGCGGTCCAGTATCTCCATTAGCGTGCCGGCGAAGCGAGACACCGGAGCAGCCGACGTGGCTGCCGAACCTTCACCGTCCGAACGCATAGGGAACTCCGCAACTTTCGAAGTGAGTTTAACCTTTCGTTAGGCATAATAAAATTGCCAAATGTGCACGGCCGCCGCGCTACCTACGCATAAGCACGGACGTCAGCTCTATTGGCGTCGAATCCCTCAGATGTCAGAAGACTTTAGGCGTCTTAACCACGTTTGCGGTTTGTCGTCCCGACGGTCAGGACACGTTCCAGCGTGGCGCGGGCGGCCATGCGGTCGATAAGCTCCGCCACTTCACGGCGCGGCAGCGGCACGCCGAACAGGTAGCCCTGGATTTGGTCGACCTTACTATGCTCGGCGATCAGGTTGAGCTGCTCTTCGGTCTCGACGCCTTCGGCGGTAACGGTGAGGTTGATGTCCTTGCCGAGCTGCGCAACGTTGCTGAGCAGCTTCAGCGAGCGCGGGTTCTCGGCAATGTCCATGACGAAGCTGCGGTCGATCTTCAGCTTGGTGAAGGGCAGGGCCTGCAGGTAGCTGAGCGATGAGTAGCCGGTGCCGAAATCGTCGAGCGCGATGCCGATGCCCTGCCTGGCCAGCTTGGCGAGAATCTTGGTGGCGGCGGCACGCTCTTCGATGACCGCGGTCTCGGTGACCTCGATCTCGAGCCGGTGTGGCGCGAGGCCCGAGGTGGCGAGCGCGTTCTTGACCATGGCGGCGACGTCGGCATTGCGGAAATCGCGGGCGGAAATGTTGACCGATACCGACACCTCATCGGGCCAGTTGCGACACTCGGCGGTGGCGGTGGCCAGCACCCAACGGCTGATCTCGGAAATGAGGCCGGTTTCCTCGGCGATCGGAATGAACAGCGAGGGCGGGATCGAGCCGAGTTCGGGGTGATGCCAGCGCGCCAGCGCCTCGCAACTCACGACGCGCTTCGATTTCAGGTCGACGATCGGCTGGAACACCAGTGACAGAGCGCCGTCGGCCACCGTCTGCTTCAGCTCGGCTTTCAGCCGCTGGCGATAGCGGTAGTCGGTGTCCATCTCGTCGTGGAACACCTGGCTGCGGCCCTTGCCCAAGGCCTTGGCCTTGTACAGCGCCAGGTCGGCCTTGGTCATCAGCGCATCGAGATCGTCGCTGCCGTCGGTCAGGGTCACCACGCCAACCGAGACGTTGACCGAGAACACTTCGCCTTCGACCTCGAACGGGCCGCGGAAACCGCCAAGGATCGCCTCGGGATCGGTGACCGTGTCGGAAAGCTGCACGCCGCCCGAACGATAGACCACGTATTCGTCGCCGCCGAGGCGCGCGACCAGGCTGTCGCGGCCCAGCACCCGGCTCAGCCGTTCGGAGGTTTCGATCAGCACGCGGTCGCCGATCAGGTGGCCGAGCGTATCGTTGACGTGCTTGAAGTCGTCGATGTCGACGATCATCAGCATGGCCATGTCGTTGGGGCGCTTGTCGCCATGATGGCGGCGGCGCTCGAGATCGGCCTCCACCTGCTCGGTGAAGTAGGCGCGGTTCGGCAGCCCGGTCAGGGTGTCGTAATGCGCCATGTAGTTGATGCGCTCTTCGGCCTTGACGCGCTCGGTGATGTCTTCGAACAGCAGCACGGTCTTGTCGAGGCGCGACGACACAGTGACTTCGCAGAACTGGCCGTCGGAGAGGCGCAGCACCACCTTGCCGCCATCACCGGCATCGACAGTATCCATCAGCTGGCTGGCCGAGCGCTGCGGGATGGTGCCGCGTGCGGCGGCCGCGGAGATCATTGCGGCAAACGGCCGGCCGGCCCAGTTGCCCGGCATGAAGCTCGAAAACACCAGCTCGGCGCGATCGTTGGCGACGGCGATCAGCCCGTTCTCGTCGAGCATGCAGAGGCCGTGCTGCATGGTCTCGAGCGCGGTATCGAGTTCGGAGGCCAGACGTGTCGCCTCGATGCGGCCGTGCACGGCGCGCAGCAGGATGGCGCGGATATTGGCCGAAACCTTGCGTAGCGAGACCACGAAGGCGATCAGCACCACGCTCAGCATGGCGGTATGGAGCGCACCGTCGAACAGCATGCCGATGGCCATGCCGGCGCCGATCAGGATCACCTGACTGGTGACCAGCCGGTCGATGGCGAAGTTGCGGCCGGCGACGCCGACCAGCACCGCGACGGTGACCGAAAGCGAGCTCATCTCGGCGAACGGGGTATTCACGACGAGGAAGCTGTAGCTCATCCAGAAGGCGTAGAGCCCGGCAATGGCAGCTGCGCCGATTGTGGCGCGCGCCTCCCAGCGGGTAGCGGTCTGGACGTCGTCATCGGCAAGATCGGTGCGTTCGAAGGCGCGCATGTCGATGTCGCGGGCGACGCCGACAATGGCGAAACCGATGGCGACGGCGAGCAGGACCCAGGAGTTGCCTTCGATGCCGGCGACCGCGGCGACGAGCGCCGACGACAGGGCGCCAAGCATCATGACGCGCCGGTCCGCATAAAGCGACCGGATCATCGACACGTAATCGACAGGCGGCAGTGACTTGTGCGCTGGCTCGAACATAGACCTCACCAAGGTGTGATGATTGTGCCCGGCGAGGCGTTAATGCCTGCTTTCAAGCCAGTGCGCGGCGCCCCTATGGCCGGACGCAAAGGGCTGTTCCAGCGCGGCAATTGCGCGAATGGTTTATGCTTTCTTGGCCCGATCGGTAGCAATCGCGGGATCCTGTCGCAAACAGCCTTCACTCCGCCAGTCTGGCCAGTGCCGCCTCGAGTGCCGCGAACGCCTCGGGACCCAGGCGTTCGCGGTATTGTGCCTCGATCAGCCGCTTCACCCGATTGCGTTCAGCGAAGTCGGCGAGACCAAGTTCGGTGAGGATGATCCGCTTGGCCCGGCCATCATCGGGGTCTGGAACACGACCGACGACGCCCTGCGCCTCGAGCTGGTCGACCAGTTGCTGCACTGCCTGTTTGCTGAGCCCCATCCGCTCGGTCAGCAGCGCCTGCGAGATGCCGGAAGGCCCAAGGTGCGCCAGCACATCGCCGGCCGCGCTCTGGTGCCAGGGGTAGCCGCGAGCCGCCAGTTCCGCCCGCATGCGATTGCGCCAGCCATGGGCTGCTCGCCACAGCGCGAGCCCGATATGGTCGATGCTGGCGAGATCATCGTCAAGTAGCTTGACCAAATCCATTCCTGCGGCTAGATCGTCAAGTCGCTTGACTAGCACGGCAAGGCGCCGGTCGCCAGCGGGCAGCAAAAGGATGCACAGATGATCATCACCGACAGAACCACCCTCACCGCGCTGCTGGTCGGCAGCACGCATTACATCGAGATGGCGCCAGGCAAGGAGGCGGCGATCTACTACCGCACGGCCGATGAGGCGTTCATGGCGCTGCCCGACGGCACGCGGCGTACCGGCCGATGGCGGCTCACCGACACCGGCTACCATGTCGACTGGATCGATGGTCCGAGCGCCGGCTGGCAGATCGATATCGAGCCAGGTCGTATCGGTTACCGCGACGCCGGCGGGGTCGAACGCGGCCTCGTCTCGCGCATCGTACCGGGCGATGCTGCCGCACTTGCCTAGGCCATATCCGGCGTCCCAAGTGGGTCGCCGGACCCTCCTGCCACGGATCGGGCGTTATGCGGCCCCAATCTCCCGACTCGTTGCAAAAGAGGAAAATGATAATGGTCGAAAAGCTCGAGCCTGCCGCGCGCGAAGCTGCCCTTTTGAAGCTCAATGGCTGGATCTACGATCCGCAAGCCGACGCGATCAGCCACGACTTCAAGTTCAAGAGCTTTTCCGAAGCCTTCTCATTCATGACCCGGGTGGCGCTTGCCGCCGAGAAGATGGACCATCACCCAGAATGGTCGAACGTCTACAACAAGGTTCGCATCACCTTGACCACTCACTCGGCTGGCGGGTTGACCGACAAGGACATGAGGCTCGCCGAAAAGATCGATCGGCTGATGATCTGAACGGGGTGGTCCTGACGCCGGGGCCTTTGCCAGCCGGCTGGCTTGTTCCATGATGGGTCGCGGGAGGACACCGAGATGCGGGCAGTGCGGCTACATGCGCCGGAGCGGCTGATCGTCGAGGAGGTGCCGCGGCCAACCCCAGGCCCGCAAGACCTGCTGGTGCGGGTCGAAGCCTGCGGCATCTGCGGCTCGGATCGGCATATGTTCCGTGGCGAGTTCCCGACCACCAAACCGGTGACGCTTGGCCATGAGTTCTCCGGCATCGTCGAGGAAGCTGGCCAGGCGGTCGATGGCTTCCGCATCGGTACGCGGGTCACGGGCGATCCCAATATTTCGTGTGGTCACTGCGCCGATTGTCTCGACGGGCGGCCCAACCTCTGCGCCGGCCTCAGCGCTATCGGTGTGCATCGCGACGGTGGCTTTGCCGAGTACGTGCTGCTGCCGGCCAGTCAGGCGGTGGCGCTGCCGAGCGGGCTCGATCCGCTGCACGGAGCGTTCTGCGAGCCGGTGTCGTGTTGCCTGCACGCTATCGATGTGGCGCGCATCGCGCCCGGCGCATCGGTGGTGATCCTCGGTGGCGGGGTGATCGGGCTGCTGATGGTCGAGCTGGCGCTCCTGGCCGGGGCCGGCACGGTGGTGCTGTCGACGCGGCAGGCGCCGCGGCGCGCTCTGGCGCTGGAGCTCGGTGCGCATCAGGTGGTCGATGCTGGCGCCGATCCGGTCGCCGCGATCGCGACCCTGCTGCCGCGTGGGGCCGACGTGGTGTTCGAGTGTGCCGGGGTCGGCGAGACCGTCCGGCAGTCCATCACGGTGGCGCGGCGTGGCGGTACGGTCGTGCTGTTCGGCGTGGTGCCGGAGGGCGAGCAGGTGATGCTGGCGCCGTTCGAACTGCTCACCAAGGAATTGCGGCTCGAAAGCGCCTGGCTCAACCCGCTGACCCATCCGCGTGCCGCCGAGCTCATCGCGGTGGGGGCGCTGTCGCTCGATCGACTGATCACTCGCACGATAAGGCTCGACGAGGTGCCGGCAGCGATCGCCGGAGCGCCGGCGTTTGGCGAGATCAAGCTGGTGATGGCGGGCTGAGCCTCGCTCCGGGCTTTGGCTTGAGAGGAGGAAACCGCGCTTTCGACGAAAGTCGGAGCGATTATCCCGCACCCACATGATTTTGCCGCAGTTTTCCCGGTCTCATTGGTTGCAGGGGGGCGGCGAATGCCCCATCTTCAGGGCTCTCAGCCGCTTTCAACCAGCTTCAGGGTAATTCCCGCCGGAGGTTTCGCCGATGCCGCACAGTACGCCCCTGATCTCGACGATCGTTGCGGGTCTGGTGCTGGCATTCATCCTCGGCGCGATCGCCAACCGCTTCCGCATGCCGCCGCTGGTCGGTTACCTGGTGGCCGGCGTGCTGGTGGGGCCGTTTACCCCCGGTTTCGTTGCCGATGCCGAGCTCGCCACCGAGCTCAGCGAGATCGGCGTGATCCTCCTGATGTTCGGGGTAGGCCTGCATTTCTCGCTCAAGGACCTGCTGAGCGTGCGGGCCGTGGCCATTCCCGGCGCCATCGTCCAGATCGGTGGCGCCACCATCATGGGGCTCGGCCTCGCAACCCTGCTCGGTTGGGGGCTCGGGGCCGGCCTGATCTTTGGCCTGGCGCTGTCGGTCGCCTCGACCGTGGTGCTGCTCAAGGCGCTGCAGGACCGGCACATGGTCGACAGCGAGAAAGGCCGTATCGCCGTCGGCTGGCTGATCGTCGAAGATCTCGCCATGGTGCTGGCGCTGGTGCTGATCCCGGCGATTGCCAGCATCAACGGGGTCGAAGGGGCGGCGCTGCACGATCCATTCGTCGATTTCGTCGAGAACGTCTTCGCCATCCACCTCGATATCTTCGGTATTCTGGCCGTGACTGTGGTGAAGCTCGCCGCCTTTGTCGGCTTCATGCTGGTGGTGGGGCGCCGGGTAATCCCGTTCATCCTCCACTACACCGCCCATACCGGCAGCCGTGAGCTGTTCCGCCTCGCCGTGCTGGCCATCGCGCTGGGGGTGGCGGCGGGCGCCGCCTACCTGTTTGGCGTGTCGCTGGCGCTCGGGGCGTTCTTTGCCGGCATGATCCTCTCCGAAAGCGAGCTCAGCCATCGCGCGGCGCAGGAGAGCCTCCCGTTGCGCGACGCCTTTGCGGTGCTGTTCTTCGTCGCCGTCGGTATGCTGTTCGATCCGATGATCCTCGTCACCGATCCGCTGCCGGTGCTGGCGACGGTGTTCATCATCATCTTCGGCAAGTCGATCCTCGCCTTCCTGATCGTGGTGGCGTTCCGGCGTCCTGTCGGCACGGCGCTGACCATTTCGGCGAGCCTCGCGCAGATCGGCGAGTTTTCGTTCATCCTCGCGGCGCTCGGCGTGGGGCTGGGCATCCTGCCGGTGGAGGGGCGCGATCTGATCCTGGCCGGTTCGATCATCTCGATCATCCTCAACCCGGTGATCTTCTTCGTGCTCGATCTGCTGCGCCCGGCGCTGGAGAGCCGTTTCGGCCGGCCGGCCGAGGCCGCTGCCGTCGCGGCAGAGCGCACCGAACCGGACATGGTAGCGAGCGCGCCGCGTTCCGTGGCGCCTGAGTTGCCGCAGGAGACCGAGCCTACGCAGGTGCCCACCGGTCAATCCAGCCATGTCATCATCGTCGGCTTCGGTCGGGTCGGATCGGTGGTGGGCGAGGCGCTGCTCGAGGCGAAAACGCCGTTCCTCGTGGTCGAGGACGCCGAAGGCCGGGCCAATGCGGCACGAGCGCTCGGCATTGAAGTGGTGGTCGGCAACGCCGCGGCCTCCAAGGTGCTGACGCTCGCCAACGTCGCGGGTGCGACCACGGTGGTGATCGCCATTCCGAACGCCTTCGAGGCTGGACAAGCGGTCGAGCAGGCCCGCAAGCAGAACCCCAATGTGCTGATCGTGGCGCGGGCTCATTCCGACGAGGAAGAGACACACCTCAAGACCCTCGGCGCCAACGTGGTGATCCTGGGCGAGCGCGAGATCGGTCTCGGCATGGTCGACGTGATCAACCGGGACAGCCGAGCGGTGGCCGAGATTACGGCGTCGGATGCGGTCGAATCCGTGCTGGCGCCGCTGGCGGCAGCAGGTGTGGTGGCGCAAAAACTGCCGTCCGACCTGAATCTCCTCGCCGAGGCGATAGAGGCAGCGCAGGCCGAGGTGCAGCACCCCGACAGCGGTCCGGCGGAGCCGCCTGCCGTGGTCTCGTCCTATGGCGAAGAACCCGACGAGGCGCCGCCGGTCCCGGACGAGGATGCGGTCGAAGCCGAGGACATCGCCGAGCTCGAAGCGCTCGATGCGCCGGCCGAACCGGTTGCGCCGGATGTGCCCGTGGCCCCGGAGCCGGCAGCGCCGGAGCAACTGGTGCCGCGGCCCAACCGGCCAGCGACTACGGCCGGCAGACCGTTCAACCCGGAAGTCCCCCCGCCGGTCGCCGAAGAGGAGAAGGCGTGAGCTTACCGGTTTTGGGCAATGGTTTGTTCACGCCGACAAGGCTATAGCCAAGTATAGCGGTCGAGTTGGCGGCCGCTCTGGAATGCGCCCGCGATGATTTCGCAGAAGGCAAAATACGCGCTGAGGGCGCTGGTGGCCCTGACCAAGATCCCGGCCGGCGAGTCGCTGATGATCTCGGAGATTTCGCGTGGCCAGGCGATCCCAAAGAAGTTCCTCGAACAGATCCTCCTGGAGCTGAAGCGCGCCGGCATCGTGATGAGCCGCCGCGGCCGGCTCGGCGGCTATGTGCTGCTGCGCGCGCCCGAACAGGTGACGTTCGGCGAAGTGCTGCGACTGATCGACGGTCCGATCGCGCCGCTGCCGTGCCTTTCGAAGATTGCCTATCGCCGCTGTGTCGACTGCGCCGACGAAGCGAGCTGCGAGATCCGGCACGTCTTCGCCCGCGTCACCATCGCCACCCGTGAAGTGCTGGACCGCACGACGCTGGCTGACGCGGTCAGCGCCAGGGACGAACTGGTTTAGACCTACAAATGCGCCGGTGCGGGCTGACCCCCACCCCTGTCCCCTCCCCCTAAACATGGGGAGGGAGACCCTCCGATATCGAGGCGATCGTCTCCCACCCCCTTCTTAGGGGGAGGGGACAGGGGTGGGGTCACCCCGCATCGGCCGATCGATCCTCGCTACCCTGCAACCCGCCACCAGCCTCACGCGTTTTCCTCGGTTGCCTGCGACTGAATGCGGTTTCACTCTCGCGCAAAGCCATGCTCATCCACGGGGGTGGAATCGAGGTTTGCGCAATGGCGGTGCTGCTGGTAGCCTCCTCATAGAAAGGTTTTCCGCTCCGCCACATCGCCGCAACCAGCGGCTTCCTTGAGAATGCCGACTAACCAGGTAGAGTTACGGTAGTTAATCTTCACCAGGAGGACATGATGAAGAGAACGGCCAGAATTCTCGCGCTTGGCGGCCTCGCCGTGGCGCTCGCCTTCAC
>JAESFN010000578.1_pt1 | contig 30032 bp, 32 predicted proteins | sample 9269411 | NCBI WGS metagenome assembly JAESFN01 (sample SAMN14505399, study PRJNA617100) | algae metagenome | isolation source: Iphinoe sp. HA4291-MV1 and co-occurring heterotrophs from trail next to... | place: USA: Maunawili Falls, Hawaii | collected 2009-07-25
TATGCCTGCACAAACTGCATAGCTGGCATGTTGAGGTCTGCATTGTGGACCAAACGGTCAAAGTGCATATTGTGACTGTCGATGTGAGCCGCACCGTATCCTCCTCCCTCGGTCCTGCTCTGCGACATCGGTCCGAAGTCGTATCCTCCTCCCTCGACTTAGGACCATCGGCAAATGGCGTATCCTCCTCCCTCGTCCATTTGCCACCACTTTCGATTTGGACTTCGGTCCTTTTCATTGGGCCCCATCTTCGGATGGGGCCTCTTTTTTTGCTTTGCATCATCTGTGGCTGCAGGACGCCTCGCGCCCAGCGCATGGCTGACGTTCCGACTTGGCGATTGTTCCGCAGCGCGGTCTCCCCGATAGTCATCTCAACGAATTGCAGCCGCTCCTCCTCCCTGGCTGCGCTTCGATGGGTCGCCCGCTTCGGCGAGCCGGCCTTTGAAGGCTCCGCTCATCCCCTCGAGCGGAGCCTTTTTCTTTTGGCGCTCCGGTTGTTCGTCGCCTCAGCCGCGTTACGGTACGCACCCAACGCGAGATCGCTCATGACCATCCCAACTGTCCGCTTCCCGTCCGGCAACGCCGTGCCCGCCCTCGGCCAGGGCACCTGGCGCATGGGTGAGGATCGCCGTCGTCACGCCGACGAAGTAACGGCGCTACGCCGCGGCATCGAGCTGGGCATGACCTTGATCGATACCGCCGAGATGTACGGCGATGGCGGCGCCGAACTGGTGGTCGCCGAAGCGATCAGGGGGCGCCGCGACGAGGTGCAACTGGTCAGTAAGGTCCTGCCCTACAATGCCAGCCGCAGCGGCACCATCGCCGCCTGCGAGCGCAGCCTCAAGCGCCTCGGCACCGACCATATCGAGCTCTACCTGCTGCATTGGCGCGGCCGGTATCCGCTCGCCGAAACCGTCGAGGCTTTCGAGACCCTGCAACGTTCGGGCGCCATCGGCGCCTGGGGCGTCTCCAACTTCGATGTCGATGACATGGAGGAGCTGCTGTCCGTCCCCGGCGGGAAGGCCTGCGCCACCAACCAGGTGCTCTACAATCTCGCCGCGCGCGGCATCGAGTACGACCTGCTCGGCTGGTCGGCCGAGCACGCCATGCCGATCATGGCCTATTCACCGCTCGGCAACGACAACCGCATGCTCCGCCACCCTGAGCTCAACCGCATCGCGAGGGCCCGCGGGGCCACGGCCGCCCAGGTCGCCCTCGCCTTCGTGCTGGCCCGGCCCGGCGTCGTCGCCATCCCCAAGGCCACCGGGCTCGACCATGTCACCGAGAACCGGGCAGCGGCAGAATTGACGCTCACCGCCGAAGAACACGCCGCGCTGGATGCGGCCTTCCCACCGCCGCGCCGCAAGCAGGCGTTGGAGATGATCTGAAGGCGTGGCTCAGGGGGGAACCGCCGGCCTCTCGGTGATCCTCCCCCGCGGGGCGGGGGAGGATCACCGAGAGGCCGGTGCTCAATCTCTACCCGGCATTTCCTGCCGCCCTGCCCGTTTCGTCCCCGCCAAACGCCCGGATTCCCGCCACTCCGCACTGGCACGCCGCCTGCATGGTATCGCGCGACCGCCCGGAGGCACCCATGAGCAGCGTCGGCACCGCGACCAGCACCAGTTCCCTCAGCTACGCGCAGATCATCGCCAATGCGCAGAAGGCACAGCAGCAGGCGCTGACCAATCCGCCGGCCACGTCCAGCAGCGACTCCGGCGCCACCAACGTCACGCTGTCCGACGCGGCCAAGGCGGCGCTCAGCACCATCAAGGATTTTGCCACCGTCACCACCGAAGCACGCGCCACGCTAGACAAGCTGCTCGCCGACGCCAAGCTGACCAGCCCGCTGAAGGATGGCAAGCTCGCCCTTGATCTCAGCAAGGTCGATCGGCGCGAGCTTTATGCGATGAGCACCAATTCCAACCAGTTGTTCAGTGTCGACGAGCAGAAGGCGGCCGCCATCGAGCTGATGAACCGCTTCGACCAGGCCATGGCAGGCCCCACCGCGGTCGGTCGCGTCACCGGCAGCGTCAAGGGTCTCTACGTCGCCGCCCTCGCCTATTTCGATGCCATGGGGCCCGAGGAGAAGGCCTCGGCCGCCTATGCCGACCAGCGCGCCGCACTGGAGGAGATGCTCAAGCGGATCGAGGCCAAACCCTCGACTCTCCCCGGCGCCGTGCCCAACGATCCGATCAATGCCTATATGGAGCGCCTCGCCGGTGGCGAGACCGGCAAGCCGCGCGATATCAAGGATGTCGCCGGCGATGCCCGCGCCACGCTCGATGCGCAGTACAAGGCCAGCGGCAGTTCCAAGCCCGACTATTCCGAGTTCGACAGCCGCTCGTTGGCCTCGGTGGCGCTCAACTCCAATGGCAAGTTCTCGTTGTCCGAAGTGCGCGCCGCCTCGATGGAAATGCGCTCGCGCTCCGGCGCCGCGCTGCTGCAGGGCCTCAAATCCGCCGGGTCGGGCAATGCCGCCGGCTTCGCCCAGAACGTCATCTCGCTCTACGGCGCGATGAGCAGCGAAGAACGCGCCGCCGCCGGCTGGTCGGAAAATCTCTATGCCGCAGCCGTCGCCAACTACCAGACCGCCAGTAAGCTCGGCTCGCTGCTGAACCAGGCGACGGGATCGTCGGCGTTTGGTGGCAGCGAGAGTGGGTCGATGAGTTTGATGGATTATCTCTGAGCCGACTGAAGCAGACGGCCCGTCTCTATCGGTAGCGACCTCGCGCAAACCCATCCAGCGCCGCGGTGATCGCCTCCGGCATCCCGGCGTCGCCGGCCGAGTGCCCTGCCCCGTCGATCACCACCAGCTTCGCCTCCGGCCAGGCCTTCGCCAGTTCCCATGCCGTGACCAGCGGCCCCTGCAGGTCGAGCCGCCCCTGCACCAGCACGCCCGGAATACCGCGCAGCCGATGGGCATTGGCCAGCAGGTGCCCCTCGTCCATCCACGCTGCGTGCCGGAACACATGCGTAACGATCCGGCTACGCGCCAGGAGCCGCGCCGGATCGACGCCATCGGATGGACGGCCGACCTGCGCAGTGACCGACGCCGAAGCATTGTCCCAGTCGTGGAAATCCCGCGCCGCCTTGGCGCGCACCGCCGGATCGGCGTCGAACAGCAGCTCGTTGTACGCCGCGAGCAGCCCATCCTCGGGTGTGCCCAGGGGTGCGCCGGCCGTGAACCGCTCCCACTCCTCGGGGTAAAGCGGCGCCAGGCCGCGATAGAGCCAGTCGATCTCCCGCCGCCGCGTCGTCGTCACCCCGCCGAACACCATCGCCGCGACATGCTCGGGATGCGCCTCGGCATAAGCGAGGCCAAGCGTCGTGCCCCAGGAGCCGCCATAGATCACCCATTTGTCGACGCTGAAATGCGCCCTGAGCCGCTCGATATCGGCGACCAGGTGCGCCGTGGTGATGACCGAGAAATCGACGCTTTCGCCTGAGGCGTGCGGCGTGCTCCTGCCGCAGCCGCGCTGGTCGAAGCCGATGATGCGATAGCGTGCGGGATCGAAGAACCGCCGCATCGAGGGCGAAAAGCCCGAACCCGGTCCGCCATGCAGGATCAGCGCCGGCACCCCTTCGGGATTGCCGGCCTCCTCCCAGTAGAGTTGATTGCCATCCCCGACCGCGAGCCAGCCGCTCGCGACCGGCTCGGTGACGGGATAGGCCATCAGCTCACCTTGGCGCAGAAATCCTGGATCCGGCTCACCGCATCCTCGAGCTGCGCGTTCGAAGCCGCGTAGCTGAGCCGCATATGCCCGGCGAGGCCGAAGGCCGTGCCGTGCACCAGCGCCACGCCGGTCTCCTCGAGCAGCGCCAGGACGAACGCCGCATCGTCGGTCAGCGCGCGCCCACCGCCCGAGGTCCTGCCGAGCAGGCGCTTGACCGACGGGAACACATAGAACGCGCCCTCGGGGGTCAGGCAGTCGAGCCCGGTATTGGCATTGAGCCCGGCGACCACCAGATCGCGCCGGCCCTGGAACACCTTGAGCCAGTCCTTCAGGAACCCCTGCGGGCCGTTCAGCGCCTCCACCGCCGCCCATTGCGAGATCGAGGACGGGTTGGTGGTCGATTGGCTCTGCAGCTTGTTCATCGCGCCGAGCAACGGCTTGGGGCCGGTGCAATAGCCGATGCGCCAGCCGGTCATGGCGTGCGACTTCGACACGCCGTTCATGGTCAGCGTCCGCTCCTGGAGCTTCGGCTCCACGCCGGCAATGGTGGCAAAGCTGCCGCCGTCATAGACCAGCACTTCATAGATATCGTCGGTGAGGATGTGGACATGCGGGTGCCGCAGCAGCACATCGGCCAGCCCGCGCAGCTCGTCGCGCGTATAGGCGGCGCCGGTCGGGTTCGACGGCGTGTTGAGGATCAGCCACTTGGTCCTGGGGGTGATCGCCGCCTCCAGGACCTCGGGCTTGAGCTTGAAGCCGGTCGACGCATCGGCCACCGCGAACACCGGGTCGGCATCGCAGAGCCGCACGATCTCGGGATAGCTCACCCAGTACGGCACCGGGATCACCACTTCGTCGCCAGGGTTCAGCGTCGCCATCAGCGCGTTGAAGATGATCTGCTTGCCGCCCGAGGAGACGAAGCAGTCGGCGGCCGTGACGTCGAGCCCGTTGTCGCGCTTGAACTTCTGCGCCACCGCCTCCTTGAGCTCGGGGATACCGTCCACCGCGGTATAGCGGGTCTTGCCTGAATTGATCGCCCGGATCGCCGCTTCGCGCACATGTTCGGGCGTATCGAAATCCGGCTCGCCGGCGGCGAGCGAGATCACGTCCTGGCCCTGGCGCTTCATCTCCACGGCTTTGGAATTGATGGCCACCGTGGCGGACGGTTGGATGCGGCTGAGGGCGTCGGACAGGAAAGCCAAGATCATCTCCCGGAAAAATGGCGGGAAAGCTCTACGGCTTCAGCCTGGCCGGCACAACCGGGACGTTCGTCAAACGCCTGGCGCTCAGACGGCGCGGGCGGGGACGCTGGCGCTGGCCGGCAGGACGATCGGGTTGCCGTCGGCGCGCACCGTGCTCTTGCCACTGCCCATCGCCTGTTCGCCATCCGGCATCAGGCTGACGAGGATAGCGGCGAGCACGGCGGCAAGGGCGAAAACCTTCAACTTCGATATCCCGGAGAACACTGCGACAATGGCCGCTTGTCGCTCCAGGCCGTTGAACCCTGACTGATCTCGCCGTTCATCTCCGGCTCAGGAAGGCTCAGATTCCGACACCGGGCTCCTTGGCGAGCTGCACGCCCTGCACGCGCCAGCCATTGGCCTCCTCGGCCAGCATGTAGATTGCGGCATAGAGGCTCTGGTCGGTGCCGACGAACTTCACTTCCTGCGCCACCGCCTTGTCGCCGAGCTTCTGAAACCTGCCAAAGCTGTGCGAACGCGATTCCATGATCGGCGCGTAGCCCGCCGTGACGATGGCGTTGAAGAAGGCCTCGGCGCTAGGGAACGCGACCTGGAAGCCGGCGCCCGCATAGCTGAACGCCGCTGCCGCATCCCGCGTGCGGAACGCCTCGATCTGGCTGGTGATCACGCTCTGCCACGGCTCGAGTGCAGTCGCCTCGACACCCTGATCCTGGGCGCGCACTGTCATTGCTCCGCTGAGAAAAACCGCCAGCAGGCCCGCCACTATCAGTCTCAGCCCCGTCGCAAATAGCCCCATGGTCCCATCTCCCCAATGGCATCGGCGGGTTCTCGCCACACGATGGCCTTGAAATCGTACCCGCTTCACCCCTTTAGCAACGAAACATCCGCGCATTCAGCAGGCCCTATCACCGCGTTGTGATCTGCCTGTTCAGCGAGTTCTCATGTCTCCCACCAAGCTTCCCCAGCCGAAGCAGCCGTCCCTGCCCCGGCCGTTGTTCCGCAACGCCCTGAGCGCGGCGACCGCCATCTCGTTCTCGCTGACCTTTGTCGGAGCCGGCATCGCGCTGCTGCTCGGCATCATTCCACCCCGCGCCATCATCGGCGCCGGTGAGATCGATACCGCTGTGGTGCTGCTGTTCGTGCCGCTCTGCGCCCTGCTCTTCGCCATCCTTGTCGAGGTCGTGCGCGCCATTCTGCGCGACGGTATGCAGCCGCCCAAGGCGCAACAGTCCAATCCTCTCTCTGCCTGGAAGCCCGGACACGGCGAAGGCTGAACGGGATAATTCAACGCGTTTCGCGCTCCCCCGTTCATCTTCCCGTTAGCTAGGGTAGTCTAGAAGCCGGTGACGCTCGTTCCGGGCCGTACCTCGCCGTGCCCGCCTCACCCAAGGTGAGCGCCGGACGCGGCGTCTCATGATTTTCGACTGAGGAAACCGACATGACCCGTACCGCTTCTGCCCCGCTCGGCCGCCTGCGTCCGATGCGTGCCCTTCTGCTCGGCACCGTGTTTGCCGGCGTTGCCGCTACCGGCGCCTCCGCCGAAACCCTTTCCGTCACCGGCATCACCCAGGGCGCGGCCACCGGCCCCTATGAACTCTCGGTCCCCAGCGTCGAAGTGGTCGACGGCAACCTCAATGAAGGCGCGGTGCGCGGCCTGTTCACCGGCACGCCCGGCGCCCTCGATGCGCTCGCCACCCTCAATGCCAAATCGGTCACCATCCCCGAGATCAAGGTCAGTTATCCGAGCTATGTCGATGGCGCCGGCCCGTCGGTGATCACCTACCGTGACATCACGCTGACCGATGTCGCCAATGGCGTCGCGGCTGCCGCCCATGTCGGCGGCGCCGATTTCAGCGGCGCGGAAAACGTCACCGGCACCTTCGGCGAGATGTCGGTCGGCCGCTTCGATCTGGCAGCGCTGCTCGGCTTCTACGGTCTCGCCGCTGCCCCGGCCGCCGGCACCGAGATGAAGGAGGTCTATGCCGACTTCAAGTTCTCCGGCGGCTCCCTCAAGGGTGGCGACGCCTTCAGCTGCGAGTTCGGCACCGGCGAACTCGGCAGCTTCAGTGCCCGCCCACTCAAGCAGAATTTCACCGAGATCAACGCCCTGATCGTCGAGGCGGATGCCGCCCAGAAGGCCGGCACCGAAGTGGCGCCCGAGACGGTCGACAAGCTTGTCCGCTTCTACGCCGACATGTTCACCGCGTTCTCCTCGACCCCGATGACCTTCACCGGCTTCAACTGCTCGGGCAAGGACGACAAGGGCAACCCGCTGACCGTCGCCTCGGGCCCGATCACCATCGGCGGCTTCGAGCCCGCCATCTACCCGGCCATCTCGCTCGACGATTTCGATATGACGGTCGAGAACGACGGCTTCCTGAAGTTCGGCAACTTCACCTGGAAGAAGATGGACTTCACTGCGGCAATCGCGGCGATCGAAGCCGCGGCCAAGCTTGACGAAGCCTATTTCACTGCCAATTGGCGCAAGCTCGTTCCTGCGCTCGACGGCATGAGCCTCGCCGATCTCAGCATCGACGTGCCCGATCCGGAGGCCTCCGGCAAGCGCATCACCGGCACGCTCGGCGCCTTCGACGCCACGCTCGGCAACTACGTCAACGGCATCCCGGCCAATATCGCGCTCAGCCTCTCCAACTTCATCCTGCCGATCACCGCCGAGATGACCGACCTGCCGGTGGCCGATCTGCTTGCGCGCGGCGTCGACAAGCTGGACATCTCGCTCGGCACCAAGCTCGCCTGGGATCAGGCGTCTTCGACCATCAAGGTCGACGACGTGCTGATCGACATGGGTGCGCTCGGCCGCATCAATCTGTCGGGTACCTTCGGCAACGCCACGCAATCGCTGTTTGCCGACAATACCGACGAGGCCACCATGGCCGCGATGCTGCTCACCCTGCGTGACGTGACCATCGAGGTCGAGGATCGCGGCATCGGTTCGCTCGCCTTCGCCGCCGGCGCCAAGGAAGCCGGCCAGTCCGAGGCCTCATTCCGCACCGCGGTTGCCGGCATGGCGCAGGGCATGACCCTGGCTTTCCTCGGCAACACCACTGAAGCGCTGACCGCGGCCCAGCAACTCGGCACCTTCCTCAATGGCGCTTCGCATCTGAAGCTGACCATCACCAGCAAGGACGAAGCCGGCATCGGCCTCGCTGACCTGGCGGCTGCCGAGACCAACCCGGCGGCCCTCGCCGGCAAGCTCAATGTCGTCGCCGAGGCCAGCGGGGAGCCGGTCGAGCTCCCGGTGCTCGATGCACCGGCCCCGTCCACGCAGGACGAAAAGCGCGACCTCAAGGCCCCCGCCGCGCAATAAGCACCGGCGTCGGAGCTGGCGTCTCCCTCCCCTCAGGGCGCTACCGCGTCCCTTTGCGGGGAGGGGACAGGGGTGGGGCCCTCCCCACGCGCCGGGCCTCCGGGAAGTATCCACCGTCCGACTTTCGGACTCTTGTCACCTCTTCCCCTGTGGCGCACTATGGCCGCCTGAGAGGAGGACTGACGATGCAAGTCGAGACTATCCTTCAATCCAAGGGCCACACCGTCTTCACGGTGGAAGCCGGCGCGCCGCTCTCCGAAGCGGTCCGCATCCTCAACTCCAAAAAGATCGGTGCCGTGGTCGTCGTTGACGCCAAGGGCAAGGTTGCGGGCATCCTCAGCGAGCGCGACGTGGTCCGTCACCTCGAGAAGGATCCGGTTGCGGTGCTGGCCGGCCCGGTGCGCAACGTCATGACCAGCAAGGTCATCACCTGCACCTCGGCCAGTTCGGTCTCCGATCTCATGGAAACCATGACCCGCCACCGCATCCGCCATATCCCCATCGTCGAAGCCGGCAAACTCACCGGCATCGTCTCGATCGGCGACGTGGTGAAGCGCAAGATCGAAGAAACCGAGCAGGAAGCCAACGCGCTGAAAGAATACATCGCGTCGTAGGCCAGCAGCCACAAACGCGATCCCCACCTCCCCCTCGACGGGGATGCAAGCGAAGCTTGGCAGCTACGCTGCCTGGCGCAGCTCGGACGGGGTGCGCCACGACCACCATGTCGCCGTCGGGCGGATGCCCCACCTTTCCAACCTTGCCGCGATTTCACCTTGCCGCAACACCCCGGCAAGCCGACGCAGCACATCCTCCCCTCGTTGCACTCAACCGATGGGAGACCCTGATGACACCGACCCGCGCCACCATCCTCGCCGCCCTCGTTGCAGCGCTTGGCCTCACCGCCATGAGCCCGGTCTTCGCCGCCGGTCCCGACCGACCGCGCAATGACAACCGCACCCTCGAGTTCCGTCGCGACGCTGCCGGCGGCGCCTTCCGCTTCGCCGAGTTCTCCTGCAACAGCCGCGCCGCCGACCGGCTGGAGCGCCGTCTCGACCGCATGGCCTCGCGGCTCGAGCTGAGCAAGGATCAGGAAAAGCAGTTCGAGGATTTCCGCACCTCGGCGCTGACCGCCCAGACCGATTTCTCCGACCAGTGCGCCACCATCCGCCCCGGCCAGGCATCCGCCAAGGCCGAGCGCCCGGACCTGATCCAGCGCCTCGAACAGCGCCTCAAATTCGACGAGGCCCGCCTCGCCGCGATGAGCGAACTGCTGCCGCAGTTCAAGAGTTTCTACGAGAGCCTGACCGACGCCCAGCAGCGCGAACTCATGCCGCGCGGCCACATGCAGGGCAAGCTCCAGCATCCGGGCAAGCACCTGCCCCATCGCCCCGCCACCCCCGGTCTGGACGGCTGACCCCAGTCCCCGCCGGTCGGAGCGCTGCCCGCGCTCTAGTCCCCAACGCGACCGGCGACGACGCCGTCCTGTAGAGAAGCCCCGGCGTCCCTCCCGCCGGGGCTTCTTCGCTCTCTCCCCGGTTGTGCCCGCCGTTATCCACACGCCGCATTGCCGCGGTCACATCGCTCCGCTAACCATCGGGCATCCGATCTCCCGAGCGCTAGTCATGACCGCCCTGCCCCTCGACACCGACCTGATCCGCGCCGAGTTCCCGGCGTTCCGCGAGCCGAGCCTCGATGGCTGGGCCTTCTTCGAGAATGCCGGCGGCTCCTACACGGCTCAGCAGGTGCTCGGCCGGCTCGACCACTATTATCGCGCTACCAAGGTACAGCCCTATGGCTTCTACCCCGCTTCGCGCGAAGCCGGCGCCGCCATGGACCTGGCGCATCGGCGCATGGCGCAGGCGCTCAATGTCGGCATGGACTGGATCCATTTCGGCCCCTCGACGTCGGGCAACACCTATACGCTCGGCAACGCCTTTGCCGGCTGGCTGAAGCCGGGCGATGCGGTGGTCGTCACCAACCAGGATCATGAGGCCAATGGTGGCGCCTGGCGGCGGCTTGCCGATCGCGGCATCGTCATTCGCGAGTGGCAGGTCGATGCTGAGACCGGCCACCTCGATCCTGCCGCGCTCGACAAGCTTCTCGATTCGAAAGTCCGCGCCGTCTGCTTCCCGCACGCCTCCAACATCGTCGGCGAGATCAACCCGGTGCACGAGATCGTGCAGAAGGCCAAGAGCTATGGCGCGGTCACCGTCGTCGATGGCGTCTCTTATGCGCCGCACGGCCTGCCGGACCTGCTCGAACTGGGCTGCGATGTCTACCTGTTCTCGGCCTACAAGGTGTACGGCCCGCACCAGGGGGTGATGGCGATCCGCCCCTCGCTGGCCTCCGAACTCCCCAACCAGGGCCACTATTTCAACGACACCCAGCCGCGCAAGCGCCTGACCCCGGCCGGTCCCGACCACGCCCAGATCGCCGCCACCGCCGGCGTCGCCGACTATCTCGAGCGCGTCGCCGAACTCGCCGGTGATCGGGTCGAAGGCGCGAACCCCTTCCGCAAGGCCCACACCGCGATGCGGCAGCAGGAGGAAATCCTCCTCGCCCCGCTGATGGAATTCCTGCGCTCGAAGAACAATGTGCGCCTCATCGGGCCCACCGATCCGACCAAACGCGCCCCCACCGTCTCGCTGGCGCTCGGCGAACTCGCCGTCGAAGCCGCCGACCGCCTCGCCCGCCACAAGGTCATGGCGTCGGGGGGCCACTTCTACGCCTATCGCCTGCTCGAGGCGCTCGGCCTCAACCCGGGCCACGGCGTGCTGCGCGTCTCGTTCACCCACTATACCTCGGCGGCCGAGGTGCAGCGGCTGATCGAAGCGCTGGATGCCGAGCTGAAGTAAGTTTCACTGCAGCAGACGGCCCCCTCCCGGCCTCCCCCATAAAGGGGGAGGTGAAGAGTCGAGGCTTTGTCTTCGATCGTGCCAAATGAACCGGTGGGGCACCTCCCCCTTTAAGGGGGAGGATGGGAGGGGGCCGTCTCTATCAGTCGACCGCCCCCATCACCGCCGCTGATCGATCCCATTGCCAGAATCCGTTCGACGCGGGCCCGCCGCTCCGGCTAAACACCGCCGATGTCCCGCCCGCTCGCCGTCCTCCTGCTGCTCATTGCCACTGCCATCTGGGGGCTGGCCTTCGTCGCGCAGAAGGCCGCCATGGCGCATATGGGCCCGCTCACCTTCTCGGGTACGCGCTTTCTGCTTGGCGGCGTGGCGCTGCTGCCGTTTGCGCTCATGGAACTCCGCCGCAAGGCGCCCGATGGCGCTGGCTTCACCCCACGGCTCTGGCTGCAGATCGGCATTCTGTGCGCCGCGTTCCTCATCGGCTCGCTGCTGCAGCAATATGGCCTGGCGCAGACCAGTGTCACCAATTCGGGCTTCCTCACCGCGCTCTACGTGCTGTTCGCCCCGCTGATCGCCTTCCTCGTGCTGCGCACCCGCCCGCACCCGATCATCTACCTGGGCGCACCGCTCGCCCTGATCGGGATCTTCTACCTCAATGGCGGCCGCCTCGAGAGTTTCAACCTGGGCGACATGCTGGTGGTGATCAGCGCCGTGTTCTGGGGTGGCCACGTCTTCATGCTGGGGCTGCTGAGCCGCGAGACCGGCCTGCCGGTGGTGCTGTCGGCCGTCACCTTCATCAGCGTCGGCCTCGTCTGCCTGGCGCTGGCCTTCGCCTTCGAGCCCCCTGACTTCGCCGACATCGCCGCCGGCTGGGTGCAGATCCTCTATGTCGGGCTGATGTCCACGGCGCTCGCCTTCACGCTGCAGGCCATCGCGCAGCAATATGTGCCGGCCGCCAATGCTGCGATCGTCTTGTCGGCCGAGAGCCTGTTCGCGGCGCTCGGCGGCGCCCTGCTCTTGGGCGAGCGCCTGCCCCCCATCGGCTATGCCGGCGCGGCGCTGATCTTCTTCGCCATCATCCTGGTTGAAGCCGTCCCGGCACTGCAGCAGCGCCGTAGCGCTGCCGCATAGTGACTGTCGCAGGGAAGCTGCAGTTGCGCTTCCCGCTTTACTCGCCCGGCGCATGTACTGCGTCCCTTCTCCCCTCAGGGGAGAAGGTGGCCGAAGGCCGGTTGAGGGGTGAGGCGACGCCACTCGCGCTCGCTGAGAAGCTGAACCCCTCACCCTAGTTCCGCTAAGGACCTGAAGGTCCTAGCTGCACTAGCCCTCTCCCCTCAGGGGAGAGGGGCTCTGGTTGCCCGGCTCGGATGAGTAACCGGAGTCCGACGACTACTGCACCCGCGTCAGGGTGATCTCGCGGCACACCACGATGTAGGCGCAGGCCTTGACGTTCATGGTGTTGGCACCCTTGAGCGTCAGCGTCGCATCGCCGGTCTGACCGAACAGGCTCAGCTTGCCCTTCCAGCGCCCCTGCCCGCTCGGCTTGGCCTTGTCGATCAGGTAGGTGTTGAGATACGGCCGGTTCTTGTCGGTATCCATGTTGCCGCGCAGCGCCACGACCTTGATGCAGAGCTGGGCGTTGTCCTTGCCGCACATGCTCATCTCGTAGTCGGAGTTCTTGTCCGGTCGCCACATGCCGGTGACGTCGACGCCTTGCGCCAGGCTCGGCGCGGCCATCGCCGCCGCCATCGCCAAACCCAAACCAGCCTTCCAGAAGGTCTTCATATGCCTCTCCAGCAGCCCTGCCCGCAGCTCTCCGCTACGGCGCGATAATGTCGCCAATATGAAACCGTTCGTCATCTGCTTGTCACGTCGCCTCAATAGCTTGCGGGTGTCCGGAACGTCCCCCATTGTTCCGGCCTAGACCCGGTTGCACCCGCCACTACTGGCAACCGGACGGTCCTTATGAGCAGGGCAGCGCCGCCAATTCGTATGTCCTGCGCCGAGCCCCAATTCGGCATTCTATCGGCCGCCCCCGCCAGGCGGCCGATTTTTTGTTGAGAGCTGCCGATTGGCCTCGCCGCCGCCCCGCGCCTGCGGCATGAACAGCCGCATGGCCAAGCTCTATTTCTCCTACTCGGCGATGAACGCCGGCAAGTCGACCCTGCTGCTGCAGGCGTCCTACAACTACGTCGAGCGCGGCATGCGGACGCTGCTGTTCACCTCTTCGCTCTATGCCGAGGGCGATGTCGGCCGCATCACCTCGCGGCTCGGCATCGCCGCCGATGCCGAGATGTTCAATGGCGAGGACGATCTGTTCCAGCGGGTCAACGATCACATCCAGGAATCGAAGGTCGATTGCGTCTTCGTCGACGAGGCGCAGTTCCTGACCGCCGACCAGGTCTGGCAACTGGCTCGTGTCGCCGACCGGCTCGATGTGCCTGTCATGTGCTATGGCCTGCGCACCGATTTCCAGGGCAAGCTGTTTCCTGGCTCCTCGGAGCTTTTGGCCATTGCCGACGAGTTGCGCGAAGTGCGCACCATCTGCTTCTGCGGCCGCAAGGCCACCATGGTGGTGCGCCGCGATACCGAGGGCGGCGCGCTTACCGAGGGCAACCAGGTGTCGATCGAGAAATCGGTCTATGTCTCGCTCTGCCGTCGCCACTGGGAAGAAGAAATCGGCCGCTGGCCGCCGAAAGGACCCAGGTGAAGAACGTTCAGGTTATCGACAGTGGGGACAACTGCACCTTCAGCATCTTCCAGCTGAGCGACGATGAGTTTGCACAGGTCTTCCCGAGCGAAGGCCAAGACATCCAGTTCGCCGAGGATCTCACACGAGCCGCCACACGAGCACTTTCGGCGGCCTGGGAGCGCCCAGTCCTCAAAACCGAAGTGACCGGCATCCACGGCACGTTGTTCTACGGCTTCGCTCGCCGCCGCTCTGGCTTTCCCTCCACCAAGCGCGAGCGCGACTGGGACGAGAGCGCCCTTAACCCGGCGCAGCGGCGCATGTACGGTTCGGTGTCGAAATCGGGACCAGACTCATGACTGACGCCGTCACTGCAGACCTCGCGACCGAGCCCAAGGGCGCGCTCACCATCCGCACCCTCGCCATGCCGGCCGACACCAATCCGGCCGGCGACATCTTTGGCGGCTGGGTGCTGAGCCAGATGGATATTGCCGGCTCGATCTGTGCCGTCGAGCGCGTGCAGGGGCGCGTCGCCACGGTGGCCGTCGAAGCCATGACTTTCATTGCGCCGGTGAAGGTCGGCGACGTGCTCTGCGTCTACACCACCATCGAGCGGGTCGGGAACACCTCGATCACCATCGCCATGGAGGCCTGGGCCCGCCGCAATCGCCTCGCCGACCGGGTGAAGGTCACCGAAGGGCGCTTCGTCTATGTCGCCCTCGACGACAAGGGGCAGAAGCGCATCATCCCCCGCTGAGCGGCCGCTCGTTCAGCACCCGTTCAGCGCCGCAGTCGCAAAGCTTGCCCATCCCATCCCGGGATGGGTGGCCTCTTCCCCGGGATGATGAGGGAGGCGCTGCGCGAGGGATTCCGCGCGGCGCCTTTCCACCCCTCAAGCACCGGCGACCCGTGCCGGATGGTGCATGTCGGCCCATCCAACTTTCCCCCACCCTGTTGCCGACGTACCCTTCCAACCGTCATGCAGGGACGCTACGTTTCGTCCGTGGTTATTTGGTACGGGGCATTTCGATGAAGCAGTTGCTTGCCTGCCTGTCTTTCCTGGCCGTGGTCGTTCTCGGCACGGCCGCCGCGACGGCGGCGCCGGTGGGCACGCCCGCCTGGTCGGTCCGCCCGCTCATCCTGTTCGAGGGCCCCGGCAAGGCCTACGACGTGACCGGCGAAATCGATGGCCAGGTCCGCATCTATGTCGACCGCTGCTCCAGGAACTGGTGCCGTGTCCATGCCGGGCGCGAAGCCGGTTGGACCAGTCTCTACGACATCGCCTTCGGCAAGGTCATCCGCCATCCCTGGCAACTGGCCCCCATTCCCTACAAGTGGGGCGGCCCCGGCATGGTCTGCCTCTATGAAGGCCACAACTTCACTGGCGCCTCGTTCTGCGCCAAGGCCGGCAGCAGTGTTCGCGATTTTCTGCTGCTCGATGCCGACAACCGCTATTCATCGGTCCGCATCGAGGGCAACGTCTCGGTGGATCTCTGCCGCGACCGCGACTTCCATAGCTATTGCGAGCGCGTCAACGAAAGCCAGACCAGCCTGCACGGTTTTCTCGACAACAACGTGAGCGCGATGCGGGTCTACTGAGCCACATCGCCGGAAGGCCAATAACGCGCGGCCCGCTGCCTCCCCGGCGCGGGCCGTTTCTACTGCAATTCAGTCGATTTCGTCTCGAATCGAGACTACTGCTGTTCCCGGCAGCATTCAGCGCACGGCACGGTGCCTAGCTGACATTCGCGCCGCGGCACCGCTCCGGCGCCGCCCATCAGGGAACACCATCATGAAGCGTCTCCACCTTGTCGCCGCCGCAGCGCTGGCCGCGCTCGTCGGCCTTGCCGTCGCGCCTGCCCTGGCCGCACCCAACGCCTACATGCTGCAGGACTCCAATGTCCGCAAGACCGCCAACCCGAACTCGCCGGTGGTCAACTCGGTCGCGTCGGGCCAGTTGGTCACCGTGCTCGATTGCCAGGGTCCGGTCTGCCTGATCCAGGTCCCCGGGCCCGACGGCTGGGTGCGCCAGAACCGGCTTGGCGGGCTCAACAAGGGCAAGCCTTCCTCCAACGTGCCGTTCAGCTTCAGCTTCGGCGTCGGCGGCGACGGCAAGCCGTCGATCTCCATCGGCATCGGCAACCAGCCCAAGCCGCAGCCGCTCCCCGAGCCGGAAGAAGAAGACCAGGTCTGCTTCTACAAGAACGCCAACTTCAACGGCCCGAGCTTCTGCGTCGAGCCCGGCGACAGCGACGAGGCACTGAGCGGCAGCTGGAACGACTCGATCTCCTCGATCGAGGTGTTCGGCGATGCCGACGTGCTGGTCTGCCGCGACTTCGACCTCGAAGGCATCTGCGCCGACATCAGCTCGTCCAAGGCCTCGCTGCCCAAGCAGCTCAACAACAATATCTCGTCCTACGAAGTTAACTGACGCTTCACCAGGTCTGGGCCAAACGCCGCCTTCGGGGCTTACCCGGATGGCGGCGTTTGCATTTTGGGCACAATCGAGCTCGATGCATGGAACTCCCTTGCGTTCCGGCCGTTTCGGCCTCGCGGCGACAACCGACAATTGCCCCGAAGCGTCACAAAGAGAGGACTACCCATGCATCCCATCAAACTGGCAGGAGCCGCCACCGTGCTGCTCGGCTCGCTGTTCTTCGCCGGCGCCGCCAATGCCGCCGTCGCCACCAGCACCGTCAATGTCCGCGCCGCGCCGGTGAACGGCGCCGTGGTCGACGTGCTCCGCCCGGGCCAGCAGGTCGAGATCGATCGCTGCACCGGCGGCTGGTGCTATGTGATCAAGCAGGGGCCCGATGGCTGGGTCTCGGCCAGCTACCTCAGCGACGACGATTCCGGCTTCGACGACGACGTCGATACCCGCGTCATCGTTCCCGACCGTCCGGGCCCGGGCCCGAGCCGTCCCGATGTCGATGTCAGCATCGGCTTCAACGTCCCCGGTTTCAGCTTCCAGATCGGCTCCGGCGGTTTCGACATCCGTCCGGGTCGCCCTGGCGGCAGCCGCGATCGCGTCTGCTTCTACGAGGACACCAACTTCCGCGGCGACAGCTTCTGCGCCCGTCCGGGTGAGCGGCTGGCCCGCCTCGGTCGCTGGGACGATACGATCCGCTCGATCGAAGTCCGCGGCGATGCGCAGGCCCTGGTCTGCGAGCGCGCCAACTTCAACGGCCGCTGCATCGTGATCTCGCGCAGCGTGGGGAACCTGCGCGGCGCCAACGACAACATCAGCTCGATCCGCGTCCGCTGAACCGACGCACCAGTGAACCTCAACGCCGCCCCTGGGAAACCCGGGGGCGGCGTCTCGGTTTATGAACGGTTTCTGCAACCCGCATTCAGCCCCCTGTCAGCTTCACTGTGATCGAGTGGCATCACGCTGCGCGAGTCCTGACCTCCATCGGGTGCAGCACTGAGGGGGCGTTCTCAGTTCATTTCTCCCATCGAGCTGCGACGCTCGATACCCCGTGAGGCGGGGCGCCTCCCCTCCCTCACGACGCGGACCCGGCCCGCCGCACTGGTGCCGGGTCCGCGACCCCTCCAGGGTCCTTCACGACCGAGAGTCAGCCACCGAGTGTCCTCGACAGCGGCGCACTAGACGGTCGTCCACGCCCTCGCCATGGCGTTCGATTGACATCGCCGGCGAGTCGCTGCCCTTATGCACCCGTTCAAGGTTCCCCGGCGGCCGCCAGCCAATGGGGATTAAAAGGGAACACGGTGCGACGTACCCATCAGGGCGCAAAACCGTGGCTGCCCCCGCAACTGTAAGCGGTGAGCGTTTCCGTAGACACCACTGGCCCAATCGGGTCGGGAAGGTTCGGAAGCGCCGTGACCCGCGAGCCAGGAGACCTGCCTCGACACTTCACTTCAACCCGGCCGGGGTGTGCCGAGGGGAACGTCGATGGCGCTACGACTACGCATCGCAGCTCGCATTCTGATCGGTTCGCCCGTCGGCCCCCGCCTATGCGCGGAGGCCCCGGATGGAGCTCGCCCGATCCCTCGTCGGCTCTAGTCCGGCCGCTCTCGCGGTCGAAGGCCTGAGCTGGGGGCCGTCCCACCGCGCCCCGATCGTCCGCGACCTGAGCTTTGCCGTCGCGCCCGGCGAAATGCTGGCGCTCGTTGGTCCCAACGGCGCCGGCAAATCCAGCCTGCTGCGCTGCCTCTACCGCTACCACCGCCCTATCGCCGGCTGTGTCCGCCTCGACGGCGCCGATCTCTGGTCGTTGCCACCGCGCGCCGTCGCCCGCCGGATCGCCACGGTGCTGCAGGAGCCTGCCTCGGATTTCGGCCTCAGCGTCGCCGAGATCGTCGAACTGGGGCTCACCCCACATCGGCGCAACTGGTCACCGAACGGTTACGCATCCGTCGAAGCCGCCCTGGAGCTGCTCGACCTCGCGCCACTCGCCGCCCGCGATTTCGCCTCGCTGTCGGGCGGCGAAAAGCAGCGCGTCATGATCGCTCGCGCACTGGTGCAGCAGCCGGACCTGCTGATCCTCGACGAGCCCACCAACCACCTCGATATCCGCCACCAGCTCGAAGTGCTGGCGCTGCTCGCGGCTTTGCCCACCACTATCATCGTCTCGCTGCATGACCTGGCGCTGGCCTCCGCCCACGCCGATCGCGTGCTGGTGCTCGCCGATGGCCGCCAGGCCGCCCTCGGGGCGCCGCTCGACACCCTGACGCCGGCCGCCATCCGCCAGACCTTTGCGGTCGAGACAGCCATCGACCGCCACCCGGCCACCGGCCGGCCGCGCTTTTCCTTCCATCTCGAACCGCGCAGCTAAGGGAGACTTCCGTGCGCCAAACCCTCGTTCTCGCCCCGCTCTTCGCCCTCGCCGCCACCGGCGCCTTCGCCTCCGGTTTTCCGGTCACCGTCAAAAGCTGTAACCGCGACGTGACCTTTGAGGCGGCGCCGAGCCGCGCCGTCTCCAACGACGTCAACCTCACCGAGATGATGCTGGCCCTTGGGCTCACCGGCTCGATGGCCGGCTATACCGGCGTCTCCGAATGGAAGACCCTCGACGAGACGCTGCGCGCCGGCGTCGCCGAACTGCCGGAGCTGTCGCCCGACTACCCGACCAAGGAAGTGCTGCTCGGCGCCGACGCCGATTTCTATTTCGCCGGCTGGAACTACGGCATGAAGGTCGGCGGCGAGATCACGCCCGAGACCCTCGCCCCGTTCGGCGTGGCGGTCTACGAGCTGACCGAGAGCTGCATCCACATCATGGACAAGCCCAAGGCCTCGATCGACGATCTCTATGTCGATCTGCTCAATCTCGGCAAGATCTTCGGGGTCGCCGAGCGCGCCGAAGCGCTCGTTTCCGGTTACCGATCCGAACTCGCCGCCTTCACTGCGAGCCTGCCGAAAACCGGCAACCCGCCCAAGGTGTTCGTCTACGATTCCGGCGAGGAAAAGCCCTTCACCGCCGGCCGCTACGCCATCCCCACGGCGCTCATCGAAGCGGCCGGCGGCACCAACATCATGGACGACGTGGAGTCGAGCTGGGTCGAGATCGGCTGGGAGCCGGTGATCGAGCGCAACCCCGACATCATCGTCATCATCAACTATGGCGAAGTCACCGCCGAGCAGAAGGCCGAGTTCATGCGCAGCACCCCGGCGTTCCAGGACATTCCGGCGGTAAAGCATAACCGTTTCGTTACGCTTCAATATGTCGAGGCGACGCCGGGCCCGCGCAATATCGCAGCGATCAAGCACCTGGCTGCAGCGTTCGCGGAGTAGGTGGACCAGACGACCGGCAGACGGCCCCCTCCCATCCTCCCGCCTAAAGGGGGAGGTGCCCTGCCGGTGCGTGTTGCACGATCCAGCCACAGCCTCGACTCTTCACCTCCCCCTTCATGGGGGAGGCCGGGAGGGGGCCGTCTCTCTCATTCATCCCCTGCAAGCCCCCATGTCCCACCGCCACCTCGCCGGCCCCCGCCACGCCCTGATCCACGCCACCCCCGTGCTGGTGGCCGGCCTTGCCGCGCTTCTCCTCGTCACCGGTCTCGTCGCGGTCAGCGTCGGGGCCATCGCCATTCCGCTCGAGACCGTGTGGTCGGTGGTGGCCCATCATCTCGCCCCCGGCAGTGTCGAGGTTTCCTGGTCGGCCGGGCGCGACAACATCGTCTGGGAGGTCCGGCTGCCCCGCGTCATCCTCGGCGCCATTGTCGGTGCCAGCCTGGCGCTGGTCGGCGCCGCGCTGCAATCGGTTACCCGCAACCCCCTCGCCGATCCGCATCTGCTCGGCATTTCCTCGGGCGCGGCGCTCGGCGCCATCATCGTGCTGCTGCATACTGGCATGTTCCTCGGCCTCGCCACCGTGCCGATCTTCGCCTTCGGTGGTGCACTGCTCAGCACCGCCCTCGTCGTCGGCGTCGCCAACCTCACCCGCTCCACCGATGCCAGCCGGCTGATCCTGGCCGGCGTCGCCGTGAGCTTCATCGTCACCTCGGGCGGCAGCCTCGCCATTTTCCTCGGCGATCCCCGCGCCGCCCACACGGTGATCTTCTGGATGTTGGGTGGGCTGGGGCTCTCGACCTGGGCGCAACTGCCCTACCCGCTTGTCGCGCTCCTCGCCTGCGGCTCCTACCTGATCGCCAATGCCCGCAACCTCAACGCCATGACGCTGGGCGATGAGAGCGCCACCGCCCTCGGCATTCCCGCCAGTCGTTTCCGCATGGCCGTGTTCGTCGTCTCGGCCCTACTCACCGGCGCCGCCGTTGCCTTTTCCGGCGTCATCGCCTTTGTCGGCCTGATGATCCCGCACATCGTCCGCCTTGTGGTCGGTGGCGACTATCGCCGGGTGCTGCCGCTCTCGGCGCTGCTCGGCGCCATCTTCCTCGTCCTCGCCGACATGCTGGCCCGCACCATCATCCCACCGCAGGACCTGCCGATCGGCATCATTACCGGCCTCGTCGGCGGCGGCTTCTTCATCCTGCTGCTGCGGCGCAGGACGCGCACTGCTTGACAGCTGTCGGCTTCCGTCGTATTCAACATATACGTTGATCAACACGGATGTTGAATATGCCCGCCATTGCGAACGACCCGCTCAGCAACACGCTCTCGGCCCTTGCCGATCCGACGCGCCGCGCCCTGCTGGCCCGGTTGAGCGAAGGCGAGGCGACGGTCAACGAACTGGCCGAACCGTTCGACATCACCCTGCAGGCCGTGTCGCGCCACCTCAAGGTGCTCGAAAGCGCCGGCCTGATCAGCCGCGGTCGTGAAGCGCAGTGGCGGCCCTGCAAGCTCGAGACCGCGCCACTGCAGCAGGTCGACGGCTGGCTCGCCCGCTACCGCATGTTCTGGGAAGGCAGCTTCGACAAGATGGGAGCCTACCTCGACGAGATCACCAAGGGAGACGACAATGGCCGCAAGAACTGATGCCCTGAAGCTGCGCGACGACGAGCTGTTCATCAGCCGCAGCTTCGATGCGCCACTATCGATCGTCTGGCGCATGTGGCAGGAGCCGGAGCACATGATCCGCTGGTGGGGTCCCGAGGGCTTCACCGTCACCGATCTCGCCTCCGACTTCCGCCCCGGCGGCGCCTGGCGCGTCGGCATGACCTCGGCGATGTTCCCCAAGAGCTGGTCGAGCGGCAATTACCTCGAGATCGAGCCGCACCGGCGGATCGTCCTCAGTTTCGCCTGGGATGAAGGGGCCGGCGATACAGTCCCCACCACCATCACCGTCCAGTTCGAGGAACGGGCCGGCCGCACCACCCAGCACTTCCACCAGACCCCGTTCACCTCCGTCGCCTCGCGTGACAGCCATGTCGGCGGCTGGAACTCGCTGTTCAACAAGCAAGAAAAGTACGCCGCGGCTTTGGCCAAGGGCGTGCAACTGCCGCAGCTGACTTAAGTCATCACCAACTGCCGGTGCGGACTGTCCCCACCTTTGATCCCTCCCCGCAAGGGGGGAGGGAGCCGCTTCCACCTGCGTCAGTGCTCTAGTCTCCCTCCCCCCTTCGGGGAGGGGACAGGGTGGGGGTCAACGCGCGCCGGTCCATCACCAAGAAAGGCCTAGCATGCTGCTCGCCAACAAGACCGCCATCATCCACGGCGCCGCCGGCAAGATCGGCTCCACCACCGCCCGGCAATTCGCGGCCGACGGCGCCCGCCTGTTCCTTGCCGGCCGCACCCTGGCCAAAGTCCAGGCCGTCGCCGACGCGATCAACGCCGAGGGCGGCCAAGCCGAAGCGGCGGAAGTCGACGCCCTCGACGAAGCCGCGGTTGGCGCTCATGCCGATGCCGTGGCCGCGAGGGCCGGCCGCATCGACATCAGCTTCAATGCCATCTCGATCTTCGGCCACCTGCAGGGCACCCGCCTGATCGACATGAACAGCGCCGACGTCCTGACGCCGATCACTGCCGGCGTCCGCACCCACCTGTTCACCGGCCTCGCCGCCGCCCGACACATGGTCAAGCAGGGTTCCGGCGTCATCCTCACCCTCTCGTCCACCGGCGCGCACCTCTCCGGCCGCGATCAGATGGAGCACAGCGCCGGCGGCTTCGGCATTGCCTGCACCGCTATCGAGGCGCTGTCGCGCACCCTCGCCGCCGAGCTCGGGCCCAAAGCCATTCGTGTCGTCTGCCTGCGCTCCGAGGCCATCCCCGAGACCTGGCCCACCGCCCCCGAGCACGCCGAACTGGTCCGTGAGATCAAGGCCTACATGACCGCGGGCACCATCCTCGGCCGCATGCCCACCCTCGCTGAAATCGCCAACGCCGCCGCCTTCGCCGCGTCCGACCGCGCCAGCGCGGTGAGTGGCGCCATCATGAACCTCACCTGCGGCTCGGTGATGGACGCCGACTGAGCCAGTCAAATCCCGGCATTATTCTGTGCTGCAAATAATGCGCAGCGCCATAGTTGCTTGCCGTCGCCCCTGCTGACATTATCCGCCTCCGGTTACTCTGTTTATCTCTGAATATTCAGCCTCGGGGGCGGATGTTATGGGTGACAGTTGGCAGAATGTTGCGTTGCGGACCCTGCATCCCAAGCTGCGAATGTTCGCCAACTGCAATGCCGACGTCAGTTCCGCCAAGTCCGAGGTGCAGGCGGCGCTGCGCGTCACCACCGCGGCGGTGGCCAACTCCACGCCGCCGCTCGCCACCGCGCTGGCGCCTGCCGAGGCGCCGCGCCGCGGGACCGCCAAGCAACACGGCGTCGACGTGCTGAGCCAGCGCGACGCGGTCGAGGTCAGCGTCTTCGTCCGCGCCACCGACAGCCTGCCGCCGGTCCCCGGCCAGCAGACCCTGCGCGGCATGGGCACCCGCCATATGACGCTCGACGAGGCCGACAACCTGGCGCGTGACGGCAGCACCATCTTCATCGAGCCCGCCGACGCGCTGAAACTGCCGCGTCCGATCAAGGGCAGCGCCGGCAGCTCCGCCCCTGCCCTGCGCGCGCCCGGCACCTCCACCGCCGACCTCGGCGACGGCCAGGGCATGCTCATCGGCATCATCGATGTGGAGGGTTTCGACTGGACCCATCCCGATTTCCTCGATGCAAATGGCCAGACCCGCTTCGTCAGCATCTGGGATCAGGGAGCGCGGGAAGGTCGCAACCGCAAGGGCATGAACCGCGGCCGCGTCATCACTGCGGCGGCCATGCGGGCCGCCATCGCCGATGCCGCAGTGGTGCATGTCTCGCCGCACGATCTCGAGCCGCAGTCGCAGATGCTGGTCGGCTCGCATGGCACGCACGTCGCCTCGATCGCCGCCGGCAATAGCGGGCTTTGCCCGAAGGCCGACATCGCCGCCGTGCTGATCGCCCTGCCCGAAGACGAGATCGACCGGCGCACTTCGTTCTACGATTCCACCAGCCTGCTCGATGCGGTCTATCATCTGCTCGAACTGGCCGGCGAGCGGCCGATCTCGATCAACATCAGCCTCGGCACCAACGGCCACGCGCATGATGGCTCCAGCATCCTCGATCGCTGGATCGATGCCCTGCTCACCGAGCCCGGCCGCTCCATCGCGATCGCCGCCGGCAATGCCGGGCAGGAGCGTCCGGAGGCGCCCGACGACCTCGGCTACATGATGGGCCGCATCCATGCGAGCGGCAAAATCGATGCCCAGGGGCTCGACCACATTCTCGAATGGCAAGTGGTCGGCGACCGGATCAAGGACGCTTCGGAAAACGAGCTGGAGATCTGGTACGAGCCGCAGGACCGCTTCGCCATTTCCATCCGCCCGCCCGACGGCGACTGGATCGGCCCGATCCTGCCCGGCCAATACCTCGAAAACCTCCAACTGCCCGACCGCACGCTGATCTCCGTCTACAACGAGCTGCATCACCCGACCAACGGCGCCAATTACATCGCCGCCTACCTGACGCCCTTCTTCGCACCCGATGTGATCGTCGGCATCCCCGCCGGCACGTGGCAGATCAAGCTGCATGGCCTCGTCATCCGCGACGGCGCCTTCCACGCCTGGATCGAGCGCGACGACCCGGCCGATCTCGGCGACGGCAGCTTCTTCTGGCCGTCGTTTTTCACCGAGGCCTCGCATGTCGACACCTCCTCGGTCAGCGCCCTCGCCTGTGGCCAGCGCATCGTCTCGGTCGCCAATCTCGACGAAGTCCGCCGCCGCGCCCATATCACCTCGAGCCAGGGCCCGACCCGCGATGGCCGGCCCAAGCCCGACATCACCGCGCCCGGCACCGAGATCGTCGCCGCCAACGGCTTCGGCGATCCCGACGCTCCGTGGATCGCCATGACCGGCACCAGCATGGCGAGCCCCTATGTCACCGGCGTTATCGGCCTGATGCTCGCCGCCGAGCCGACGCTCACTGCCGCACAGATCCTGGGGATCATCCGGGCCACGGCGCGACCGCTCCCGGGCGCCACCTATCGATGGGCCAACGATCTCGGCTTCGGCGTCATCTCGCCCGCGGCCTGCGTCGCCGAGGCGCGACGGGCGCTGCACCGCACCGAACTGAAGAGCGCCGTGCCGTCAGCCGCCTTTCCCGTTGACGCACCCATGGCGGCCCCGGCACGCCGCCGGGTTGCTCCGAAGCCGTCGCAGACCCGTCGCCCACCCTCGAGGCTCGCGCCATGAAGATCACCCTGCTGCCGTCCGAGAAGGGCGATTGCCTGCTGATAGAAGCCGGTGCGGTCAACATCCTCGCCGATGGCGGCATGCCCGGCTCCTATGTCGACGAGGTGCGCGGCTTCCTCGGCAAATGGGCCGAAACCCCCGGTCATGAGCTCGACCTGGTCTACGTCTCGCATGTCGACCAGGATCACATCGCCGGCGTGCTGCAGCTGCTCGAGGACACCGTGCTGTGGCGGGTGTACCAGCACAAGCTGGACCACGGTCAGCCGGCGACCAAGCCGGCGTTCAAGCGGCCACCCAAGGTCAAGCGCATCTGGCACAACGCCTTCAAGACCATGGTCGATGAGTCCGAAGCCATCGGCAGCGTGCTAGCCGCGCGCGCCAACAGCCTGTCGAGTTCCACCAACCTGTCGCTGCTGCGGCTCGCCAATGCCTTCCGCTCGGTCGCCAACTCGATTCCCGAGGCGATCAAGGTGTCGCGCCGTATCGCCGCCGATCAGCTCGACATTCCGCTCAACGGCGAGTTCGACAAGCTCCTCGCCATGGTGCGTGGCCAGGAGATGATCAGCCTCGCCGCCGGCAGCTCGCTCGAAATCCGCGTCATCGGCCCGTTCCCGGCCGATCTCGAAAAGCTGCGCAAGTACTGGAAGAACTGGCTGGCCGATGCCGAGAACGCCTCGAGCGTCGCCAAGCTCGAGGCCTGGCTCGAGGACAATGAGGGCCCCCTCCCCACCGGCTTCGGCGTCTCCATCGACGACGAGCTCGGCCACCGCAAGGATGTCACCGAGCCCAACCTCGCCTCGCTGATGCTGCTGCTCGAAGAGCCCAAAGCCGCCGGCGGCGTCACCCGCGTGGTGATGACCGGCGACGGCCACGCCACCGACATCCTCGCCGGCCTCACCCATCACGGCCGCCTCGCCGATGGCGAAGGCCTGCACGTCGACGTGCTCAAACTCCAGCACCACGGCTCCGAGCACAATCTCGACCGCAACTTCGTCAAGCGGCTCACCGCCGATCACTACCTGATCTGCGCCAATGGCGAGCATGAGAACCCTGACCTGAGGGTGCTCGAAGTGCTGCTCGACTCGCGCCTCGCCAACGACGACCGGCGTTCGCCGAACCCCGAGGCGACGAGACCCTTCACCATCTGGCTCAACTGCAGCACCACCTATCTCAACAAGCAGCAAGCCGCCTTCATGGCCAGGAACAACGGCAAGCCCTCGCCCAAGATCGCCGACCGCATCACCCAGTTCACCGCCATCGAAGCTCAGCTCGCCGCCGCCAAACAGCAGCACCCGGACAAGCTGAAACTGAAATATCTGAAGGCGTCGCCGCTGGTGCTGGAGGTGTGATCCGGGCGTCTCGGCGCCAGTTGCGGGAGCAGGGGAGGATCCGCCGGCTGCATGCTCCCGCATTTCAAATCGTCCGCGAACTGGTCTACCCTCCGCCGGTAACCGGCGGAGCCCTCTCATTCCCGACTCTCTCCATATCGGCGGCGCCGTGCATCTCCCGCTGGCGGAGCTTGCCATCGACTACATCCGCAGCCCCGGTCCCGGTGGGCAGAACGTCAACAAGGTGTCGAGCGCCGCGCAGTTGCGCTTCGACCTGATGGGCTCGCCCTCGCTCCCCGAACCATTGAAGCATCGCGCCGCGGCCCTCGCCGGCAGCCGGCTCACCACCGACGGGGTCATCGTCATCACCGCCAATCGGCTGCGCAGCCAGCCGCTCAACCGCGATGACGCCATCGAGCGCCTCGTCGCCATCCTGCGGCAAGCCCTGGTGCCGCCAAAACCCCGCCGTCCAACCCGCCCGACCCTCGGCTCCAAACAGCGCCGCCTCGAAGGCAAGGCGCAACGCGGCGCCACCAAGAAGCTGCGGAGCTCGAAAAGCTGGGACTGAAATCGAAGGCGTACCTCGTCAGGCGCTGATCCCGCCCAGGCTCAGGCGCACCGCAGCGCCTATCTCCGCCGGCCCCAGCGCCACCACTGCAGCAGGCTGCTCGGGCTGCAGCGCGTGATCTGCCTCGATGTGCCGGGCAAACTGCTCGATATCGCGCTGGAACTGTTTCGCCGATGATTTCAGCCCGGCATCCGACAGCATTCGCCCCAGCAGCGAGCCGCTCGATTTGCTGAAGATCTGCGTCAGCCGCGTGCCCGTTGCGGTGGCCTCGAGCCGCAGTTCCGTCAGCCCCGACACCCCCTTGATCGGCACCGGCGAGACATACTGCACCAGCATCTGTTCGAACGGCTGCCACTCCAGCACCGTCAGGGGGATCACCGCATCGCCGTGGTAGCACTGGAACGTGCTGCCCACCGTCACGCGGCCTCCGCTCTTGCCGTTCACCTCGAGATGCGTCGCCGCCAGCAGCACCCGGTAGTGCTCGGGCTGCACGACATAATCCCACACCTGCTCGCGCGGCAGGGCGATGTCGGCGCTCACCCGCATCAGTTCGTTGTCGTCCGGAATGGTCACGCGGGTCAGCCGGCGCTTGCGCTCCCACACCGGATGCATGTCCTCGATCCACACCGCGACGGTGCCGAAATTCTCATAACTCTCCTGGTGCGCCACCAGCCCCTCGGTGCCGAGCCCGAGCCGGCTCAGCGCCGCATCGGTGAACAGGGTATAGGCGCGGAACCCGGTGGCCTCGGTCACGTGGTTTTTCAGCAGCCGGTGGATCAGGATCACGTCCGACCCCACCAGTTCGTCATGCGCATCGAGCTTCTGCACCGCGAACTCGCCATGGTGGACGAAGAATTTCAGGTCGAGCGTGCCGATGTTCCGGCACGCGTTACACGGGCAGGTGGTGTTGTGCACCATCCGATCGATCGCTCGGCGAAAGTCGACATAGGTGTCCTCGATGCTCTCGGCGAAGGTTTGCCCGGTGAGGAAGTTGTCGCTGAGCCCGTAGCTGATCACCGCATCGCCGGCGAGCCGCGAGATCACCAGTGGCGGCCGCGTATCGTGGATCACCAGGTTCAGCAGCGCCGTCAGCGTCTGCTGCGCGTGCTCCAGCTCCGACGCTCCCAGATACTGGGTGTAGCCGGTGATGTCGGCGATGAGGAAATAGCCAAGCCGGGTCGACACCTCGCACCTCCCCCGCCGCGGCGCCATTGTCTCACGGAACGGGGTAACGGGGCCAGAGCCCGGCGCGGCGTCATAGACCCGCCGCAATTTGCGTTCCAATCTGGTTTGCATTGCAAACCCGAGTCGTCGCCATGTCCGATCTCGACAAAGCCCTCGCCGACATCGTCGAAATCAAGTCGCGTCTCGCCCAGTCGAGCGAATTCCTGGGCCTCGGCCCGGCCGCGCTGGCCGCCTCGGGCGTCCTGGCCTTCGGCGTGGCGCTGCTGCAGTCGATGGTTCCCGGTGCCCTCGAGCCGGTCGCCTATTTCGCCGGCTGGGTGCTCACCGCCATCGTGGCCGTGGCGCTGATCGGCGCCGAAATGCTGCGTCGCGCCCGGCGCCACCATGGCGGGCTCGCCGACCAGATGATCCGCGAGGCGGTGCTGAACTTCGTGCCGGCAGGCGTTGCCGGCGCGGCACTGCTCGCCTTCTTCGCGCGTTCCGCCCCGGCGCAGCTGTGGCTGGTGCCCGGCCTGTGGCTGATCCTGGTCAGCCTCGGCATCTTCGCCGCCGCCCGCTCGCTGCCCCGCGCCATCGCGCTGGCCGGCGCCTGGTACCTGCTGTCGGGCTTCACCGTGCTGCTGCTGGCGGCCGGCGACCAGGCGCTGTCGCCCTGGCACATGGGCATCCCCTTCGCGGTCGGCCAGTTGCTGGTCGCGGCCATCGTCCACCGCGCCTCGGAGGCTGCCAATGTCCGCTGAGCCCGATGCCCCCTTCGCCTATGACGGGCTCGACCGGGTGATCCACGAAAAGGCCCGCCTCGGCATCCTCACTTCGCTGGCCGGCCGCCCCGACGGCCTCGCCTTCAACGACCTGCTGCGGCTCTGCGGCCTGACCCAGGGCAACCTCAGCCGCCACCTCACCGTGCTGCAGGAGGCCGGCCTGGTTGCCATCCACAAGGGCTATATCGGTAACCGGCCGCTGACCGAAATCCGCCTCACTCCCGCCGGCCGCCAGCGCTTCGTCGACTATCTCGGGGTGCTCGAACGCGTCGTCCGCGACGCCTCGGCGCGAGCCGAGCAGGCGGCGCCGGGCAAGCCGCAGGTGGCTTAGTGCGTACTGAAGCTGACGGCCCCCTCCCATCCTCCCCCATGAAGGGGGAGGTGAAGAGTCGAGGCTCTGTCTTCGACCGTGCCAAACGCACCTGCGGGGCACCTCCCCCTTTATGGGGGAGGATGGGAGGGGGCCGTCTCTCTCCGTCTACCACTGCCTATTCGTAGCCAATGGCTAACCGATTTCTTCCATCTGCCATCCACGAGGTTTACAGTGCAAACCACTCCTGACCACAAACTCCACGTTGCCATCATCATGGACGGCAATGGCCGCTGGGCCGAGGCGCGCGGCCTGCCCCGCCCTGCCGGCCATCAGGTCGGCGCCGATGCGGTGCGCGCCATCGTCCGCTCCGCCATCGCGCGCGATATCGGCAGCCTGTCGCTCTATGCCTTCTCGACCTACAACTGGCGCCGCTCCGAGGCCGAGGTCGCCGGCATGATGGCGCTGCTGCGGCATTTCCTGCTGGTCGAAGCCCGCCAGCTGCGCGATGCCAATGTCCGCATCTCCATCCTCGGCCGCCGCGACCGGCTGCCGCTCGGGCTGGTGAAGGCGATTGCCGCGGCCGAGCGCAGCACTGCCGCCTGCACCGGGCTGCATCTGCGCGTCGCCATCGATTACTCCGCCCGTGACGCCATCCTCGCCGCCGCGGCGCACGGCCCCGAGGCCATCGCCAGCGAGCTCGGCACCGAGGACGTGGATTTCCTCATCCGCACCGGCGGCGACCAGCGGCTGTCCGATTTCATGCTGTGGGAATGCGCCCAGGCCGAGCTCTATTTCACCCGGGTGAAATGGCCCGATTTCGGCCCCACCGAGTTCGACGCCGCGCTGGCGGAGTATGGCACGCGGGTGCGCAGCTTTGGGGGGAACGTAGAGCCCGTGCGGGCGCTGGCGGGATGAGGAACGGGGGGCACCGGCCTCTCCGATATCCTCCCCCGCGTGGCGGGGGAGGGGGACCGCCGAAGGCGGTGGAGGGGGGAGGAAGTGCCGATGGTTTGGCGGGGCCGCCCCCCCCCCGGGAGGGGGGGCCCCCCCCCCCCCCC
>JAESFN010000579.1_pt1 | contig 29971 bp, 27 predicted proteins | sample 9269411 | NCBI WGS metagenome assembly JAESFN01 (sample SAMN14505399, study PRJNA617100) | algae metagenome | isolation source: Iphinoe sp. HA4291-MV1 and co-occurring heterotrophs from trail next to... | place: USA: Maunawili Falls, Hawaii | collected 2009-07-25
TGAACGCCGGCAGCAACCCCGCGTGGTGCGCCGCGATGCCCCGCTCGAGGGCCTCCCGCCACTCCCAGAACCCGAGCACGCCCAGGTCGGCCTCCGGGAGCTCGGACGTGTGCTTCTCCACGATCTCCCGGACCTGCCGCGCCTCGTCCTCACTGGTCAGCCGGAGTCCGGCGCGCACGCACTGACCGACGGCGGCGTCGCAGCCGGTGCGGCTGAACACGAAGGTGATCGCCGGCAGCAGCCCGGCCCGGTCCAGCCGGTCGATCACGGTGACCCGGGAGGTGGGCTTCGACCGGGTCGCCGGGCCCCGCCGGGGACCGCCCCGACCCCGCCCACCGCCCCGGGCGGCCACCGGGGCCAGCCGGCCCTGCTCCTCGGCGTGCCGGACCAGCACCGGGTCCACCTTCAGCCGGCCGCCCGCGTCCTCCCCGGCGAACAGGTCGAACAGCCGGCTGCCGACCATCATGTGCTGCCACAGCGGGACCGGACGGTGCTCGTCCACCACCACCTCGGTGTCCCCGCGCACTGCGACCAGCCAGTCGCCGAACTCCTCGGCGTTGCTCACCGTGGCGGACAGCCCGACCACCGCCACCTCGGCCGGTAGCTGGAGGATGACCTCCTCCCACACCGCGCCGCGGAACCGGTCGGCCAGGTAGTGCACCTCGTCCATCACCACGTAGCCCAGCCCGTAGAGCGCGGGGCTGGAGGCGTAGAGCATGTTGCGCAGCACCTCGGTGGTCATCACCACGATCGGTGCGTGCCCGTTGACGGCGGTGTCCCCGGTCAGCAGGCCCACCTGGTCGGCGCCGTAGCGGGCGACCAGGTCGGCGTACTTCTGGTTGGACAACGCCTTGATCGGCGTGGTGTAGAAGCACTTGGTGCCCTCGGCGATCGCCAGGTGCACGGCGAACTCCCCGACCACGGTCTTCCCGGCCCCGGTCGGGGCGCACACCAGCACCCCGTGCCCGTCCTCCAGGGCCTCGCAGGCGCGGACCTGGAACTCGTCCAGGGTGAACGGTAGGACGCCGACGAAATCGGCGAGCCGGGGGCGCTCCGTGCGGCGGCGGGACGCGGCGTACGCCTCGGCGGGTGAACGCGACACCACACCAGGCTGTCATACCGGGCCGTGGGGCGTCGGTGAGCCGCTCCAGAATTGACAGAGCACTGTCTGTTTGACAGACTCCTGTCATGAGTGTGAGCGGTCGAACACCGGAGGGTGAGCTGGCCACGACGGTGCTGCTGAAGGTGTTCCGGGCCAACGGCCTGCTCCTCGCCTCCGGCGACGGGATGGCCGCCCCGGTGGGCCTGACCGCCGCCCGCTGGCAGGTCCTCGGCGCGGTCGTCCTCGAGGGCCGGCCGATGTCGGTCCCGGGGATCGCCCGGCGGATGGGCCTGACCCGGCAGAGCGTGCAGGCCTCGGTCAACCGCCTGCTCGCCGACGGCATGGTCGAGGCCGTGGACAACGACGCCCACCAGCGGTCCCCGCTGTTCCGGCTCACCACCGAGGGGCGGCGGGCGTACGCGCACGTCGACGACGCCCAGCGGTCCTGGATCAACCGGGTGGCCGACGGCCTGTCCCGCACCGATCTCGCGGCCGCCGACCGGCTGCTCCAGGACCTGATCGACCGGCTCGACCACACCCCTACCCCGACCGGAGGTTCCCGTGCGGTTCCGTGAGCTCACCGAGACGACCACCTACCGGGAGCAGCTCGGTGGCGACGATCCGGGCCCGATCCGCCTGGTGAACGTGTTCACCGTGGCCGGCGCGGACGTCGAGGAGTTCCTCCGGGTGTGGGCGGCCGACGCCGCCTTCATGAAACGGCAGCCGGGGTTCGTGTCGACCCAGCTGCTGCGCGGCACCGCCGGCAGCCCGACCTTCGTCAACATCGCGGTCTGGGAGTCGGTGCACGACCTGCGCACCGCCTTCTCCACGCCCGGGTTCCAGGACGCGCTCGGGCACTACCCGGACAGCGTGGTGGCCATGCCGCACGTGTTCGAGACCGTCGCGGTGCCGGGCATCTGCGTGGCCTGAGTGCCCTAGTCCGGGCGGCGTTCGGCGATCAGCGCGACCGCGCCGAGGTGGTCGCGGTGGCGGTGGAACGAGCGCAGGATGGTGGCCAGCCGGGGCAGCACCGCCGGGTTGGCCAGCGACCGGGCCAGGATCGTCGCGGTGCCCTGCACACCCTCGTCGGACACGACCGTGCGCGGGTCGAGCAGCAGCAGCGGGCCGACCTGCTCCTCCCGGACCTCGAACCCGCCCTCGTCGAGCAGCCGCCGCCACTCGGACACGGTCAGCGGGCGGGCGCCGACCTTCAGCACCGAGGTCAGCTCCCGGCCGATGTCGTCCTTGACCGCCTCCGGCAGGCCGTCCGGGGTGAGCAGCAGCTCGTGGATGCCGTAGCGGCCCCCGGGGCGCAGCAGCCGGCGGGCCTCGGCCACCGTGCGCACCTTCGCCGACGCTGGCTCCAGGGTGAGCAGCGCCTCGCCGTAGAGCACACTGACCGACGCGTCGGCCAGCCCGGTCTCGGCCACCGGCGCCACGTGGCAGGCCTGTCCCGGCCCGCTGAACATGGCCCGGGCCCGGGCCGCCTCGGCCTCGCCGCGCTCGATCCCGGTGTACGAGCGCGGCCCGGCGGCCAGCGCGATCTCCGTGGTGACGCCCAGGCCCGGCCACAGCTCCACCACGTCGTCGGCCGGGCCGATGGCCAGCCGCTCGAGCATCCACCGGGACAGTCCCAGGCCACCGGGTCGCATCACCTTCTTGCCCAGCCGGCCGAGCATCCAGTGCGCGGGCATGCGGGTGAGCGGGAGGCCCTCGCCGAGCCGGGGAGCCGAGGATGCGGTCACCTCGGTGAGGTTAGCCTAAGTGGCGTCGTCGTAACCCGGGCCGGTCGGCAACCGGCTGGGCATCGGGTCGACCTCGGACGGCCGGACGTCGATCTCGGAGGCCTGGCCGACGTCCACCGCCTCGTCGCCCTGGCGCCGGGCCAGCCGCTTGTCGTGGATCCGGGCCAGCTGGATGGCGATCTCGAACAGGACGGTGAGCGCCACCCCCAGGGCGGTCATCGAGATCGGGTCGCCGCCCGGGGTGGCCACGGCGGCGAACACGAACAGCCCGAAGATCAACCCCCGGCGCCACCGCCGCAGCTGGTCGTAGCTGACCACGCCGACCCGGTTGAGCATCACCACGACCAGCGGCAGCTCGAAGCTCACCCCGAAGATCAGCAGCAGGGCCAGCAGCAGCCCGAAGTAGCTGTCCCCGGTGAGGAACGTGGTCTGGATGTCGGAGCTGATGGTCAGCAGGAACGCCAGCGCCTGCTGCACCACCAGGTAGGCCAGCACCGCGCCGGAGGCGAACAGCAGGGCGGCGGTGGTGACGAAGATCAGCCCGAAGCGCCGTTCCTTGGCGTAGAGCCCGGGGGTGATGAACGCCCACAGCTGGTAGAACCAGATCGGGCAGGCCAGCACCACCCCGGCCGCGATACCCACCCGCAGCCGCAGGGAGAACTGGTCGAAGGCGGACAGCGCGGCCAGCGTGCAGGACCCGTCGGCGCTGGTGGCCGGCCGGGCCGAGGCCGGGAGCTCGCAGTAGGGCTCCTTCAGCAGCTCACCGAGACTGGGCGTGCCGAAGAACCCGGTGCCGAACCAGATGTAGCCGATGATCGAGGTGACCGTGATCGCGACCAGCGCAATGGCCAGCCGGGTGCGCAGCTCGTAGAGGTGCTCGATCAGGGTCATGGTGCCGTCGGGGTTCGCCCGACGACGCCGGCGCCGGGCCAGCGGGTTCCACACCGACATCAGTCCCCGAGGGTGCTACCGGGGGGTGTCCGGGGTGCTCGCACCCTCGGCCGGCTGGGACTGCGGGGCCGGCTCGGGCTGGCCGGCGTTCTGGGTGGAGGCCGGCAGGGCCTGCTGCGGGGGCTGCTGGGCGTTGCGGGCGCGGGCCTCGTCGTCGGCTTGCATGCCCTTCATCTCACCCTTGAACACCCGGGCCGACTGGCCGATCGAACGGGCCATCTCGGGTAGCTTCTTGGCGCCGAACAAGAGCAAGAATATGGCCGCGACGATCAGCCATTCCTGAACACCCATGCGTGGTCAACTCCTCTGCCGTCCGGTGGTCCCGACTGTACGCGTAGCCGGCTGAGAGCCCTACGTCACGTCAGCCCCGGCCGTGCCGCCAGGCGCGGAGCAGCTCCTGCCCCGTCCGCAGCCGCGCGGACTCCTCGCCCAGGGTGATCCGCAGGGCGGCGATCTCCACCTGGTTGTTCCGCAGCCGGCGCAGCAGCGGGATCAGCACCGCGAGCAGCAGCGCGACGCCGAGCAGCAGCAACCCGCAGAGCAGCCACACCATGCCGGTGACCCTAGCCCCTGGTGCCTCAGCCGCCGAGGGCGGCGCGGGCGCGCTGGGCGACCGCGCCGCGCAGCTCGGCGGGGGCCAGCACCCGGGCCCGCCCGCCCAGGCCCAGCACCAGCCGGACCATCCACGCCTCGTCGGTGTAGCGCATCCGCACGTCGGCGCCGCCGTCGGTGGCCTCGACGATCTCGTCGACCGGGTAGTACTCCCCCACCCAGCGGGCGTCCGGATCCAGCCGCAGGGTCGCCACCCGCTGGTCGGGGGCCGGGCGGAACAGTCCGGCGGACAGGTCGGTGGGCCGGGCCTCGCGGGGCGGGGCGGCCGGTTCGGGCAGCTCGCGCAGGTCGTCGATCCGGTCCAGCCGGAACAACCGCACGCCCTCGGCCGAGCGGCACCACGCCTCCAGGTAACCCCGACCCTCGACCAGCAGCAGCCGCATCGGGTCCACCGTGCGGTCGGCCACCACGTCCCGGGAGGCGGTGTAGTAGCGGATCCGCAGGGCCCGGCCGCGGTCCAGGGCGGTCCGCACCGCGCCGGCGACGGCCTCCTCGGCGGCCGCCGCCGGGCCGTGATCCGGGCCGGTCCCGGTGGCGCCGGCGATGGAGACCGCCACCCCGGCCGCGACGTCCGCCGCGCCCACCGCGCTCTCGATCTTCGCCACGGCCCGGCGGACCACCTCGGTGTCCACCATCCCCGGCACCTCGGCCAGGGCCCGCAGCGCGACCAGCAGGGAGCTGGCCTCGGCGGTGGTCAGCCGCAGCGGGCGGCGCATCCCGGCGTCCTCGGTGACCGTGACGGTGTCCCCGGCGAAGGACAGGTCGACCAGGTCACCCGGGCCGTAGCCGGGCAGCCCGCACATCCACAGCAGCTCCAGGTCCCGGCGGAGCTGCTCCTCGGCGACCCCGAAGTCGGCGGCCGCCTCGGCCACCCGCACCCCGGGGTGGGCCAGCAGGTAGGGCACCAGGGACAGCAGCCGGGGCAGCCGCGCGGACAGCCCGGCGGTCATCGCCGCGCCCCGGTCATCGCCGTCCCGGTCATGTCGTGGGCCTCGTCGGCACCGAGGTGCGCGGCGGCGGCCGCCGCCCAGGCCGCCTGGACCGCGTCCCGCAGCGTGGCCGGCTCCAGCACCGCCACGTCCGGGCCGTGCCCGGCCACCCAGCGGGCCACCGTCTCCCGGTTGCGCAGCTCCAGCTCGAACTCCTCACCGGCCCGGCCGTCGTGCTCCCGAGGGCCGACCAGCCGGCCCACCCGGCGCAGCCCCAGCGCCCGGCCCCGGGCCACCCAGATCCGGGCCGTCCCGGTGACCGGCGGCGGCCCCGCCCCCCGGCGCACCAGCTCCATCAGGTCGACACCCTCCGGGACGGACACCACGCCCGGCTTGCCGACGGCGGTGACCGGGAAGCTGATCCGGGAGAGCCGGAAGCAGCGCACATCGTCCCGATCGCGGTCGTGCCCGACTAGGTACCAGCGGCCGCGCAGGCTGACCACACCCCAGGGCTCCACGGTCCGCCGCAGCGGCTCGGCGCCGGGATGCGAGCGGTGGGTGAAGGTGACCACCCGGCCGGCCCGCACGGCGGCCAGCAGCGGGGCGAACGCCGGCTCCGACGCGGCCACCCGGGGCTGCACCGCTCCCCCGAGGTCCTCGTCCACCTCGACCCCGGCCGCGCGCAGCTTCATCACCGCCTGCTGGGCGGCTCCGGCCAGCTCCGGGCCGTCGAACAGCCGCGCGGCCAGGGCCACGGCCGCCGCCTCGTCGGGTGCCAGGTCGACGTCGCCGAGCTCGTAGTCGTGCCGGGCGATGCGGTAGCCGTCGACGGTGTCGAACGCCGACACCCGGCCGGTCTCCAGCGGCACCCCCAGGTCCCGCAGCTCGGCCTTGTCCCGCTCGAACATCCGGAAGAACGCCTCGTCGGACGCCGTCTGGTCGTAGCCGGGCACGGTGGACCGGATCCGCTCCGCGGTGAGGTACTGGCGGGTGGACAGCAGGCAGAGCACCAGGTTCACCAGGCGTTCGGCGCGGGCGGAGGACACGCAACCAGACTATCGCGGCTCCCCCACCGCCCGGGGCCGAACGCGCCGCGTCATGCGATCAAACGTTCGATCCGCACAGCACGGGCGGCGGTTGCGCGGCCGGGAGCGCACGCTCATCGAGCAGCTCGCGGGCCGCCGACACCACCGCCGCGCCCGGTACGACCAGGGTGACCAGCTCCAGCAGCAGGTACCACGGCAGCACCGACCACTGCCCCAGGAGCACCCCGGCCAGCGCGAACGCCCCCTGCAGCGTGGCCAGGACCAGACCGAGACCGAGCAGTCTCGGCGACACGCCCGCCCAGCCGCGCTCCCGGCCGGCCCCGGTCGGGCGCCGCCGGGCGGTCAGCGCCACGGCCAGGTAGCCGCCGACGCCCAGCGCCGACACGCCCACACCTGTCGCCGCCCACATCATCGGTCCGTCCCTCGTCTCGTCGTGTGCGACCAGCATCCGACGTCGAGGGCGCGGAGACGATGGGGACAACCCCAGATCGGGACGGGGACAACCCGTCGAGCGACCCGACTACAGCGAGGCGATCAGCCGCTCGACCCGCTCGTCGACCGACCGGAACGGGTCCTTGCACAGCACGGTGCGCTGGGCCTGGTCGTTCAGCTTCAGGTGCACCCAGTCGACGGTGAAGTCCCGGCCGGCGGCCTGGGCGGCGGCGATGAAGTCCCCGCGCAGCTTGGCCCGGGTGGTCTGCGGCGGGGTGTCCTTGGCCGCCTCGATCTCGCCGTCGTCGGTGACCCGCTCGACCAGCGACTTGCGCTGCAGCAGGTCGAACAGCCCCCGGCCGCGGCGGATGTCGTGGTAGGCCAGGTCCAGCTGGGCCACCCGGGCGTTGGACAGCTCCATGTCGTGCTTCTTGCGGTACCGCTCGACCAGCCGGTGCTTGATCGCCCAGTCGATCTCCCGGTCGATCCGGGTGAGGTCCTGCGCCTCCACCGCGTCCAGGGTGCGGCCCCACAGCTCCAGCACCCGCTTGGTGGTCTTGTCCGCGCCGGCGCCGTACCGCTCCTCGGCCCGGGCGTAGTACTCCCGCTGGATGTCCAGCGCGCTGGCCTCGCGGCCGCCGGCCAGCCGCACCGGGCGGCGTCCGGTGAGGTCGTGGCTGATCTCCCGGATGGCCCGGATCGGGTTGTCCAGGGTGAAGTCCCGGAACTGCACCCCCTGCTCGATCATGTCCAGCACCAGAGCGGCCGACCCGACCTTGAGCAGGGTGGTCGTCTCGGACATGTTCGAGTCGCCGACGATCACGTGCAGCCGGCGGTAGCGCTCGGCGTCGGCGTGCGGCTCGTCCCGGGTGTTGATGATCGGCCGGGACCGGGTGGTGGCGCTGGAGACGCCCTCCCAGATGTGCTCGGCCCGCTGGGACAGGCAGTACACCGCGCCGCGCGGGGTCTGCAGCACCTTGCCCGCGCCGCAGATCAGCTGCCGGGTGACCAGGAACGGCAGCAGCACGTCGGCGATTCTCGAAAACTCACCAGCACGAGCCACGAGATAGTTCTCGTGGCAGCCGTAGGAGTTGCCGGCCGAGTCGGTGTTGTTCTTGAACAGGTAGATGTCCCCGCCGATGCCCTCGTCGACCAGCCGCCGTTCGGCGTCGACCAGCAGGTCCTCCAGGATCCGCTCGCCGGCCTTGTCGTGCGCGACCAGCTGGGTCAGCGAGTCGCACTCGGCCGTGGCGTACTCGGGGTGGCTGCCCACGTCGAGGTAGAGCCGGGAACCGTTGCGCAGGAACACGTTCGACGAGCGCCCCCACGACACCACCCGGCGGAACAGGTATCGGGCCACCTCGTCCGGCGACAGCCGCCGCTGGCCGTGAAAGGTGCAGGTGACCCCGAACTCGGTCTCCAGACCGTAGATCCGCCGATGCATGGGCTTCAGCGTAAGCGGTCGGGGCCCCGTAGTGTCAGGTTGTGCGCGAGTGGTTGCGACGGAAGTTCAAAAGGGTGGGTCGCACCGACCAGGCGCTGGGCGCCGCCGTGGCCCGGTTACCGGTCACCGACGCCGACGAGGGTGTGAAACGCCTGACCAGGTCGGCGAACCACAGCCTGCTGTGGTTCGCCATCGCCGCCGTGCTGGCCGTCCGCAAGGGGGTGACCCGGCGGGCCGCGATGCGGGGTGTGGTGTCCGTCACGGGGGCCAGCTTCACCGCGAACGTCGTGCTGAAGACGCTGTTCCCCCGCCGCCGGCCGCCGGCCGAGCTGTTGCCGGAGCAGCGGCGGCTGTCCCGGCGGCCCACCTCGTCGTCCTTCCCCTCCGGACACGCCGCCTCGGCGGCCGCGTTCGCCACCGCGGTGGCCATGGAGAGCAAGCGCACCGGCGCGGTGATCGCCCCCCTGGCGGCGGCCGTCGCGTACTCCCGGGTGCACACCGGGGTGCACTGGGGGTCGGACGTGGTGGCGGGTGCGGCGGTCGGCTCCGGGGTCGCCCTGGCCACCCGGCGCTGGTGGCCGGTGCGGGAGTCGGACGAGGCGCAGGCGGCCACCGTGCGCGAGGTGCCCAGCCTGGTCGACGGCAAGGGCCTGGTGGTGATGGTCAACCCGGCCTCCGGCGGTCCCGGCTACGACCCCACCGACGACGTCCGCGACGCCCTGCCCGCCGCCCGGGTACTGCGCACCGAGAAGGGCCGCAACGTCCTCGACCAGCTCGAGGAGACCCTGGCCGAGGGCGGCGAGGAGACCCTGGCGGTCGGGGTGGCCGGTGGTGACGGCACGGTGGGCTCGGTGGCGGTGGCCGCGCTGCGCCACGACCTGCCGCTGGTGGTCATCCCGACCGGGACGCTCAACCACTTCGCCCGGGACGCCGGGGTCTACGACCTGCGCGAGGTGGTCGACGCGACCAGCGCCGGCGAGGCGGTGGCGGTGGACGTGGCCTCGGTGGCCTACGGGCCCGATCTCGGGCGGTCGCACGTGGTGCTGAACACCGCCAGCCTGGGCAGCTACCCGGAGCTGGTGCGGCTGCGGGAGAAGTGGGAGGGCCGCTGGGGCAAGTGGCCGGCGTTCGCCGTCGCGCTGGTGGTGACGTTGCGCCGGGCCGAGCCGTTGCGGATCCGCTTCCTGGACCGCTGGCACACGGTGTGGTTCGTGTTCGTGGGCAACGGGCCCTACCACCCGCGCGGCGCCGTGCCGGCCTGGCGGTCGCGGCTGGACTCCGGGCTGCTGGACGTGCGGTGGCTGCGGGCCGACATCCGGTTCTCCCGGCTGCGGGCGGTGTTCGCGCTGCTGCTGGCCGCGTTCGAGCACAGCCGGGTGTACGGCGAGCGGCTGGTGGAGACCCTGGACGTGGAGCTGGCGGCCGACGAGGCGTTCGCCTGCGACGGCGAGGTGGTCGGCGAGGCCCGCCGGCTGCGGTTCACCGTGGCCACGCCGATCCCGGTCTACCGGCGCAACGAGGACAACCCGCGCTGGGCCGACCGCGAACGCCTCCACCAACCCGACTGACCAGGCGACGGGCGAGCGGTCAGGCGTCGGAGGCGGACTCCGGGGAGTCGGTGCCCTCGGGCTCGGCAGCCTCGGAGGAGCCCTGGTTCTCGGCGGGCAGCAGGTTGGCCAGCACCGGGCCGGTGAGCCGGCGGAACGCCCGGCGCGGCCGGCGACGGTCGAGCACCGCGACCTCCAGCGCGTCCACCCCGAGCAGCCGGTCCGCCGCGCCACCGTTGGCCGAGGACCCCGCCGACCCCGGGCCGGTCGTGGTCGTACCGCCGGCGGACTGCAGGCCGCGCACCGCCACCGCGACCGCGTCGGCCAGCTCCATGCCGGGCTGGTAGGTGTCGCGCAGCTTGGCGCTGATCGGGTCGGTCTGCCCGCCCATCACCACGAACCGGGGCTCGTCGCTGATCGAACCGTCGTAGGTGATCCGGTAGAGCTGGTCGGAGTCCGGGGTGTCCCCCACCTCGGCCACGCACAGCTCCACCTCGAACGGCTTCTGCTGCTCGGTGAAGATCGCCCCCATGGTCTGGGCGTAGGCGTTGGCCAGCCACTTGCCGGTGACGTCGCGGCGGTCGTACGAGTAGCCGCGCACGTCGGCCAGCCGGATCCCGGCGGTGCGCAGGTTCTCGAACTCGTTGTACCGGCCGACGGCGGCGAACCCGATCCGGTCGTAGATCTCGGAGACCTTGTGCAGCGCGGTGGACCGGTTCTCGGCGACGAACAGCACCCCGCCGGCGTAGGTGAGCACGGTGACGCTGCGGCCCCGGGCGATGCCCTTGCGGGCCAGCTCCGAGCGGTCCCGCATGACCTGTTCGGCGGAGGCGTAGAACGGCAGCGTCACGTCTGGTTACTCCTGGATCTTCAGCGGCGGTTGGGGGAAGGCGGCGGTCAGACCCGCCGGCCGCCGGGCCGTTCGAGCCTATCGGCCACCACGGCCTCGACCACCCGCCCGATCTCCTCGTCCGGGTGACGGACCGCGCCCTCGGCGCCGTCGATCGTCACGATCAGCGGGAAGATCTTCCGGGAGACGTCGGGCAGGCCGGTGGCGGTGTCGTCGTCGGCCGCGTCGTAGAGCGCCTCCAGCGCGGTGCGGATGGCGGTCTCGACGTCGGCGTCGGGGTCGTGCGTCTTCTTCAGCGCGGTGCGGGCGAACACCGACCCGGAGCCGACCGCGTAGAAGTTCGCCTCGTTGGCCTTGTTGCCGATGACGTCGAAGCTGACGATCCGCCCGGCCCGGGCCTGGTCGGCGGCGTCGGGGTCGAACCCGGCGAACAGCGGCACCACCGCGAACCCCTGCATGGCCGCGCCGAGGTTGCCCCGGACCATCCCGGCCAACTTGTTGACCTTGCCCTCGAGGGAGAGCGGGACGCCCTCGATCTTCTCGTAGTGCTCCAGGTCGACGGTGTACAGCCGGGCCATCTCCACGCCCATGCCGGCCGCCCCGGCGATGCCGATGGCCGAGTAGCTGTCGGTGATGAACAGCTTCTCGATGTCCCGCTGGGCGATCAGGTTGCCCATGGTGGCCCGGCGGTCGCCGGCGATCAGCACCCCGCCGGCGTAGGTCAGCGCGACGATCGTGGTGCCGTGCACCACCTCGACGGCGGACGCCGGGACGTCACCCCGCGCGCCGGCCGGCACCGACGGGAGCAGGTGTGGCGCGGCGTCCGCGACGAAGTCGGTGAACGAGGGCGCACCGGGGGTGAAGTACGCCGCCGGCAGGGCAGCGCGCACAGCATTGGGCAGGTGGGCCGACCTCGGCTCCATCGGTGGTGTCCGCTCCTTCGTTCGTCAGCCGGGTCGGCCGGGCGTACCAGCAGGTGGGCGGCTACTCGCCGCCCTTCTGCACGTAGGCCCGGACGAAGTCCTCGGCGTTCTCCTCGAGCACGTCGTCGATCTCGTCGAGGATCGTGTCCACATCCTCGCCAAGCTTCTCACGGCGCTCCTGGCCGGCCGGCGAGGCTCCGGCCTCGTCGTCACCGTCACCGTCGCCGCCACCCTGTCGCTTGGTCTGCTCCTGGGCCATGACACCTCCCGGTCCGTGGTCCGTGCAACAACACGAACACTACCTACCGGAGGGCCGGAACACCCGGTTAACTTCACGGGTGTTGCTCACGCGCCCGGGTCAGCCCCGGGTGAGGGCGGCGACCAGCTCCTCGGCGGTCCGCGACTCGTCGAGCAGTTTGCCCACGTGGTTGCGGGTGCCCCGGAGCGGCTCCAGGGTGGGGATGCGGACCAGGGACTCGCGGCCCAGGTCGAAGATGACCGAGTCCCAGGACGCGGCGGCCACCTCGGTCGGGTAGCGCTCCAGGCAGCGGCCGCGGAAGTAGGCCCGGGTGTCCTCCGGCGGGGTGCGCATGGCGTCGAGCACCTGCTCCTCGCTGACCAGCCGCTTCATCGAGCCCCGGGCCACCAGCCGGTTGTACAGGCCCTTGGACAGCCGCACGTCGGAGTACTGCAGGTCGACCAGCTGAAGCCGGGGGGACGACCACTGCAGACCGTCCCGGGCCCGGTAGCCCTCCAGCAGCCGCAGCTTGGCCGGCCAGTCCAGCCGGTCGGCGCACTCCATCGGGTCCCGGCCCAGGGCGTCCAGCACCTCGCCCCAGATCTGCATGACCTCGGCGGTGACCTGGTCGACGTCCTCGCCCTGCGTCTGCGAGACGTGCGCCTGGGCCCGCTCGAAGTACGCCCACTGCAGGTCCAGACCGGTCATCTTGCGGCCGTCGGAGAGATCCACCTTGGCCTGCAGGCCGGGGTCGCGGCTGATCGCGTGCACCGAGCGGACCGGTTCGGCCAGCCGCAGGTCGTCGAACCGGACCCCGGACTCGATCATGTCCAGGACCAGCGCGGTGGTGCCCACCTTCAGCAGCGTGGACGTCTCGGCCAGGTTCGCGTCGCCCAGGATCACGTGCAGCCGGCGGTACTTGTCGGCGTCCGCGTGCGGCTCGTCGCGGGTGTTGATGATCCCCCGCTTGAGCGTGGTCTCCAGGCCGACCTCGACCTCGATGTAGTCCGCCCGCTGGGCCAGCTGGTAGCCGGCCTCGTCGCCGCTGGGCCCGAGCCCGACCCGGCCGGACCCGCAGACCACCTGCCGGGACACGAAGAACGGGATCAACCCGGTGATGATCGACGGGAAGGTGGTGGACCGGGACATCAGGTAGTTCTCGTGGCTGCCGTAGCTGGCGCCCTTGCCGTCCACGTTGTTCTTGTAGAGCTGGATGACCGGCGCGCCGGGCACGGTGGCCGAGCGCATCGCGGCCTCCTCCATCACCCGCTCGCCGGCCTTGTCCCAGATCACCACGTCCCGGGGGGTGGTGACCTCCGGCGTGGAGAACTCCGGGTGCGCGTGGTCGACGTAGAGCCGGGCGCCGTTGGTGAGGATCACGTTGGCCGCGCCCAGGTCGTCCAGCTCGGTGTCGGTGCCGATCGGGACGCTCGGCGCGGACAGGTCGAAGCCCCGGGCGTCGCGCAGCGGCGACTCCACCTCGTAGTCCCAGCGGGCCCGCTTGGCCCGGGGCAGCTCGGCGGCGGCCGCGTAGGCCAGCACCACCTGGGTCGAGGTGATCACCGGGTTCGCGGTGGGGTCACCCGGCACCGAGATGCCGTACTCGATCTCGGTGCCCATGATCCGACGTGCCGTCATGTCCCCGACCCTACTTCCCCGGACGCCTCGTCAGTCAGCCAGCCGCGCAGCGCCCGATACACCTCAGGGTGGTTGAGCAGGTCGAAGTGATGCGCCGGGGCGATCGTGAGCAGGTCGCCGTCGCGGTGCGCGTCGACCGCCCGGACCAGCAGGTCACCGAGCTGCCGGCCGACCGGCCCGCCGGCCAGCTCGGCGACCACGCTGTGCTCGGCCACCCCCGGTGGCGCCGGCGCGTCCAGCCCGACCCGCAGGTCGTGGATGCCCGAGCCGGGCAACCCGACCAGCTCGCCCCAGGCGCGGGTCTCCGGTGCCCGCCCGAGCACGGCCGAGAGCCGCCCCAGCCCCCGGGCCAGCGGGGCGCCGGCGTGCGGGGTGCCCAGGTACACCAGATGCCGCACCAGCCGCACCCACTCCGCGGAACCCTGCGCGCACGCCGATCGGATGATCAGCCCGCCCATCGAGTGTCCGATCAGGTCGATCCGGGTCACCGGCACCGGCCAGCCGGCCAGCACGCCGTCCAGCAGCGCGGCCAGCTCGGCCCCGTTCCGGGCCACCGGGCGCCCGGTGTGGCAACGCACGTAGAGCGGGGTGGCACCCAGGTCGGCGTGCAGCCGGGCGCCGTAGTCGGGATCGGCCGGCACGTCCCGGGAGCGGCGGTAGCGCCAGGCGTGCTCGGTCTCCACCAGGCCCGGGACCAGCACCACCAGGTGCCCGCCAGCGTCCGGGTGGGCCGAGGCCAGATCACCGGGGTGCAGGTCGCGACCGTCCCTGCGCAGCGACAGCCGCAGCTCCAGGTCGGGGTTGCCGGCCAGCTGGGCGCCGAGGATGCCGTTCAGCGCGGCCACCACCCCCGAACCGACCACCGAGCCGTCCAGGGTGCGGGACGGCGCCGGCGCGAGCGTGGCGACCACGCCGGCGACCGCGCCGACCAGCCCGGAGATCCCCTGGATCCCGGCCCCGGTCACCCCGGCTACGGCGTGGTGCATCGGGCGCACCGGTCCCGGCAGCGGGCCGAGCGAGCTGAACACCCGGTCGGCGACCGCCCGCTCGGTGGTCGCCACCCCGCCGGCCACGACCCGTACCAGGTCGGCGACCAGCCGGGCGGCGCCCCGAACGTCGTTGCGCACCTACTAGAGGTACTGCCCGGTGTTGGAGGCCGTGTCGATGGCCCGACCCGATTCCGCGTTCTTGCCGGTCACCAGCGTCCGGATGTAGACGATCCGCTCGCCCTTCTTGCCGGAGATGCGGGCCCAGTCGTCCGGGTTGGTGGTGTTCGGCAGGTCCTCGTTCTCGGCGAACTCGTCGACGATGGCGTCCAGCAGGTGCTGCACCCGCAGGCCGGGCTGCTGGGTCTCCAGCACCGACTTGATGGCCGCCTTCTTCGACCGGTCCACGATGTTCTGGATCATCGCGCCGGAGTTGAAGTCCTTGAAGTACAGGACCTCCTTGTCACCGTTGGCGTAGGTGACCTCCAGGAACCGGTTCTCCTCGGTCTCGGAGTACATCCGCTCCACGACCCGACCGATCATCGCGTCGATGCAGGCCTCGCGCTTGCCGCCGAACTCCGCCATGTCGTCGGAGTGGATCGGCAGGGTGGAGGTGAGGTACTTGGAGAAGATGTCGCTGGCCGCGTCGGCGTCCGGGCGCTCGATCTTGATCTTCACGTCGAGCCGGCCGGGCCGCAGGATGGCCGGGTCGATCATGTCCTCCCGGTTGGAGGCGCCGATCACGATGACGTTCTCCAGGCCCTCGACGCCGTCGATCTCGGACAGCAGCTGCGGGACGATGGTGGTCTCCACGTCCGAGGAGACACCGGAACCGCGGGTGCGGAAGATCGAGTCCATCTCGTCGAAGAACACGATCACCGGAGTGCCCTCGGAGGCCTTCTCCCGGGCCCGCTGGAAGATCAGCCGGATGTGCCGCTCGGTCTCGCCGACGAACTTGTTCAGCAGCTCCGGGCCCTTGATGTTCAGGAAGAACGACTTCGCCTCGCGGGCGTCATCGCCCCGGGCCGCCGCCACCTTCTTGGCCAGCGAGTTCGCCACCGCCTTGGCGATCAGCGTCTTCCCGCAGCCCGGGGGCCCGTAGAGCAGCACACCCTTGGGTGGGCGCAGCTCGTACTCCCGGAACAGCTCGGCGTGCAGGAACGGCAGCTCCACCGCATCGCGGATCTGGTCGATCTGCTTGCCCAGGCCGCCGATGTCCTCGTAGGCGACGTCCGGGACCTCCTCCAGCACGAGGTCCTCGACCTCGGCCTTGGGCACCCGCTCGTAGGCGTAGCCGGCCTTGGTGTCCACCAGCAGCGAGTCGCCCGGCTTGAGCGGCACCACGTCCGGGCGCTCCGGGCCGGCGATCAGCGGGTCGGCCAGCCAGACCACCCGCTCCTCGTCGGCGTGCCCGACGACCAGCGCCCGGTTGCCGATCTCGGTGCCGGTCGGCTCCAGCAGCACCTCGCGCAGGGCGCACACCTCACCGGTGCGCTCGAAGTCGCCGGCCTCGACGACGGTGAGCGCCTCGTTCAGCCGCACGGTCTGGCCACGACCGAGACCGTCGACCTCCACCGCCGGCGACACCGCGACCCGCATCCGCCGGCCCGAGGTGAACACGTCGACCGTGCCGTCCTCGTGCGCGGAGAGGAACACGCCGTAGCCGCTGGGCGGCTGGGCCAGGCGGTCGACCTCCTCGCGCAGCGCCACCAGCTGGCCCCGGGCCTCGCGCAGCGTCTCGGTGAGCTTCTCGTTGCGCGCGGACAGCTGCGACAACCTGCTGGCCGACTCGGCAAGGCGCTGCTCCAGGATGCGCGCGTGCCTCGGCGACTCGGTCAGCTTGCGGCGCAGCAGCGCGACCTCGTCCTCCAGGAACCTGATCTGCGCCGCGGCTTCGGCCGCGGACAGCTCACGTCCAGAAGGCTCATCGTTGTGGTTCACGGGCGTCTCCCCTCCGTGTTCCGTTTCCACACGGTACCCGTCCCGCCCCCCTGCCGCGGTAGGGCGAATCGGTGATCCGGCGCTCACTCGCCTGACGCCCGGACGTTACTGCCCGGAACGTTACGACGGGATCAACGACCGGTCGGGCGCCGCTGCGGGCGCGGCGGGACCACCCCTTCGGCCAGTCTTCTGGTGGTCAACAGGAACGCGGTGTGACCGATCATCCGGTGCTCGGGGCGCACCGCCAGGCCCACCACGTGCCACGGTCGCTGCACCGTCTCGAACGACTCCGGCTCGGTCCAACACTGCTGTTCACGCAGGCTCTCGGCGATCTTCGACAGCTGCGTGACGGTGGCCACGTAGACGGTCAGCACGCCGCCGGGGATCAGCGCGGCGCTCACCGTGGGTAGCACCTCCCAGGGCGCCAGCATGTCCAGCACGACCCGATCCACCTCGCCGGTGAATCCCGACACGTCGCCGATGCGCAAGGTCCAGTTGGGTGGCGTGTGACCGAAGAAGCGTTCCACATTGCGGACGGCGTGCTCGGCGTGATCGGCCCGGATCTCGTGCGACACGACCGTCCCGTGCTCCCCGACCGCGCGCAGCAGCGAGCAGGTCAGCGCCCCGGACCCGGCACCGGCCTCGAGCACCCGGGCCCCGGGCCGGATGTCGCCCCACATGACGATCTGCGCGGCGTCCTTCGGGTAGATCACCTGGGCGCCCCGGGGCATGGACAGCACGTAGTCCGGCAGCAGCGGCCGCAGGGCCAGGTACGGAGTGCCGGCGGCGGAGGTCACCACGCTGCCCTCCGGCCGGCCGATCAGGTCGTCGTGCGGCAGCCCGCCCCGGTGGGTGTGGTAGAGCCCGCCGGCCTCCAGCACGACCGTGTACTTGCGGCCCTTCGGGTCGGTGAGCTGCACCCGGTCGCCCGGTACGAACGGCCCACCGGCCGTGTTCGGGCCGGGGTACTCGGGGACCTCGGGACACGCCTCGGGACGGGCCTCGGGACTCGGATCGGGATCGGGGGCGGACACGACGGGGCACGCTAGCCCCCGACCGGTCGCCGGACCGCGGCGGGCTTCACCCGATCGGACATCGCGGGGCTGTAACGGCTGATGGCCGTGGGACGACGAAACGATCAGAACGTAGTGACACCCGACCGGCCGTCCAGTACTTTTGATCTGCTCGGACGCCGGGTCGGGTTCGGAAGTCGTCGTTCGGGCACGGACTTGGGGGGAAGACCGGTGGCTACGGGTCGTCGTTGCGCATTGCCGGGCTGCTACGTGGTGATCGAAGCACCCACGGACGGCACACCACAACGCAAGTACTGCACCGCCGCGCACCGGGCCATCGCCCGGCAGCAGCGCCGCGAGGGCACCCAGCGCTCGGCGTCCGCGCCGCCGCTGCCCGAGCCGGTCGCCGCCTCCGCCGGTCCGGCCCGCCGGCCGACGCCGCTGCTCCGCGAGCTCCCGCTGCCCCCGCTGGCCGACGAGGCCGAGCCCACGCGCGCCCGGCCGACGCTCGCCGTGCCCCGCCGCACCCGCACCCTGGCCATGATCGGTTCGGCCGGCCTGCTGATCACCGGCACCACGCTGAGCCTGGCCGACACCCCGCACGGCACCGACGCCACCACCGCCACCCCGTGGCAGGCGCAGGACCCCGCGACCGAGCAGAACTGGGCCTCCGAGGCCCGGGTCAGCCTGTCCTCCATCGAGAGGCAGCTCGCGGACGTGCAGGCCGCCGCCCGGGACTGGAACTCGCTGCCCGCCGACGAGCGCACCGGCGCGGTCCCCGAGAGCATTCTCGACCTCGCCCGGCGCAAGGCCCTGCTCGAGCAGCAGCGGGACGCGCTGACCGAGCGGCTGGCCGCCTACGACCAGTACGACCGGGCCCAGCAGAACCTGGCCGCCGACGAGCAGACGGTGGCCGAGCTGGACCGCACGCTGTCCGCCGCGCCGTCGCCCAGCCAGGCCACCCCCGCCCAGGCGGAGGACACCCGGCAGCTGCGCGAGCAGCGGGACGCCCGGGTCCGGGTGCTCGACGAGCAGCGGACCGAGGTCGACCGGCTGCGCGGGAGCGTCCGCGAGGTGATGGCGGCGGCCCTGCCCACCGGCGACCAGGCCACCCGGGCCATCACGGCGGAGGCCCGCGAGCTGGTCCGTGACCCCGCCCGGCGGCGCGCGGCGCGCGAGACCCCCGCCCCCCAGGTCCCCTCGACGCCCGACCAGGCCGGCCGGGTGCCGAACGAGATCCTCGCCGCCCCGTCGACGCCCGCCCCCTCGCGGTCCGGGCCGTCGGTGCTGAGCCCGGGCGCCGCGGATCCCGGTGTGTCCGGTGCCCAGGCCGGCGGCCCCGGGTCGGACGTGCTGGCCGCCCCGCCGGCGGCCGGCGGGCTGCTCGACCGGGTCGGTGGCGGCCCGGCGGGCCCGGGCTCGGCCCCGGCCGACGGCGGGCTGCTCGACGGTGGTCTCCCGGTCGACCCGGGCCTGGCCCCGGGCGGGGTTCCGGGTGGGGCACTGGTCGAGCCGATCGAGTCCTCGGTGTCCGGCCGCACCGCCACCCGGGTCGCGAACGTGGCCTACGACCAGGCCGCCCCGGCCCCGGCCGCCGCGCCCGCTCCGGTCGCCGCCGGTCCGGTGGGCGACGTCGCCAGCACCCTCCCCGCGCCCGCCGCGCCGTCCCGGTCCGAGTCCTCGATGCCGGACCTGGTCTCGTCCGCCTCGGGCGGCTACGACCCGGTCACCGTCGGTCGGGCGGGCCTGGCGGCCAAGTCGGCGAACGACGCGATCTCCAGCATGCCCGCCGACGACAACACCAAGAACCTGGCCCGGCTGGCGGTCGGCAGCGAGATCCTGAAGCAGAGCGCGGCGGAGAACGGCCGCTACCGGGCCTCGGGTGGCGCGGAGGACCCCAAGCGGGTCGCCGACGCCGCGCGGGACCTGACCAAGCTCCGGGCCAACGTGGAGCTCGACAAGGTGGCCATCAACAGCCTCGAGCGCGACTGGAAGATGTCCCGGGGCGCCGCGCAGACGGTGGTGGGCGCGGCCCGGCTCGGGCAGCTCAAGCCGGCCGACCGGGAGCGGGCGAAGCGGCTGGTCACCGACTACGCGAAGGCGAAGATCGCCGCCGACGCGCTGTCCGGACGCTCCCAGTCGAACCCGCAGATCGAGTCGGTGCTCCGGGCCCAGCTCGGCTCGGCGTCCCGCAGGTCCATCGAGGACGGCCTCCGCTCGGCCGCCCGCAGGTCCATCGAGGACCGCTTCCGGTCGTCGGCCCGCAAGTCCATCGAGGACGGCCTCCGCTCGGCGGCCCGCAGGTCCATCGAGGACCGCTTCCGCGCCTCTGCCCGGAAGTCCATCGAGTCGAGCATCCGGTCCCAGGCCCGCAAGTCCATCGAGAACCGCTTCCGGTCCGAGGCCCGCAAGTCCATCGAGCGCAGCGTGCGGAAGTCCTTCGAGCGCAGCGCCCGCAAGTCGATCGAGCGGAGCGTCCGGAAGTCCTTCGAGCGCAGCGCCCGCAAGTCCGTCGAGCGGAGCTTCCGCAAGTCCATCGAGCGGCACTTCAGGCGCTGAGTCCGGCACCGCCGGGGACGTTCTGTCGGACCGATCGCCTACCCTTCGATATGTGATTGAGTCCGCTTCCGCTGCTCCGCCGTGTGCGGAGCCGGGGCCTCCCGGGACGGATGAGGCCCGGCCCCGGCGCCGGCCGGCGCTGTCGCCGTCCCGGGCCGGGGATTTCAAGCAGTGCCCGCTGCTCTACCGGCTGCGCGCGATCGACCGGCTGCCGGAGAAGCCGAGCCGGGCCCAGGTCCGGGGCACCGTGGTGCACGCCGTGCTGGAGCGGCTCTACCAGCTGCCGGCGCCGAGGCGGGTGCCGGTCGAGGCCCGCGCGCTGGTCGGGCCGGTGTGGGCGGAGCTGTCCGCCGAGGCCCCGGAGCTGGCCGAGCTGTTCGCCGGGGCGGACGACCCCGAGCTCGCCGGGTGGTTGGAGTCGGCCGGCGCCCTGGTCGACACCTACTTCACCCTGGAGGACCCGACGCGCCTGGAGCCGGCCGCCTGCGAGGAGCTGGTCGAGGCCGAGCTCGACTCGGGGCTGCTGCTGCGCGGCTACATCGACCGGCTGGACGTGGCGCCGGCCGGGCAGGTCCGGGTGGTGGACTACAAGACCGGGGCCGCGCCCCGCCAGATCGCCGAGGCGCGGGCCATGTTCCAGATGAAGTTCTACGCGCTGGCGGTGCTGCTCACCCGGGGTGTGGTGCCCACCCAGCTGCGGCTGATGTACCTGGCCGACGGCGAGTCGCTCACCTACCACCCCGAGGAGGCCGAGCTGCACCGCTTCGCCCGCACCCTGGAGGCGATCTGGGCGGCGATCCTGAAGGCGGGCAGCACCGGCGACTTCCGGCCCAGCCCGAGCCGGCTGTGCGACTGGTGCAGCCACCGGGAGATCTGCCCGGCCTTCGGCGGCACTCCCCCGGACTACCCGGGCTGGCCGGACACCCCGGAGCGGGTCAGTGGCGAGGAAAGCCGGCTCGACCGTGCCGGCTGAGCGACAAGCGTTCTACCTGCCCCACGGTGCGGGCCGGTACACCGCCACCGAGGCGTGCGCGGGCCCGTGGTTCGCCGACGCCCAGCACATCGGCCCGCCGTCCGCGCTGCTGGTCCGCGAGCTCGAGCACGGCGCGCCTCGGCCCGACCTGCAGCTGGCCCGGATCACCGTGGAGGTGCTCGGGCCGGTGCCGCTGGGCGAGGTCACGGTCACCACCTCGGTGTCCCGGCCGGGGCGGACGATCGAGCTGGTCGGCGCGGAGATGTCCGCCGGTGGGCGGGCGGTGGCCCGGGCCCAGGCCTGGCGGCTGGCCGCCGCCCCGACCGGCGAGGTGGCCGGCGGGGCCGCGACGCTGCCCGCCCTCCCGCCCCCGGTGCCCTGGGCCCGGGCGCCGGGCTGGCTGCCCGGCTACCTCGACCACGTGGAGTGGCGGTTCCTGCGGGGCGGTTTCGAGCTGCCCGGGGACGGTCAGGCGTGGGCGCGGCCCCGGCTACCGGTGGTGGACGGCGAGCAGCCCAGCGGCGCCCAGCTGGTGGCGGCGGTGGCGGACGCCGCGAACGGGATCGGCTCCCGGATCGACATGACCCGGTGGCTGTTCGTGAACACCGAGATCACCATCTACCTGCACCGGGCGCCGGTCGGCGAGTGGGTGGGGGTGGACGCGCACTCGGTGATCGGCCCGACCGGGCTGGGGACGGTGTCGGCGGAGCTGTTCGACACCGGCGGCCAGGTCGGCCGGTGCGCCCAGGCACTCACCGTCCGGCCCCGCTGACCGCCTGGGGCCCGGCCGCCCAGCGCCGCGCCGGCCGCGCACGCCGGCCAAGCCCCGGCGCCGGGCCGCAGAGCCCGCCTCAGCTCGCGTAGAGGCCGTTCTGGCCGCCGTCCACGGCCCGGCAGGACCGGATGACCGAGGTCAGGATGGCGGTGCAGCCCAGGTCCGCGAGCTGGTCCATCACGTGGTTGACGTCCGCGGTCCGGACCATGGCCCGCACGGCCACCCAGTCGTCCTTGGCCAGCGGCGCCACCGTGGGCGACTGCAGACCCGGGGTGACGTCCTTGGCCTGCTCCAGCACGGACTTCGGGCAGTCGTAGTCCAGCATCAGGTACTGCCGGGCATAGACCACGCCGCGCAGCCGCTCGAGGAAGATCGACTTCTCCCGCTTGATCTCCGGGCTGTCCTTGCGGTCGTAGCGCTCCTCGCGCTCGATCAGCGTGGCCTGCGACTCGGCGATCGGGTCGCCGATCACCTTCAGGTGGTGCTGGCGCAGGGTGCGCCCGGAGCTGACCACGTCGGCGATCGCGTCGGCCAGGCCGAGGTGGATGGAGATCTCCACCGCGCCGTCCAGCTTCACGATCTCGGCGGCGATCCGCTTCGACGCCAGGTGCGCCCGGACCAGCCGGGGGTACGACGTGGCGATCTTGCGACCGTCCAGGTCCTCCAGCTTCCAGTCGGTCTCCTCGGCCACCGCGAAGCGGAACTTGGAGTAGCCGAAGCCGAGCTGCAGCAGCTGCCGGACCGGGCTGCCCGACTCCTCCATCAGGTCGTGCCCGGTCACCCCCAGGTGCAGGTCACCGTTGCCGACGTAGGTGGCGATGTCCTTGGGGCGCAGGTAGAAGAACTCCACCTGGTTGTCGTCGTCGAAGGCGCTGAGGTCGCGCCCGTCCGACCGTTGCCGGTACCCGGCCTCCCGCATCATGTTGCTGGCGGGCTCGGCGAGAGTCCCCTTGTTGGGCAGGGCGACGCGGAGCATGGCTCTCCTGGGGTAGCGGTTCTTACAGGAACTTGTACACGTCTTCGAGCGCCAGCCCGCGACCGATCATCACGACCTGGACCCGGTAGAGCAGTTGGGAGATCTCCTCGGCGAGGGCGTCGTCGGCCTCGTGCTCGGCGGCCAGCCAGACCTCACCGGCCTCCTCGAGGACCTTCTTGCCCTGGGCGTGCACGCCGGCGTCCAGCGCGGCCACGGTGCCCGAGCCTTCCGGACGGTCGCGGGCCTTCTCGGACAGCTCCGCGAACAGGCCGTCGAAAGTCTTCACAGAGGGTGCTCCCTTCCCCCACAAGTGTCGGTCACGCCGATGCCCTCAATGACCACACGGGTCAAACGGTCTGCTGACGGCAGCCGGAGTGCGGTCGGTGGTTCCCGGTCAGTATCACCCGGGCGGCCCACGGCGTGCCGAATGGGCCCTCCGCCGGGACAAGTGGTCCTCGCCGACACGGGACCGGGACCACACCTCGTGGAGCTCGGCGACCGTCAGCCCGACCAGGCCGTCCCGGGGCACCCGCCGCGGCCCGGCCGGCACCGGAACCCCGCTGGAGACCACCAGGACCGCGCACCCGGCGGCCGCCGCCGACTCCGTGCCGGTCGGCGAGTCCTCCACCGCGACGCAGGCCTCCGCCGGCACCCCGAGCAGCCGGGCGGCCCGCAGGTAGGGGTCCGGCGCGGGCTTGGGCGCGGACACCTCGTCGCCGCAGACCACCGCCCCGAAGTGGTCACGGCCGATCCGGTCCAGGGCCCGCTCGGTGAGCGACCGGTGGGTGGAGGTGACCAGGGCGGCGGGCAGACCGGCCGCGCCCACCGCGAGCAGCGCCTCCCGGGCGCCCGGTTGCCACCGCAGGTCCTCGGCGAACAGCTCCCCGGTGCGCGCCATCAGCCACTCCCCGGCCTCCGCCACCGCGTCCGGGGTGTCCGGCCGCCCCACCTCGCGCAGCACCCGCGCACAGCTGACCGCCAGCGACCCGCCGACCATCGCCTCCCGGGCCTCCTGGCTGAGCGAACCCCCGAGGCGGGCAGCCAGCTCGGCCAGGGACACGTCCCAGAGCCGTTCGGAGTCGACCAGCGTGCCGTCCATGTCCCACAACACGGCCCGCACTCCGGTCATGCGGTGAAGTACTTGGCTTCGGGGTGGTGGGCGACCAGCGCGTCGGTGCTCTGCTCCGGGTGCAGCTGCAGCTCCTCGGACAGCTCCACCCCGATCCGGCCGGGCTGCAGCAGCTCGACGATCTTGCGCCGGTCCTCCAGCTCGGGGCAGGCGCCGTAGCCCAGCGAGTACCGGGCGCCCCGGTAGCCGAGCTTGAAGAACGCCTCCACGTCCTCCGGGTCCTCGGCCGCCACCGCGCCGCCGTCGGCCCAGCGCAGCTCCTCGCGGATCCGCCGGTGCCAGTACTCGGCCAGCGCCTCGGTGAGCTGCACGCCCAGCCCGTGCACCTCCAGGTAGTCCCGGTAGGCGTCCTTGGCGAACAGCTCGGCGGCGTAGTCGGCGATGGCCCGGCCCATGGTGACCAGGTGCAGCGGCAGCACGTCCACCTCACCGTGCTCCCGGGCCAGCGCGCGCGGCCGCCAGAAGTCGGCCAGGCACAGGTTGCGGTCGCGGCGCTGGCGGGGGAACTCGAACCGGTACCGCACCTCCGCGTCCGGCCTCGGCTCCTCCAGGACCAGCAGCGCGTTGCCCTCGGACACCGCCGGGAAGTAGCCGTAGACCAGCGCGGCGTGCGCCAGCACCCCTTCGGTGGACAGCCGGTCCAGCCAGTACCGCAGCCGGGGCCGGCCCTCGGTCTCCACCAGCTCCGCGTAGGTCGGGCCGTCGCCGCCGCGCGAGCCGCGCAGCCCCCACTGGCCGAGGAACGTGGCCCGCTCGTCGATCATGCCGGAGTAGTCGGCCAGCGGGACGCCCTTGACCACCCGGGTGCCCCAGAACGGCGGCGCCGGCAGCGGCACGTCGGTGGCCACGTCGGAGTGCGTGGGCGCCGGCAGGTCGGGCTCGGCGGCGCGGCGCTTGGCGGCGATCCGCCGGGACCGCTCGTGCCGGGCCTTCCGCTCGGCGGCCGCCGCCTCCTCGGCCGCCGACCGCTCGGGGGCCAGACCCCGGGCCGAGGCCATCACCGAGTCCATCAACCGCAGGCCCTCGAAGGCGTCCCGGGCGTAGGACACCCGCCCCTGGTAGACCTCCGAGAGGTCGTTCTCCACGTACGAGCGGGTCAGCGCGGCCCCGCCGAGCAGCACCGGCAGCTGGGTGGCGACCCCGCGGGAGTTCATCTCCTGCAGGTTCTCCTTCATGATCACCGTGGACTTGACCAGCAGCCCGGACATGCCCACCGCGTCCGCCCGGTGCTCCTGCGCGGCGCTCAGGATGGTGGAGATCGGCTGCTTGATGCCCAGGTTGACCACGGTGTAGCCGTTGTTGGTCAGGATGATGTCGACCAGGTTCTTGCCGATGTCGTGCACGTCGCCCTTGACCGTGGCCAGCACGATCGTGCCCTTGCCCTCGTCGTCCTCGCTGCGCTCCATGTGCGGCTCGAGGTGGGCCACCGCGGCCTTCATCACCTCGGCGGACTGCAGCACGAACGGCAGCTGCATCTGCCCGGAGCCGAACAGGTCACCCACGGTCTTCATCCCGGCCAACAACGTGTCGTTGATGATCTCCAGGGCGGGCCGGGACTCCAGCGCGGCGTCCAGGTCCTCGGCCAGCCCGGGCTTCTCCCCGTCCACGATGCGCCGCTCCAGCCGCTCGAACAGCGGCAGCGCGGCCAGCTCCTCGGCCCGCCCGGCCCGCGCCGAGGACGCGGTCATCCCCTCGAAGAGCTCCATGAACTTCGACAGCGGGTCGTAGTCGTCCCGCCGGCGGTCGTAGACCAGGTCGAGAGCCACCGACCGCTGCTCGTCGGGGATCTTGGACATCGGCAGGATCTTGGCCGCCGACACGATCGCGGTGTCCAGCCCGGCGTTCACGCACTCGTGCAGGAACACCGAGTTCAGCACCTGGCGGGCGGCGGCGTTGAGCCCGAAGGAGACGTTGGAGACCCCGAGGGTGGTCTGCACCTCCGGGTAGCGCCGCTTCAGCTCGCGGATGGCCTCGATCGTCTCCAGCGCGTCCCGCCGCACCTCCTCCTGCCCGGTGGTGATCGGGAAGGTGAGGGTGTCCACCACGATGTCGCCGACCCGCATCCCGTGGTTGGCGCTCAGGTCCTCGATCAGCCGCGAGGCCACCCGGACCTTCCAGTCCCGGGTCCGGGCCTGGCCCTCCTCGTCGATACACAGGGCCACCACCGCGCAGCCGTGCTCCCGGACCAGCGCCATCGCCTTCTGGAACCGCGAGCCCGGCCCGTCGCCGTCCTCGTAGTTGACCGAGTTGATGATGCACCGGCCACCCAGCCGCTCCAGGCCGGCGGCCAGCACCTCCGGCTCGGTGGAGTCCAGCATCACCGGCAGGGTGGACGCGGTGGCCAGCCGGCCGGCCAGCTCGGCCATGTCGGCCACGCCGTCCCGGCCGACGTAGTCCACGCACAGGTCGATCAGGTGCGCGCCGTCGCTGGTCTGCTCCCGGGCGATGCCGACGCAGTCCTCCCAGCGCTGCTCCAGCATCGCCTCGCGGAAGGCCTTGGAGCCGTTGGCGTTGGTCCGCTCCCCCACCATCAGCACGCTGGTGTCCTGGCGGAACGGCACCGGGGCGTACAGCGAGGACACGCCCGGCTCGGGGCGCGGGCTCGGGACGGCCGGTCGCACCCCGTCCAGCGCCCGGACGATCGCGCTGACGTGCTCCGGGGTGGTGCCGCAGCAGCCGCCGACCAGCCGCACCCCGTACTCGGTGACGAACCCGGCCAGCGCCTCGGCCAGGGCGTCCGGGCCCAGCGGGTACACCGCGCCGTTCGGGCCCAGGGTGGGCAGGCCGGCGTTGGGCATCACCGAGATCGGGATCCGGGACTGCTTGGCCAGGGTGCGCAGGTGCTCGCTCATCTCGGCCGGGCCGGTGGCGCAGTTCAGCCCGATCAGGTCGATGCCCAGGGGTTCCAGGGCGGTGAGCGCGGCGCCGATCTCGCTGCCCAGCAGCATCGTTCCGGTGGTCTCCACGGTGACCTGGACGATGATCGGGACCGTCCTGTTCGCGTCTTTCATGGCGCGGTGTGATGCGACCACCACCGCCTTGGCCTGCAGCAGGTCCTGGGCGGTCTCCACCAGGACCGCGTCCACCCCGCCGGCCAGCAGCCCGGCCACGCACTCCTGGTAGGCGTCGCGCAGCTCGGCGAACGTGGTGTGCCCCAGGGTGGGCAGCTTGGTACCGGGGCCGACCGAGCCGAGCACGAACCGCGGCCGGTCCGGCGTCGAGTACTCGTCGGCCACCGTCCGGGCGATCTCCGCGCCGGTCAGCGCGAGCTCGTGGATCCGCTCGGGGATGTCGTACTCGGCCAGGTTCGCCAGGTTCGCGCCGAAGGTGTTGGTCTCCACCGCGTCGGCGCCGGCCTCGAAGTTCGCCCGGTGGATCGCGGCGACCACGTCGGGCCGGGTGACGTTGAGGATCTCGTTGCAGCCCTCCAGCCCGGCGAAGTCGTCGAGGCTGAGGTCCGCCGCCTGGAGCATGGTGCCCATCGCGCTGTCGGCCACCAGCACCCGATCGGTGAGGGCGTGCAGCAGCGGCGACTGGCTCGCCGTGTCGTTCTTCGCGGACATGACGCCCAGGGTAATCCGCTTCCGCGCCGGCCTCGTCGTCGCGATTGGGGGCGCCGGGCGTCGCGCGGACCGCTGCGCCCGTAGGCTGCAGCGATGACCGACCGTGAGCCGACGGACACCTCCCGGACCTCGTTGTCCTGGCAGGACCTGGACAACATGGCCGACGGCGACCCCCCGGAGCTGGTAGAACCCGTGGTGATCGCGGCGTTCGAGGGCTGGAACGACGCCGGTGACGCGGCCACCACCGCGGTCGAGCACCTGGAACTGAGCTGGGACGCGAGCCCGCTGGCCGCGCTGGACCCCGAGGACTACTACGACTTCCAGGTGACGCGACCCACAATCCATCTGGTCGACGGGATCAGCCGGCGCATCGAGTGGCCGACCACCCGGTTGTCGGTGTGCCGCCCGCCCGGGGCGAACCACGACGTGGTCCTCATCCGGGGCATCGAGCCGAACATGCGCTGGCGGGCGTTCTGCGGCGAGCTGATCGACTACATCGACGGTCTGGGCGCGGTCACCGTGGTCACCCTGGGCGCGCTGCTCACCGACACCCCGCACACCCGCCCGGTCCCGGTCACCGGCACCACCTACGACGCCTCCTCGGCGGCCAAGTTCAACCTGGAGGCCTCCCGCTACACCGGCCCCACCGGGATCGTCGGGGTCTTCCAGGACGCCTGCGTGCGGGCCGGCATCCCGGCGATCTCCTTCTGGGCCGCCGTGCCGCACTACGTGTCCCAGGCCCCCGACCCCAAGGCGGCCGTGGCGCTGCTGCACCGGGTCGAGGAGGTGCTGGACATCGAGGTGCCGCTGGGTGGGCTGCCCGACCAGGCCGAGGCCTGGGAGCGGACGGTCAGCGAGATGGCCGACGCCGACGACGAGGTCCGCGAGTACGTGCGGTCCCTGGAGGAGCGCACCGAGTCCGACGCGGACATCCCCGAGGCCAGCGGGGACACCATCGCCGCCGACTTCGAGCGCTACCTGCGCCGGCGCGGTCCGGGCGGCTCGGGCGGCGGGCCCGGCCGGGCCGGCGGTCCGGGCGGGCGCGGCGGCCCGCTGCACTGAGTCCTGGTCGTGCGGCCGTCACTGCGGGTCGCCGGGCTGTACCTGGGCGGGTTCCTCGGCCCGTTCGGCGGTGGGGTGGTCTCGGCCATGCTGCCCGAGCTGGGCGGCACGTTCGGGGTCGGCGTCACCGAGGCCTCGGCGTCGCTGACCGCGTTCCTGCTGCCGTTCGGCCTGGTCATGCTGGTGTCCGGGAGCCTGGGCGAACGCTGGGGTGCGCACCGGACGGTAGTGCTGGCCTACCTCGTCTACTTCCTCGCCTCCCTGGTCTGTGTGCTGGCCGGGCTGTACGGGTGGTTCGGCGCGTTCCTGGCCGGGCGGGCGGTCCAGGGGCTGGCCAACAGCTTCACCCTGCCGCTGCTGCTGGCCGCGGTCGCGGCGGTCACCCCGCCGGAGCGGCTGGGCCGGGCGCTCGGGCTGTACGGGTCGATGAACGCCGCCGGGCAGACGTCCGCGCCGCTGGTCGGTGGCCTGGCCGCCGAGGTCGACTGGCGGTGGGCGTTCGTCGGGGTGGCGGTGGTCGCCCTGGCCTGCGCCATCGTCGGGCTGCCCCGGGGCGCCTCCGCCGGGGTCGTACCCAGGACGGAGGCGGGTGGCGGGGACGGGGCGGGCGCCGGCGGGAAGGTGGCGTCGCGCGGGTTCGTGCTGCGGGCCGGGCTGGTGGCCGCCGTCGGCTGGGGATCGCTGGGCGGCCTGGCCTACCTGGTGGCGCTGCGGATGCAGGACGTGTTCGGGCTGTCCGCCGGGCCGCGCGGGCTGCTGCTCACCGGGTTCGGGATCGCCGGGGTGCTCTCCGCCCGGGTGGCCGGCGGGGCGATCGACCGGATCGGCGCCCGCCGCTGCGTGCTGCTCGGCGGGCTGGCCGGCGGCACGCTGATCGCCGGGGTCGGGCTGTCGCCGTCGCTGCCGCTGCTCGCGGTGCTCTGGGCGGGCGCCGGGGTGGCCTCCCAGTTCGTGCTGGTCGGGCTGAACGCGCTGGTGCTGGCGTTCGCGCCGGCCGGGCGGCGGGGCGGGGCGGTGTCGGTGGTGCAGGCGCTGCGCTTCCTCGGCGGCGGCGCGGCGCCGACCGTGATCACCCCGGTGTACGCGGCGTCCCCGGTGGCCGGGTTCCTGCTGCCGGCCGCGCTGCTGGTCGCCGCGTTGCCCCTGGTCCCCCGGCTGCCTCGATCGGCGAGCGGGCCCGGCGAGCCCGCGGGCGGGGCACCCTAGGGCCGCACCGGCCGCGCCGGCGGCTCGGTCCGGTCAGCCTCTCCCGGGCAGGGCGGGCAGGGTGAACCGGATGGTGGCGCCGTTCTGAGCCTCGGCGTCGAGCCAGATCCGGCCGCCGTGGTGCTCGACGATGCGCCGGGCCAGTGGCAGCCCCATCCCGGTCCCCGGGTAGTCCGCCCGGGAGTGCACCCGGCCGAACAGGGCGAAGATCGCATCCGCGTACTCCGGGGCCACACCGATGCCCTCGTCGGCCACGGTCACCAGCCAACCGGTCGGGTCCGGGACCGCGGACACCCATACCCGCGCGGGCCGGCCCTCGCGCCGGTACTTC
>JAESFN010000580.1_pt1 | contig 29931 bp, 27 predicted proteins | sample 9269411 | NCBI WGS metagenome assembly JAESFN01 (sample SAMN14505399, study PRJNA617100) | algae metagenome | isolation source: Iphinoe sp. HA4291-MV1 and co-occurring heterotrophs from trail next to... | place: USA: Maunawili Falls, Hawaii | collected 2009-07-25
CCCGGTCACCACCGCCAGCGAGCTGGTCAGCAGCAACAGCGTGTTGATCACACCGATCGGGATGTCCAGCTTGGCCTGCGACTCGGCAAACAGCTGCGGCTCGCGACCGTGGTAGAAGAGGAACGTCGCGAAGAACACCGCGAACAGCAGCATGTCGCCGAAGATCAGGACCCATACGCCCTCTTCACCGGGCAGGTGGGTCTCCCGCTTCTTCCGGCGCAGGCGCGGCGATGCCGCATCTCGCACTGACGTCATCCGGGACGCACCTCCGAGCGCTCTTCTCAGGTAACCACTCGCTTCACTAGTACCGTATATCGTTTGGTTATAGGGTGCCAAGGGCTCGGGCGGTGTACGTTCGGCCGGTGGATCTGACCTCTCCGCTCACCCTCCGTGTCGGGCCCGCCGCAGTCGCCCCACCGTTTTCAGCATGAACACGGGCCCGCTCACCGGGGTCCGCGTGCTCGACCTGAGCGCGCTCGGACCGGGTCCGTTCTGCTCGATGCTGCTGGCCGACTTCGGCGCCGAGGTGATCTCCGTCGAGCGGCCGGACCCGCCGCCGTTCGACCCCGCCGGGTTCTTCGACCGGGGCAAACGCTCGGCGGTCGTCGACCTGCGGGCCCCGCGCGGGGCGGAGGTGATCGCCCGGCTGGCCGAGCACGCCGACGTGCTGCTGGAGAGCAACCGCCCGGGCACGATGGAGCGGCGCGGGCTCGGGCCGGACGAGCTGTGCGCCCGCAACCCCCGGCTGGTGTACGCCCGGTTGACCGGGTGGGGCCAGGACGGCCCGTACGCCGATCGGGCCGGTCACGACATCAACTACATCGCGGTGTCCGGCGCGCTCGGGGTGATCGGCGACCGGGTCCCGGTGCCGCCGCAGGCCTTCGTCGGGGACATCGCCGGCGGCTCACTGCTCACCGCGCTGGGCATCGTGATGGCCCTGTTCCAGCGGTCGGTGACCGGCCGGGGCCAGGTGGTGGACGGCGCCATCGCGGACGGGTCCGCGCTGCTCAACACCCCGCAGCTGGGCGCGTTCAACGCCGGCCTGCCGGCCGGCCGGGGCCAGGGTCTGCTCACCGGGACCGCCCCGTTCTACGGCGTGTACGAGTGCGCGGACGGCGGCTGGTTCGCGGTCGGCGCGATCGAGGCCAAGTTCTACGTCGAGTTCCTCGCCGCCCTGGGGGTGGACGGGCCGACCGGTCCGGCGCAGTACGACCCGTCCGGCTGGCCGGAGCTGCGGACCCGGGTGGCCGAGGCGTTCCGGGCCAAGCCGCGCGAGCACTGGACCGAGACGTTCGCCGGCATCGAGGGCTGCGGCACCCCGGTGCTGGAGCTGGACGAGCTGGCCGACGACCCGCACCTGGCGGCCCGGGGCACCGTGGTCCGGGACGGCGACGGCCGCCTGGTCGCCGCGCCGGCCCCCCGGCTGTCCGGGTCTGCGGGGGCGGTCCGGCCGCGACCGGCGGGCCGCGGCGCGGACACGGCGGCGGTGCTGGCCGAATCGGGGTTCACCGCGACCGAGGTCGAGGCCCTCGTCGCGGACCGGACGGTGGCGCTCGGGGAACCGGCGAGATGATCCACGAGATCGTGCACGACGACGGGGTGGCCGAGCTGGTCGTCGACGCACCCCCGGTGAACGCCTTCGGCAGCGCGGAGATCGACGGCCTGGTCGGGCGCCTGCGCTCGTACAGCGCCCCGGACGCGGACCGGAACCGGGTGCGCGCGGTGCTGCTGCGCGGCGAGGGCAAGGGCTTCTGCGGTGGCGGGGACGTCAAGGAGGTGCAGCGGCTGCCCGGGTTCGAGGGCATGCTGATCCAGTACCGCGGCTCGCTGGACCTGACCCTGGCCATCGCCGAGTGCCCGGTGCCGGTGATCGGCGCCATCCACGGCTACTGCATCGGCCTGGGCGTGCTGGTCGCCGGGGTGTGCGACGTCCTGCTGGCCGCCCCGGACACCCCGTTCGTGCTGGCCGAGGCGGACAACGGCGCGACCAGCGGCATCGTCCAGGCCATCGGGTTGATGCCGGAGAAGCGGCTGCGCGCGGCCATGTTCACCTGCGAGCCGGTGGATTCGGCCGAGCTGCACCATCACGGCAGCGTGCTGCGGCTGGTGCCCGCCGACGAGCTGCCGGACGCCGCCCGCGCGGTGGCCTCGAAGGTGGCGGCCAAGAACACCAACGTGATCCGCGGCCTGAAGCGGGCGATGGCCGGCAGCATCGGCCGGGACATCCGCAACCTCTACCGCCAGGAGCTCTCCTACGGCTTCGAGCTGAACATCTCGGGCGAGGCGCGGGAGCTGCGCGAGGACTTCGTCTCCGGCCGGCGCGGCTCCTACACCGCCGACCCGGCCTGACCCGCATGCTGCTGGAGATCCGCGGCCACCACCTGCCCGGGCGGTACTGGGCGAACGAAGGGCAGCCCTGCGACAACGTGCACGTGGGCATCCAGGTCGGCCGTGACCCCGCCGACCTGGTGCGGGCCGACGCGGAGACCGCGACGTGGACCACCGACGTCATCGTGCTCCCCCGCGAGGACGGCGTGGACTTTCGCGGTCCGGCGGTCCAGGGCCGACGCGGCGACCGCTTCATCTACCTGACCTGGGGAAACATCGACACGGACGGCTCATTCACCATGTTCCGCCGGGCCAAGCTGATGCTGGCCGACCTGCGCGACCTGCTCGACGCGGACCGGGTGGTCGCCGAGGTGCACCTCACCGACGAGTGCGGCGGTCCCCGCTGCGCCCGGCTCCGGCCGCCCACACTGGAACTCCGCGCCGGCTGACGGCTCAGGGCCTCGGGATACCGCCGTCCTCCATCACCGGGTCCAGCTTGAGCGGCCGCGCCGTCTCGATCATGATGATCTGCCAGCCGATCCGGTGGTGCTGGTCCCACTCGCGCATGGCCTTCTCCCGGGCCCGCTGCGGGAAGCCGTGGTGGATCCCCTGCGGGTCGTGGCTGATCAGGCCGGGCTTGAGCGGCCGGCCGAGCGAGTCGCCGCCGTGGATCAGCGCGATCTCGTCGTAGTCGGCGTTGCGGTGATACCACGGGATGCGCTCGACGCCCTTGACCCCTTCGAACGGCCGGGGCAGCAGGTTGATGATGTTGACGCCCTCGGCCACCAGGAAGACGTGCATGGACGGCGGCAGGTGCAGGGAGTCGGACATGATCACGTTCCAGTCCCGGATGTTGAACGTGAACGGGAAGTAGTCCCCCTTCCAACCCTCGACGTCGCACGGGTGGTGGTCCTGGAAGATCGAGGAGTACTCGCCGTCGTACTTGACCCGGATCTCGTACTCGTCCTGGGTCGCCTCCATGGCCTGCGGCTCGGGCACCTGGATGACGTCCGGGTCGAACGGGGCGTGCCGGCCCAGACCGACGAAGGTCGGGGCGCGCATCTCCCCCACGGTCTCCATCAGCATCATGATCGACTCGCCGGACTCCACCACGAAGCGGTGCGTGATGGCCTTCGGGATGACCACGTAGTCACCCTGCTCGAACTTCAGCGGGCCGAACTCGGTCTCCACGTGGCCGAAACCGCGGTGGACGAACCAGCACTCGTCGCCGTCGACGTTGCGGCGGTGGTACGGCATCGGCTCGGCGCGGCGGGACAGGTACACCGTGATGTCCTGGTTGTAGTACATCCGCTGCTCGCCGCCGTTCGGGTCCAGCATGTCCGGCGGGACCAGCTGGTCGAGCATGGCGTTGGTGGCCTTGAACCGGCCGGTGGTGCGGAACGTGGTCGGGTCGTTGCGACGGTAGATCGTCGCCTCCCGCCCGTCGAAGCCGCCGCGGGTCAGCTCGTCGTCCTTGAGCCCATCCGGCACGTCGCGGTGGGCCTGCTTGCTGACGTTGCCCTTGCTGAACTGGATGAGTGTCCGCATGGCGGACATTCTACTCATTCGTCAAGCCCTAAACAATCGCCATTTGATTATGCCGGAACGATCATCTGGGGAAGGATCACCGCTCATGGGCAGAAACTCGCGGTTCGCGCTGATCGTCGTGGCGGCGCTGGTGGTGGCCGGTGCGGTGTGGGCCTTGGTGATCGCCCCCGCGCGGACGACGGGCGCCGGTGCGGACGGCCCGGCGGCGGCCGCTCCGGTCGTGAGCGAGGTGGCCGGCCAGGCCGATGCCGACCCGCCACCGGCCGCCACGTCCGACGCCTGGATCGACCGGACGGAGTTCATCGGCCGCCGGCTCTGGGTGGTCCCGTTCGGCTCGAGCACGGTCGGGCCGGACGACGAGGCGGTCAGCGCGTTGATCCCGGACCACGTGGACGGGCTCTCCGTGCAGACCCGCTCGGTGGACTGCGACACCGGCAGCCGGGCCGGGCTGCGGCTGCCGGCGGCCGGCCCGGCCTGGTACTCAAGCCTGTACTACCGCACCCGGGACGACGCGGCGGCCGCGCGCAAGGCGATGGGGTTCGGCGGCGACCCGATCCCGGTGACCCCGGTGGAGGGGCCGGGCTGCTGAGCCTCCGGCCGGTCAGTCTCCTGCCCGGGGTGGGGTGGGCCGGCCGCCCAGCCGGGCCAGCAGCCCGGTGAGCTGGGCCCGCTCGGCCGGATCCAGCTCGCCGAACCACTGCCGCTCGCGCTCCACCTGGTCGCGGATGCCCTCCAGCAGCTCCTCGTGGCCGCGTGGGGTGAGCTCCACCCGGACCAGCCGCTTGTCGCCGTCCACCGGGGAGCGCGCCACCAGCCCGCTCCGCTCCAGCGGGTTCAGCGCGCTGGAGATCGCCGCCCGGGACGTGCCGGAGAGCCGGGCCAGGTCCCGCAGCTCCGCCGGACCGACCGTCCAGAGCACGTTCATGATCCGGAAGCCGGCCCAGGTCCAGCCCCGGCGGCGGTGCAGGGCGTCGAAGTCCCCGGACAGCCGCACGTGCAGCCGGGTGAGCTGGAAGACCAGCTCGGCGCGAGCGGAGGCGTCGGCGTCGGCCACGCCCTCGGTCCGGTGCCGCTCGACCAGGGCGGCCCGGAAGTCCTCGACGCCGGCCGCACGCAGGTGGTTCATGCGTTGCTCGTGAGGTCGACCAGCGCGGCCAGGGTGCGCCAGTTGCGGCCGGTGGCGTCGACGTCCAGGCGCTTGACCACCTTGGGGTACTGCAGCTTGCTGCCCCGGGTGTCGTCGGCCGCGTACCGGAGCACCACCTCCGACCCGCGTACGGCCAGCTCGTCGGGCGCCCAGGCCTCGGCCTCGGCGCAGAGGGCCCGCACCCGGTCCGGATCGGGCTCGGCGGCCAGGTGCAGGACGTGCACGAAGGTCGGCCGGTGCGCGGCGTCGGCCGGGAACGGGCACCAGTCCGCGATGGCGCGCAGCTCGTCGGGGGTCCGCACCATGACCGGTACGTCCACGTCGAACTCCCGGATGAGCACCGCCCGCACCGCCTCGGCCACCGCCGCCGGGTCGGTGTGCGCGGAGTCGGCCACCACGTTGCCGCTCTGCACGTAGGTGCGGACGGCGGTGAACCCGGCGGTGGCCAGGGCGTCGCGCAGCCGGGGCATGTTGACCCGGTTGCGGGACGCCAGGTTGATCCCACGCAGCAGCGACACCCAGACCGGCATCGGACCAGGCTAGACGGGACTGAACACGCGATGGCGCCGACCATGGAGGCCGGCGCCATCGGTACCGCTGGATCAAGCTCAGCTACATCAGGCTCAGCGCTGGCGGTGCGCGCCCTGGCCGGTGACGCCGTAGTGGCGCTTCTGCTCGTCGGTGAGGCTGGCCACGATCGCGTCCTGGGCCTTCTGCGGCAGGGTGTGCAGCAGCCCCATCACCCGGTCACGACGCCGCTCCTCGGAGACCCGGACACCACCGTCGGTCGGCTTGAGCTGGTCCTTCATCGGCGGCAGCTCGAACAGCGGCTTGCCGGTACCGCCACCCTCGGCGGCCTGCTCGTCGGCGTCCTTCTCCTCCGACATGCCGATCGGGCCCTCGCGGCGACCGTTCAGGAACTGCGCCACCACCGGGTCCTCGGAGGTCAGCAGCACCTCGCGCGGGCCGAACATGGCCAGGTGCTTGTGGTACATGATCCCGATGTTGTCCGGCAGCGTCTGCGCCGTGTTGATGTCGTGGGTCACGATCAGGAACGTCGAGTCGGTCTTCTGGTTCAGGTCCGCGATCAGCTGGTTCAGGTACGCGGTACGCACCGGGTCCAGGCCGGAGTCCGGCTCGTCGAACAGCATGATCTCCGGCTCCAGCACCAGCCCACGGGCCAGGCCGGCGCGCTTGCGCATACCACCGGAGATCTCACCGGGAAGCTTCATCTCGTCACCGACGAGACCCACCATGTCCATCTTCTCCATGACGATGTCACGGATCTCCCGCTCGGACTTCTTGGTGTGCTCGCGCAGCGGGAAGGCGACGTTGTCGAACAGGTTCATCGACCCGAACATCGCGCCGTCCTGGAACAGCACCCCGAACATCTTGCGGATCTCGTACAGCTTGTCGGCCTTGCAGCGGACCAGCTCGGTGCCCTCGATGTGGATCTCGCCCGCCTCGGGCTTGAGCAGCCCGATCAGGCACTTGAGGAACACCGACTTGCCGGTACCGGACGGGCCCAGCAGAACGTTGATCTCGCCCCGGGGCATCGTGAACGTCACGTCGGACCAGACGTTCGCCTTACCGAAGGACTTGGTCAGCCCCTCGACCTGAATCTCTACGCCGCCTGCTCCTGGCATCTGACTCCTGCTTTCGCTTTTGTGCGATCCACGCGCTGTTCGGTTGCCGTACACGACTGCTGGCACTACTCAGGGCGACTGCCCACTCTAACTAGACGGGAGTGATTTCTGACACCTTCCACTTCCCGTCTTCCTTCTCCAGGGTGACCCGCACGGAGCTCAGGCCGGAGCTCACACCGTCCGGGGTGTCCTTCGCCTCGGTCAACTGCTCGAAGTAGACCAACAAGGTCACCTCGCCGGGGCTGGCGTCGACCACCGCGCTGCGGTCCACCGCGGTGCGCACGACGGCCTGCTTGTCCTTCGCCTTCGCCGCGATGTCGTCGTTGAGGAACTTGGCGTACTCCTCCTTGAACGACCCGGTCAGCACGTCCTCGGCCTTCGCCACCTGCCGGTCCACCGAGCGGTAGCTGTAGGACAGCAGCTGCTCCACCGCCGCCTGCCCGGCGTCGGTGGCCTCCACCCGGGCGAGGTCGGCGCGCGCCCAGCGGTCGGTCTGGAACCAGAACAGGCCGGCCAGCAGCGCCACCGCGACGACCACGATGCCCAGCACCCGCACGGCGTGTACCGGACGGTTGGTCACAGCGTCGTACCCGCGCTCGCCGAGCCTGGCCACCCGGCCCGGCAGCGACTTCAGGAAGCCGACGGTCGAGCGGACGAACTTCGGCGAGGTCCGCTGCTTCTTGACCTTCGGCCCGGAGGACTTCGCGGCCTTGGCCGCTTTAGCCTCAGCCTTGGCCTGCTTCGCGGCGGCCTTGTCCGGCTTGGTGGTCACCTTGCGGTGGCCGGCGTCGAGGCTCTCGGGCCGGCGTCCGGTGTCGCTCATGAGATGAACTCCACGTTCTGCGCCAGCCAGTCGCCGGTGTCGACCATGGTGATCTCCAGGCGGTAGTCCCGGGACTCGGCGGCCGGGGAGTCCTTGCTGGAGATCTGCGCCCGGACGGTGACCAGCACGCGGGCCAGGTTGGCGGCCGGGTCGTAGCTGGACAACCCGGCCTCGGTGACCTCACCGGTGGACCGCACCTGGCCGCTCTTCACCCGGGTGAGGAACCCGCCCTTGTCCGCGTCGAAGCTGGCGGAGTAGCTGGGCGTGGTGCCGGCGAGCAGGCGCTGGGTGTCCTTGTCGATGTTGCCGACGTCGTAGGTGGTGAAGTTGGTGGCGACGTCCTTGGCGGCGGACACCGCGTTCGAGCGGGCCTGCTCGACCGCGAAGCCCTGGGCCAGCTTGACCCCGAACCACACGGTCGCCACCAGGGCTCCGACCAGCGCGATCACCAGGAGGACCGCCGTCGGCAGCAGCCAACGGGGCTTCCCCGACTTGTCGGCGGCCGGCTTGCCGCCGGTCGGGGTGGCGGGCCCGGCCTCCGCAGGTTTCCCCACAGCCGGGACCGCGTCACCCTTGTCGTTCTCGGTGGCCACTAACGCCCGAGCGGCGCGGTCAGTAGCGACTGCCATGACGCCTCCTTAGCCGGGGCGGCGGTGCTGACGGCGCCGAACGCCGCCAACGGCTCCCCACCCTTGACCGGGATGTCGTGCTGATAGTCACGCTGGTTGTTCGGCGGGGTGAACGGCGGGTTGGTCTGCGACCCCGGCCCCGGCGGCTGGAACGGCAGCGACGGCGAGCCGGCGAACCCGGTGTACGGGTTCTGGTTCGGCCGGCGACCGAAGCACTCGTCGACCGTGGCCGCCCGCATCCCGACGTAGCCTTCCTGGCAGGGCAGGTTACGGGCGCCTCGGACGAACTTCGGTGCGTCGTGCGGGACCTTGCAGAACTGGCCCGGCACCGCTTCCTTGTCGGTCATGTCCCCGGCGTTGCGCAGGTCGTTGCCCTTGAAGCCCTCGGTGCAGGCCTGCCAGATGGAGGACACGACGGACACCTGGAGGTTGTCCCGGCGGATCCAGCGCTGCTCGCGGGCCATGGTGATCGGGTACTGGACCAGCACCTGCTCCAGACCGTCCCGGTACACCCCGAGCAGGTGCCCGATGGTGCGCATGTTCTTGGTCAGGATCGGGGTGCTGTTCTCGTTGTCCTCCAGGAACCAGCGCACCTCCTCCGCCGCGTCGGCCACGGTGTCGATGGCGCCGCGGAAGTGGTCGTCCTGATCCGCGAACGCCCCGGTGAAGTCGGCCAGGTCGGAGAAGTACTGCTTGATGTTCTCTCCGTAGCCGGCCTTCGTCTGGGTGTCCAGCAGCGGGCCGACGGTGTTGATCAGCGTCTTGGTCTCCGGGTAGTGCTGATCGGCCGACACCACCAGGGTCTCGAAGCTCGACACCAGGGTGCGCAGGTCCGGGCCCAGGTTCTGGAAGGCCTTGCTGCCCTCGTCCAGGAAGGTCTGCAGACCGTCGTTGGGGAAGGAGTCGATGAACGTGGTCACCTTGTCCAGCACCGGGGCGATCTGCACCGGGATGTCGGTGCGGTCGATCGGGATGACCGCACCGTCCTCCAGGAACGGCCCCGAACTGTTGGCCGTGTTGGTGTCGCCGATCAGGTCGACGTAGATCTCACCGACCGCCGACACCGAGTGGATCTCGGCGCGGGCGTTGGCCGGGATCTTCACCGAGTTGTCGATCGACATGTCCACCCGGACCCCGTCCGGGGTCAGGTTGATCTCCTTGACCTTGCCGATGACCACACCGCGGGTCGCCACGTTCGACACGTCGTAGATGCCGGCGCCGTCCTTGAAGACCGCCGCCACCTTCATCTGCCCGAACCCCATCACGGTGGGGATCTTGGCGTAGACGAACACCGTGATCAGGGCAGCGGAGACCGCGAGGATCGTGAAGACGATCAGCTGCTTCCTGACGTAAGAAGAGATCATGTCAGTTCCCGATCTTCGGCAGGGCCGGCTTGGGCAGGGAGTCCAGCGGCGACTTGTTGCCCGGCGTGGCGGCCGGAGCCTGGTCCTTCACCGGCGCCTTGAGGCCCAGGTTGCCCGGGAAGGGCAGCGGGTTCGGCACGCCGGGGACGGCGGGCAGCTGCGGAGCCGGCGCGCCACCCTTGCGGGCCGCCTGGGCGGCCTGGTAAAGGGTGCCGGACAGCGGGTTGATCCCGGTGAACAGGTTCTTGTCCAGGGACTCCAGGGTCAGGTCCACACCCAGGTTGACGTGCGCGTAGTCGCCCCGGACCAGGTAGGGGATGTTGTCCACCGGGAAGAGCACGAACGGCACGATCCGCAGCGCCCGGGGGATCGAGCCCATCTGGATGTCACCGGTGTACTTGAACGGCCGCTTCAGGTCCGCCAGCACCGCCCGGAGCTCCTCGACGCCGCCGTCGGAATCGGAGAACGGCCGCACGTCGTCCACGGCGCTGCCGAGCTGGTCGAGCGTCTTCAGCAGCCGGGGCTCCAGCTCGTTGACCGTGTCCAGCCCCTTGGGCAGCTGGGTGATGGCCTTGTCGATCTCGGCCAGCCTCGGCTCCAGGGTGGTGCCGAGCTTGTCGAACTTCTGCAGCGCGTACACGATGTCGCCGGACTGCTTGTCCAGCCCGTCGGTGAACGTCGACAGCTGGGTGAGCAGTTCCTTGGCGTCGTTGCTCCGACCCTTGCCCAGCGCCCGGTTCAGCTCCGTGGTGATGGTCTGGAAGTGCTGCAGACCACCGCCGTTGAGCAGCGTGGACACCCCGGCCAGCAGGTCCTCGGTCTGCGGGAACTGCTTGACCCGGTCCTCCTTGATCAGGGCACCCGGCTGCAGCTGCCCCTGCGGGTTCTCCGGCACGAGGAGATCCACGTGCTTCGAACCCAGCAGCGAGGTCTGGGCCAGCGCCGCCGTGGCGTTGGCCGGCAGCTTGACGTCGTCCTTGATGCTCAGCGTCAAGGTCGGCGTCCAGCCGTTCTCCAGCGCCACCAGGGTGGTCGTCCCGACGTTGATGTCGTTGACGTACACCGGGGTGTTGGCCACCAGGTTGTCCGCGTTACGCAGCTGGACCTTGATCGTGTAGGAGTCCGGCCCCGTCCCCACCGTCCCCGGCAGGGGCAGCGAGTTGATCCCGGTGTACGGCTGGCACCCGGTCACCCCCACGGTGGCCGCGGCCACCGCGCAGACGAGCATCGCGCGCTTCATCAGTTACCTCCGAGCGGCGGGATCTTCGGGTTCATCGTGGGAACCGGCGGGAGCGGGAAGCCGGGGTCGGTGTACGACCGGTCGTTCCCACCGTTCGGGCTACCCGAGGACTTCGGGCTGGTCTGCGACCGGGGCAGGATGAACGGGATCGGACCGTCCGCGTTGCTCCCGTTCGGCGACGGGTCGACGTCCGGCGGGTTGTCCGGCTGGCTGATGTCGCCGTAGGGCGGCGTGCTGCCGTGCGGAACCTGCAGGATCGTGGTCGTCGGGTCCGGGATGAACGGCGTGACGCCCTGGATGGCCGGCAGCAGCAGTCCGCCCAGCTGGGCGTACAGCGGCCCGAGCAGCTTGACGCACTGCTCCTGCGCGGTCATCGGGTTGGCGTAGGCCGGGCCGCTGATCAGCGCGCAGATCTGGTTACCCGGGCTGGCGAAGCTGTTCACGTAGGCCTCACCCAACTGCGGCGGCAGCACCGATCCGTACAGCTGGCCGGTCCTCGGGTGGAACAGGTTGGTGAAGTTGGTCAGCGCGTTCGGCCCGACGTGCAGCGTCTGCGCGATGCTGTCCCGCACCTTGGCGAGCGCCCGGGAGATGGAGCCGGCCCGCTCGATGGTCTCGGTCAGCCGGTCCCCGTGGTGCTCGACGAACTCGTCGACCCGCTTGCCGGCCTCGTCGATCGTCGGCAGCAGCTTGCGGGCGGCGTCGTCGTTCTCCGCGAGGATCCTGGACACCTCGCCCAGGTTCTTCTGGAACTCCACGATCTGCTTGTCGTACTGCACCAGCACCGAGGAGAACTTGGCCAGGTTGTCCACCGTGCCGAACAGGTCACCCCGGCCGTCGGACAGCGTCTTCGCCGCCTTGGACAGCTCGACGATCATCTCGTGGAACGGCTTGCCCTGGCCGACCCCGTTCTGCACACCGTTCTTGTTGATCACGGTGAGCGCCCGGTTGATCGCGCCTTCCTTGTTCATCCCGTTCGGGCCGAACTCGGTGGAGATCAGCTCGAGCTGCTTCTTCAGCTCGTCGAACTCCAGGGGCATCGCGGTGCGCTCGATCGGGATCACGCCGGCGTCCGGGAACTCCGGGCCGGTGGTGTAGGCCGGGTCGAGCTGGATGAACCGGGTGGCGACCAGGGTCGGCGACAGGATCGCCGCCTTGACGTCCGCCGGCAGCTTGTACTTGCTGTCGTAGTGGAAGTCGACCCGGACCCGGTCGCCCTCGGGGGTCAGCTTGTCGACCTTGCCGACCTCCATCCCCAGCACGCTGACGGAGTCACCCGGGTAGATCGAGTTGGCCAGCTTGAAGTAGGCCGTCCCGGTCTTGGTACCCCCGCCGGTGAGCAGGTAGACCAGCCCGACCAGCAGGAGCACCACCACAGCGATGGCGATGTACTTGAGGACTTGAGAGCCCCCGCGAACTGCGTTGGTCATGTCAGTCTCATCCCCACGGCTTGTTCTTCGGGACGCCGTTCGCTTCCGTCGGCGGCGGCAACGGTTCGAGCGCACCGGCACCCGAGGGCGGGTCGCCCAGGCCGGGAACGAGACCCGGCGGGACCTGGATACCGCCAGGCAGACCCGGGGCGGCCGGGATGCGCGGCAGCTGCGGGTTGTTGGCCTCGCGCAGCAGGTTGGTGTAGTTGAAGATCTGGCCGACCGTGGGCAGTGCCACCGTGGCCTGGAAGCCCGGTCCGTTGGCCACACCCTCGCCCAGGCCGGTGATGAAGCTTCCGACCCGGGTCAGCGACAGCTGCAGGTTCGAGTTGTTGTGCTCGATGATGTGCAGGACGTCGTTGAAGTCGTCCAGGACCGGGCCCAGCTGGTCGTCGTTGGCCTTGGTGAAGTCCCGGGCCTGCTCGGCGACGTAGGTGAAGTCCTTGAAGAAGTTGTCCACCACTTCCTGGCGGTCGGCGATCTCCTTGAGCAGCCGGTTGCCCTCGATGGTGATCCGCCGGAAGGTCTCGGTGCGATCGGCGAGCACCGCACTGACCCCGTTGGCGTGGCCCAGCAGCTCACGGATCCCCTGGTCGCGGGAGTTCAGCGACACCGACAGCGCCTTGACGTTCTTGAACGTCTCCTTGAAGTTCTCCGGGGTGTCCTGGAACGCACCGGAGAAGGAGTTCAGCGCCTGCTCGATCTTGTCCTTGTCGAAGCCCTGGATCTGGGTCCCGACGTCCTCCAGGCTGCGGCTGACGTTGTAGGGCGTCGAGGTCCGCGAGATCGGGATGACGTCGTCGGTCATCTCCGGCCCGCTCCCCGGGGTGACCCCCAGGTAGCGCTTGCCGAGCAGCGTGCCGGTCTTGATCGCGGCGGTGGCGTTGTCCGCCATCCGGATGCCCTTCGCGTTGAAGGTCACCTCCACCGTGTTGCCGACCAGCTCCATGTCGGTGACCTCACCGACGTCGGTGCCGGCCACCCGGACCTTGTCCTTGGGCTTCAGCCCACCACCGTCGGAGAACACCGCTTTGTAGGTGTGTCCCTGGACGATCGGCAGCATCGGGAAGGCGAACGCGAACGCCAACGCGCCGGCGATGAGTCCCACACCGATGATCGCGGTCTTGAGCGTGCTGAACTCGCGGAACCTAGGCATTCTGGCCATCACTGATCACCTCCCGTTTCCGTTGTTGGTCCCGTGCGTCGGGCTGTAGTTGGTGCCCGGCTTCTCCTGGCCGCGAGCACCCGCACCGAGCTGGTGGCCGTCCCACGAGGGGTTCTTCAGCGGCGGACCCGCGGGTCCGACCGAGGCGTCCGAGCCCTGCAGCGGGGCGATGTTCTCCTTGCTGCAGGCCGGGGCGTTGTCGGTCGGGCCGACCTGCGGCAGGAACCAGGGCTTGCCGTCGAGACCGGTCATCTGCACCGTCACCGAGCAGACACCCAGCATGTAGCCGGCGGAGTCCACGCTGAGCCGGCCCAGCCGGAGGTAGGCGCCGGGCATCAGGCGCAGCACCCGGTCGAGCTCCTGGCCGTTGTCCCGGAACCGCTCGGCGGCCCGGCCCAGCTCGTGGAAGGTGTCGTACCCGGTGCGCAGCGCCTTGGCGATGTTGCCCACGTTCCGGGCCAGGCTCTCGGTCTCGCCCAGCTTCTCGACCAGCGGCTCGCGGTCCTTGTCCAGCTTGGTGATCAGCTCACCGGCCGACTTGAAGGTGTCGGACAGCTCCTGCGAGTGCTGGTCGAGGTTGCCCAGCACCGCGTTCATGCTGCGCACCACGTTCCCGATCACCTGGTCCTGCTCGGCGATCGATCCGGAGAACGAGGCCGCGTGCTTCAGCACCTGGTTGATCGTGCCGCCCTGGCCCTGCAGGACGGTGACCAGCTCGGCGGACAGCTGGTTGACCTGCTGGGGCTGCAACCCCTGCAGCAGCGGGTTGAACCCGTTGAGCAGGGCGTCGATGTCCAGCGACGGGGTGGTCTGCGAGATCGGCAGCTCACCGCCGTCCGGCAGCGGCTCCGAGTTCCCCTGACCCGGGGTCAGGTCGAGGTACTGGTCACCGGTGAGGTTCTTGTACCGCAGCCGGGCCACGGTGCCCTTGGTGATCGGCACCGACTCGTCCATGGTGAAGGTGATCCGGGCCTGGTCGTTGTTGATCACCTCGACCTCGTCGATCCGGCCCACCGCCACACCCGAGGCGGTGACCGCCGACGCGGGCTTGGCCCCGGCGGCCGTGGAGAAGATCGCCGAGTACTCCTTCTGCCCGGTGAACCGGATCTGGCCGAACTGGATCCACAGGACCGCCAGGATGAGGAACCCGAGGATCATGAAGATGATCGTCTTGATCAGCGGCGCGGTGACCGCCAGGGCGTTGTCCCTGCGAGCCATCACTTACCCGCCTTCTTCATCTTCTTGAGTTGCTCCGGGGAGTACAGCGCCTGCGGCCCGAAGAACTGGACCAGCGGCGGGTAGGCCGTCGAGCTCTTGGCCAACAGCGACTTCTTCAGCGACACGGGCAACGGCGGGATGTTCGGGATCGGCTGGTTGACATCCAGCTGCGACAGCACCGACGGCGCCACCCTCGGCGAGTTGTCCACCGTGCGCTGGTTGAGCGACGGCGGGTCGGGGGTGTAGTCGGCCAGGCTGTCCTCGCTGTTGGTCACCACCGGCAGGCCGCGGCAGTTCGGGCCCTTCTCCCAGCCGGGGCCGACCCTCGGCAGGTCCCGGGGGTACTTGTACTGCTCGGTGCCGCCCGGCTCGACCACGTTGACCTCGAAGTCCGCGCCGGCCTCGGTGAAGCCCTTGGCGGCCAGGCCGTCGTAGGCGACACCCGCACCGTCGATGAAGCAGGTGATCACCGGGGCGTACTCGTCGAGCAGGCTGGTGAACGGCCGCAGCGACCGGAGCATCTTGGTCAGCGGGACCGCGTTCTCCCCGAAGAAGTCGCTGAGCTCGTCGCCGGCCGCGCCGGTCTGCTCCAGCACCCGCTCGAAGTTCTCGCGGCGCTCGTCCAGGGTGTTGGTGATCACGCTGGCGTTCTTCAGCGTGTCCACGATGTCGTTGCCGGCCCCGGCGTACACGTCGGCGAAGGCACCGGCGGACCGCCAGTCCCGCTGGAGGGCGGGCAGGTCGCCGTTGAACTTCTTCAGGTAGGCGTTCAGCTGGGTGAAGTCGGCGCCCAGGGTGTCACCGTTGCCCTCGAAGGTGTTCGCCAGACCGCCGAGCACCGAGTTCAGCTTGGAGGGCTGGATCCGGTTGAGCAGCGTGGTCAACGAGTCGAAGGTGCTGTTGACCTCCACGCTGATGTGGCTGGTGTCGATGACCGAGCCCTCGGCCAGGAACTTGCCCGACGGCTGGGCCGGGTAGTTCATCTGCACGGCCTTGTTACCGAAGGCCGACAGCTGCTCCAGGCTGACCGTGGCGTTGTCCGGGATCTGCTTGAGCAGCTCCGGCTTCACCGCCAGCGTGATGTCCACGCCCTTCTGGTCCTCGCTGAGCTTGACCTCGTCCACCCGGCCGAGGTCGACGCCGCGGATCTTGACCCGGTTGCCGGCCTGCATCTGCAGGCCGGCCCGGTCGGCCTTGAGGGTGATCGGGACGCTGCCGTCGAACGCCTTGTTGTAGGCGGCGGCGGACAGCCCGGCGATGCCCAGCATCAGGGCGATCAGGATGAGGGCGTAGACCTTGCCCTTGCTCCGCTCCCACGGGCTGGGCGGCTCGACCGGCCGGCCCTTGACCGACTGACGGAGCAGGACCTGCTCGCCCTGGTTCGGATTCGGTTGCGACATTCAGATCACCCGGAGATCCGCAGAGTGTCACTGCCGCCGTACAGTGCGGTAGCGATCAACAGACAGATGGTCAGCACCGCGACGAAGGAGGCCCGCACGGCCTTGCCGACGGCCTCACCCACACCGACCGGCCCGCCGGAGGCGGTGTAGCCGTAGTAGGTGTGGATCAGGATGACCACGATCGCCACCCCGATGGCCTGGATCATCGCGTAGAGGATGTCGATCGGGGACATGAAGGTGTCGAAGTAGTGGTCGTAGGTGCCGCCCGACAGACCGAAGTACTGCACCAGCGGCAGCTTCCAGGCCACCCAGCCACCGACCATGGCCATCGCGTAGATCGGGATGATCGTGATCATCCCGGCGGCGACCCGGGTGGAGACCAGGTAGGGCAGCGACCGCACCGACATGACCTCGAGCGCGTCGATCTCCTCGGAGATCCGCATGGCGCCGAGCTGGGCGGTGAACCCGGTACCCACCGTGGCCGCCAGCGACGTGCCGGCGATGATCGGGGTCAGCAGCCGGGGGCAGATGATCGCGCCGGAGAAGCCGGCGAAGGCCTCCAGCGACAGGTTCGAGAGGCCGTAGTACACCTGCACGCCGCCGTTGATGCCGGCGAAGAAGGTGATGAACAGCGTGATCACCGACGACCCGCCGATCACCGCCAGCGCGCCGTTGGACATGCCGACCTCGGCGACCAGCCGGATCTGCTCCCGCTTGTACGACTTGACCGCCTTCGGCACCCAGGCGATCGACTCCGCGTAGAAGCTGGACTGCTTGCCCAGGTCGTCCAGTGCGCGCATCGGCGCACCGAGTATGTCCTTGACCGCCATCACGCGACCCTTTCCGAGCTGACCGACACCCTCACCACGCACGCTCCTGAGCTGAATCCCGAAATGTCATGTGAGTCCATCCCGGTCACGTGTGGACGAAGCCGAGGTAGTACTGCAACTGCGTGACGATGGTGTTCACCGGGAACAGCGCGATGAACACGTAGACCACGGTCTCGTTGACCGCGTTCCCGACACCCTTCGGGCCACCCTTGGTGATCAGGCCCCGGTAGGCGCCGATCATCCCGGCCAGCCAGCCGTACATCACCGCGCGGACGGTGGCGGAGACCAGGTTGTCGTTCTGGGTCAGCACGTTCATGGTGTCGATGAAGACGCCGGGCGAGGCGCCCTGCAGGAACACCGAGTAGAAGAAACCGCCGCCGATCCCGATCAGGATCAGCAGCGCGTTGAGGAAGATGGCCATCGTGGCCGCCGCGAGCACCCGGGGCACCACCAGGCGCTGGACGACGTCGATGCCCAACACCTCCATGGCGTCGAGCTCCTCGCGGATCTTCCGGGCGCCCAGGTCCGCGCAGATCGACGTGGCCACCGCACCCGCCAGGATGAACGTGGTGGCCACCGGGCCGATCTGGGACACCGTGGCGAACGCCGAGCCGGTGCCGGAGAAGTCGATCGCGCCCAGCTCCACCAGCACCTGGTTGAACTGGAAGGTCACCAGGGCCACGAACGGGATGCCCAGGAAGATGGTCGGCCCGATCGCCACCGAGGCCACGAACCAGCACTGCTGGATGTACTCACGCCATTGGAACGGCGGCTTGAACGTGGCGATCACGGTGTCGGCGGCGGTCGAGAGGAACCCACCGATGGGCTCGGCGATCCGCTCCGCCCGCGTCGGCACATGCCCGTACACGACCGGCTTGCGACCGGTCGCGCTCTGCTCGGCGACCATCAGACCTCCACGCTCAACGTTGAAAGGGCGGCGACTCGCTGCCCGCCGGCAACCGGGGACTCGACATAGCAGTGCCTGGGACGATCGATCGGCCGCGTCGTCGCCGGTCGGGGGCTCCGACGACTGCGGGGGGACCCGCTCACTGCGCCTCCTGCGCTCTGCTTCGAGCCATCTCTGTGCTGCGACGGGGCTTTATGACTGCAGTCACAGAGCGGTTCGTCGAGGGGGTCAACGAGCCGTCAACACATGAGTTACGCAGCCGGAATGTCACGGTTGGGTACCTGCTGTAGTCGACTTTGACTGTCCGTGATCGGCTCTACCGGGGGCCCGCCATGTGGGGGGTCACCCCTTGCCGCCGATCGGCGCAACCACCCGGAGCGGGCCAGGCCGGGCCGAAACGCCAACCGGACGGGGAAGATCGGATGTACCGATCGTGTCGGCATTCGGAAATGTTGTGGTCCGTTCGGGTGATCGGGGTGGCCGCGGGTCCCCATCGGTGACGCCGTGGAGGAGCCTGCAGGACTCATGGGAACGCACACCGCCGTCGACTGGGCCGCGCTGCTCACCCACGCGCCGAGGGAGAAGTTCGTCCCGGACGTGGTCTGGCGCCGCGAGCAGGACCGGATCGGCAACGAGCAGGTGCCGGTGGACCGGCAGCGGGTGCCGGAGCGGTGGGCCGAGCTGGCCCGGCAGGACGCCCCGCTGACCGTCCAGGTGGACTACGGCCATCTGGACGAGGACGGCTCCGGCTGGGAGGTCACCGCCTTCCAGCCCGGCCCGACCGTCACCCGGGAGATGCTGGAGGCGCTGGAGCCCGCCCCCGGCGACCGCGTCCTGGAGATCGGCACCGGCACCGGCTGGAACACCGCGCTGCTGGCCGCCGCCGGGGCCCGGGTCACCACGATCGAGATCGACCACGAGCTGGCCCAGGCGGCCCGGGCCCGGCTGGCCGGGATGGCCGGGGTCGACGAGGTGATCATCGGCGAGGGCGAGCTGGGCTGCCCGGCGCGGGCACCGTTCGACCGGCTGGTGGCCACCGTAGGGGCCGGAGTGGTTCCGGCGGAGTGGGTCCGGCAGGTCCGGGTCGGCGGCCGGCTGGTGATCCCGCTGACCGGCGAGTGGCAGCCACCCGGCATCGCCGTCCTGGAGCGGACCGAGGGCGGCGCGATCGGCCGGCTGCACGGCACGTCGTCGTTCACCGGGCTGCGCGGCCAGGCCCCACCCCGGACCCGGGGGGCGGACTTCACGCTCCCGGTCACCTCGGGGACCACCGAGCTGCACCCCTTCGACTTCCTGTCCGACCGGGCCGCCGCGACCGCCGTCGGGCAGCGGATCAGCGGGATCACCAACGCCTGGACCGCCGCCCCGGGTTCCCGGGCGGGCACCCTGTGGCTGTACGCCGAGGGGGCCTGGGCCACCCTCTCCACGCTGGAGGGCAGCCCGTTCCAGGTGTCCCAGGCCGGACGCCGTCGGCTGTTCGACGAGGTCGAGGCGGGCTACCGGTGGTGGCTCGACCAGGGCCGGCCGGGTGTCGAGGACTGGCGGGTGGAACTGGGCCTGAACGGCGAGCAGCGCCTCCACCTGGGATAGCGCGGCGCCGAAACGCGAACAGCGCCTCCACCCGGGGTGGAAGCGCTGTCGCGGAGATGGTGCCGGAGCTACTCGGTGGCGAACTTCGGGTTCTTCGGCGCGCCGATGTGGTCGCGGTTGAGGCTGCGCTCGTTCTTGCTCTCCTTGCGCAGCTCCTTGTTGTAACCCTTGCCCGGGTTGAGGTAGCTGTTCTTCTTCGGGTCCCGGGAGGGGCTGTTGCTGCCCGGGTCGCGGGAGAACTTGAAGGTGTCGTAGCTCTTGTCGTCGTCCCAGTCCCGCCAGTTCGCGTAGCCCTGGCAGAACTTGTTGTGCACGTAGTACGGCTTGCCGTGCAGGTCCTTGGCGTCCCGGTCGGTGGTGTTCTTGTACGCCTCGAAGTGCGTGTCCGACGGGTAGTCCGACTCCTTGGGCTTCGGGTCCTTGTCGACCTTCAGCGAGCAGTCCTTCTTGTGGTCGCTGTCGTCGTGGTGGCTCGGGCTCATGCCGACTCCGGCGAAGGCCGTACCGGCGCCGGCCAGAACAGCACCCGCGGCAATCGTTCCGGCGAGCGCAATCCGTATGCCTCGACGCATGGCAGATCCTCCAGAGCAACGAAACCCAACCGGGGTGATCTTGCACACCACGGTCATCCGACTGGCCTAACGAACGGAAGCTGAGAGGGATACGCCGATCGACCAGCCGGGTTGGAAATTTCGCGTCGGCATTCACTCGATCGGCCGATTCCACCCGATCGTGTGAACGTCATCATTCACGCCATGGCGTTCCTCCGAGGCAACACGAAGGATCGGGCACCCGCCGGGCGCGGAGGTGCCGAGATCACCGTCAACGGTCTGGGCAAGTCGTTCGGCATGCAGAACGTCTGGTCCGACATGTCGTTCACCGTGCCCCCCGGCGAGGTCACCGCCCTGATCGGGCCGTCGGGCACCGGCAAGTCGGTGTTCGTCAGCTGCCTGCTCGGGCTGGTCAAGCCGGAGAGCGGCTCCATCGTCATCCACGGCACCGACATCGCCCGCCTCGGCGCCTCCGACATGCGCGAGATGCGCAAACGGTTCGGCGTGCTGTTCCAGAGCGCCGGGCTGTTCGGCTCGATCAACCTCTACGACAACGTGGCCTTCCCGTTGCGCGAGCGCACCCGGCTCAAGGAGCGGCAGATCCGGCCGATCGTCATGGAGAAGCTGGAGATGGTCGGCCTCGGCGGCGAGGAGTGGAAGCTCCCGCACGAGCTCTCCGGCGGGATGCGCAAGCGGGCCGGCCTGGCCCGGGCGCTCGCCCTTGAGCCCGAGGTGGTCATCCTGGACGAGCCCGACTCGGGCCTGGACCCGGTGCGCATCGCCTACCTGAACCAGCTGATCATGGACCTGAACCAGGCCACCGACTCCACGTTCGTCATCGTCACGCACGACATGAACACCACGACCACCCTGGCCGACAACATCGGGGTGATCTTCCGCCAGCAGCTGGTCAACTTCGGGCCGCGCGAGCTGGTGCTGAGCAGCACCGACCCGGTGGTCGCCCAGTTCATGCAGGGCAGCCGGTTCGGCCCGATCGGGATGTCCGAGGAGCGGGACGCCGCCGGCCGGCCGATCACCGACGCGATCGCCCCGGAGAACCTGCCGCTGCCGAAGATCCGCCCGCAGATCAGGCCCACCAACGGCCAGCCCCGGCACGGCGAGCAGACCAGGCTGGCCCGGGTCCACGAGGTCCTCCCGCACCTGCCGGCCGACATGCGCCGGGCCATCGAGGAGTCCCTGGCCAACCCCTCCAACAACTAGCCGCCCGACCCACCTCCGCCCACACGGCCTCAGCGCTGTGTGGGCGGTGGCGGCTACGGGCGGGGGTCGACGACGAGGCCTTGGAGGAAGATCTCGGCGAAGCAGGCGCCGATGTCCTCGCCCCGGTGGCGGCTGGTGTTCGGGCGGTACCAGCGGTGCGTCCAGTTCGTCATGCCGAACAGCGCATTGGCGATCAGGTCGGGCGGCAGCCCGGGGCGCAGCTCGCCGGCCGCCACCCCCTCCTCCACGATGGCGATGAGCTGGGTCTGCAGCTCGCTCACGATGCCGACCAGCTGGTGCGCCCAGTCGGAGTCCAGCCGGAAGGCCTCGTCGAGCTTCTCCTGGATGAACACGTAGGGGTGCGGGTAGTGCGCCTCGTAAGCGGCCATCAGCCGGGTGATGAACTCGCGCAGCTTGTCCGGGGCAGAGGCGTCGGACTCGGCGATCCGCCGCAGCTCATCGACGATCTCCAGGACGTAGGCGAACACCGCCTCGCGGAGCAGCTCCTCCTTGCCCGACACGTAGTAGTAGATCGTCGCCCGGTCGGTGTCCAGGGCGGCGGCCACGTCGTGCAGCGTCGCCGACCGGTAGCCCTTCTGCTGGAACACCCGCGCCGCCACGTGGATCACCTCGCGGCGCTTGGCCCGGTACTCCTCGCCCCCGGCGGCCAGCGCCGCCCGGCGACGGCGGCCGATCGCCCCACCGCCCGGACCGTCGGACTCCCGGCTCCCCTGCGCGGTCACGCCAGCCTCACCGTCCCGGTCCGCCCGTCCACGGTGATCTCCGCGCCGTCCGGGATGTCCCGGGAACCGGTGCCGGTGTTGATCACGCAGGTCACCCCGAGCTCCCTGGCCACGATCGCGCCGTGGCTCATCGCCCCGCCGGTGTCGATCACCAGGGCCTCGGCCACCAGGAACAGCGGCGTCCAGCTGGGGTCGGTGGTCTTGCAGACCAGGATGTCGCCGGGCTCCAGGTCGGCCTGGGCCGGGTCGAGCACCACCCGGGCGATGCCGGTGACCTCCTCGCCGACGATGCCGATGCCCTGGATCTCGGTCACCTTCGCCGGCGGCTCGGCCTCGGGGTCGGGTGCGGCGCCCGCCTCGACGACCGGGTTCCCGGTCCAGGTCGGCGGCACGACCAGCGACTCGAAGCGGACGTGGTCGGCCCGGCGCTCGGCCACCAGCTCCTGGACCGGGCTTGTGATCCCGGCGTCCAGCTCGTCGTAGGTCAGGAAGAACACGTCCTCGACGGTGTCCACGTACCCGGCCGCGACCAGGTGCCCGCCGATCAGCCGGGCCGCGCAGCGGGCGCCGTCCACCCCGTGCAGGAAGCCGGCCTTGCCCAGCTCGCGCATCGGGATCGAGCCCTTGGCCAGCTTGAGCACCAGCTTGGCCCGCTGCCGGTCGACCGGGTTCAGGCCGGCCAGCAGCCGCTGCTCGGCGGCCACCCGGCGCGCCGCCTGCGCGGCCTCCCGCGCCCTGGGGTGCGGGATGTCGGAGGTCTTGTACCGCTCCACCAGCCGCCGGGCCGGGGCCGGGTCCGCCCGCCAGGACCGGGAGCCCAGGTTGCCCTCGTCCGGGCCGTGGTAGCCGTGCCGGGCCAGGAACTCCTCGAAGGTGATCTCGTCGTGGGCGACCGACCAGATGTCGCCCATGGTGCCGACCTCCTCCATGGCGCCGTACCCGGTCATCAGGTCCGGCGCGCCGACCCGGGTGCCCCAGGCCTTCTCGGCGAGCAGCTCGATCTGTTCCGCCAGGGCCTGGCCGACCAGTGAGATCAGTGCGTGCTGGGCGCCGATCTCGATGAACCGCCGGGCGGACTCGCGCAGCAGGTCGGTGGCCCCGGCCAGGGTGGTCGGCGGGTTCTCGTGCACGTCGCGGCGCCACCAGCGGCGGTAGTCCGCACGCAGGCCCGGGATCACCCGCGCGGCGCGGACGGCCGCCACCGGCATCTTGGCCGCCACCACCGGGTAGCGCAGCTTCGCCCGCCGGTCTCGCCGACCCACCCCGGGGCGCCGCTCGCCGAACAGCTGCTCCACCACGGTGTCACCGTTGGTACCCGGCATGGCCTCACCGATGGCGTGGAACGTGGTGACGTTGCCGGTGGGCAGGCCGAAGAACGCGGCCGAGGTCCGCTTGTTCGGGTCGGCGGGCGGCGGCACCTGGTCGGTCGGCAGCGCGCCCAGGTTGCCGAAGGCCCGCCGGACCGCCGACTCCATGACCAGGTCCCAGAACGTCCAGCCCAGCGGGGTCTGCACCCCCTGGATGGCCTCCGCGTAGTTCACCCGGGACCAGCGGGTGTCCGGGGCCGAGCGGGTGTGGACGGGGCTCGTCTCGTCGGCCATCCGGTTACAGCCCCAGCGACTTGCTGATGATGGTCTTGAGCACTTCGCTGGTGCCGCCGTAGATCCGGCTCACCCGAGCGTCGGCGTAGAGCCGGGCGATCGGGTACTCGTTCATGTATCCGTAGCCGCCGAACAGCTGCAGGCAGCGGTCCACCACCCGGGCCTGCAGCTCGGTGCAGAACAGCTTGACCTTGGCCGCGTCGGCCGGGGACAGCTCATCACGGTTGTGCTCGACCACCGCCTTGTCGAACAGCGCCTGGCCGGCCTCCAGGTCGGTGGCCACGGCGGCCAGCTCGAACTTGGTGTTCTGGAAGCTGGCCACCGGCTTCCCGAAGACCTTCCGGTCCTTGACGTAGTCGATCGTGACGGCCAGCGCGGCCTGCGCGGCGGTGATCGCGCCCAGGGCGATGCCCAGCCGCTCCCCGGCCAGGTTCTGCCCCAGGTAGGAGAACGCCTGGCCCTCCTCCCCCAGCACGTTCGCCGCCGGCACCCGCACGTCGGTGAAGGACAGCTCGGCGGTGTCCTGCACGGCCAGGCCGATCTTGTCCAGCTTGCGGCCCTTCTCGAAGCCGGGCATGCCGTCCTCGACGACCAGCAGGGTCAGCCCGTTGCGCCGGTTCTCCGGGTCGGTGGCGGTGCGGGCCACCACGATGCACAGCTCGGCGGTGATCCCGCCGGTGATGAAGGTCTTGGCGCCGTTGAGGATCCAGTCGTCCCCGTCGCGCACGGCGGAGGTGCGGATGCCGGCCAGGTCGGACCCGGTGCCGGGCTCGGTCATCGCGATGGCGGTGAACAGGTCGCCCGAAGCGATCCCGGGGAACCAGCGTTTGCGCTGCTCGGCGTTGGCGTAGGCGCGGAAGTACGGCATCACCACGTCGGTGTGGCAGCGCAGCGGGCCCAGGTGGACCAGCGCGCGGGCCACCTCCTCGTTCAGCACGACGCTGTAGGTGAAGTCGGCCGGGCCGGAGCCGCCGTACTCCTCCTCGATGTTCATGCCCATGATGCCGAGCTTGGCCAGGTCGCGGAAGAAGTCCCTCGGGATCAGCTCCTGTTCGAGCCACCGCGGGAACACCGGAACCACTTCGCGGGCCAGGAAGTCCCGCAACATCCCCCGGAAGTCTTCGTGGTCCTCGGTGAACAGCTCGCGCCTCATGGATGGCATTCTGCGCCACCGGCTGGGAGCGCGCGAGACCCGGTTACCCGCCGGTCATATGACTCCGGCCTCGGCGAGGTCGGCAATCTCCCGGGTTCCGAAGCCGAGCAGCTCGCCCAGGACCCACTCGTTGTCCTCGCCGTAGCCGGGGGCACCGCGGTCCAGCACGCCGCCGATGTGCGCGGGCGTCCGGGACAGCTTGACCGGCACCTCGGCCACCGGCCAGCGCCCGATCTTCGTCCCGGTCACCTCGGTCAACCAGCGCAGATGCGCCAGCTGCGGGTCGTTCTCGCAGCGGTCCCGCGCGGTCTGGCACACCCCCGCCGGCACCCCGGCGGCCTGTAGCTCGTACATCGCGGGATACGGCTCCCGGGACCCCGTCCAGGCGGTGATCGCCGCGTCCAGATCGGGCCCGGCGGCCAGCCGCGCGGCCGGGGTGGCGAACCGCCGGCGGGCCTCCTCGGACAGCCCGATAACCGTGGCAAGAGCTTCCCACTCCGGGTCGGTCCGGCAGGTGATCGCCAGCCAGCGGTCGTCCCCGGCGCAGCGGTACACCCCGTGCGGGGCGGCGTCGCCGTCGGGCGCGGCGTTGCCGGTGCGGCGGAAGGGGCGCCCGTTGGCCGACCAGTCCAGGATCGCCGGCCCGGCCAGGAAGATGCCGGACTCGGTCTGCGAGGCGTCGATCCACTGGCCGCGACCGGTGCGGTCGCGGTGGTGCAGCGCGGCCAGCATGGCGGCGGCGAAGCTGTACGCCCCGATCCAGTCCAGGTAGGAGTATCCCCACCCGGCCGGCATCGCGGGCTCGGGCAGCCCGGAGGTCTCCGACATCCCGGACAGCGCGGCGGCGATCGGTCCGACCGCCCGGTAGCGGCCGTACTCCCCGCGCGCCCCCATCCCGGACTGCTGCGCGTAGATGACGTCCGGCTTGATCTGCTTCAGCACCTCGTAGCCGAGGCCCCAGCGGTCCATCACCCCGGGCGAGAACCCCTCGGCGACGATGTCGGACATCCCCACCAGCCGTTTCGCGATGGCCAGCCCGCGCGGATCCCGGACGTTCAGCGACAGCCCCCGCTTGCCCGGGTTCTTGTTGTTGAACTGCCCGCCCATGTCCGGGTCGGTGACGCCCGGCAGCGGTGCCGTCGCCTGCTCGCGCGCGGCCCGGCCGCCGACCGGGGCCATCGCCGCGATCCGGGTGTCCGGGTTGGCCTTCCACTCCACCTTGATGCACTCGGCCCCGAACGCGGACAGGAACCGGGTGCCCCCGGCCGAGGCCAGGAACCAGGTGAAGTCCAGCACCCGGACGCCGTCCAGGGGCAGCGGCTTGCCGTGCGGCTCTCTCGGCGGCGGCCCCGGGTTCGGCGCGATCCGCGGGGCGGTACGGGCCGGGATCCGGCCGTCGTCCTCGCCCGGCAGCGGGGCCCGACGGCCGACCGTCCAGCCCGGTTCGGTGGACAGCCACTTGCGCACCGGGTAGGTCAGCGTCCGGTCGAGGTCGGGGTGTTCGACCTCGGCGAAGGTGTCCCGGGCAGCCCAGTGCGGGTCGCTGACGTTCTCGTGCGGTTTGCGCAGCGGGGCGCAGACGATGCCGGCGTCCTGCGCCTCCCGCCAGGGGAAGCGGTCGTAGCTGAACTTCCGGGCCAGCCGCTGGACCAGCTCGGTCAGCCGGACGGCGCGCTCGGTGGTGGCGGAGCTACCCGGGATGGCCCGGCCGCCTTCCGGACCGGCATCCGCCTCGATCCCCTCGGTGCCGACGCCGTAGCGGCCGAGGAACTCCAGGATCCGCTGGTGGTCCTTGGCCCCGACCGGCATGACCAGCACGTACCGGCCGTCCTTGGTCTGGGCGATGGACGCGGCCGGGGACACCTTCTCGGCGGCGTGCCGGCAGGTCTGCCGGTGGATCGGCGCCCGGCGCATCACCCAGTTCATCAGGTCCAGCTCGGTGGACTTGGCCACCGCCTCGTGGATCGCGCAGGACACCCGCTGGCCCTCACCGGTGCGCTCGCGGTGCACCAGGGCGGCCAGGATGCCGATCACCAGCTGCTCGCCGGCGATCATCGCGGCGTGCCCGCGCTGCGGGGCGATCGGCGGCAGGTCGTAGTGCCCGCCCGGCTCCGGGTCGTAGCCGCAGTTCATCATCGGCCCGCCGAGCGCCAGGTGCACCAGGTCGGAGCCCTTGAACGACGCCCACGGACCGTCGTCGCCGAACGCGGACAGCCGGGCGGTGATCAGCTGCGGGAAGCGCTCCCCGAGGCCCTCCAGGGGGCCCGCCTCGAGCCCGTCCAGCAGCACGTCCGCCGTGCCGACCAGCTCGGCGAACCGCTCCCGGTCCGCCGGGAGGTCGAGGTCCAGGACCACCGACGCCTTGCCCCGGTTGTGCGCGGCGAAGCTCAGCGACCGCCCCGGCCCGGGCCGGTCGTCCACGAACGGCCCCGCCTCGCGGCTCGGGCTGCCCGCCGGCGGCTCCACCTTGATCACCTCGGCGCCCATCCCGGCCAGCAGCAGCCCGGTGTACTCGCCGGACGGGTCGCTGACCTCCACGACCCGGACGCCGTGCAGCACCCCGGTTCCGTCCATACCGGCATCCTCCGGCGCGGGCGGGCCCGGATCAGGAGTAGCCGGTACTCCGGCCGGGGTTAACCCCTCGCGGCCGGGGTTAGCGTTGAGGGATGTCCTGGGTGCTGGTCTTCTTCGGTGCGTCGGTGCTCGTGGCCCTGACCCCGGGGGCGAACAACCTGCTCGGTCTGCACCACGGGGTGACCCACGGGATCCGTCGCGGGCTCGCCGGCCTGATCGGCCGGCTGGTCGCGTTCTCCCTGCTGGTCGCGGCGGTGGCGGCCGGGCTCGGGCGGCTGCTCGCCGCGTCGGAGACCGCGCTGACGGTCATCAAGTGGGCCGGGGCGGCGTACCTGCTGTGGATCGGGCTCCGCCTGCTGTGGTCCACCCTCCGGTCCGGCTCCCACGATGACGGCGGCACCGAGGCCCCGGGGACACCGATGTCCGCCTGGCGGGCCACCCGCCGGGAGTTCGGCGTCGCCATCACCAACCCGAAGGCGGTGCTCATCTTCACCGCCTTCGTCCCGCAGTTCATCGACCCCGACCGCGGCTCCTTCCCGGCGCAGATCGCCCTGCTCGGCGCGGTGTACCTGCTGGCCGAGTTCCTGGCCGGGTCGGCCTACATCGGGATCGGCGCCGCGATGAAGTCGATCAAGCTGTCCCGGCGGGCCCGGCGCAACGTGGACCGGGGCACCGGGGCGGTCCTGGTCGGCCTGGCCGGCGTCCTGGCCACCTCGAACGCCTGAGCCGTCTCGAACGCCCGAGCCGTCTCGAACGGCTGAGCCGTCTCGAACGCCCGGCCGGGATCAGGCGCCCCGGCCGAGCAGGGCGCGGGCCAGCGCCCGGACGGTGTCGGCCTGCCGGCGGTCGTGGTCGCGCAGCCGGGGGCTCAGCTCGACGTGCACGAACGGCCGGTTCCCGGCGGCCGCTGCCCGACCCTGCACGTTGGTCCGGCCCTCCAGCGAGCCGCAGTCGGCCCCGCTCCACGCCGTGCAGACGGTGAACCCGGCGTCGCGCAGCGAGCGGGCGATGCCCTCGGCCAGCGGGTTCACCGGACCCGCGCCCGGCGAGATCACCGCGTCCACGTCCGGCAGGCTGGCGTCGTCGAACCCGTGCAGCTGCACCTCCGGCCGGCCCCGGTCACCCAGCCGTCCGGCGATCGCGTGGAACAGCGAGTCGGTGTGGTGGGCCACGTCGGCCCGACCCCCGTCGGCCCGCCGGTGCGCGCCGGCGACCAGCAGCGACGCGCTCGGGACGGCCCGGAACAGGGCCAGCCCGAGGTCCTCGGTGTGCAGGTCGGACCGCAGGTGCGGCACCTCGATCAGCACCCGGCGGCCGCCGTCGGCGTCGACCGCGAGCGCACCCCAGGCCCGGTCGGTCCCGGGCCGGCTCACCGCCAACCGGTACGGCCGGCCGGTCGCGGCGTCCGTCCCGGAACCGGCGTCGAACCCCAGCGCGTCGAACCGGCCGGCCAGCTCCGGGGTGACCTCCCCGGCGGCCAGGTCGTCGGCGGCGGCGAGCGCGGCGTCCCGTTCCCGGGACGTGGGCGGGCGGTAGGGCTGCTCGGCGGAGGCCGCCCCGGCGAGGCGGGCGATCGTGTCGTCCAGGCCGGGCGGGGTGCTGCCCGACGCGCGGCCCGAGGCGCACCCGGAGCCGAGCACGGCGGCCGTGGCCGTGCCACCGAGGACGGTGAGCACTTGTCTGCGGGTTGGCATGGCCGCACGGTATGCGCCCTGGTCACGCCCCGCAGCGACCCACCCCCCATGAGTGTGACCCCCGACATTGTGTCACGGTGGTGGACCGAAGGCGTCGATCGCGGAAAGCCCGCGTCGCCGACCGACGGGACACCCGAATGGGTGCACGGCGCCTCGTAACCGAGGACCGGAGGTGCCTGTGCCGACAATGTCCGCGCCGGTCGTGGACGCGTCCGCGCCGGCCGGCGGTCCGGCCGTACCGGACGCCGGGGCGGCCTTACCGGACGGCGGGTCGACCGCCCGCGAGCGGGAGCGCCGCCGGCTCGCCGGAGACCTCCCCGAGAGCGGGGTCGGCGCGCACCTGGTCAGCCCCCTGGTGATGTTCGTGGTCCTGCTCGTCGGCCTGGCCATCGCCACCGCGGTCCACCTCGACGTGCGGTCACCGGCGGGTCCGTCCCCCGCCGTGGTCGAGGCGGAGCACCGCAACGTCGACCGGCTGGCCGCGTCGTTGGCCCTGGTCCGGGACGACGGGCCGCCGGCGCCGGACGAGCCGCGGGCGCTGGCGGACCAGCTGCCGGACGGCGGGGACAGCGTCCTGTGGGTCACCGACGGCACGCGGGTGGTACCGGCGACCGGTGCGGTGACCGACACGACGCCGGGGGTGCAGCTGGCGGAGGCGGCCGGATCCGCCGCCCGCTCCGGACCCGGGCGGGGCGAGCTGACCTGGCCGGCGGGACCCGACAACCGCGCCGAGCTGGCGGTGTACGCGCCGATCGACTCGCGCCTCGGGCCGAGGCTCTGGCTGCTGTCCACGTCCCGGGCCCAGGTGGTACCGGCGGTCCTGGGCGGTCAGGGCTGGGGGCCGGCGCTGCTCCTGGCCAGCCTGGCGGTGCTGGGCGGGCTGCTCATCGACGCCTCGCTGGTCCGGCCGCAGCGACGGCTCCGGGCGGCCGCGCTGAGCATCGCGGCCGGCGACCTGGGAACGCCGGCCCCGCGCTCGCGGATCACCGAGCTCGCGGCCCTGGCCCGCGGCTTCGACCACTGCCGGCTCCGCCTGGGCGCCGGCGCGCGCCGTCGGGGTCGCCCGATGACGCCGGTACCGGCCGCGGCCGGGGTGACCCTGGCCATGCTGTCCGTGATCGGCTGGTCG
>JAESFN010000581.1_pt1 | contig 29806 bp, 31 predicted proteins | sample 9269411 | NCBI WGS metagenome assembly JAESFN01 (sample SAMN14505399, study PRJNA617100) | algae metagenome | isolation source: Iphinoe sp. HA4291-MV1 and co-occurring heterotrophs from trail next to... | place: USA: Maunawili Falls, Hawaii | collected 2009-07-25
TGGCAGGACTTCTACAACTACGACCGACCCCACGGCGGCCTGGGCGGCCAGACCCCCTATGAAAGACTCCGCCAGAGGACCCACACCGAGGCACCGGGTGTAGTCGATCAACGTCAGTCGCACACACGATTCTTCATGATCGAAAGACCTTCAGGGTGAGTTGACCATGAAAACGCCGCGGCGGCCGAGACCGGGCTCCGGGGCCGGGTCAGCCGCCGAGGGCGGCGCGCAGCCGCTGCTCCTCCACGCGGTAGTAGCCGTGTTCGCGGCCGTCGACCAGGATCACCGGGACCCGGTCGCCGTACTCCGCGCGCAGCTCACCGTCGGTGTCGACGTCGCGACTGGTCCACTCCACCCCGAGCTCGGCGCAGATCCGGGCCACCGCGTCGGCGGCGGTGCCGCAGAGCGAGCAGTCCCGCCTGGTCATCAGCGTCACCCGGGCCGTCACGGGGTGCTCCGCAGCGCCCGCAACGCGGCCCGGGTGATCTTGCCGGTGGCTGAGTGCGGGAGCCGGTCCACCAGCTCGACGACGGTCGGCACCTTGAACCGGGCCAGCCGGGTGGCGCAGTGCGCGCGGACGTCCTCGACGGTGAGCGTGACCCCGGGCCGGGCCACCAGCACCGCCATCACCGTCTCGCCGGTGCGCTCGTCGGGCACCCCGACCACGGCGGCCTCGGCGATGTCCGGGTGCTCGGCGAGCACCTGCTCCACCTCGCGCGGGTACACGTTGAACCCGTTGACGATGATCAGATCGTCGGCCCGGTCGACCAGGTACAGGTCCCCTTCGGCGTCGAGGTGGCCGACGTCGGAGGTGCGGAACCAGCCCTCGGCGTCCGGACCGTCCGCGCCGTCCGGCCAGTACCCGGAGAACAGGTTCGCACCCCGCACCGACACCAGCCCGGTGTCGTAGCCGTCGCCGTCCGACCCGGGCTCGTCGTCGTCCTCGGGGTCGGCGACCGAGACGTTGAGCGGCGCCCCGCCGACCGGGTCGACCAGCCGCAGCTCCACCCCGGGCAGCGGCCGCCCCACCGACCCGGGCTTGGGCCGGCCGCTGACCAGCGCGGAGGTGAGCACCGGACCGGTCTCGGTGAGCCCGTAGCCCTCGAACAGCTGCAGCCCGGTGGCCTCGTGGAAGCGGGCCAGCAGCTCGGCCGGCAGCGGCGCACCCCCGGCGGTGCACAGCCGGACGGTGACCAGCGCATCCCGCACCCGCTGCTCCGGCAGCTCCAGCAGCGCCCGGTACATCGACGGCACGCCGGCCACCACGGTGACCCGCTCGCGCTCGATCGCGGCCAGCACGCCGTCCGGCTCCACCCGGTCCACCACGACCCCGGTGGCGCCGGCCCAGCACACCTGCAGCAGCCCGGCGCCCAGCCCGTAGATGTGCGACAGCGGCAGGTGCAGCAGCACCCGGTCGGCCGGGGAGACCGGGACCGGGCGCAGCGCGGCGGTCTGCTCCCGGTTGGCCAGCAGCGCCCGGTGCGACAGCCGCACGCCGCGCGGCACCCCGGTGCTCCCGGAGGTGTAGCCGAGGATGGCGATGTCCTCGCCACCGCGAGCCGGCGGGGCGTCTCCATCGACGGGAACCGCCGGGGCGTCGACCGCCGGCGGGCCCAGGACCGTCGCGTCCGGGGTGGCCGTCGTCCGGAGCACCTCGTCGTCGGGCTCGACGACCAGTACCGCCGGCGCGCAGTCGGCCACGATCACCGCCAGCTCGCGGTCGGTGTACGGCGGACCCACCGGCACCACGACCGCTCCGGCCCGCAGCCCGCCGAGCAGGGCCACGCACAGCGGCACCCCCTGGCGCAGCCGGACCAGCACCCGGTCCCCCGGGCGCACCCCGGCGGCGGCCAGCCGGGCCGCCTCACCGGCCACCGCCGCCTCCGCGCCCGCCCAGGTCAGTGCCTCCCGGCGGACCGGGTCGACGAACGCCGGATGGTCCGGTCCGCGGCGGGCGGCGGCGGACACCAGATCGGCGAGATTGCCGTTCAGCTCCACGCCGCGCAGTCTGTCACGGGCCTCCGGCGGGCACCCGGCACAGCCACCGGTTATCCCGCTCATCGGTCGCCAACACCCGCTCGCCGCAACTCGACACGCCGGGCGACCACTGATCGAGCGTAAAGCCGCGCCGACCGCGCGCGGCAGTCCATTCGTCGGCTCAGCGCAGCGAAACGCCGGTGGCGGTGAAAAGGTCACCGGGTTCGGCCCTATGCTCGCCTCCACGGTCACCAGACGGGGGTACGGCCGGAGCAGGCACCGTCGATCCGAGGGAGCGCCACATGCTTTACGACACCGGCAACGAGCCGGGCCCGTCGCGAGTTCCGCACCGGGGAAACTCGGCGGGCTCGCCGGCCCGAGCATCGCGGCGGCCGGCCGCGTGACCCAGCCGTATCGGCCCATGCGTCTGCTGCGCTCGGAGGATCGCTCCCCGGGCGCGGCCGACAGCGGCCAGTTCCCCAGCGCCGGCCGCGCTCCGCACGCCGACGCCGCCACCCAGCGCGTCGACCCCCGGACCGCTCCCCCGGCGGCCCACCGCGGCCGGCTGTCCCCCGCCGACTCTTCGGCGCGCCCGGCACCCGCGCGTCCCGCTCAGCCCGGCCCCGCGCAGGTCGGCCAGGTGCCCGTGCTGCCCCGGCCCCGCCCCGACGAGGTGCCGGCGCCGCCGATGCCGGAAGACGCCGCCGACGTCCGCCCGATCCGGGGCTCGGCTCATTCGGCTCCGGCCGCGATGCCGCCCCGGCTGGCCGAGCCGAGGGGCGCGCAGATGTCCACGGCGCTGCCGGCGGTCGCGTCCGCTCCCGAGGAGCCCCCCATGGCCGAGCCCGCCACCGAGGACACGGACGGTGGCGGCCCCGCCGGTTGGGACCTGGTCCGGGCGACCCAGGCGGGGGACCAGGAGGCCTTCGGACAGCTGTACGACCGCTACCACGACATGGTGTTCCGCTACGTACTGTTCCGGATCGGCGACCGCCAGCTCGCCGAGGACCTGACCGCGGAGACCTTCCTCCGGGCGCTGCGCCGGATCAGCTCGGTGAGCTACCAGGGCCGCGACATCGGCGCCTGGTTCGTCACCATCGCCCGCAACCTGGTGCTCGACCACGTCAAGTCCAGCCGCTACCGGCTGGAGCAGACGACCTCCGAGATCCAGGACCTCTCGCCCGCGACCAGTGGCCCCGAGCAGCAGGTTCTCGACGGCGCGACGCACGAGGAGCTGCTGCGCTGCGTGGCCAAGCTCAACTCCGACCAGAAGGAATGCATCGCGCTGCGCTTCCTGCAGGGCCTCTCGGTGGCTGAGACCGCGCGGCTGATGGGCCGCAACGAGGGAGCGGTCAAGGCCCTGCAGCACCGGGCGGTACGAAGGCTCGCCCAGCTACTCCCTGAAGGCTTACGATGAGCGGCGTGGGCCCCGGTCGGGGATCACACGGCGTGATTGCGCACCGTTTCGAAGTTAAACCTGAGTCACCCGAACGAGTGGATGCACTCACCCCCGTAACCCTCTGCACGCTGACTCGTTGTGCAGGACAGCAACGGGGAAGCGTGAGATCGCAGTGAGGACGGGAGACATGACTACGGGCGCAGGCCGGGACGCGGAGCGGTTCGCCGCTGCCGTCGACAGCGGCCACCGGTACGCCGGCGCACAGTCGCCGGAGGACCACGAACTGGCGCGGGACCTCGAGCTCGTCGCCCTGCTCAGGTCCAGTCGTGAGTCGCTGGCGCCCTCCGCCGACGCCTCGGCCCGGATGCGGGCGAAGGTCATGGCCGCCGCCGCGGCGACGATGGCCCAGCCGGTCGCGGACACCGAGACCACCAAGCCCGACCTGATGGCCGGTGCGGCCGAGGTCACGGCGGAGGAAGAGTCCAGCAACGTCGTCTCCATCGGCACCGCGAAGGGACGACACCGCTTCCCCCGGCGCTCCTCGTCCTCCGACGCGCCCAGCCGCCGGGGAGGCGTGGTCAGCGCCGCCGCCGCGCTCGCCCTGCTGGCCGCCGCCGGCAGCGGCGCCCTGTTCAGCAAGGACGCGCTGCCCGGCGACACGCTCTACGGCGTGAAGCAGGCCACCGAGTCCGGCACGATCGCGCTGGCCGGCAAGGGTGAGGCCCAGCGCCGGCTGGACATCGCCGCCACCCGGATCGACGAGGTGCAGAAGCTCAACAGCTCCGACCGCACCTCGGCCACCGATCGGGGCAGCGACATCAGCCAGGCCCTGCACGGCTTCAACGAGCAGACCACCGCCGCGTCCCGCACGTGGCTGGCCGGCCCGAACGCCAGCAACACCGGGGATCTCGCCACCTGGGCGGGCACCCAGTCGCAGCGGCTGTCCGGCATGCGCGCCTCGATGCCGGAGTCGGCCCGGAGCGACGCCGATCAGTCGATCAAGATGCTGGACCAGCTGAAGTCCCGGGCCAACGCGCTGAGCAACCGCAAGGGCTGCGACACGGTGACCACCGGGCAGACCGACGAGCTCGGTCCGATCCCGGCCAAGGGGGCCTGCTCGACCAAGGAGCCGGCCAGCCCGCAGCGGCAGTTCGTGCCCGGCGTGCCGGACACCGCCCAGCGCTCCAGCGGGCCGTCGTCCAGCTCGCAGTCCAAGTCCGGGTCCAGCTCCAGCTCGCCGGCCCGGGACGACAGCTCGGACTCCGGTCCGGGTCTGCAACTGCCCGAGCTGCCGGGCACCGACACCGGCGGGCTGCTGCCGAACCGGGTCCCGACCAGCGACAACACCTCGACGCCGGAGCCCGGCCTGCTGGGCGGGCTGCTCGGCGGCGGCTGACCGAGGCGATCAGCGGTCGAATTCACGCAACGGTCAGGCACCGGGTGACGCACGTGGGGTCCCTGAGCAGTACGCTCTAGGGGAGGTCCCGCGTCGGGCGCCCGGTGCCTTTCCGTTGGTCCACCCGTTACGGAGCGTCGGTCGCGGGGATCCGACTGCACACGACCTGCGGACAGGAGGCGCCGGGTGACGATCGGTGGCCGCGTGAGCCCGGCGGAGATCGCCGGGCAGGCGTCGGCGGCCGCCGCGGTCGCCCAGCTGGACGCCGACCGGCCGGAGGCGGCCGACCAGGCGGTACCCGTCGATCTCACGGCGGCGGCGTTCTTCGACGTGGACAACACGATGATGATGGGCGCCTCCATCTTCCACTTCGCCCGCGGCCTGGCCGCCCGCAAGTTCCTCGAGCCGTCCGACCTGGCCGGGTTCGCCTGGCAGCAGCTGAAGTTCCGGGTCGGCGGCAAGGAGTCCCAGCAAGGCATCGACACCAGCCGGGAGAGCGCGCTGTCCTTCGTCGCCGGCCGGTCGGTCACCGAGATCGTCGAGCTGGGCGAGGAGATCTACGACGAGCTGATGGCCGAGCGGATCTGGGCGGGCACCCGGGCCCTGGCCAACATGCACCTCGACGCCGGGCAGCGGGTGTGGCTGGTCACCGCCACCCCGGTGGAGCTCGCCTCCATCATCGCCCGCCGGCTGGGCCTCACCGGGGCGCTGGGCACGGTCGCCGAGAGCGAGGACGGGCTCTACACCGGGCGGCTGGTCGGCGACATGCTGCACGGGCCGGCGAAGGCGCACGCGGTGCGGGCGCTGGCCGTCCAGCAGGGCCTCAACCTGCGCCGGTGCACCGCCTACTCGGACTCGATCAACGACGTGCCGATGCTGTCGGCGGTGGGTACGGCGGTCGCGGTGAACCCCGACTCCGACCTGCGCGACGTCGCCCGCGACCGGGGCTGGGAGATCCGCGACTTCCGCACCGGCCGCAAGGCCGCCAAGATCGGCGTCCCCTCGGTGTTGGGCGCCGGCGCCGTAGCCGGAGCCGTAGCGGCCGGCCTCGCCTACCGCAAACGCGGCGCGTAGCGGCGCCCAGTCGGCGCCTCGCTGCGTTCTCGTCGTGGGCCGATACAACCCCGGTATCGGCCCACTCACCGCCTTGCGATGCATCCGACTGGATCACCGCTCTCAACGGGGTTTACCCCGTGAAGGCGTTTCTTCGTTGGGCCAGCAGCTTGTAGAGAGTTTGCTGGATGGTCTCGCGGACCTGGTCGGTGACGTTGAAGACGTGCATCGGGTCGTCGGCGTCGGCCGGCTCGTGGTTGTCGGTACGGATCGGCTCGCCGAACTCGATGTACCACTTGGACGGCAGCGGCACCGCACCCAGCGGCCCGAGCAGCGGGAACGTCGGCGTCACCGGGAAGTACGGCACCCCGAACAGCCGGGCCAGCGGCTTGACGTCGGCCAGCAGCGGGTAGATCTCCTCCGCCCCGACGATCGAGCACGGGATGATCGGCACCCCGGTGCGGATGGCCGCCGAGACGAACCCGCCGCGACCGAACCGCTGCAGCTTGTACCGGTCCTTCCAGGGCTTGCCCACGCCCTTGAAGCCCTCCGGCCACACTCCGACCAGCTCGCCGGTGCTCAGCAGCCGCTCCGCGTCCGGGTTGCAGGCCAGCGTGACGCCCGCCTTCCGCGCGGTGGTCCCGATCATCGGGGTGCGGAACACCAGGTCGGCGCCCAGAGCGCGCAGGTGTCGCCCGGCCGGATGGTGGTCACGCAGCGCGGCCATCGTCATCAGCCCGTCGATCGGCAGCGTGCCGGAGTGGTTGGCCACCACCAGCGCACCCCCGGTGGCGGGCACGTTCTGCATGCCGATGGTCTCCACCCGGAACCAGTGCTGGTAGAGCGGGCGCAGCAGCGGCATGACCAGGTTGTCGGTGAAGTCCGGGTCGAAGCCGAACTCGTCGATGTCGTACTGGCCGGTGATCCGGCGGTAGAGGAACTCGAGCAGCTCCTCCAGCCGGTCCTGCCACACCCCCCGGTCCGGGTCGAAGGACGCGGGCGCGCCGGAGCCGGGCCGGCGCACCGTACGCACCTGGGCCAGCTCGGCGACCGGGGCCGGCTCGCCGCGCACACCGGTCGACGCGCGCTGCCGGGTCGGGTCGGCGCGCAACGGGATCACCTGTGCCTGCGGCACTGTGCCCTCCTCCTAACCTAGGGTGCGCGCGGCGGCCAGCAGCCCGTTCTCCACGGCGCGCACCCGCGCGGGGGAGATCACCGGGCGCAGCTGGTGCCCGCGCACGAAGTCGTCGAACGCCTGGACCGTGGTCCAGCGCGGAGTGAAGCCGAACTCGTCCCGCAGCCGCCGGGTGTCCACTACCCGGCCGAAGTTGAGGAAGCGCATCTGATCGGAGGTGAAGTCGAGCAGCCGGGTGCCGCGGAAGAACCCGCTGGCCGGACCGACCATGGCGGCGGGCAGCGCCACCTGTACCCGCCCGGCCCGCCGGATGGCCTGGGAGAGCAGCAGGACGCCGTCCGCCCCCACGTTGAACACCCCGGGCCGGTCGTTGCGGGCGGCCATTTCCAGCGCGGCCAGTGCATCCTCGGCGTGCAGCAGCTGCATCCGGGCGTCGTAGCCCAGTACGGTCGGCACCACGGGCAGCGAGAAGTAGCGGGTGAGCGCGGTCTCGATCCGCGGTCCGACGATGTTGGCCAGGCGCAGCACGGTGACCGACGCGTCCGGCCGGCGGCGGGCGAACCCGCGCACGTAGCCCTCGATCTCGGCGGCGTCCTTGGCGTACCCGCCCGAGGGCAGCCCCTTCGGGGACATGTCCTCGGTGAAGATGGCCGGATCGCGGGAGCTGGACCCGTACACCGCCGTCGTCGACTTCAGCACCAGCCGCCGCACGTGGTTGGAACGCTGGCACGCGGCCAGCAGCTGCATGGTGCCGATGACGTTCATTTCCTTCATCGCCACCCGACCGCCCGACTGGTGCGGGGCGGACGACAGCGCGGCGTGCACCACCGTGTCGACCTCGGCGCCGCGGATCACCTTGGCGATCAGCGGGTTGCGGATGTCGGCCCGGACGAACTCCGCCCGGCCCATGCCGCGCAGCAGGTCGCGGGCCGGCGGCACGGTGTCGACCCCGAGCACGCGCTCGATCTCGGGGTCGGCGGCGAGCCGGGACGCCAGATGCGCCCCGACGTACCGGCTGACCCCGGTGACGAGCACGACCTTTGGCGCCACGAAACCGTCTCCCCGAGAACTCAGACCCGCGGTCGCACCCCCGAGACCCCATGGGCCAGCCGACCGCGAGGCCCGATGCTAGTCGCATCGGGCCCGAGGCGTACCTCTACGAGGGGGAATTCACGCAGCGTTGACCTCAGCCACATGCCGAGGCCGGGACCGGGCGGAAGGGTTACTTGCCGAGCTTGCGACGCTGCACGCGAGTCTTGCGAAGCAACTTACGGTGCTTCTTCTTCGACATCCGCTTGCGACGCTTCTTGATCACCGAGCCCACGCGGGCACCCCTCACTGTCCGATCTTGCGAAGCCCCGAGTCTACCCGGCCGCTATCCGGCGTCGTGATAGGCGTTGCGCAGGTAGTCCTGCACCGCGTCCCGGGGTACCCGGAACGACCGGCCGACCCGGGCGGCGGGCAGCTCCCCGGAGTGCACCAGGCGGTACACCGTCATCTTGGAGACCCGCATCATCGCGGCGACCTCGGCCACGGTCAGGAACTGCACCGACTCGGCCGCTTGACCACTTATGTTCTCAGCCACCATGTGTCCACTCGATTCCCTCACCGACGCTGGTCGAGGATGAGCCGGCGTGCCCGAAACCCTAGTGACGCGTAACCCTAGTGGGTTTCCCTCATCCGCGTTCAGGTGAGAGTGTAGTGACAGCGGATACACACGCTGTGAGTTGGGGTCCTCTATCAGGAGACTCACAGCACATCGTGACACGAATGGCCCAGCACCTGCGAGTGAGCCTCTCACTTAGAGTGAACAGTGCGGCCCAGCGCGACCGAACGGTCACGGGCCGCCTCGACCGCCGCGCTGATCGCGGCCCGCGCTCCCCGGGCGTCCAGCTCGCGGACGGCGGCGGCGGTGGTCCCGGCCGGTGAGGTCACCGCCTCCCGCAGCACCACCGGGTGCGCGTCCGGCCCGTCGGACTCCCGCAGCATCCGGGCGGCCCCGAGCGCGGACTGCACGACCAGCTCGGTGGCCACCGGCCGGGACAGCCCGACCAGCACCCCGGCCTCGATGAGCACCTCGGTGAGGTAGAAGAAGTACGCCGGGCCGGTGCCGGAGAGCGCGGTGACCGCGTCCTGCTGGGCCTCCGGCACCCGCAGCACCCGGCCCACCGCGGCGAGCAGCCGCTCCACCTCGGCCAGCTGCGCCTCGGTGGCGGTCCGTCCCGGCGACATGACGCTCATCGCCTCGCCCACCACCATCGGGGTGTTCGGCATCACCCGGATCACCGAGGTGCCCGCCGGCAACCGCGCCTCGAACAGCGCGGTCGGCAGGCCGGCGCACAACGAGACCACCACCCGGTCCGGGCGCTCCGTGCCGGCCATGCCCGCGCTCAGGTCCGCCAGCAGCGGCTCGATGTCCTGCGGCTTCACCGCGACGACCAGCACATCGGCCAGCGCCGCCACCTCGGCCACCGTCCGCCGGCGCAGGCCGAGCCGCTCGGACACCTCGGCCGCCCGTCCGTCGTACCGCTCGGTGAAGTACAGCGCATCGGTCGCGTACCCGGACTTCAGCAGCCCGGCCAGCAGTGCCTCACCCATCTTGCCGGCGCCCAGCACCGCCACACCCCTCGTGGAACCCATGGGGGTGGACGCTAATGCAGCCGCGCCGGGCCGGCGCGGGGGTATCCGCGGGGGTGTCAGCGCCGGGGGATCAGGGCCAGCTGGCGGGACTGGCAGACCAGGCGGCCCTCGGCGTCGATCACCGTGGCGTCCTCGTCGAACCAGCCACCGCCGATCGAGGTCGAGCGGATCTCGGTGCGCAGCCAGCCCGGGGCCGGGGCGGCCCGCAGCAGCGCGGTGAGCTGCACGGTCGGCGCCCACCCGGGCAGCCCCACGTTCACCGGGGCCGGGACCAGCGCGTCCGCGGTGAACAGCGCGAAGTAGACGTCCGGCTCCTCCCCCACCGGGCGCACCCAGCCGCGCAGCACCGGCTCGCGGTGGTCGGGGTTGCGCAGGGTGGCCGGGTCGAGCAGCAGCCGGCTGGAGCGGGCGATCGGCGGCACCTGGTCACCGTGCCGCATGGCAAGCACGTCCGGCGGGGGCTCGGCGGGCAGGTCCGGCAGGTCCGACCAGACCGGCGCCTCGGTGGGTAGCCGGCCGGCGGTGACCGTGGCGGTCAGGGTCAGCCGGTCGTCCTGGGTCATGCTGGCCCGGACCACCGACGCGGTGCGCCCGGTCTTGACCACCTCGGTCCGGATGTGCACCGGTCCGGGCACCGGCGCGCGCAGGAACTCGCCGCTGACCGCCAACGGGTCGCTCCCGACCTCGTCACCGGCCTGCTGGGCCAGCCCGGCCAGCGCGGCCCGGGTGGCCACGGCCAGCATCACCCCGCCGTGCACCCGGCCCCCGCCGACCAGCCAGGCGTCGGTCAGCTCGGCCGCGAACTCGCCCGGGCCGAGCGGGGTGTGCTCGAGCGCGGCGGAGAACGGCCGCTCGGTCTGCGCGGGGTGCGCCGCGGTGGTGGTCATACCGGTAGACCTACCATCCGGGTGGCCGGTGCCGCCCGTCATTCAGCCCGGTCTGTGCGGCGGGTCACCGCCGGCCCGGCGTGGACGTCACCGCCGGGTCGGGACCGAGCTGGGCAGGGGGTCCGACCCGGGCCGGGCGGACGGGAGCACGGCCGGTTCCGCCACCGGGACCCGCGCCGTGGGCTGCAGGTGCAGCCGGGCGAACAGCAGCGACTCGGCCAGCAGGGCCGCGCGGTCGTGCCGGGTACGGGCCCGGCGGGTGCTGATCTCGATGACCACGACGCCGTCGAACCCGTTACGGACCAGCCGCTCGCACACCTGGGCGCACGGCTGGTTGCCCCGGCCGGGCACCAGGTGCTCGTCCTTGGTGGAGCCGCTGCCGTCGGTGAGGTGGATGTGCGTCAGCCCCGCGCCCATCCGGTCCATCAGGGCCAGCGCGTCCACCCCGGAGGTGGCGGTGTGTGACAGGTCCAGGGTGTAGTAGCGGTGCCCGACGTCGGTGGGGTCGTCGCTCGGGCTGTACGGGCAGGCGCTCACCGCGCCCCGGCGTACCGGGAACATGTTCTCCACGGCCAGGGACACGCCCCAGCGCTGGGCCGACAGGTCGACCGCGTCGGAGAACTCCCGGGCGTACTGCCGCTGCCAGCGGAACGGCGGGTGCACCACCACGTTCGGCGCGCCCAGGATGGACGCCGCCTCAGCGCTGCGCTCCAGCCGGTGCAGCGGGTCGGTGCCCCACACCCGCTGGGTGACCGCCAGGCACGGCGCGTGCACCGCCAGCACCGGCACCCGGTACTTCGCCGAGAGCCGCTCCACCGCGCCGATGTCCTGGGACACCGGGTCGGTCCAGACCATCAGCTCGACGCCGTCGTAACCCAGCTCGGCGGCCAGCAGGAACCCGGACTCGATGGTCTCCGGGTACACCGAAGCGGTGGACAGCGCGACCGGCGGGGAGTTGACGGGCACCGGGCTCCCTTCTCGGGCGCTACCGCGCGGTCTCAGCGGGCGGTCTCAGCGGGCGGTCTCAGCGGGCGGTCTCAGCGGTTGGCGAGCAGCAGTACGGCCGGCGAGATCGTCACGACCAGGCCGACCAGGACCGCCAGCATAGTCGTCTGCAGGTCGTCACTGCGGCGAATCGCCCTGACCAGCAGGACCAGCCCCGCGGTGGCCAGTACGGCGGCGACCAGCGCGATCACCGGATGGTTGGTCCACAGCCAGCTGAAGCCGACCCAGAGCAGGGCACCGAGGACGGCGCCGATCAGCCACTGCCCGATCAGCTTCAGCCAGCCGACGGCCCCGAGCGGCCCCTCGGGCTCGTCCGCGAACTCGCCCCGGTCGTCCCGCTCGGCCAGCCCGGCCGGGGCGGCCCCGGCCAGCGGGGAGGCGTCCTTCTGGTCGGCCTGGTCGGCCTGGGTGTCCGTCTGGCCCGGGGAGACGTCGTCGTCGGCCCGGGACAGCTGGCCGGTGGGCGGGCCGTCGTCGTCCGGATCGGGGCGGTTGCGGGCCGCGCCCCAGCCCAGCGGCCCGGTGACGGGGCCGGTCAGCGGTCCGGTCATCGGGCCGGCGTCGGGATAGCGGGGCAGCTGCTCGGTGGGCGGGTCGCTGCGCCCGACCCGGGTGCGCCCGGACGGGTAGGCGCCCGTGCCGCTACCGGGGCTGATGCCCGGGCTGGTCGGCGGGCCGCCCCGGTCCGGCGGGTCGATCGGCTCCCCGGTGAGCGGGTCCACGGACTGGCCGTAGCCGACGCCGGAGTCCCATCGTTGGCGCGGCACCGCGGCCGTGCCCCGGGTCGTCGACTCGACGGAGCCGCCCCGGGTGGCGGCGGGGGTGCCCCCCGTCGACTCGGCGGCGCTGTCCCGGGCGGCGTTGTCCCGGGCGGCGTTGTCCCGAGTGGCGGCGGGGGTGCCCCGGGTGGTCGACTCGACGGAGCCGCGGGCCGCCCGGGAGGCGCCCGTCCGGGGCTGGTCGCGGTCGAGCAGCTCGGCTGCGCTGACCCGCTCGCCGGTCCGCTCGGCCGGCTCCTCGTCGTCGGCGGCGCGGCGGCGACGCCGGGACGCCCGTCCGCCACCGTCGCCGTACTGCTGCAACAGCTCGGCGACCGTCCGCTGGCGTCCCTCGGACTCCTCGTCCGTACTCATGGCGTTACTGTGCCTCCCGCGCGGCTGTGACGTCCACGGAGCCGTCCAGCGTCGGCTGCTGGTTCCGGGTAGCCGACCCGTGCTCGGTGCGGACCGCTCCGTCCAGCCAGTCCAGACGCCGAAGGATAACGCCCTCGCGCAGCGCCCACGGACAGATCTCCAGCCGCTCCACGCCGAGCGCGCGCATCGTGGCCTGGGCGACCAGCGCGCCGGCCACCAGTTGGTGGGCCCGGCTCGCGCTCACCCCCTCCAGCTCGGCCAGGTCGTTGGCGGACATCCGGCTGATGAACGCGACCAGCTGGCGCAGCCCGACGTCGGTGAGCACCCGGGGCGCCCGGGGCCCGGCGCTGGACGGGGCGGCCCCGGTCAGCCGGGCCAGCGAGCGGAACGTCTTGGAGGTGCCGACCGCCCGGTCCGGCCGGCCGTCCGCCCGCAGCCGGGCCACCGCCGGGGCGAGCACCCGGTCCAGGTGCTCGCGCAGCGTCTCCACCTCGGCGCGCGGCGGCGGGTCGGCGGTGAACCAGGTGCGGGTGAGCCGCCCGGCGCCCAGGGGCAGCGACAGCGCCACCGAGGGGTACTCGTCGATCCCGGTGGCCAGCTCCAGCGAGCCGCCGCCGATGTCCAGCGCCAGCAGCCGCCCGGCCGACCAGCCGAACCACCGGCGCACCGCCAGGAAGGTGTAGCGCGCCTCGTCGGCGCCGGAGAGCACCTGCAGCCCGACCCCGGTCTCGGCGTGCACCCGGGCCAGCACCTCGACCGAGTTGGTGGCGTCACGCAGCGCGGACGTGGCGAAGGCCAGCAGGTCCTCGCAGTCGGCGGTCAGCGCGGCCTGCCGGGCCTGGTGCACGGCCTTGATCAGGGCCCCGGCGCCGTGTTCGGTGAGCGCGCCGCGGGCGTCGAGGTTCTCGGCCAGCCGCAGTGCGGTCTTCTCCGAGGTCATCGGGGTGGGGTGGCCACCGCGAAAGGCGTCCACGACCAGCAGGTGCACGGTGTTGGAACCGACGTCGAGGACTCCTAGGCGCACAGCGCCCTACGGTACTGCCCCAATGGCCACATTGCGCTCACACGCCGTGAACCGGCGACGGTAGGCGCTCGGCGAGGCCCCGACCCGGCGGGCGAAGTGGTGGCGCAACACCGCGGCCGTGCCGAACCCGGCGGCCTCGGCCACGGCGTCCATGCTCAGCTCGGTCTCCTCGAGCAGCCGCCGGGCCAGCAGCACCCGCTGGCCGGTGATCCACTCGTGCGGGCTGACCCCGGTCTCGGCCACGAACCGGCGGGCGAAGGTGCGCACCGCCATGTGCTCGCGGGCGGCCAGCCGCTCCACGGTGTGCGGCTGGTCGAGGTTGGCCACCACCCACTCCAGCAGCCGCTCCATGCCGCAGCCGTCCGGGGCCGCGGGCATCGGGGCCTCGATGTACTGGGACTGGCCGCCGTCCCGGTGCGGGGGCACGACCATCCGCCGGGCCACCCGGTTGGCGATCTCGGCGCCGTGGTCGCGGCGCACCAGGTGCAGCCCGAGGTCGATGCCGGCGGCGGTCCCGGCGCTGGTCAGCACGTTGTCGTCGGCGGTGTAGAGGGCGTCGGGGAGCACCTGCGCGGTGGGGAAGCGGCGGGCCAGCTCGCCGGTGTACTTCCAGTGCGTGGTGCAGCGGCGCCCGTCGAGCAGCCCGGCCTCGCCGAGCACGAACGCCCCGGAGCAGACGCTGAGCAACTCCGCGCCGCGACGGTCGGCGGCGCGCAGCGCGTCCAGGGCGGCGGGCGCGACGGGGTTGCCCCGGGGGGCGGCCGGCACCGCGACCAGGTCGGCCTCGGCCAGCGGCCCCAGGTCGGCGTGCGGGGTGATCTGGAAGCCGATCGAGGTGGTCACCGGGCGGCCGTCGACCGTGCACACGTGGAACTCGTAGCCGGGGATGCCGTCGTCCGAGCGGTCCAGCCCGAACACCTCGCACAGCACGCCGAGCTCGAACGGAGCCACCCCGGGCAGGGCGAGAACAGCCACGGATCGAATCACCCGGGTGAGCGTACTCCGGTTCTGGCCGAAATTCGACGGCCATCGGCATATCTGCCACTCGAAGATGGTTCTCGCAGGTCGGACCATAGATGCATGGTTCTCATCATGTTGGTCTTCCTCCTGGCACTGGGCCTGGCCGTCGTGCTGGGCGCGACCGTCGACACCCGGGACGCCGCCGACTGGCGCATCCCCGAGCTCCGCGACCGCGACCACCTCACCCGCTGATCCGCCGACCCGTCGACTCGACGTAAGACCCCGTCCACGAGACCTACATCACACTCCGCTACAGTGTTGCGGCTGAGCGTGATCGGAGGTGTGGCCGTGGACGACGCGTGGTCGGCCGCCCTGATCGCGTGGGCCATGCGGGCCGCCGACGCGATCGCCGCCGCCGAAGGCGATACGCGGATCCGGCCGCACGAGCTCGCCCGGCCCGGCCGACCGCTCGCCGTACCCGACTCGACGCCAGTCGGCCGTCCCCCGCTCGCGGCGCCACGACCCGTCCGGGCCGTCCCGCTGAACGGCAGCGCCGCCTGACCTCCGGCATCAGCCAACGGCACCGAGATGTCGTCAGCTGATGCTAAGATGCTCAGGTGCGGACGACCATTCGGATCGACGATGAGCTCTACCGAGAGGTCAAGGCCAGAGCCGCTCGTTCCGGGCAGACCGTGGCGGCGGTGTTGGAGGACGCCGTCCGCCGTGGACTGAACCCGCCCGAGCAGCGGACCGCGAGCCCGTACACCGTGCGGGTGAGCGGACGCGGCGGGCTGCGCCCCGGAGTCGATCTCGCGTCCAACGCCTCACTACGGGAAACCATGGACGAAGGTGTCCCCGTCGATGAACTGCGTTGACGTCAACGTCCTGCTCTACGCCCACCGCGCTGATCTTCCGGAGCACACCGAGTACCGCGAGTTGCTCGAGCGGCTCGGCAACGGCACCGAGCCGCTGGGATTGCCCGACGCCGTACTGAGTGGCTTCATCCGGATCATCACCAACCGGCGCGTCTTCACCGAGCCCATGCCTCCGAATGAGGCGTGGCGGGCGGTCGACGACCTGATCGATGCCCCGGCCACCATGACCCTGACCCCCAGCGGCCGCCACTGGCGGCTGTTCCGCGCCCTCGCCGAGGGCGTCGACGCGCGCGGCAACGACGTCGCCGATGCCTACCTCGCCGCCTACGCGCTGGACAACAACGCGACCTGGCTCAGCGCCGACCGCGGGTTCGCCCGCTTCAAGCCCCTACGCTGGTCGCATCCCCTGGACGGGTAGCCGGCTCAGGTGTTGAACTTGTAGCCGAGCCCGCGCACGGTGAGCAGGTGCACCGGGGCCGACGGGTCCGACTCGATCTTCGACCGCAGCCGCTTCACGTGCACGTCCAGCGTCTTCGTGTCGCCGACGTAGTCCGCGCCCCACACCCGGTCGATCAGCTGACCCCGGGTGAGCACCCGGTCGACGTTGCGCAGCAGGTACTCCAGCAGGTCGAACTCCTTGAGCGGGAGCTGGACCTCGTCGCCGTTGACCGTCACCACGTGCCGGTCGGTGTCCATCCGGACCGGCCCGGCGGCCAGCACGGCCGGCGAGTTCAGGTCCTCGGCGGTGGCCCCGTCGCCCCGGCGCAGCACCGCGCGCACCCGGGCGATCAGCTCGCGGGCGGAGTACGGCTTGGTCACGTAGTCGTCGGCGCCCAGCTCCAGGCCGACCACCTTGTCGATCTCGCTGTCCCGCGCGGTCACCATGATCACCGGGACGGTGGAGCGCTGGCGCAGCGCCTTGCACACGTCGGTGCCGCTCATCCCGGGGAGCATCAGATCGAGCAGCACGATGTCGGCGCCGTTGCGGTCGAACTCCTCCAGCGCGTCCGGGCCGGTGCCGGCGACGGCGGTGGTGAAGCCCTCCTTGCGGAGCAGGAACGCCAACGGGTCGGCGAAGGACTCCTCATCCTCGACTATCAGAACCCTGGTCAATGCACTCCTCCTGAGGGGATGGCCTCGGGCCGCCTGCGTTGGTCGGGGCCGCGCGGTTCGGGGGTGTCCTGGCCGTCGGCGGGGCTGGTCAGCGGGCCGATCATCGCGCCGTGCGCGGGCAGCCGGATGATGAACGTCGACCCGGTGCCCGGCCGGCTCCACAGCTGCACCTCGCCACCGTGGTTGGCCGCGACGTGCTTGACGATGGCCAGGCCGAGCCCGGTGCCGCCGGTGGCCCGCGAGCGCGCCGGGTCGACCCGGAAGAACCGCTCGAACACCCGCTGCTGGTGCTCCGGCGCGATGCCGATCCCCCGGTCGGTCACCGCGATCTCCACCACGTCGTCGACCAGGCGGCGGACCACCGACACCGGTGCCGAGGGCGGCGAGTAGGACAGCGCGTTGTCCAGCAGGTTGACCAGCGCGGTGATCAGCAGGGTCTGGTCGCCGTCCACCTTCAGCCCGGCCGGCGAGTCGACCAGGATGGTGATCCCGGTGGACTCCGCCACCACCCGCACCCGGTCCAGCGCCTCGGAGATGACGTCGTCGACCTCGACCACGGCGAGCTCGGGCAGCCGCTCCGCCCCGGTGAGCCGGGACAGCGCGATCAGCTCGGTGACCAGGTGGCCCAGCCGCTCGGACTCGTTGACGATCTTGGTCGCGAAGCGGTGCACCTCCTCCGGGTCGTCGGCCGCGCCGAGCACCGCCTCGGCCAGCAGCCCGACGGCGCCCACCGGCGTCTTCAGCTCGTGGCTCACGTTGGCCACGAAGTCCCGCCGGGTGGCCTCCAGCCGGACCGCGTCCGAGGTGTCCTCGGCGTCCACGGCGGCGAACCCGTCACCCAGCGGCCGGATGTGCGCCACCACCGCCTGCGGCTGCCGGCCGCGATGGGCCAGCGGCGACAGGTCGACCTCCATCTCCTCACCGGAGTCGACGACCTGCTCGCAGGCCTTGCGGGTGCGCTCGTCGGCCCGGCCGTCCCGGACCACGTTCAGCGCCACCGCGCGCGGGTTGTGCAGCACCACGTCCCCGTGCCGGTTCATCACCGCGAGCCCGCTGCGCGAGGACTGCATCAACCGCTGCAGCAGTTCGGCCAGGGTCGGGCCGGCCGGTTTGCGCACGCTGCGTCGTCGGCGGGAGATCCACGGCCCGAGGGCGACCCCGGCCACGAAGGCCAGGACTGCCAGGGCGATGGTCGCCGGCGTGTTCACAAGGTGAATGGTACGGGCACACCGGGGGGCCAGGACCAGCCCAAACCGCAGACCGTGACCGGTGCGACTCTCCGCCGGAGGAGAGTTCCCACCTCGTTCATGGACTGTTCACGCCGCTGGTAGTTCGCGGTTACCGCCTGGTACGCGAGGCGGCTCCCGCCCCTGTTCAGCCGCCCGGCGGGTCGGCTACTCGCCGTGTCCGGAACCGGGCTGGAACCGGTCTGGAACCGGTCTGAACCGGGCGCTAGCGGCCCTGGTTGGCCACCGCCTTCGCCGCCTCGGCGGCGGCCGCCGGGTCGAGGTACTCCCCGCCGGCCTTGAGCGGGCGCAGGTCCTCGTCGAGCTCGTAGAGCAGCGGGATGCCGGTGGGGATGTCCAGGCCGGCGATGGCGTCGTCGGAGATCCCGTCCAGGTGCTTCACCAGCGCGCGCAGCGAGTTGCCGTGCGCGGCGACCAGCACGGTGCGCCCGGCCCGCAGGTCCGGCACGATCGCCGACTCCCAGTACGGCAGCATCCGCTCGACGACGTCCTTCAGGCACTCGGTAGCCGGAACCGCCGGGATCTCCGCGTAGCGGGGATCCCCGGCCTGGTCGAACTCGCTCTGCGGCTCGATCGGCGGCGGCGGGGTGTCGTAGGAGCGGCGCCAGAGCATGAACTGCTCGTCTCCGTAGGTCTCCCGGGTCTCCTTCTTGTTCTTGCCCTGCAGCGCCCCGTAGTGCCGCTCGTTGAGCCGCCAGTCCCGGTGCACCGGGATCCAGTGCCGGTCGGCGGCGTCCAGCGCGAGGTTGGCGGTGGCGATGGCCCGGCGCAGCAGGCTGGTGTGCAACACGTCGGGCAGGTTCCCGCTGGCCGCGAGCAGCTCACCGCCGCGCTTGGCCTCGGCCTGGCCCTTCTCGGACAGCCGGACGTCGACCCAGCCGGTGAACAGGCCCAGGGCGTTCCACTCGCTCTCGCCGTGACGCAGCAGCAACAGTCGGTACGGGGCGCTCATGCCAGCGGAGCCTAATCGAGACCGCCCCGCCTCGGCCCGTGCCTCCGCTCACCCCACCGGCGTGGCCCGTCGGGTCGACCGGTGCCACCAGCCGACCCAGGACACCAGCACCAGGGCCGCGACCAGCAGCCGCACCTCGGCCAGGTACGCCGGCGGGTAGACGACGCCGGTCAGATAGGTGTTGATGAAGCCACCGGGCAGGTCCTGGCCGCCGGCCCGCCGCCGCGCCCAGTTCTCCACGTGCGTGAGCGGGCACTCCTGGCCGATCGTGACGATGGAGACGCCCCAGGCGACCACGGCCACGTGCAGCCAGATCGTCCGGCGCCAGCGCCAGGCCAGGAACCCGCCGAGCACCAGGTACACCAGGAACGCGAAGTGCAGCACCATCGCGCCCTGCCCCACCACCCCCAACCCCACACCCCCATTGTCGCCCCGCGCCGACGCCCTGTCGCCGCCCTCAGCGGACGGCGAAGCCGGCGTCCACCGGGAGCATCACGCCGGTGACGTAGCGGGCGGCGTCGGACACCAGCCAGGCGATGGCGTTGCTGATGTCGACCGGCTCCACCATGTCCACCGGCAGCAGGTTGGCGAAGATCGACCCCGTGTCGGGGTTCGCCGCGAAGAACTCGGCGAACGGCTCGTTGACGATCATCGGGGTGTTGACCCCGGTCGGGTGCACGGTGTTGACCCGGATGTGGTGCGGCGCCAGCCAGGTGGCGAACGACCGCATCAGCCCGACCACGCCGTGCTTGGCCGCGCAGTACGCGCTGAGCGCCGCCCCGCCGTCCCCGCCGCGACCGGTCAGCCCCTGGGTGGAGCTGGTCAGCACGATCGACCCGCCCCGGCCCTGCTCGATCATGGTCGGGGCGGCCGCCTTGACCGTGTTGTAGACGCCGGTCAGGTTCACCTCGACGGTCTCCCGGAAGACCGCCGCCTCGTCGGCGTCCGGGTCGGCCAGCCCGGCGATGCCCGCGTTGGCCAGCACGATGTCCACCGAGCCCAGCTGCGCGACCCCCTCGGCGACCGCCGAGGCCAGCGCGGCGGCGTCCCGCACGTCCGCCTGGACGGCCACGATCCGCCGGTCCAGGGCCTCCACCTCGGCGACCGTCGCGGCCAGGTCCTCGGGCGTGGCCATCGGGTAGGCGACGGTGTCCAGCTGGCGGCAGACGTCGACCGCGATGACGTCGGCGCCTTCACGGGCCAGCCGCACCGCGTGGCTGCGACCCTGCCCCCGCGCGGCTCCGGTGATGAAGGCGACCTTGCCGTCCAGCGTTCCCATGAAGCCTCCCAGGTTCGACCTACGCGATCATGCTGGATGCTTCCCCGCGCCGCCGTCCAGGTGTAGGACTGCGCCATGCCGATCGAGAAGATCCCCGCCGACCTCGACGACGCCCGGCTGGCCGCCAAGGTCTCCGCGCTGCGCGACCAGGGCGTGTCGCTGGTCGCGGTCACCTTCGTGGACAACGCCGGGATCACCCGGGTGAAGTGCGTGCCGCTGGACCGGCTCGGGCACACCGCGCGGTACGGGGTCGGCACGTCACCGGTGTTCGACACGTTCTGCTTCGACGACTCGATGGTCACCGGTGCACACCTGGGCGGGCCGGACGGGGACCTGCGGCTGATCCCGGACCTCGACCGGGTGGTGGCGCTGGCCGCCCGCCCGGGGTGGGCGTGGGCGCCGGCGGACAAGTTCACCCAGGACGGTCCGGCGTTCGACGGGTGCCAGCGCCGGTTCGCCGCCGACCAGGTCGCGGCGGCGGCCGGGCACGGGCTCAGCCTGCGGATGGCGTTCGAGAACGAGTGGTCGCTGGGCGCCTGGCCGGCCGCATCCGGGGACTTCGTGCCCGCCTTCGACGGCCCGGCCTACGGGCTGATCCGGCTCGGGCAGGTGGCCGGGTACGCCCGCGACCTGGTCGAGGCGCTGACCGCGCAGCACCTGGCCGTCGAGCAGTTCCACCCGGAGTACGCGCTGGCCCAGGTGGAGCTGACGGTGGCCGCGAACGACCCGGTGGGCGCGGCCGACGACGTGGTGCTGGTCCGGGACACCGTCCGCCAGGTCAGCGCCGCGCACGGCTGGCGGGCCAGCTTCGCCCCGACCGTCGACCCGGACGGCGCCGGGTCCGGGGCGCACCTGCATTTCTCCGTGCACTCCGCCGGTCGCGAGAACACCGGGTCCGGCTCGGAGATGGCCGGCGGGGACGGGCCGTTCGGGCTGACCGGCACCGGGGCGGCGTTCCTGGCCGGCGTGCTGCGCGAGCTCCCGGCGCTGTGCGCGGTCGGCGCGGCCCACCCGACCAGCTACGTCCGGCTGCAGCCGTCGCGCTGGGCCGGGGTCTGGCGGTGCTGGGGCCGGGAGACCCGGGAGGCGGCGGTACGGCTGGTCACCGGGGTGGTCGGCACCGGGCAGTCGGCGGCGAACGCCGAGGTCAAGTGCTTCGACGCCACCGCCAACCCGTACCTGCTGGTCGGCGCGGTGATCGCCGCCGGGCTGGCCGGGGTGGCCGAGGAGCTGCCGCTGCCGGACCCGATGACCGGCGACCCGGCGGGGCTCTCCGAGGCCGACCGGGCGGCGGCCGGGATCGTCCGGCTGCCCACGTCGTTGGGTGCGGCCGCCGAGGCGTTCGCCGCCTCCACCGTGCTGGCCGGGGCGATGGGTGAGGTGCTGCACGACACCGTGCTCACCATGCGCCGCTCCGACGCGATGAGGTTCGCCGGATCGTCCCCGCACGAGGTGGCCGCGCTGAGCCGGTGGCGCTTCTGATGCGGGTCAGTTCAGACGTGACAGCCGGGCTGGACTGGGTCGATCATCACTGCCACGGCGTGGTGACCGGCGACCTGGACCGGCCGGCGTTCGAGGGGATGCTCACCGAGGCCGGGCGGGCCGGGGGCCGGGACCGGTTCCGGTCGATGCTCGGGCTGGCCGTGCGGCGCTGGTGCGCCCCGGTGCTCGACCTGGAACCGCACGCCGATCCCGACACCTACCTGGAGCGGCGGGCCGAGCTCGGCTGGGCGGAGACCACCCGGCGGCTGCTGGCGGCCAGCGGGGTGCGCACCTGGCTGGTCGACACCGGCTTCACCCCGGAGAACCTGACCGAACCGGACGGCCTGGCCGCGCTCGGCGGCGGCACCGCGTGGACGGTGACCCGGCTGGAGGCGGTGGCCGAGGGCGTCGACTCGGATGCCGCCGGGTGGGCCGAGACGGTCGAGGCGGCGCTGCGGGCCGAGGCAGCGGGCGCGGTCGGGCTGAAGACGGTGATCGCCTACCGGTCGGGGCTCGCGGTCCCCGGGGAGCCGCCCTCGGCCGCGGCGGTCACCCACGCCGCCGGCCAGCTGCTGCGCACCGGCGAGCACTTGGAGGACGACGGGCCGGGGGACGCCGGCGCGGCGGCACACGGCGGATGCGGCGGCCCGGCGGGCGGCCGGCGGATCGCCGATCCGGTGCTCGGCGCCTGGCTGGTGCACCTCGGCGCCCGGCTCTCGGCCGAGCTGGGGCTCCCGCTGCAGGTGCACACCGGGTTCGGCGACGCCGACGTCCGCCTGGGCCGCGCCGATCCGACGCTGCTCACCGACCTGCTGGTGGCCACCGAACCCACCGGGGCCCGGTTCATGCTCCTGCACAGCTGGCCCTACCAGCGGCAGGCCGGCTACCTGGCCAACCTGTTCGACCACGTCGGGGTGGATGTCGGCCTGGCGTTGCCGCACGTCGGAGCGCGTGGCCAGGCGGTGCTGGCCGAGCTGCTGGAGTTGGCGCCGTTCGCCTCGGTGTGCTTCTCCTCCGACGGCTACGGCCTGCCCGAGCTGCACTTCCTCGGCGCGACGCTGTGGCGGGAAGCACTCGGACGGCTGATCGATGCCTGGCTGAGCGATGATGTACTCACCGTGAGTGATGCTGAGAACCTGATCCGGAGCATCGCCGGCGGCAACGCCCGTTCGGTCTATGCGATCGGCGCCCCCGCCGAGGCGGACCCGGGCCCGCCATTCCCGAGCCGATCTCCAGCGTGACCGTACCCGCCAGTAGGGGCCCCGAGAGCACGGGAATGGGAAAGTCGCGATTACGCGCAGATTAGCCCGAGTGGTCGATGTCCTTCCCCCTCGGACTCCGGATAATGGACGGCGGCACGCCGGGGCCGGGTATCCCCCCATCCGCGATTCCCCGGCTGGCCACCTAGAGGCTCACCAGCCTGCCCGCGACCCCCCGGTGGACAGGCTGGTGAGCAGGGAACTCGCCCACATCCCGGCGACCGTCCCCGCCACCGTCCGCGACCCACCCCGTCGCCGGTGCCCCTCGGCCGGGTCGAGAATGCCCGGCTCCCGACCAATACCTGGACCGCGCTCCGCGCCCGCCCATTCCATTGGCGCGCCATTCATGGGCTGATCAACTGATTTCATCCTCATCACATTTTCCGCCATTCGTCGGCAATTGAATTCCTCGACGACGGCGGTCGACGAAAGATGAGAGCCGGCCCGCCGAGGCGTTCGTCCGTGCCCGATCGGGCTGCGGCCATCACCCGGTCGGTCGACACGGAGAGTGAGCAAGTAACGGCAACATCACCCTAATCGCCCAGCGCGTCGGCTTGAATCCGCCGAACGTCCCTGAGAGGGTGTCCGACGTCTGGATGGGCACCGGTCTGCTCACCCACGCTCGTCCAGGCGCCCGTGACCCCTCCCCGAAGGGTCACGAACCGCCGAATCACCACGTCATACCCCATGTCGCGGTGATTCGGTGGTGGATAGCGCGAGGTGGCCCGACTAGCTGACTCCCCCAATATCTAGCTTGGGCCACCTCGCCCCTCCTCTCCTCCCGGAACCGTCTCAGGGTTTCCCGTCGCCCGCAGCCACCGCCGCCAGCGCGGCCGTCGCCGCCCGGTGCCGCCGCACCGCCCGCCGGCCCAGCAACGCCACGCCCAGCAGCACCGCCAGCGCGAGCGCGAACGGCAGCACCGCGCCCAATGCGGTCAGCACGCTGCCCATCGCCGCCACGAACGCCCGCCAGCCCGCCGCCAGGCCGGCCAGGAAGCCGTTGTCCGGCTCCGGGGCGGCCACCGGCACGGGGTTGAGCGAGACGGTCAGGGTGGACAGGGTCACCCGCCCGCTCATCGAGGCCAGCCGCCGCTGCAGCGACTCCAGCTCCGCCTCCCGGGAGGCCAGCTCGGACTCGACCGCAACCACCTCACCCACCGTGTTCGCCCGCTCCAGCAGCGCCCGCACCCGGGCCACGCTGGCCCGCTGGGTGGCCAGCCGGCTCTGCAGGTCGACCATCTGGTCGGTGACGTCCTCGGCCTGCCCGTACCGCTCGGTCACCGTGCCGGTCCCGGCGAGCCGGCCCATGACCTCGTCCAGCCGGTCGGACGGCACCCGCAGGGTGAAGCTGGACGCCCGGTCCACGGTGCGCTCGGCGGCCACGAAGCCACCGACCGAGGCGACGGTGTCCCGCACCACCGTCGAGGCGGCCGGGAGGTCCCGCACGTCCAGGGTCAGCCGGGCGGTGCGGATCACCGAACGGTCCGGGGCGACGTCCGGCGGCACGGTGCCCGGGCCGGGGTCGGGCGTCGGGCCGGGCTCCGGCGGCACGATCTTCATCGCGGGGGCCTTCATCGCGGGGGCATCGGGCGCGGCCGTCTCCGGGGCCGCCATGATCCCGCTCTTCGCCGACGACCGGGCCGCGCCGTCGGCATCGGACGACGTCGTCGACTCGGGGGCGAACCCGGCGCCGCCGGCACCGGCCGACCCGGCCGTCTCACCGGTGCCGGCCATCTCGCCGGAGCCGGAGCCGGAACCGGTCAGCCCACCGGACCCGTCGGAGCCGGACCCGCCGTCCCCGGCCCCGAGGTCCGACCCGGCACCGGACGCCGGGAACGGCGCCGCCGGCGCCACCTCCGCCGGCCCGGCGGCCACACCGAACGCTCCGGTACCCCCACCCGCGCCGGCCGCCGCCAGGCCGAGCACCACCAGCACCGCCGTCAGCACCGCCGCGACCGCCAGCAGCGCTCGGCGGCCGCGCACCGCCCCCCGCCCGCCGAGCCGTCCACCGAGCCACTCGCCCAGCCGCTCCCTGAGCCGAACCGTCTTCCGCATCTCGCGCCCCTCTCCGGGTTTCGCCCTCTCTGCGAACACGGACGCGACGCGCGGTGGATCGGGTTCGCCGCCAGCAGGTCACAGATCGGTCACGGAATGGGCGGACGGACCAGGCCGGGGCCCGGTGAATCGTGGCCCGGCTACCTGGCTCCCGACCCGCACAGCGGTCTCGCTGAGCCAGTGAGCGAGTTCCGCACCTGGTGTCGGCGACGAGCCTCGGGTCCCGAGTCGCGGGTTCCTGGCCCGGAGCACTCCATGATCGCCGTTTCGGTGGAGAAACGGATACCAGGCTTCCGTTTTCGCACCGGAACGCGGATCTTGTGAGGATCGCCCGGCAGGTCTGGACGGTCGCGACCCGGGCGGCGAGCAGGCGGGGTCAGTCACGGCGATTCCCGCGTCGAGTCGACGATCCGCAACCGATCCGACTTGTCACGGGCAGAAGCCGCGACAAGTGCCACTTGTCGCGCGACTTTCCCGCGACAAGTCGAGCGGTGTGCGAGCGACGCCGGGGACCGGGACCGCTGCTCAGTCGGCGATGAGGGAGGCGAAGGCCTTCAGGTTGTCCAGCGGCTCGCCGTGCTCGGTGCGCCAGGCCCACTCGCGGCGGATCGACGAGGCGAACCCCAGCTTGAGCAGGGTGTTGAAGTCGCCGTCGGCCGCCTCCAGCACCTGACCGAGCACCCGGTCGAGCTCGTCGGCGGTCACCGACTCGTGCGCGATCCGGCCGACCAGGTTGATGTCACCCAGCTTGTCGAGCGCGTAGTGCACCCCGTACAGCCGGGCGTTGCGGGTGAGCATGAAGTGGTAGACGCCCTCGTGGTTCTCGTCCGGGCGGCGGCAGACGAACGCCCCGACCCGCAGCGAGTGCTCGCCCAGGATCAGCCAGGTCGGGGTCTGCAGCCGGGCGGTGCCGGGCAGGCTGACCAGGAACGCGTTGTCGCCGTGCCGCTGGTGGCCGAGCTCCCGCTCGTCCAGCGCCGACGCGATGAGCGCCAACAGGTCAGCGCTCATCCGACCAGCTCCTCCGCCTCCAGCAGCGCGCGGAACTCGCGGCCCGCGTCGGCGTAGGCGTCCAGCAGCGCGTCGGTGGTGCGGTCCCAGGAGAACGCGCTGGCGTGCAGCTCGGCCCCGACCGACAGCCGGTCCCGGTAGCCCGGCCGCAGCGCGACGGCGGCCAGCGCATCGGCCCACTGGGCGGCGCCGTGCCCGGAGACCAGCAGCCCCGACCGGCCGTCCGCGACCGCCACCGGCAGCCCGCCCACCGCCGCCGCGACCACCGGCGTCCCGCAGGCCTGGGCCTCCAGCGCGACCAGCCCGAACGACTCGTTGTGGCTGGGCACCGCGACCACGTCGGCGGCCCGGAACACCGTGGCCAGCGCGGACGCCGGCCGCGGCGGCAGGAAGCGCACCACGTCGTCGATGCCCAGCGACCGGGCCAGCTGGGTCAGCGCCGTCGGCTCGGCCAGCCCGGACCCGGACGGCCCGCCGACCACCGGCACCACCAGCCGGGCGCGCAGCCCCGGGTCGCGGCGCAGCAGCTCGGCCGCCGCGTGCAGCAGCACGTCCGGGGCCTTGAGCGGCTGGATCCGGCCGGCGAAGGCCAGCACCACCGCGTCCGGGGCGATGTCGAGGGCGGCCCGGGCGGCGAACCGGTCGCCGGGGGTGAAGATGGCCAGGTCGACGCCGGGCGGGACGATCACGGTGCGCCGGGGGTCGGCGCCGTACAGCCCGACCAGCTGCTCGGCCTCGGCGGCGGTGTTGGCCACCAGCCGGTCGGACTCGGCGACCACCTGCTCCTCGCCGATCACCCGGCCCAGCGGCTCCGGGGTGTCACCGTCGGCCAGCGCGGCGTTCTTCACCTTGCCCAGGGTGTGCGCGGAGTGCACCAGCGGCACCCCCCACCGGTCCCGGCAGAGCCACCCCACCTGGCCGGACAGCCAGTAGTGCGAGTGCACGACGTCGTAGTACCCGGGCTCGTGCCGGGCCTCGGCGCGCAGCACGCCGGCGGTGAACGCGCACAGCTGGCCGGGCAGGTCGTGCTTGCCCAGGCCCTCGAACGGCCCGGCCGCCACGTGCCGGACCAGCACGCCCGGGGCCAGCGGGACGATCGGCGGCGCATCGGACGAGGTGGCCCGGGTGAAGATCTCCACCGCCACGCCGCGCTCGGCCATCCGCCGGGCGGTCTGCGCGATGTAGACGTTCATGCCGCCGGCGTCGCCGGTGCCGGGCTGCTCCAGCGGGGAGGTGTGTACCGACAACACGCACACCCGCGCGGGCCGGCGGCCCCCCTCGGCTCTCACGGGTCCTTCCTAGCACGAGCCCCGGCCGGTCCGCTTAGTGTTGACCCGTGACCGAGACTCAGAGACCCGTGGCGGTCGTCACCGGCGCCAGCTCCGGCATCGGCGCGGCCACCGCCCGCGTGCTGGCCGAACAGGGGTTCCATGTGGTGCTCGGGGCCCGCCGGCTGCCGCTGATCGAGGCGATCGCGGCTGAGATCTCCACCATCGGGAACGGCACGGCCACCGCGCTCCCGCTGGACATCACCGACGCCGACTCGGTGGCCGCGTTCGTCGCCGCGATCCCGCAGGCCCGGGTGCTGGTCAACAACGCCGGCGGCGCCCGGGGCCTGGCGCCCGTGGTGGACACCGAGGAGGCCGACTGGCGCTGGATGTGGGAGACCAACGTGATCGGCACGCTGCGGGTCACCAAGGGCCTGCTACCGGCCCTGGAGGCCTCCGGTGACGGGCACATCGTCACAGTGACCTCGATCGCCGCGTTCGAGGCCTACGACAACGGCTCCGGCTACACCTCGGCCAAGCACGCCCAGGCCGTGTTGCATCGGACGCTGCGCGGTGAGCTCCTCGGCCGGCCGGTGCGGCTGACCGAGGTCGCCCCGGGCATGGTGGAGACGGAGTTCTCCCTGGTCCGCTTCGACGGCGACGCCACCCGGGCGGACCAGGTCTACGCCGGCCTGACCCCGCTCACCGCGCACGACGTGGCCGAGGTGATCGGGTTCGCGGTGAGCCGGCCGTCCCATGTGAACCTGGACACGATCGTGCTCAAGCCGCGCGACCAGGCGTCCGCGACGCGCGCCGCACGCCGAAGCTGACCCCGCCCGACCGCACAGCCGCCGTTGCTCGGCACAGCTGTCGCGTCAGCTGTGCCGAGCAACGCACGCTGTGCGGCGGCGCGGGACGGGCTGTGCGGATCAGGCGGCCGCGGCGCGCTCGACCTCGACGGCCCGGCGCAGCTCCTCGACCAGGCCGGTCAGCCCGGTGCGGTGGCCGTCGTCGACCAGCTTGCCCTCGGCGTCGAAGGCTTCGTGCGCGGTGCCGACCGGGAGCTCGCTGTCCAGCGGCTTGGCCCCGGTGATGCCGAGGATCCGGCGCAGGTCGGCCTGGGCCCACTTCGCCCCGTACGGGCTCATCGAGGCCCCGACCACGGCTACCGGCTTGCCCACGATCGTGGCCTCGCCGTAGGGCCGGGACGCCCAGTCGACGGCGTTCTTCAGCTGGCCGGGCACCGAGCCGTTGTACTCCGGGGTGGCGACGATCAGGGCGTCCACCCCCGCGATGGCCTCGCGCAACGCCCGCACCGGCTCGGGGGCGTCCTCGGTGTCGTGCTCCTCGTTGTACGGCGGGATCTCGGCGAGGCGCTCGAACACCTCGAACCGGTCACCCTCGCCCAGCTCGGCACCCGCGGCGCGCAGCAGCGTGCTGTTGTGCGAGTCCCGCCGGAGGCTGCCGCTCAGTCCCAGAACCTTCATCTCCACCAGATCCTCTCTCGGCTTGAGATCCACATAAGTGGAACCTTCTCCGTATACTAACCGGAGAACTTTCCGATTATTCCGGCGGTGTGACGGGAACCGCTGAACTCCTCAGGAACGGGCACAATGCGACACGAGATGGCCACCTTCGACGAGTCACCGCGGGCGCTGCCCCTGATCGGGCAGGCGCCCCCCGAGCGGGCCGACGCCGCCCGCAACCGCGCGGCCCTGCTGGCCGCCGCGCAGCGGATCCTGAACGAGAGCGGCGTGGCCGGGCTGTCCATGGACCGGGTGGCGCAGGGCGCGTGCACGGGGGTCGGCACCGCGTACCGCCGCTTCGGGGATCTGACCGGCCTGATCTACGCCCTGCTCGACGAGACCGAGCAGCAGTGGCAGGCGGCGTTCCTGTCCGGCCCGCCGCCGCTGGGCCCGGGGGCGCCGCCGATCACCCGGCTGCGGGCCTTCCTGCACGGTTACGTCGACCGGATGGAGACCGAGGCCGACCTGCACGCGCTGGCCGAGGTCAGCCGGCCCACCGCCCGCTACCGGGTGGGCGCCTACCAGATCGGCCGAACCCACCTGATCACCCTGCTGACCAGCGCCGGGGTGGACGGTGACGTGGAGTACCTGGCCGACGCCCTGCTGGGCCAGCTCGCCGCCGGGCTGCTCATCTACCAGCGGCGCGAGCTGGGCTTCCCGCCGGAGCGGCTCAAGGCCGGCCTGGACCGCCTGCTGGACGGCGTGATCGGGAGCGCGTGAGCACTGTCTAGGACAGGGCGGACAGCTCGGTCCACTTGTCCCAGCTCAGCGTCCAGTCCCAGATGTCGCCGTCCTTGGCCGACAGCGGGATCTCCGACCCGGTGACCTCCACCGGATCGCCGTAGATGGCCGAGTCGTAGTACTGCTTGGCGTTCTCCAGCGACAGGTTGACGCAGCCGTGGGTGACGTTGCTGGAGCCCTGCACGCCCACGGTCAGCTGGTTGGCGTGGATGAACTCGCCGTTGTTGCTGACCCGCACGGCCCACTTCTCCATCACGTCGTAGCCGTACTTCGGGTTCACCATCCGCTTGTCGGTGAACTTCTCGCTGACCACGTGGATGCCGGAGTGGGTGTTGCGGTCGGGGTCGCTGCCCAGCCCGTAGCTGGCCGGGAAGTCGAACAGCTGCCGG
>JAESFN010000582.1_pt1 | contig 29769 bp, 29 predicted proteins | sample 9269411 | NCBI WGS metagenome assembly JAESFN01 (sample SAMN14505399, study PRJNA617100) | algae metagenome | isolation source: Iphinoe sp. HA4291-MV1 and co-occurring heterotrophs from trail next to... | place: USA: Maunawili Falls, Hawaii | collected 2009-07-25
CAAGGGGAGGGAGACGCTTCCACTACGGCCCGTGTTTTCGTCTCCCTCCCCCTACTTGAGGGGGAGGGGCCAGGGGTGGGGGTCGGCAGCCACCGTCGCAGCGGTTTCCGCCGTTGCCAGCCATCTGCTGTCGCGCTATCAAATGCTGATAACAATAATCAAGTTTTTAGCACGATGCGCTTTCTTGCCATTCTCCTCGCCCTCATCATTCCAACCCTCGCCGGTGCCGCCGGCTTTCCGATCACCGTCAAGCACACCCTAGGCGAGACCACCATCGCCGCAGCACCGCAGCGCATCGTATCGCTCGGCTACAATGATCAGGACTTCCTCTATGCCCTTGGTGTTTCGCCGGTCGGCGTGCACGAGTGGTGGGGGGCGCAGCCCTATGCCACCTGGCCCTGGGCTGAAACAAAACGCCTCGAACTGGGCGCGGTGCCCGAGGTGCTGGCAAGCTCGGAGACCAATCTCGAGTGGGTCGCTGCGCAGAAGCCCGACCTGATCGTTGCCACCTACTACGACCTTGACCAGGCAATGTACGACCAGCTTTCGAAGATTGCTCCGGTGGTCGCCGCGCCCGCCGGCTTCGCCGTCTGGCAGGCGCCGTGGCAGGGGCAACTGAAACTGCTCGATCAAGCCACCTCCGGCGACACCATCAAAGCCGACGCCGTCATCGCCGATCTCGACGCGCGTACGGCCGCGGTCAAGGTCGAGTATCCCTCGATTGTCGGTAAGACCGGCGCAGTGGCCGATTTCCGCGATGGCCAGTTCACCCTGTGGAATTCCGGCTCCGCCCCGAGCCGCTTCCTCCTCAGCTTCGGCATGGTCTTCCCGGAGGCCCTCGACAAGCTTGCCGACGACACCGGCTGGATCCGGCTCAGCCCGGAGCTGATCGAGATGATCGATCTCGACGCCGTCGTCTGGCCGATCGACAGTGCCACCAGCACCAAGCAGCGGGATATTGAGGCGATGTCGCTTTACCAGACGCTACGGCTTCCGAGGGAAGGCCGCTCGGTCTGGCTCGACGACGGCAAGGGCGTGCTCGCCTCGGCGCTCTGGTTCCAGTCACCACTCTCGATCGCCTACATTATCGACAAGCTTCCCCCCATGCTTGCGGCGGCGGTGGATGGCGATCCCGCGACACCGGTCAAGGCGGAGTAGCGGCAGTCATTTCCCGCCTCGCATCACCTTGACAGTTCCGAGCCGAGCATGAAGGTAGCTGCCGACATGTCAGCGGCGGCCCGGCTCCATCCACATGCGGAACTCCAAGCGGGCAGGGCATCCGGACTGATCTGAGGTACGTGCACGTAGTACGGCGGAACCGCGCCGTCCAAGGGAGGTATTCTGATGCGCACCATCAAAGGGCCGGCGATTTTTCTCGCCCAGTTTGCGGGCGACAAGGCCCCGTTCGATACGCTCGACCACATCTGCGGCTGGGCCGCCGACCTCGGCTACAAGGGCGTGCAGATCCCCACCTGGCTGACGCATTTCGTTGATGTGGAAAAGGCCGCGACCTCGAAGACCTATGCCGATGAGGTGAAGGGCACGGTTCAGAGTCACGGTCTCGAGATCGCTGAACTGGCGAGCCACATCATCGGCCAGCTCGTCGCGGTGCACCCTGCCTACGATACGCTCAGCGACGGTTTTGCCATCCCGGAAGTGCGGGGGAATCCGACCGCGCGGCAGGAATGGGCGGTCAGGCACCTCAAGGCCTGTGCTGCGGCCTCGAAGAATCTCGGCCTCAAGGCGCACGCCACCTTCTCCGGCGCGCTCGCCTGGCCCTACCTCTATCCGTTCCCGCAGCGTCCGGCCGGTCTCGTCGAGGAAGCCTTCGATGAGTTGGCCCGTCGCTGGACCCCGATCCTCAATGAGTTCGACAAGCACGGCGTCGACGTCTGCTACGAGATTCATCCGAGCGAGGATCTGTTCGACGGCGCCACCTACGAGATGTTCCTCGAGCGGGTGAACAACCACCCGCGGGCCAACCTGCTCTACGATCCCAGCCACTTCGTGCTGCAGCAGCTCGACTATCTGCAGTACATCGATTTTTATCACGAGCGGATCCGGATGTTCCACGTCAAGGACGCCGAGTTCAACCCGACCGGCCGGCAGGGCGTCTATGGCGGCTTCCAGTCCTGGGTGAACCGGGCCGGGCGCTTCCGCTCGCTGGGCGATGGCCAGGTCGATTTCGCCGGCATCTTTTCCAAACTCAGCGCTTACGGCTTCGATGGCTGGGCGGTGCTCGAATGGGAATGCGCCATCAAGTCGGCGGAGCAGGGGGCGGCCGAGGGCGCGCCGTTCATCCAGAGCCATATCATCAATGTCACCGAGAAGGCGTTTGACGACTTCGCCGCGTCCGGCACCGACAAGGCGGCCAACCGCAAGATTCTCGGTCTGAGCTGAGAGGGGGAACAAAATGGCAGAGAACGGCGCTCCGCGCATTCGCCTGGGCATGGTCGGTGGTGGCACCGGTGCTTTTATCGGCTACGTCCATCGGGTAGCAGCCCGCATCGACGGCGACTATGAACTCGTCGCCGGCGCCCTGTCGTCCAACGCGGCGACGGCGCTTGAATCGGGCAAGAACCTCGGCCTCGCCGAGGATCGCATCTACACCTCCTACGAGGAGATGGCAGCCAAGGAATCCGCCCGCAAGGACGGCATCCAGGCGGTCTCCATCGTCACCCCGAACCATGTGCATTTCGGCCCGGCCAAGGCCTTCCTCGAAGCCGGCATCCACGTCATCTGCGACAAGCCGCTGACCTCGACGCTGGACGATGCGCGGGCACTGGCGGCGATCAAACCAAAGAAGGGGGCGAAGTTCCTCCTCACCCACAACTACACCGGCTATCCGCTGGTGCGGCAGGCGCGTGAGCTGGTCAAGTCGGGTGCCCTTGGCAAGATCCGCGTCGTCCAGGTCGAGTATCCGCAGGACTGGCTGACCAATGCCGCCGACCCCGGCAACAAGCAGGCCAGCTGGCGCACCGATCCCAAGCGCTCCGGCGCCGGCGGCGCCATTGGCGATATCGGCACCCACGCCTACAACCTCGCCCGCTTCGTCATCGGGCTGAAGACCGAGGCGGTCAGCGCCGAACTCACCAGCTTCGTCAAGGGCCGCAAGCTCGATGACGACGTGCAGATCAAGCTCAGGTTTCAGGGCGGCGCCAAGGGCATGCTGTGGGCCAGCCAGGTCGCCGTAGGCAACGAGAACGGCCTGCAACTGCGCGTCTACGGCGAGAAGGCCGGCCTCGAGTGGCGGCAGGATAACCCGAACTACATGTGGTACACCGAGTTCGGCAAACCCAGGCAGCTGTTGACCCGCGGCGGTGCTATCTCCGCGCCGCCCGCCGCTTCGATGAACGTCCGTATTCCTGGCGGTCACCCGGAGGGCTATCTCGAGGCCTTCGCCACGCTCTACAGCCAGTTCGCCCAGGTGATCCGCGGCGAAGGCAAGGATGTTGCCGGGTTGCTGCCCAGCCTCGCCGACGGCGTCGAAGGCATGGAGTTCATCATGGCCTCCGTCGCCTCGTCCAAGGCCGACGGCAAGTGGACCAAGCTCAGCGAAGTTTGAGCCAGCACGAGCGGGGCGGAAGATCATGTCGCCAGTGGTCTTCCGCCATCGCGGCTACCGGTTTCAGTTCTACGCCAACGAGGGCAATCCTCGTGAGCCGGTACACATACACGTCGTCAAGGATTCGATAGACGCCAAGTTCTGGCTTTGGCCGGAGGTCGCCCTGGCCTATAATGACGGCTTCGACGCACGGATCATCAGACAGTTGATCCCGATCATCGAGGCGCAACGTGGAACAATCGAAAGAGCCTGGAACGACTTCTTTGGTGAAGCCGACTAACGTCCGGTTCGAAGGCGACAAGTTCTGGGTCGACCTGTCGGACGGCCGAGTGCTCGGCGTACCTTTGTCGTGGTTCCCAATTCTGCAGGAGGCGACGGTTGAGCAGCGCCAGCGTTTCTACCTAAGTTCTCGTGGTTTGCACTGGGAACAGCTGGACGAGGACATTTCCGTTGAGGGTCTGCTCGCTGGGCGCGGTGACATGACCAACCGCCGACGTAGGGTCGCCGCCGCCGAGTAGCGCCTTCACGTCCAAGCCGCCACCGCGCCCCAGATTAGCACCAGCCCTGACGCCGTCAGACCGACCAGCACCACGCGCCGGAACCCGATCGTGGTCAGCCGCTTGAACACCAGCACGCCGAGGATGGCGAACGGCACCAGCACCATGCCGGTCAGCGCCAGCGCGCCGAGCATCTCGGGCTGCAGCGTTCCCGCAATCAGGTAGACCGTCAGCGTCGCGGTATGCATGGCGATGTTGAAGCCCTGCAGCACGCCGCGCTGCTCGTCCTTGCTCCAGCCGCGCAGCGTCGTCCACAGCGTCGGCACCGGGCCGGAGATCGCGGCCATGCCGCCGAGCACGCCGCCGATCCAGCCGACCGCCGCATCGGCTACCCGGCCGCCCCAACTGAAGCGGATATCGGGCCTCAGCAGCAACATCAGCGGACAATAGGCGACGAGGAACAGCCCGAGCCCGAACTTGAACAGGTTGGGATCGGCCGCGCCGACCAGTTGCGCCCCGATCGGCACGCCGACCAGCCCACCAATGATGAACGGCAGGGCCGCCTTGATGCTGAAGCCGCGCCAGACGAAGGGCAGGGTGACCAGTTGCCCGACCAGTGAGCCGAATACCGAGAGTACCACGGCCAGCCTGGGATCGACGCCCCAGGCCCAAACCGACAGCGCCACCAGCGCGAAGGCGAAGCCCGAGACGCCTTGCGCGAACCCGGCCAGCGCCGCGCCGACGGCGATCAACAGCAGCGCCTGGTCCATCCTCGGCTACCGGCGCTTGCTGGGTCTGGCGGCGGGCCCGGCGGGAGCAACCGAGCGATCCATGCGCTCGACCGTGAAGCCCGCCTCGCCGAGCAGCGTCGGCACGCCGACCGGGCCGGCGAGATGGCCCGCGCCGACGACGATCATGGCGTCTTCGTTGTCGGCCAGCATCTGGGCGATGGCGGTAGTCCAGCGGCGATTCCGGTCGGTGAGCAGGCGCCGGTACAGCGGAGAGTCCGTTGCGCCCATTGCGGCGTTCATCAGCCGCGCCAGTGCTTCTACGTCGCCCGCGTGCCAGAGTTCGGCAACGCTGCCGAGCTCCTGCTCGGGGCTGGCGGCATTCTCGATGGTGCGCATCAGCGAGCTGACCTGTTCCTCGTCCGGCAAGCTGGCGAACAGGCGGAACTGAATCTCGGGCGTCTCGAGCTCGCGCCGGCGATCCTCGGCAACCTCGTCGAGCAGCAGCAACTCGACCCCGGCCTGGCTGGCCATGCCGATCTCGCTGCCCGTTGCGAGCGAGGTGGCCATCAGCGTCAAATCTGCCATCCATGGCCGCAGCGGTTCGACCTGCTCGCGCAGCAGTCCATGCTGATCGAGGAAGGCCTGCAGCTGCTGCTGCTGCTCGCCGGTCAGGTAGTCACTGAGTTGTCGCCCGTCGCGGTTCCGGCCATAGAGCATCGAGAGCCGGGTGAACGCCGCGTAAGCATCCATATCGAGGACGATCTCGAAATAGACGTGGTCGGCCTCGGCCAGCGCTGCATCGAAGCGCGGCGTCCGCCAGTCCCGGTCTTTGTCGAGGATGTGGATGGAGCCGAACAGCCAGATGGAACTGTCGGCATCACTGACCCGCCACAAAGCGGGAGCCGCCAGCGTCGCCGCCGGTGCAAGCCCCGCCAGCAGCGCCAGCAGTAACAGGGTGCGGCGGAGGAAACTCCTCATCGCCGCGCGCCCTTAATGCGTCCAGGGCGTTTTGCGATCGGCGCGGAAATTGTCGGAGTAGGTGGTGCGCTTCACCGTCGGCTTATGGTCGGGCAGCACCTGGTAGGCGATGCCGTTCTTGTGCGCGTAGGCCTCGGCCTCCTCGAGCGTATCGAAGGTGAGGCGGATCTGGGCGCGGGTGTCGGTGGTCGAGGTGTAGCCCATCAGCGGCTCAATCGTGCGCGCCACCGCCGGCTCATGCACCAGCACCCATTCCTTGGACTTGCCCCGGCCGGACTGCATGGCATTGGGCGCAGGCCGGTAGATTCGTGCCGTCATCGTTACTTCGAGTCCTGTTGTCCGATTTGGACTAACTCATAGGGGTTTCCGGCCGCTCTTTCGAGTCCTTCTGTTCTGGTCAGGAGCGGAAGAACTCGATCAGGTGCACCGCAGCACCTGGTTTGGGGATGACCGTGATGCTTTCGCCGGGGACGGAGCCCAACAGGGTATCGAAGCGGCCTGCTTCGAACGCCATGCCGGCAGCTTCGACAACCATCTCCCCGCCAAAGACCAACGCCGTCTCAACGGCCACGCCGGTGATGGTGTGACGGCTGTCCAACTGCAGCCGGTGCATGGCGTGGGTGAACGTGCCGCGCCGGGTCATCGCATTGAGATCGGTGGTTTCACCCTCCAGCACCCTCGCATGCACCGGCTCCTCGCCAGCGAACGCGAACGGCTCGCTCCTGGTACTCAACGAGACCGTGCGATCCGGCAGCTGCAGCTCCATGCCACGGCCGGCGAGCACCGCGATTGTGCGATCGATCCCGGTGAACGTCGAGAACGGGCCATCCGCATTGACCGTCGCGATGCTGAGGCGCCACAGGAAGTCGCCGTCGGGCCCCCCGAGGGCAGCAACCTCGCGGGTTACGCCACCGCCGTTACGCCAGGGCGAGACTGGAAGCTCGTGGAACCGCAGGAGCCGCATGACTGTCTCAGCCCAGGATGCCTGGGAGGTCGAGCCCTTTCTCGCGCGCGACATCGAGGGCGATGTCGTACCCGGCATCGGCATGACGCATCACGCCGGTCGCCGGATCGTTCCACAACACGCGCTCCAGCCGGCGGGCCGCATCGTCGGTGCCGTCCGCGCAGATCACCATGCCGGCATGTTGCGAAAACCCCATCCCGACGCCGCCACCGTGGTGCAGCGAGACCCAGGTCGCACCGGATGCCGTGTTGAGCAGCGCGTTCAGCAGCGGCCAGTCCGACACCGCGTCAGAACCATCCTGCATCGCCTCGGTCTCGCGGTTGGGCGAGGCCACCGAACCGGAATCGAGGTGGTCGCGGCCGATCACTACCGGGGCTTTCAGTTCGCCGCTGCGCACCATCTCGTTGAAGGCAAGGCCCAGGCGGTGGCGGTCGCCGAGGCCGACCCAGCAAATGCGCGCCGGCAGCCCCTGGAAGGCGATGCGCTCCCGCGCCATGTCCAGCCAGTTGTGGAGATGCGTATTGCCCGGCGTCAGCTCCCGCACCTTGGCGTCGGTCTTGTAGATATCTTCCGGATCGCCGGAGAGCGCCGCCCAGCGGAACGGACCGATGCCGCGGCAGAACAAAGGGCGGATATAGGCCGGAACGAAGCCAGGAAAGGCGAAGGCTCTGTCGAGGCCCTCGTCCTTGGCGACCTGACGGATATTGTTGCCATAGTCGAGCGTCGGAATGCCCCGATCCCAGAAGGCCAGCATGGCCTCGACATGCTCGCGCATCGAGGCGCGCGCCGCCTTCTCGACCTCCTTGGGAGCGCTCTCCCGCTTCTCCCGCCATTCGGCCATCGTCCAGCCCTTGGGCAGGTAGCCGTTGATCGGGTCATGCGCCGAGGTCTGGTCGGTGACGAGGTCCGGGCGAATGCCGCGCCGTACCATCTCCGGCAGGATTTCGGCGGCGTTCCCGAGCAGGCCCACCGACTTCGCCTCGCCTGCCTTGGTCCAGCGCGCGATCATCTCGAGCGCTTCGTCGAGCGTCGTTGCCTTCTCGTCGAGATAGCGAGTACGGAGGCGGAAATCGATCGAGTCCGGGTTGCACTCGACGGCAAGGCACGACGCGCCGGCCATGACCGCGGCGAGCGGCTGTGCCCCGCCCATGCCGCCAAGCCCGCCGGTGAGGATCCATTTGCCCTTGAGGTTGCCGCCGTAGTGCTGGCGGCCGGCCTCGACGAACGTCTCGTAGGTGCCCTGCACGATGCCCTGGGTGCCGATATAGATCCACGACCCGGCGGTCATCTGGCCGTACATCGCCAGGCCCTTCTTATCGAGCTCGTTGAAGTGGTCCCAGGTGGCCCAATGCGGCACCAGGTTGGAGTTGGCGATCAGCACGCGGGGCGCATCCGCGTGGGTACGAAACACCCCGACGGGCTTGCCCGATTGGACCAGCAGGGTCTGGTCGCCTTCGAGCTTTTCCAGCGCCGCAACGATGCGATCGAAATCCTGCCAGGTGCGGGCCGCCCGGCCTATGCCGCCATAGACCACCAGTTCGTTGGGGTTCTCGGCCACATCCGGATCGAGGTTGTTCATCAGCATGCGCAGCGGCGCCTCGGTGAGCCAGCTCTTGGCGCTGAGCTCGGTGCCACGGGCGGCGCGGACGACACGGACGTTATGGCGGGGATCGGTCATGATGATTGTTCCGCGAGAGAGGGGGCCAGCGCCTCGAGGCGCGCGAGCATTTCAGCCAGGTGGAGGCGCAGGCGTTCCGACTTGCTGCGGTCGAGTGCGAAGGGCGGCGCTTCGGCGGCGAGGTGCGTCGCCTGCGCCAGCTCGAGCTGGATGGTCTGCACGCCGGCTGCCTGGTTGCTGTATTGGCGTGTCGTCCAGCCGCCCTTGAAGCGGCCATTGAGCACCGAGCTATAGCCCTCGGCCTTCCTGGCGACGTCGTAGACGGCGGCCTCGACGGCAGGTGCGCAGGAGGTTCCGTCGGCAGTGCCGACGTTGAAATCCGGTAGCGTGCCCTCAAACAGGAACGGGATGCTGGAGCGGATCGAGTGGCAATCGAACAGGATGGCGACGCCATGCGTCGCGCGGACCCGCGCGACTTCCGCCGCCAGCGCCGCATGGTAGGGGGCGTGGAACGCAGCGAGTCGCCGCTGCGTCTCGGCCCCGTCGGCGAAGCCACCCTCAGCCCAGATCGCCACGCCGTCGAAATCGGTTTCGGGGACGAGGCCGGTGGTGTTCTGGCCCGGATAGAGGCTGACGCCGGTGGGGTCGCGACCCACGTCGATGAGGTAGCGATGGTGGGTGGCGCGGATGGTCGAGGCGCCGGGCAGCAGGCCGCGATAGAGTTCGTGGATATGCCAGTCGGTGTCGGCGAGGATCCGGCCGTTATCGTTCAGCCGGTCGGTGATCTCGGGCGGCAGGTAGGTCCCGGTATGCGGGAACGCCAGAATGACGGGCGACGTCCCCTGGTGGAGTTCGAAGATCTCCATCAGTGCACTAGCTCCGGCAGGATTCCAGCACCGACCGCGCCCACCAGCCCGCCATTGGCCACCAGCGTCACCGCTGCGGCGATGTCGGGGGCCATGTAGCGGTCGAGCTCGAGTTCGGGGACCACGTCGCGCAGCGCCGAACGGGCCTTCAGCAGCTCGGTGCCGGTCTGCAGCGGCGCCCGGCAATCTACCCCCTGGGTCGCCGTCAGCGCTTCGATGCCGATGATGCCGAACAGGTTCTCGGTCATCTGCAGCAGCCGGCGCGCCCCGTGGCAGGCCATCGAGACGTGGTCTTCCTGGTTGGCCGAGGTCGGGGTCGAGTCGACTGAGGCCGGATGGGCCATTTGCTTGTTCTCGCTCATCAGCGCTGCCGAGGTCACCTCCGCAATCATCAGGCCGGAGTTGAGCCCCGGCTTTTTGGCGAGGAAGGCCGGCAGCCCGTAGGAGAGGGCCGGGTCGACCAGCAGCGCGATGCGCCGTTGCGCGATGGCGCCGATCTCGCACACCGCGATGGCGATCTGATCGGCGGCGAAGGCCACCGGCTCGGCGTGGAAATTGCCGCCCGAGACGACGCTGTCGTCAGACAGGACCAGCGGGTTGTCGGTGACGGCATTGGCCTCGATCTCGAGCGTCCGCGCCGCCGTACGCAGCAGGTCGAGGCAGGCGCCGTCGACCTGCGGCTGGCAGCGGATGCAATAGGGGTCCTGCACCCGCTCATCGCCCTCGACGTGGCTCTCACGAATGGCGGAGCCGGCGAGCAGCGTGCGGAGCGCCGCCGCTGCATCGATCTGGCCACGGTGCCCCCTAAGGGTGTGGATATCTGGATGGAAGGGCGCTGAAGAGCCCATCGCCGCATCTGTCGACATAGCGCCGGTGATCAAGGCCGCCTGCGCGGCGCGATGCGCGCGGAACAGCCCGGCAAGCGCCAGCGCCGTCGAGGTCTGCGTCCCGTTGATCAGGGCGAGGCCTTCCTTGGCAGCGAGCACCACCGGAGATAGTCCCGCGCGCGTCAGCGCCTCACGACCGCCGAGACGCTCGCCCTGGTAGAATGCCTCGCCTTCGCCGATCATCACCGCCGTCATATGCGCGAGCGGTGCCAGGTCGCCGGAGGCACCCACCGAGCCCTTCTCCGGGATCAGCGGCACGACCCCACGCGCCAGCATCTGTTCAATGAGGCGGATCAGCTCGATCCGCACTCCGGATGCGCCGCGCCCCAGCGAGACCAGCTTCAGCGACATGATCAGCCGCACGATGGTCTCGGGTAGCGGCGCGCCGACACCGCAGCAATGCGAGAGGATGAGGTTGCGCTGCAGCGTCGCGAGATCGGTTGCATCGATCTTGATCGAAGCCAGTTTTCCGAAACCGGTGTTGACGCCATAGACCGGGGCATTGCCGGCGGCGATCTCTGCGATGCGGGCAGCGGCGCGGCTGACCGCGACCTCGAATGATGGGTCGAGCACAGAAGGAGTGCCATCCCAGAAGATCTCGGCCAGCGTCTCGAGCGAAACGCTTCCCGGCGTGAGGGTGAGAGTCATGTAGCTTTGCCTTTGAAGATGCGGCGGTGCAGCGGGTTGAAGCCGATGCGGTAGGTGAGTTCGGCCACCGAGCTGCAGTCCCAGACCGCGAAGTCGGCGGATTTGCCGGCCTCGAGCGTGCCGGTTTGGTCGAGCAGCCCCAATGCCTGCGCCGCGGCCCGCGTCGTTCCGGTGATGCATTCAGTGACGGTCAGCCCGAACAGGGTGGCCGCCATGTTCATGCCGAGCAGCAGCGAGGTGAGCGGCGAGGTGCCGGGGTTGCAGTCGGTGGCAACCGCCATCGCGACGCCATGCCGGCGCAGCGCGGCGACATCGGGCTTGTGCGTCTCGCGGATGGCGTAGAAGGCTCCCGGCAGCAGCACGGCAACAGTGCCGGCGGCGGCCATCGTCGCGGCGTCCGCGTCGTCGATGTACTCAAGATGGTCCGCCGACAACGCCCCGTAGCGTGCGGCCAGCCGGGTGCCGCCTTGATGGCTCAGCTGTTCGGCGTGGAGTTTCACCGGCAGCCCGAGTTCTTTTGCCAGGTCGAATACCCGCGCTATTTCCTCGGGCGAAAAGGCGATGCCCTCGCAGAAGCCGTCGACCGCGTCGACCAGCCCCTCGGCATGCGCCGCTCTGAGGCCGGGCAGCACCACCTCGTCGAGGTAGGCGGCGTTGTGTCCCTTGTACTCCTCCGGCGTCGCATGGGCGCCGAGATACGACGTGATCACCCGTACGGCGCGGCGTTTGCGGAGTTCGCGCGCGGCGCGCAGCATGTTTAGCTCGGCGTCGATGCTGAGCCCATAGCCCGACTTGATCTCGATGGTCGCGAGGCCCTCGGCCATGAGCGTATCGAGACGTGGCAAGGCCTGTTCGACCAACTCTTCGACGGAGAGCGCCCGGGTGGCCCGCACGGTCGAAACGATGCCGCCACCCGCCTTCGCGATCTCGACGTAGCTGGCGCCCTCGAGCCGCATCTCGAACTCGCGGGCGCGGTTGCCGCCGTGGACGATATGGGTGTGGCAATCGACCAGCGCTGGAGTCACCAGCCGGCCGCCAAGGTCGATCTGCTCGTGCGGGCCATCGATCTGAGGTGCGTCAAGTGCAGCACCGGCGAAAACGATGCGTTCGCCGGAGGTGACGATCAAGCCGTCCTCGATCGGCTCGACCGATGGGCCGGCCATCGTCATGAGGCGGGCGTTCCGCCATAGTTTCACGTCGGCTCCAGGGGTGGGGATTGGTGTCGGCATTGCAAGTCCGCTTTCAATCGTCCTAAAAGATGTATAGACATAATCGGGTCGATGACAAGGGAGTTTTTGAAGTGTCCCATGCCCGTCTCGTGAGGACCGCCCGATGACCAGGCTTTTTGCTGCCTCTGCGCTACTTCCCACCGGCCTCGCCTACGACGTCACCATCGATATCGAGCACGGGCGGATTGCATCGGTGGAGCAGGGGAGTTCGCCGGCTGCTGCAGACGAGCGCCACGCGCTGGTGGCGCCGGCCGTCCCCAATCTCCACAGCCACGCCTTCCAGCGCGCCATGGCGGGGCTGACCGAGAAACGCGGACCCAGCGCTGACAGCTTCTGGAGCTGGCGCACCCAGATGTATCGCTTCGCCCTGTCGATGACCCCTGACGATGTCGAGGCAGTGGCGGCGCAGCTCTATGTCGAAATGCTCGAGGCGGGTTTCTCGCGGGTCGGCGAGTTCCATTACCTGCACCACGATATCGACGGCCGGCCCTATGCCAACATCGCCGAGATGGCGGAACGCATCGCGGCGGCGAGCAGCGAGGCGGGGCTCGGCCTGACGCTGCTGCCGGTGTTCTACGCGCATGCCGGATTCGGGCCCAAGCCGCCGATCGACGGCCAGCGACGCTTCATCAACGACACCACACGCTTCGCTGACCTCATGGCGGCGTCGCGGCGCGCGGTCGATGGGCTGGAGGGGGCGGTGGTGGGCATCGCGCCACACAGCCTCAGGGCCGCAACCATCGCTGAGATCGAGGAGATCCTGCCTCTCGCTCAGGGCGGTCCACTCCACATCCATGTCGCCGAACAGACGCTCGAGGTCGAAGACTGCATTGCGGCCACCGGTGCTCGCCCGGTTGAGCTGCTGCTCGCCAGCGCGCCGGTTGATCAGCGCTGGTGCCTGATCCACGCCACCCACCTGACCGCCGATGAGGTGTCGGGTATCGCTGCCAGCGAGGCGGTAGCTGGTCTCTGCCCGATTACCGAGGCAAACCTCGGCGACGGCATCTTTGCTGGGGCCGAATTTGTCAGCCGTGGCGGCCGGTTAGGCGTGGGATCGGATTCGAATGTTCAGATATCGCTCGCCGGCGAACTGCGGCAGCTGGAATACAGCCAGCGCCTTGCCCAGCGCAGCCGCAACGTCATCGCGACGTCAGGACAGTCAACGGCCGCCGAGCTGCTGCATCGTGTGGCGATGGGCGGAGCGCAGGCCCTAGGGGTGCGCTCCGGGATAGCAGCCGGCAATCCGGCGGACCTGGTTTCCTTGGCGCCGACGGGCGCGCCTTACCTCCCGCTCGGTGATCAGCTCGACGCCTTTGTCTTTGCATCGGGCGTTTCGGTGGACGACGTCTGGGTCGGCGGCAAGAAGCAGGTGATCGGCGGCAAACATGTTAAGTCCGACGCCATTCGACGCCGGTTCGAGTCGACGATGCACCGTCTGCTCGGGGCTTGACCGCATCGCCGGAACATCGGCTAGCTTTGGTTTCAAGCACGGGATTTGATGAGCGTGAGCACATTAGTGACTGCCGAGCGCGACGCCGAAGCCGGCACGCTCCACCAGCGCATCCTCAACGATATCGAAGGGAAGATCGTCTCCGGCGAGTGGCCGGTGGGGCATCGCATCCCGTTCGAAGTGGACCTCGCGCGCGACTACGGCTGCTCGCGCATGACGGTGAACAAGGTACTGACCCAGTTGGCTCGGGCCGGTCTGATCGAGCGGGTCAAAAAGAGCGGCAGCTTCGTCAGTCAGCCCCATACCCAGTCCGCCGTGCTCGAAATCAGCGATATCCGTAAGGAAGTGGAGTCGCTGAAGCTCCCCTACGCGTTCAACGCGTCACGCGTCACTAAGCGCAAGGCGCAGGGCGCCGATCGCCTGCTGCTCGACGTGCCGGTCGGCACGGCAATCCTCGACATCACCTGCGTCCACCTGGCGGGCGGCAGGCCGTTCTGCCTCGAGCAACGTCTGATCAATCTTCAGAGCGTCGAGGACGCGGACAAGGCGGATTTCACCAAGGTGGCCCCCGGCCAGTGGCTGCTGAGCCAGGTGCCGTGGAGTTCGGCCGAGCACCGCATCCATGCGGCCTCGGCCGATGCCGATACCGCCGAACAGCTTGGGATCGACAAGGGGACGGCCTGTCTCGTGGTCGAGCGGCGCACCTGGAGCGCCGGCAATGCCGTAACCCAGGTTCGGCTGACCTATCCGGGGGATCGCCACGCGCTCGTCGCCACCTTCGCCCCATCGTCTTGATCCTGTCGCGGATCGCCGTTCGACCAATATTATGTATAGACATGAATGATCGAAAATGCTGATATTCCCCAACTGCATCTCTGGGAGGAGGCTGCATGTCTAGCAAATCGGCCTTCGATCTAACGGGAAGGCGTGCCCTGGTGACCGGCGGGAGCCGCGGCCTGGGGCAGGGGATTGCCGTCGCCCTGGCGGCGGCCGGCGCCGAGGTCTGCGTTACCGCGCGCGCCCGCTCCAGCCTGGAGTCGACGCTAAGCCAACTGGCTACTGTCGGCACTCCCGGCCGCGCACTGGAGCTCGACGTCACCAAAGTTGCCGGCATCGCCGATGCCATCGGCAAACTGGACGCCGCTTGGCCCATCGACATCCTGGTGAACAATGCAGGGTTCGAGAGTGTTGCGCCGTCGCTGGATGTAGATGAAGCCCTGTGGGACAGCATCGTCGACACCAACCTCAAGGGCAGCTTCTTCTGCGCCCAGGTTGTGGCGCGCGGCATGGCCTCGCGGGGGCATGGCGGCTCAATCATCAACCTCTGTTCGCTCACCTCATATGTGGGCGTCCCCACCGCGGTTCCGTACGGTTCATCGAAATCCGGGCTGCTCGGCATGACCCGCGCTCTGTCGGCGGAGTGGGCGAGGCATGGTATCCGCGTGAATGCGGTAGCCCCGGGGTATTTCCGCACCGAGATGACGGAAGGTTTTTATGCCGACGAGGCCTGGGCCAGCGGTATGCTTGGGAAAATCCCGCAGGGCCGCTTCGGGCTGGCGGAGGATGTCGGCGGCCCTGTTGTCTTCCTCGCAAGCACCGCATCGGCTTACGTCACGGGGCAGTGCCTGGCGATCGACGGAGGCTACCTTGCCTCCATCTGACCCGCAGATTGCACAATGTTTGTGCAGCAACGGAAACTGCACAGATCGTGTTGACTCACCGGTTGATATGTATAGACATTATGGCCGTTATCGACTGCTTGCGCGGTATGGCCATGAACGACCCGAGGGGTACTTATGACGATTGAAGCCGGCATCGAAGGCCGTCCTACTCAGGCGACCCGCGTTGCCGTGTCCGTGCGCAATGTCGATATGACTTTCGCCGATTTTCACGCCGTCAAGGATGCGTCCTTCGACCTTGAGGACGGGCGCTTCCTCACCATTCTCGGCCCCTCCGGTTCCGGCAAGACCACGCTGCTGCGGATGATCGCCGGGTTCCAGAAACCCAGCGCCGGCGAGATCTTCATCAACGGCAAGCCGGTCAGCGCCACGCCGCCGCACAAGCGCTCGATCGGCATGGTGTTCCAGAAGCTGGCGCTGTTTCCGCACCTGACCGCCGCGGAGAACGTGGCGTTCCCGCTCAAGATGCGCCGCTTCGATGCGACGACCATCCCGGGGCGGGTCCAGCGCTATCTCGATCTCGTCCACCTTGGCGGCTATGCCGATCGCCGTATCCACCAGCTCTCGGGTGGCCAGCAGCAGCGCGTCGCCATTGCCCGCGCCCTGGTGTTCGAGCCCGATCTGCTGCTGCTCGACGAACCGTTGGCGGCGCTCGATCGCAAGCTCCGCGAAGAAATGCAGCTCGAGTTTCGTCGCATCCAGCGTGAACTCGGCGTCACCACCATCAACGTCACGCACGATCAGCGCGAGGCGCTCGTCGTCTCCGACGAGGTGATCGTGATGGACAAGGGCGTCATCCAGCAGAAGGCGCCGCCCTCCGAGACCTACCGGACACCGTCGAACGCCTTCGTCGCCGGCTTCATCGGCGTCACCAATTTCATCTCTGGCAAGGTCACCGCGACATCGGGCGATGCCGTCAGCTTTGCCATCGGCGGGGGCGAGATTACCGGCACCTGGGCGGCAAGGAGCACCGGGCCATCGGTCGGCGCTTCGGTCACCGGAGCGCTGCGGGCAGAGCAGGTGCGGCTGGCAGCGTCGGAGGCCGAGCTTGCGGGCTGCCAGACCGTTAGAAGCGGTGTCGTCCGCGACGCCATCTTCGAAGGCGAGCGCCTCGTCTACGAGATCGACTTGACCCCCGGCACGCTGCTGCGGGTGTTCGACCATGATCCAACGGCTCACAAGCAGTTCGCCATCGGGGACAACGTGGCGATGGGCTGGAACGCACGCGACGTGCTGACCTTCCCCAATTGAGCCGGCCGGTAAAGACAACAGGAGAGAGAAACCATGACTGACAAGAGATCCATTCTTGCCTTATCCCGCCGCAAGTTCCTCGGCGGCGCCGCAGCGCTGAGCGGCATTGCGGCATCCGGCTTTGCGACCCGGGTGTTCGCCCAGGAGCCGGCCAAACCCGCCGAGATCATCGTGCGCGCCTGGGGCGGCTCGTGGGTCGATAGCCTCAAGGCGGGCGTCTCCGATCCCTTCACCGCTGCCACCGGCATCGCCGTCCGCCACGACCTGACCGAAGACAACGAAATCCAGCCCAAGGTATGGGCCGCTGTGGCGCAGAACCGGGTGCCGCCGATCCATATCAACTGGGATACCACCACCAACGCCACCAAGTCGGCGCTGCGGGGTGTGACCGAGGATCTGTCCGATCTCTCGAACCTCGCCAACACCACTGATCTGGCGAAGCCCGTCGGTCTCGATGGCTACCCGATCGTCAACACCTACGGCTACGTCTACGTGCTGGCCTACCGTCCCGAGGCCTTCCCGGACGGCGCTCCGACCTCGCTGCAGGTGCTGCTCGATCCCAAGTTCAAGGGCCGCATCGCCCTCTACAACGATGGCATCGGCTTCCACTTCCCGGCCCAGGTTGCCGGCGGCGGCAAGCTCGAGGATATCCCCGGCAACATGCAGCCGGCCTGGGATTTCATCAAAAAGGTCAAGGAGCAGGCGCCGCTCTTGGGTGAGGACCCGGATTTCACCACCTGGTTCCAGAACGGCGAAATCGACCTTGCGGTCACCATCTCGACCAATGCCCGCGAAGCCAAGAAAAACGGCGTGAACATCGCCTGGACCGTGCCTCAGGAAGGCGCCAAGTTCGACACTGACGGCCTCTGGATCCCCAAGGGCCTGCCCGAGAACGAACTCTACTGGGCCAAGCAGTACATCAACTTTGCCATCACCAAGGAAGCCCAGCAGGTGTGGCTCGATGGCCTCGGGCTGCCGGGCGTCGTCCCTGGTCTCACCCCGCCGGCCGATCTCGTCGGCGATCCGTCCTACCCGACCAAGCCGGAAGACTTCGAACACCTGATCCGCATCTCGTCGCAGGTCCAGGTCGAGAACGAGAGCACCTGGTTCGGCGAGTTCAAGAAGATCATGCAGGGCTAAGGCGCCTCGAGAGGGCCTGCGGCCCTCTCCTTCGAAGGCGCTTTGGATCAGACAGACTTGGTCCCGCGTCGAGCTCGGGACGGCGGTTCCTGCCGTCCCGCTACTACCCCTGAGGGAGCAGCATGCGAACGTATCGAAAGGCCTATCCGCTGCAATGGCGGATCATGGACGGGATCGAGGCCACGGTGGCCGCCGTCTGGCCGAGAAGCCTGTCGGGTGCGCTCCCCTATGTCATGGTGCTGCCGGCGATCCTGCTGGTACTGCTGCTGGTGATCGGCATGGTGCAGATCGCCGACCAGAGCGCCCGCGTCCTCGACACTAGTACTTTCCTGCCCTCCGCAGACTACCGGTCGGCCAACTACGAGCAGATCTTCTTGAGCGGCCTCTACTGGTCGATCCTGTGGCGGAGCCTCTTCGGCTCGGTGATCGTCACCGTGCTCTGTCTCGTCTTCGCGTTTCCCTACAGCTACCTGATGGTGCGCACGCCCTCGGCGCTGCTGCGCAAGTTCCTGCTGATCGCGCTGTTCCTGCCGTTCTTCATCGGCCAGGTGGTGCGCGCCTATGGCTGGCTCATTATCCTCGGCAACCAGGGGGTGGTGAACGAGGTGCTGGGGCTGGTCGGCGTGTCGCCGGTGCGGCTGCTCTACAACTACCCGGCTGTGCTGTTCGGGTTGGTGCAATACATGATCCCGTTCGCCGTGCTGATGTTGGCGCCGGCGCTCACCGCCATCCCCGAGGAAATCGAATCCGCGGCGAGCAGCCTCGGCGCCAACTGGTGGCGGAGCTTCATCCATGTCGTGCTGCCGATGGCCAGGCCCGGGCTGATCGGCGCAGGCCTAGTGGTCCTGACCTTGTCGCTGACCGATTTTGCCATGCCGGCGATCCTGGGTGGCGGCTCGCAGGATTTCATCGCCAACGCTATCTACGACCAGTTCTTCCGTACCTCCGATCAGGGCATGGGCTCGGCGCTCACCATCATCCTTGTCGGCATCGGCTCGCTGGTGGTCGGCATCGTCTTCACGATCTTCGGGGCCGGTACCCTCGCCATGGGGAGGGACCGCAAATGACGCAGCAGCCGCTCAGCAAATCCATCGTCATCTGGGCCATGGTGGTCCTGGTGCTGATCGTCCTCTCGGCCCCGACCATCGTCGTACTCGGCGCCTCGTTCACCTCAGGCAACATCATCCAGTTCCCGCCCCAGGGCTTTTCGCTGCAGTGGTATGCCAAGATCGCGCTGGCCGATGACCTGCGCAGCGCCTTCGTTCGCTCGCTCGCCGTCGCGCTGATCTGCATGCTGATCGCTATCCCGGTCGGCACCCTCGCCGGCATCGCGCTCAGCAAATATGCGCTGAAGTTCGAGCGCACATTGCAAATCTACCTGCTGCTGCCCTTCACCATCCCGCTGATTGGTTCGGGCATCGGGCTGATGCTGCTGTTCGGTGAGATGCGGATCCTCGGGCAGATCTGGCCGATCGGTCTCGCCTGCTGTGTCATCAACTTGCCGTTCATGATCTGGGCGGTGATGGCGAGCGCGGCGAGCCTCGATCCTGACCTCGAACTCGCGGCCGCCAATTGCGGGGCAGGACCGATCTCTACCTTCTTCCACGTCACCATTCCGGGCGTCATGCCGGGCATCATCAGCGGTTCGCTGCTGATGTTCATCCTGGCGCTGAACGAGTTCCTCGTCAGCCTGCTGCTGACCGATGCCCGCACGGTGACGCTGCCGGTACAGATCTACAATTCGATCCGCTCGATCATCACGCCCGACCTCGCGGCGATCTCGGTGGTCTTCATTGTCTGCGCGACGCTGGTGATCGCGCTGCTCGACCGCCTGGTCGGCCTCGACATCTTCCTCAAATCGAAGTGACGGCCCGCCGTCCGTACGCAAAGTGAGACGAACCATGTCTGATGTGTCCTTCTATGACTACGCCAAGCTCTCGGCCGAGCAGCGGGCGGCGCTGCTGAGGCGCTCCGAAGCCGATCTCTCCGGCGTCATCGAGAAGGTGAAGCCGATCATCGAGGCGGTGCGGACCGAGGGCGATGTCGCCCTGGCTCGTTTCGCGCGGGAGCTCGATCGGGCCGAGAACGTCACCGAAGCGACGCTGAAGGTGTCACCGGCCGAGTTCGATGCCGCGTTCAAGTTGGTCGACCACAAGGTCATCGACGCCATCCAGTTCGGCATCGACAACATCCGCAGCTTCCATGAGGAGCAGAAGCCCGAGACCATGTGGATGAAGGAGATCCGGCCCGGCGCCTTTGCCGGCGATCGCTTCACCCCGATCCAGTCGGTGGCGCTCTACGTGCCGCGCGGCAAGGGCTCGTTCCCCTCGGTGACCATGATGACCTCGGTGCCGGCGGTCGTCGCCGGCGTGCCCAACCTCGCGATCGTCACCCCGCCGGCGCCCGACGGCAGCGTCGATGCCGCGACGCTGGTGGCTGCTCGGCTCGCCGGCGTCGAGACTGTCTATAAGGCCGGCGGCGCCCAGGCGGTGGCCGCGATCGCCTACGGTACCAAGACCGTCAAGCCGGCGCTCAAGATCGTCGGCCCCGGCAGCCCGTGGGTGGTGGCCGCCAAGCGCCTGCTCTCCGGCGTGATCGATACCGGCCTGCCTGCCGGTCCCTCCGAGGCGGTGATCTTTGCCGACGACACCATCAATGGCGGCCTCGCGGCGCTCGATCTGCTCATCGAAGCCGAGCATGGCCCGGACTCCTCGGCTTACCTCGTCACCCACAGCCGGCGCGTTGCCGAGGAGGCGATGGCCGCCCTGCCGGGCATCTGGGCCCAGATGACCGAGCAGCGGGTGGCGTTCTCGCGCACCGTGCTCACCGGCGGCAAGACCGGCGGCATCATCCTCACCTCGTCGGTCGAGGAGAGCTACGACTTCGTCAACGCCTATGCTCCCGAGCACCTCGAGATCCTCTCCACCGAGCCCTACGATCACCTGGGCAAGATCACCGAGGCGTCCGAAATCCTGCTCGGCCAGCACACCCCCTGCAGCATCGGCAACTTTGGTCTCGGGCCCAATGCCGTGCTGCCGACCAGCCGCTGGGCCCGCACCTATGGTCCGCTCTCGGTGACCGATTTCGTCAAGCGCAGCTCGATCGGCTACGTGACTGCCGCCGGCTTCCCGTTGCTTGCCGGGCACGCCCACGAGCTCGCCATCTATGAGGGCTTCTCGTCGCACGCATTGGCGGTCTCGGATCTGCGCCAGCAGTTCGTGCGGTAGTCGAGCTATGCGTGCGGTGCGTCTCCACGACGTCAAAGACTTGCGGTTCGAACAGGTCGAGGCGCCGGGGATGCCCGGCCCAGGTTCGGTGCTCATCGCCGTCGAGGCCGCCGGAATCTGTGGCTCCGACCTGCACAACTTCTCGACCGGCCAGTGGATTTCTAGGAAGCCCAGCGTTGCCGGCCACGAGTTCGCGGGCCGCATCGAGGCGGTTGGTCCCGGGGTCTCCGGTTTGTCGGTCGGGCAGGCAGTGGTGGCGGATTCCCGCTTCTGGTGCGGCGAATGTCCGGAGTGCCGCGACGGCCATCGGAACGCCTGCGAACGCCTGGGTTTCGTCGGCGAGGTTTGTGACGGTGGCTTCGCCGAACAGGTGATCCTGCCGGCGCGGTTGGTGCAGCCGCGACCCGAAGCGATGGACCCGCGCGTTGCGGCGATGAGCGAACCGCTCGCCGTTGCCCTCCATGCCATCAACAAGGTCGCGCCGGCTGACGGCGCTGCCGTGCTGGTGGTCGGCTGCGGCACCATCGGCGGCCTCTGCGCGTTGGCGCTGTCACACCGTCATAATGGCCCGCTCTTACTGGCCGATCGCAATGCCGAGCGGGCGCAGATGGTCGCCAAAGTGACCGGCGGCCGGGTTGTCGATCTCACTCCGGACGCCGTGGCCGCTGCAAATGACGGCCGACCGCTGCGTTTCGCCATCGACGCCACCGGCAGCATCGCCGCCTTGCGGCAACTGCTCGAGGTCATCGGATCAAACTCCGTCCTCGGGCTTGTCGGTATCAGCCACGGCAAGCTCGATCTCGATCCCAATCTATTGGTCGAGCGCGAAATCCAGTTGGTCGGCTGTCACGCCTTCAAGGACGAACTGCCCGAAGCCATCGCCTTGGCCGACAGTCTCGCCGAGCCATTGCTCTCACTGCTCGACGAGGAGATTGGGCTCGAGCAGGTGCCGGCTGCCTTCGAGCGGCTGCTGGCGGGCGATGTCAAAGGCCTGAAGACCATCATTTCCATCCGCTAGCCGGTAGCCTCAATGACCCAGTTTTCCAGCCGTACGGCCGACATCCGCGCCGTGGCAAAGCACGATGACGGCCGCGCCGAACCGCTGCTCGTGGCCCTTCTCGCCGACCTGTTCCAGATCGAGGCGAAGCACGTCAGCATCAATCGCGACCAGTACAGCCTCAACTCGCTCAACGGTTTCTTCGACACCACCGACGGCGCCTTCTTCTTCAAGTTCCACCAGGAGGAGGGCGAGGAGCAGATGAGCGGCGAGTACTATCGCGCCGACATCCTGGCGCGCGCCGGATTGCCGGTGGACCAGGCGGTCTACAGCTCGACGCTCCCTGGTGAGCAGATCCTGGTGTATCGGCGCCGCACCGATCCGCGCTTCTCCGATGTGCTGCGGGCCCTCGATCTCGCGGACGGTCCCGAGCGCCATGCGGCGGTCGCTGCCGAGGCGACGCTGAGCGATAGAGTCACCGAGGTCTATCGGCAGACCCTGCACCCCATTACGCCGGCCGAGGCGCAGAGCGAGCCGATCCACCGGCTGTTCTCCGAGCGCCTCATCGACCCCGCGACCGGCGCCTATCCAGGCGGCCGCCTCAAGAGCTTCTATGTGGGCCGGACCTTCGAGTTCCCGGGCGCTACCCTGAGCTGGGCCGAGCAGGCGAGCGCCAGGTTCAGCGTCAACGGCATTGCCTACCGCGACACCATCGGTGAGCTCTTCGATCTGGCGCACCAACGCCTCAACCCGGTGCGCCTGGCCGATGCCGGTGGCGTCGTGGCGCATGGCGACGCGCACAATGCCAATGTCTGGTACGTGGACGGGCAGGGTGGACCGAGCCTCTCCTTCTTCGATCCTGCCTTTGCCGGCGAGCACGTGCCGAGCCTGCTGGCCGAGGTAAAGACCACCTTCCACAACGTCATTGCGCACCCGCTGTGGCTGTATGATCCGGAAGAGGCAGCGAAGCGCTACGCCACGACCGCCAGCTATCGGGATGGTGCGCTAGCCATCGAGACCGACTGGGACCTGACACCGGTCCGTCGCGATCTGCTGCTGGTGAAGGCAGAGCGCAGCTGGCGCCCACTGCTACGGGATCTTAGGGATCGTGACTTGCTGCCCGAAGACTGGCGCCAGGTCATCCGCCTCGGCCTGTTCCTCTGCCCCACGCTGGTGATGAACCTCCGCGCTGGCGCGGGGCGCCACAACCCCGTCTCCTCGGCCATCGGCTTCGCCAACGCCGTCCGCGTCGGCAGCGAGCCAAGCGAAGGCACGGACTTCGTCACCGAGTTCCTCGATTCGATCGAACCCCGCTAAGCGTTTACTGCAGGGGCCACGGTGAGGCAGATCGTGGAGCCACCCACCGGGGATGACACCGTGGTTAGCCAGTTCGTTCGTGAAATATCGCAGAGAGGCAGTACGCAGCGACGCGTCGCGCGCCTGTCGCCTTACAGTGGTCGGGGCAGAGTGATTCGAACACTCGACCCCCGGTTCCCAAAACCGGTGCTCTACCAGACTGAGCTATACCCCGAACTGGCCCTTCCGTTATCGGGAGTTGCGGCAAAGCGCAAGCTGGGCGAGCCATTTGCCTGACAGTTGACGCAACCGGTGCTCAGCGCCGACAAGAGCCCGATGATCGATCTGAGCAAACCTTGGCCGTTTGGCCTCTCCCGCCGCCGCGCTCCCTGGTTCATCCTGGGCTTCATCGTCGTGATCGCGGTGCTGCACCTGATTGATCGGCCGATCTCCGCCTGGGGGCAGGGCCTCCCCGACAATGTGCGGGCGGTGTTCTTCTGGATCACCCAGTGGGGCAAATCGGACTGGATCCTCGTGCCTACCTTCATCGCCTGGCTCGTCGCCTGGCTGCTGTCACTGCTGACGCGCGACAACCTGCGCCTGGCGCTGCAGGAACTCGCTGGGCTCTCCGGTTTCATCTTCCTCGGCGTCGGGCTGCCGGGCCTGGTCGCAACCCTTTTGAAACGCGCCATCGGCCGCGGTCGGCCCGAGACTTGGGCCGCCGATACGCCGCTCAGCTTCCAGAGCTTCAACTGGAGCGCCTACGAGTACCAGAGCTTCCCATCGGGGCACTCGACCACGGCGTTCGCCTTCGCCAGCGTGATCGCTTTCCTCTGGCCGCGCGCTTTCTGGCCGATGATGATCGTTGCCGCCGCCATCGCGGTGTCCCGCATCATCGCCGGCGAGCATTACCCCACCGACATCACCGCCGGCGCGGTGCTTGGTGTACTCGGCGCCTATGCCGTGCGGCAGCTGTTCGTGTCGCGCGGCTGGTTGTTCAGCAATACCGGCGGCGGCACGGAGCGCCGGCCTTTCGCCGCGCTCCGCCGCCTGGTCATCAGGCAATAGCCCGGTAGCGTTCGAGCGCCGCGTTCATATCCGCCTTGAGATCGTCGAGGCTTTCGAGCCCCACATGGACTCGGAACATCTGGCCGGGCGCGTCCCACTGGACGGCCGTGCGGATGTTCGAGGGATTGAACGGGATGCAGAGGCTTTCATAACCGCCCCACGAATAGCCCATGCCGAATAGCTCGAAGCCGTTGACCATCGCGGCCAGCGCGTCGCGCGAGCGCTGCTTGAGCCGGAAGGCGAACAAGCTCCCCGCGCCGGAAAAGTCGCGCTTGAAGATCGCATGATCCGGGTGGCTGGGGAGGGCAGGGTGGTAGACCTCCTCGACCTCGGGCTGCCCCTCGAGCCAGGCGGCGAAGGCCAGCGCCGCCTCGTTGTGGTGCTTCATCCGCACCGCCAGCGTCCTCAGCCCGCGCAGCGTCAGGTATGAGTCGTCGGGCGAGACCGCCACACCGAGGATGCGGTGGGTGCGCTTCAGCCGCGTCCATAGCTTCTCGTTGGCCGATACTGTTCCGACCATGGCATCCGAGTGACCGACGAACATCTTGGTCGCCGCGTGCATTACCATGTCGGCGCCGAGTTCGAGCGGCCGGTGGAACAGCGGCGTGCCCCACGAATTGTCGACGATCACCGTGATGCCGCGCGGCCGCGCCGCGGCGACGATCGCAGGCAGGTCCTGCATCTCGAAGGTCAGCGATCCCGGGGTCTCGACAAAGATCGCCTTGGTCCTGTCGGTGATCAGCGCGGCGATGCCGGCGCCGATGCGCGGGTCATAGTAGCGAGTCGTCACCCCGAACCGCGTCAGCCCCTCGGTCGCAAAGGTGCGCGTCGGCTCGTAAGCAGAGTCGGTCATCAGCAACTCGTCGCCTGCCGAAACGGCGGCCAGCAGCGCCGTCGAAACTGCCGACAGGCCCGATGGCGCGATGATCGTGCCGGCTGCCCCTTCCAGCTCACTGATCAGGTCGCACAGCGCCCGCGTCGTCGGGTTGTCGTTCCGCCCGTAGCGGTAAGGCGCCTTGTAATCTTCCAGTTCGTCCAGTGACTTGAACAGGATCGTCGAGCCGCGGAACACCGGCATGTTCACGAAGCCCAGGTGGTCGTCCGATGCCCGCCCGCCATGCGTAAGGAGGGTCGCGAGGGATGCGGCTTTGCCGCTTTTCCCGATGTTATCAGTCATTTCACACTCTGCTCAAAACGCAGTCACCAGAGAAATATGGGCAAAAAACAGTCAGGTTTGCTGCCCCATTTCGGCCATAGCGCTTGACGCAACCGTCAATTGCCGCTTCGATGCTTAACAGCATCACATCCGCCCTCCAAGGCGGAGGTGCCGCCGGGCAAACAGGCTGGGGCCACGTTGCCCGACGAACAGGGTCAGGAAACAAGGTAATAACAATGATCAAATCGCTTCTTTCCGTCGCGCTTGCGGCAGGCCTCGGCCTTTCCGCATCCGCCGCCTTCGCGCAGACGACAACCTCGGCGACGCTCGATGCGGTCAAGGCCAAGGGTTATGTCCAATGCGGCGTGACCGGCGGCGTGCCGGGCTTCTCCGCTCCGGACGCGAACAACAACTGGTCTGGTCTGGAAGTCGATTACTGCCGCGCTCTGGCGGCCGCGATCTTCAACAATGCGGATTCTGTCCGCTACACCCCGCTCACCTCGCAGGAGCGCTTCACTGCGCTCAGCGCCGGTGAAATCGACGTGCTGTCGCGTACCACCACCTGGACCATGAGCCGCGATACCCAGCTGGGCATCAAGTTCATCGGCACCATGTTCTATGATGGCCAGGGCTTCATGGTCCGCAAGGCCGACAACATCGCTTCGGCGCTCGATCTCAGCGGCGCCGCCGTCTGCATCGAGTCCGGCACCACCACCGAGCTGAACGCGGCCGACTACTTCGCCGCCAACAACCTCGAATTCAACACCGTGGTGTTCGTCGACCAGGACGAAGTGGTGAAGGCCTACGAAGACGGCCGCTGCGACGTCTACACCACTGACTCCTCCGCGCTCGCCGCCGAGCGTTCGAAGTTCGCCAACCCGGCCGACCACATCATCCTGCCGGAGATCATCTCCAAGGAGCCGCTCGGCCCGGTGGTGCGTCAGGGCGACGATGGCTGGTTCAACATTGCCCGCTGGACCTACTACGCGCTGCTCGAGGCCGAAGAACTGGGCGTCAGCTCGGCCAACGTCGACGAGATGCTGGCTTCCGACAACCCGGCGATCAAGCGTCTGCTCGGCGTCGAAGGCGACTTCGGCACCCCGATCGGCCTGACCAAGGACTGGGCCTACCAGATCATCAAGCTGGTGGGTAACTACGGCGAGGTCTACGACAAGCATGTCGGCCCGAACACGCCGATCGGTCTCGCCCGCGGCCTGAACGCCCTGTGGAAAGACGGCGGCATCCAGTACTCGCCGCCGATCCGGTAACACCTTTCTGCAGCCCGGCGCTGAACTCCAGCGCCGGGCTGATCGTTTCTGGCGAGCGGCAGGCGGAACCCGCGTGCGCCGGTACTTTTTCTTCTCCTGGGCAGGGAGATGCATAGCTCATGGCATCCATCGACACGGCGCAAGCACCGCCGCGGAGCTTCTCATTCAACGATCCCGTCGTGCGGGGCGTCATCTACCAGGTCGTCGTCGCGGTTCTGGTGGTGGTGTTCCTCGTCTGGATCGTCAACAACACGGCGATCAACCTCAAGGCGCAGAACAAGACCTCGGGCTTCGACTTCCTGTGGAAGACGGCCGGGTTCGACATCAGCTTCACGCTGTTCCCGTTCGATCGCACCTCGCTCTACTGGGAGGCGTTCCTTGTCGGCCTCACCAACACCATTCTGGTCGCGGCCATCGGCATCTTCTTTGCCACCATCATCGGCTTCACCGTCGGCATCGCGCGGCTGAGTTCGAACTACCTGGTGTCCCGACTGGCGACCGTCTACGTCGAGACCCTCCGCAACATCCCGCTGCTGCTGCAGCTGTTCTTCTGGTACTTCGCGGTGCTGAAGACCATGCCGGCGGTGCGCGACTCGCTGGCCCTGCCGCTCGACACCTTCATCAACCAGCGCGGCCTGTTCGTGCCCAAGCCCATCCCCGACGAGCAGTTCGTCTGGGTCTGGGTCGGTCTCGCCGTGGCGCTGGTGCTGTGGCTTGTGCTGCGGCAATGGGCCAAGGCGCGGCTGGAACGTACCGGCAAGCGCTTCCCTGTGTTCCTCGGCGGCCTCGCCATGACGCTGGTCGTTGTAGGCCTCGTCTGGGTGGTGAGCGGCGCCTCTGTCACCTTCGATCCGCCGGTGCTCAATCGCTTCAACTTCAAGGGCGGGCTGGAACTGCCGCCTGAATTCGTGGCGCTGGTGTTCGGCCTCTCGATCTATACCGCGGCGTTCATCGCCGAACTCGTGCGTGGCGGTATCCAGTCGGTCAGCCATGGCCAGACCGAGGCGGCGCAGGCGCTTGGCCTCCAGGATAACGACCGGCTGCGGCTGGTGATCGTCCCGCAGGCGATGCGCGTCATCATCCCACCACTGACCAGCCAGTACCTCAACCTCACCAAGAACTCGTCGCTCGGCGCTGCCATCGGCTATCCCGAGCTGGTCAACGTGTTCACCGGCACGACGCTCAACCAGACCGGTCGCGCCATCGAGGTGATAGCGCTGACCATGCTGGTCTATCTCATCCTGTCGCTGGGCACCTCAGCGCTCATGAACTGGTACAACGCCCGTGTGGCGCTGGTTGAACGCTAGGAGCGGCAGATGACCGATATCGCCTTCGTCCGCTCAGAGATCGAGAAAGCCCAACCGGCGCCGCGCAGCCAAAGCGGCCTCGTCGCCTGGCTGCGCAAGAACCTGTTCGCCAGCGTCTCGGACACCATCCTCACCATCATCGCGGTGCTGTTCCTTCTCTGGATCGTCCCCGCGCTCTACGGCTTCCTGATCGGCCGCGCCGTCCCGCCGGGCGGCACGGTCGAGCAGTGCCGCGTCGAGAATGTCGGTGCCTGCTGGGCTTACATTGCCAGCGAGATCGAGTTCTTCATCTATGGCTTCTACCCGATGGCCGAGTACTGGCGGCCGAACATCGTGTTCGCCATGCTGGCGCTCATCGGCCTGCCGCTGCTCTGGCCATCGGCGCCGTTCAAGGTGGTCAACGCCATTCTGTTCTTCGTCGTGTTCCCGATCGCTTCGGTGATCCTCTTGTCAGGTGGCATGTTCGGGCTGCGCTACGTGCCGACCGAGCAATGGGGTGGCCTGTTGGTGACGCTGATCATCTCGGTGGTCGGCATCAGCCTGTCGCTGCCGCTGGGCATCCTCTTGGCGCTCGGCCGGCAGTCCAAACTCCCGATCATCAAGACGCTCTGCATCTGCTTTATCGAGCTGATCCGCGCCGTGCCGCTGATCACCATCCTGTTCATGGCCTCGATCATGCTGCCGCTGTTCATGCCGCAGGGGACGACCGTGGACAAACTGGTGCGCGCCCTGGTCGGTGTGACGCTGTTCGCCTCGGCCTACATGGCCGAAGTGGTGCGCGGCGGCATGCAGGCCATCGGCCGTGGCCAGTTCGAGGCGGCTGCCGCCCTCGGGCTGAGCTATTGGCAGCGCACCGGCTTCATTATCCTGCCGCAGGCTTTGAAGCACGTGATCCCCGGCATCGTCGGCAGTTTCATCTCGCTGCTGAAGGACACTTCGCTGGTCTACATCGTCGGCATGAAGGATCTGCTCGAGGCGGTGAAGACCAAGAACGACGCCATCGAATGGGCATCGCCAACGCAATCGGTCACCGGCTATATCTTTGCCGCAGCCGTGTTCTGGGTGCTCTGTTTCTCAATCTCCCGATACTCCCGATACTGGGAGCGCCGGCTCAATACCGGCCACAAGAGGTAGCTGATGTCAGACGTGTCTCCAGTCGTCGTCGATCGCGACATCGACACCACCAACATGCAGGTCTCCAAGACCGAGGTGGCGGTCGAAATCATCGGCATGAACAAGTGGTTCGGTGATTTCCATGTGCTGCGCGACATCAACCTCAAGGTGATGAAGGGCGAACGCATCGTCATTGCCGGGCCGTCGGGCTCCGGTAAGTCGACGCTGATCCGCTGCATCAACCGGCTCGAGGAGCACCAGAAGGGCCAGGTGATCGTCAACGGCGTCGAGCTGACCTCAGACCTGAAGCGGGTCGACGAGGTGCGCCGCGAAGTCGGCATGGTGTTCCAGCATTTCAACCTGTTTCCGCACCTGACGATCCTGCAGAACCTGACGCTGGCGCCGATCTGGGTGCGCGGCGTGCCCAAGGCGCAGGCCGAGGAAACGGCGATGATGTACCTCGAGCGGGTCCGCATCCCCGAGCAGGCGGCCAAGTATCCGGGACAGCTCTCGGGCGGCCAACAGCAGCGCGTTGCCATTGCGCGCTCGCTCTGCATGAACCCCAGGATCATGCTGTTCGACGAGCCGACTTCGGCGCTCGACCCGGAAATGGTCAAGGAAGTGCTCGAGGTGATGATCAGCCTCGCCGAGGAAGGCATGACCATGCTCTGCGTCACCCACGAGATGGGTTTCGCGCGCCAGGTGGCCAACCGGGTGATCTTCATGGATCAGGGCCAGATCATCGAGCAGAACGAACCCGAAGCGTTCTTCTCCAACCCCCAGCACGAACGCACCAAGCTCTTCCTCAGCCAGATCCTGCACTGAGGCCTCTTG
>JAESFN010000583.1_pt1 | contig 29699 bp, 23 predicted proteins | sample 9269411 | NCBI WGS metagenome assembly JAESFN01 (sample SAMN14505399, study PRJNA617100) | algae metagenome | isolation source: Iphinoe sp. HA4291-MV1 and co-occurring heterotrophs from trail next to... | place: USA: Maunawili Falls, Hawaii | collected 2009-07-25
TGACCTCCAGCAGCGCGGACTGGGTCTTCGGGGAGCCCCGGTTGATCTCGTCACCGATCACCACGTTGGCGAAGATCGGGCCCGGGCGGAACTCGAAGTGGGTGGTCTCCCGGTTGTAGATCGACACCCCGGTGATGTCGCTGGGCATCAGGTCCGGGGTGAACTGGATCCGGCTCACCGCGCAGTCGATCGACTTGGCCAGCGCCTTGGCCATCGTGGTCTTGCCGACCCCGGGCACGTCCTCCACCAGCAGGTGCCCCTCGGACAGCAGGGTGACCAGCGCGATCCGGATCGCCTCGTCCTTGCCGACGATCACCCGCTGGATGTTCTCGGTGATCCGGCCGGCGACGGCGGCGAGTTCGGGCACCGCCATGGGCGCCGGCGGAATACTCGTTGTCGTCATACGGCGCCCTTCCTCGTGATCGAGCTCTCGCGGACCCGCCGCGTGTGGTGCCGCGAACGCTCCCGCGATCAGTGTCCCGCACGCATGGCCGCCTCGCCCCACCCCGCCCCACCCGGTTCCCCACCCGGCTCCCCACCACCCCCCACCGGGCACCCCACCGCGCCCCACCCTCCGCCGCCGAACGGAGAAATCCCAGGTCGCGCCCGGTCAGCGGCCGGTCGACCGGCTGAGAAACGGCGCGGAACGACACGTCGACGGCGGATTCTCCCCACTTCGCACCACCCCATTGACCAGCTGATATAGCGCTGAGACGCCGCGCAGTGGGAGCCGGGCGCGTTGACTGTGGCGGAAAGTGGGGTAATGTGGCGGCTTGTGGAGCCAAGGGGTGGCTGCCGACCGATCGGCCCGACCGGGTCGGCGGTGAACCGGGGAGGCGAGGCCTGTGTTCCTCGGCACCCACACCCCGCGACTCGACGACAAGGGCCGGCTCACCCTGCCGGCCAAGTACCGGGAAGAACTGCGAGGCGGGTTGATGATCACGAAGGGGCAGGACCACTGCCTGTACGTGTTCCCGCGCGCCGAGTTCGAGCAGCTCGCCCGGAAGGTGGCCGAAGCGCCGTTCACCAACGAGTCGGTGCGGGCCTACCAGCGCTACCTGTTCGCCGGCACCGACGAGCAGCACCCCGACTCACAGGGCCGGATCCCGATCACCGCCGAGCTGCGCCGGTACGCCGGCCTGGCCAAGGAGTGCGTCGTGATCGGTGCGGTCAACCGGCTGGAGATCTGGGACGCGGGAGCGTGGCAGACCTACCAGGAACGACACGAGGACGAGTACGCGCAGGCGCAGAGCGAGGTTCTGCCCGGCATGTTCTGAACTACCGACCGGCCTGCTCGCCAGTCGGAGGCCCGGGCGTTCCGGGGCCTCCTCTGGAGCTGCTGGTGGCCCTGGCGCACCTTCCCCGGTGCCAGGTCCGCCGGGGGTTCCAGCGGGGACCCCGGGACGTCCGGGCCGTTCCACCTGCACGGGAGTCAGCCGCACGACGGGGGAGGGGGTGCACTGTGTCCGACTCGAACGACGAGACCGATCCGACCGTGTCGGTCGAGCCGTCCGGGTCGCACACGGTGCACCCTGACCCCGCCGACCGGCACGTCCCGGTACTGCTGGACCGGGTCCTGGAGCTGCTCGCGCCGGCGCTGAGCGGCGGGCCCCGGGTGGTGGTGGACGGAACCCTCGGCCTGGGTGGGCACGCCGCCGCGCTGCTGGACGCCCACCCCGAGCTGACCCTGGTCGGGCTGGACCGCGACCCGCAGGCGCTCCGGCTGGCCGGGCAGCGGCTGGCCGCGCACGCCGACCGCACCCACCTGGTGCACGCCGTCTACGACCGGCTGCCCGAGGTCCTCGACGACCTGGGCATCGACCGGGTGCACGGCGTGCTGCTCGACCTCGGGGTGTCCTCCCTGCAGCTCGACGAGACCGGCCGCGGCTTCTCCTACTCCCGCGCCGCCGACCTGGACATGCGGATGGACCAGAGCACCGGCCCGACCGCCGCCGAGGTGCTCAACACCTACCCGCCCGGCGATCTGGTCCGGGTGCTGCGCGAGTACGGCGAGGAGCGCTTCGCGACGCGGATCGTGTCGGCGGTCGTCCGCCGCCGCGAGCAGCGCCCGTGGCGGACCAGCGAGGAGCTCGTCGAGCTGCTCTACGACGTGGTACCGGCCGCGTCCCGGCGCACCGGCGGACACCCGGCCAAGCGGACCTTTCAGGGCTTGAGGATCGAGGTCAACGGCGAGCTGGACGCGCTGCGCGACGTGCTGCCCGGAGCGCTCGACTCGATCGCCGTCGGCGGCCGGCTGGTCGTGCTGTCCTACCACTCCCTGGAGGACCGGCTGGTCAAGCGGGCGCTGACCGACGCGGCCCGCTCGGGTACCCCGGCCGGGCTGCCGGTGGAGCTACCCGGCCACGAGCCGCGCTGGCGGCTGCTCACCCGCGGCGCCGAGTCCGCCGGCGAGGCCGAGACCGCCGACAACCCGAGGGCGGCCTCGGTGCGGATGCGTGCCGCCGAGCGGATCCGGGAGGACGCGTGACCATGTTCGACCGGATCATGAGTAGTGAGGAAGTTCGATGAGTGCGCCGACCGCGGAACGGACCCGACGGACCGCCGCGCGGGGGACGACGACCGCCACCCGAGGGTCGAACCCGGCCCGGGGTCCGCAGGCCCAGCGGGTCCCCGCCCAGCGCGGCGGCTCCGGGGCGGTGGACCGGGCCTACGCCCGGCGGGCCGGCCGGCAGCGCCGGGTACTCGAACCCACGTCCCCCGAGCAGGCCGGCCGTCCCCGTTTCGTGCTGATGGTGATGGGGCTGCTCGGCGCCGGGCTGGTGGCCTCGCTGTGGCTGTCGACCAGCGCCGCCGCCGACTCCTACCGGCTCGAGCAGGCCACCCGGGCCACCCGTGACCTCTCCGAGCGCAGCGAGAGCCTGCGCACCGAGATCGCCGCGCTGCGCTCGGCCCCCGTGCTGGCCCAGTCCGCCCGTGACCTGGGGATGGTCCCGGTGTCCGACGTGGCGCGGCTGGTGGCCATGCCGGACGGCAAGGTGACCGTCGTCGGCACGCCCAAGGCGGGCGTCGCCCCGGCCCCGCCGCCTCCGGCGGTCCTGCCGGACGCCGTCCTGCCGGGCGCCGCCGTGCCGCCCGGCGCCGAGGCCGGCGCTGTCCCGGGTGCGGTGCCCGGCCAGCCCGGAGTCGTGGACCCGGCCACCGGGCCCGGCCAGACGGCGGCGCCGGGTCAGACGGTGTCCGGTCAAACAGTGCCCGGCCAGGCGACGGTGCCCGGTCAGACGGCAGTGCCCGGTCAGACGGCGGTGCCCAGTCAGACAGTGCCGGGTCAGACGGCGGTGCCGGCCGTCCGGCAGCCCGCACCCCTGGCGGCCGGGCCCGGGACCTGATGCCCACGTCCACCCCGACCCGATCGAAGGCCGTACCGGCCCCGCCGCGCCGGCGGCCCCGGGGCCGGGTCAGTACCGCCGAGATCTCCAACCGGCGGCTGGCCCTGGGCCGGCTGTTCATGGTCGCGCTGCTGGTGCTGGCCGGTCTGAAGCTGGTCACCGTGCAGACCGTGCAGGCCGGGCAGCTGTCCGCCGAGGCCGACAAGCAGCGGATGACCCGGTTGCCGCTCCCCGCCGAGCGGGGCGCCGTGCTGGACCGCACCGGGGTGCCGATGGCGTTCAGCGTCGCGGCCAAGGCCCTGGTCGCCAACCCGTTCCTGATCAACCGCGACCAGGGGCCGAAGGCCGTCCAGCGCAAGGTGGACATCGCGCTCGGCGTGGCCCAGCTGACCGGGGTGGACGCCAACCAGCTCTTCACCGCGCTGAACACCGACAAGCACTACGTGGTGCTGGTGCCGCTGGTCGAGCCGGCGGTGGCCCGGGCGGTCCGCGACCGGTTCCCGGAGCTCGCCGAGGAGACCCGGGAGTCCCGCCAGTACCCGGGCGGGGCGCTGGCCGCGAACGTCATCGGCGCCGCCACCTGGGACATCGACCAGAAACGGCTCAAGGGCATCGTCGGGATGGAGGCCTCCCGGGAGTCCACCCTGGGCGGTATCCCCGGCTTCCGGGTGGTGGACACCGCCGAGGGCAGTGACACCGTCATCCCGGGCAGCGAGCGCACCGAGCAGACCCCGGTACCCGGCTCCGACCTGCAGCTCACCCTGGACGCCGACCTGCAGTACCGCGTCCAGCAGCAGCTCTCCGACTTCGTCGCGGTGCACGCGGCGAAGGGGGGCAGCGCGGTCGTGCTGGACGCGCAGACCGGTGAGGTGCGGGCGCTGGCCAACAACAACACCTTCGACCCCCGGGACATCGCGGCCGCCACGAGCGCGTCGCTCGGCAACCCGGCGGTCACCACGCCGTTCGAGCCCGGGTCCGTCAACAAGATCGTCACGATGGCCGCCGCGCTGGAGTACGGCGTGAGCAACCCGATGGCGGTGCGGGACGTGCCGGACAGCCTGAACGTGGCCGACCGGGTGGTGAACGACGCCTGGAAGCACCCCAACCAGCGGTTCACCCTGACCGGGATCCTGGCCAAGTCGTCCAACGTCGGCACCCTGCTCACCGCCCGCGACGTCGGCCCGGACCGGTTCGCCGACATGCTCACCCGGATGGGCCTGGGCACCAAGACCGGCGTGGGGCTGGCCGGGGAGAGCGCCGGGCGGGTCCCGGCCCGGGCGGAGTGGTCCGGCTCCACCTTCGGCAACCTGCCGATCGGGCAGGGCCTGTCGATGACCGTGCTGCAGCTGGCCGGGATGTACCAGGCGGTGGCCAACGACGGGGTTCGCGTGCCGCCGCGGATCATCGCGGCCACGGTCGGCCCGGACGGCGCCAGGCACGTCGAGCCACGCCCGGACGCGGTCCGGGTGGTGTCCCCGGAGACCGCGCGAGCGCTGCGGGACATGCTCACCGCGGTCACCCAGCCCGGGAAGGGCGAGCAGCGCGGCACCGGGCCGGAGGCCGCCGTCGAGGGCTACCGGGTGGCCGGCAAGACCGGCACCGCGCAGCAGGTCAACCCGGCCTGCGGCTGCTACTCGAAGAGCAAGTACTGGATCACCTTCGCCGGCATCTTCCCGGCCCAGCAGCCCCGGTACGTGGTGGCGATCATGCTGGACGCGCCGACCCGGGGGCACAACGCGGCGCCGCTGTTCCACGACATCGCCGCCACCCTGGCCCAGCGCGACCGGATCCCGGTGACCACCCAGCCACCCCCGGTCGTACCCCTGATCCTGCCCTGACCCGCGCTCTGCCGCGGTCGCGGCGGGGGCCGAAAGGGGCGGCGGTAGCCTTCCGCGAGTGTCAGCGACCCCGGCCAGCAGCACGATCGCCTCGGCGACGAGTGCGGCGGGTGTGACCGCGCTCGGCCCCCGGCCGGCCGGCCTCGCCGCCGTGGACCTCGCCGAGCTGGCCGCGCTGGTCGGATCACCCATGCCACATGCGGGAACACCCGTCACGGGGGTGACGCTGCGCAGCTCCGACGTCCGGCCCGGCGACCTGTTCGCCGCGCTGCCCGGGGCCCGCACCCACGGCGCCGAGCACGTCCCGGCCGCCGCGGCCGCCGGCGCTGTGGCGGTGCTCACCGACCCGGCCGGGGCGGTCCGGCTCACCGGCTCGGCCGACGGGTGCCGGATCGCCGGCTCGGCCGGGTTGACCGACCTGCCGGTGCTCGTGCACGACGACCCGCGCGCGGTGCTCGGCGGCCTCGCCGCGACGGTGTACGGCGACCCGACCAGCCGGCTGAACGTCATCGGGGTGACCGGCACCAGCGGCAAGACCACGGTCAGCTACCTGATCGAGGCCGGGCTCAAGGCGGCCGGGCGCACCACCGGGCTGGTCGGCACGGTCCGCACCACCATCGCCGACCAGGTGTGGGCCAGCGCGCTGACCACCCCGGAGGCCCCGGACCTGCAGGCCCTGTTCGCGATCATGCTCGAGCGTGGGGTGGGCGACGCGGTGATGGAGGTGTCCAGCCACTCGTTGGCGCTGCACCGGGTGGCCGGCACCCGGTTCGCGGTGGGCGCGTTCACCAACCTCTCCCAGGACCACCTGGACTTCCACCACGACATGGCCGACTACTTCGCGGCCAAGGCGATGCTGTTCGACGGCCGGGCCCGCATCGAGGTGGTCAACGTCGACGACGAGTGGGGCGCCCGGCTGATCACGAGCGACACCGTGACCGTGTCGGCGGCCGGCCGGACCGGCGCCCGCTGGCGGGCCGAACGGGTCCGCCCGGCGGCCGGTGGCGGCCAGTCCTTCACCGCGGTCGGCCCGGCCGGGGCGGCGGTCCAGGTCACCCTGCCGCTGCCCGGTGCGTTCATGGTGGCCAACGCCCTGCTCGCGCTGGCCTGCCTGGACGCCGCCGGCGTGCCCGCCCAGCAGGCCGCCGCCGGAATGCGCGAGGTCGCGGTGCCTGGACGACTTGAGCGGGTGGACGCCGGGCAGCCGTACCTGGCCCTGGTCGACTACGCGCACAAGCCCGGGGCGGTGGCCGCGCTGCTGGACACCCTGCGCGCCCGGGTCCCGGCGACCGGCCGGCTGCTGGTCGTCCTGGGCTGCGGCGGCGACCGGGACGCGGCGAAACGGCCGCTGATGGGGGCCGCCGCCGCCGAACGGGCCGACCTGCTGGTGATCACCGACGACAACCCGCGCACCGAGCCGCCGGCCGCGATCCGGGCCGCCATGCGCGCCGGAGCGCTGGCCGCGCCGCCGAGAGGTGAGGTCGTCGAGGTGGGCGACCGCCGCGACGCCATCGCCGAGGCCGTCCGCCGCGCCGGCCCGGACGACATCCTGGTGGTGGCGGGCAAGGGCCACGAGACCGGACAGCGGGTCGGGGACGTCACCCGGCCCTTCGACGACGTCCAGCAGCTGCGGGCGGCCATCGAGGAGAGCACCCGATGATCCCGATGACGCTGGCCGAGGTGGCCGTGGTGGTGGGCGGTCGGCTGGACGCCGCCTCCGGCGAGGAGACGGTCACCGGCACTGTCGAGTTCGACTCCCGCAAGCTCACCCGGGGCGGGTTGTTCGTCGCGCTGGCCGGGGAGCGGGTGGACGGCCACGACTTCGCCGCCCAGGCCGTCGCGGACGGCGCCGCCGGGGTGCTCGCCGCGCAACCGGTCGGCGTGCCGGCGGTGCTGGTCCCGGACGTGCTGACCGCGCTCAGCGAGCTGGCCGCGCACCTGGCGCGGCGGCTGCCGGACGCCTCCGTGATCGGGCTCACCGGGTCGTCGGGCAAGACCACCACCAAGGACCTGCTCGCCTCCGTCCTGGCCACTGAGGGTGCGACGGTCTCGCCGCCGGGGTCGTTCAACAACGAGCTCGGCCACCCCTGGACGGTGCTGCGGGCCGACGAGCAGACCCGGTTCCTGGTGCTGGAGCTGTCCGCCCGGGGGATCGGGCACATCGCCCACCTGTGCGCGATCGCGCCGCCCCGGATCGGGCTGGTGCTCAACGTGGGCCGCGCGCACCTGGGCGAGTTCGGCTCCCCGGAGGCGGTGGCCAAGGCCAAGGGCGAGCTGGTCGAGGCCCTCCCGGAAGCGGCGGAGGGCGGGGTCGCGGTGCTGAACGCCGACGACCCCCGGGTGGCCGCGATGGCCGACCGCACCGCCGCCCGGGTGGTCACCTTCGGCCGGGGCGCCGGCGCTGACGTGCGGGCCGAGGACGTGACCCTGGACAAGCGGGGTCGCGCGGGGTTCCGGCTGGTCACCCCGGCCGGTGCGGCGGACGTCCGGCTGCGCCTGGTCGGCGAGCACCAGGTGCACAACGCGCTGGCCGTGGCGGCCGCCGCGCTGGAGCTGGGCCTCACCCCGGAACGGGTGGCCACCGCGCTCGGCGAGGCCACCGGCGCCTCCCGATGGCGGATGGAGGTCACCGAGCGCGCCGACGGCGTGACGGTGATCAACGATGCGTACAACGCCAACCCCGAGTCGATGCGGGCCGCGCTCGCCGCGCTGACCTCGATCGGCGGCACCCGGCGGCGGTGGGCGGTGCTCGGGGCGATGGGGGAGCTGGGCGATAGCACGGACGCCGCGCACGCCGAGGTGGGGGCGCTGGCCGGCGAGCTGGGCGTGCAGTGTCTGCTAGGCGTCGGTACGGCCGGCTACTCGGCCGGTTATGACGGGATCTGCGGGAAGGACTCCATGGTGGTGCCGGACGTCGCGGCGGCGCTGGACGTGTTGCGCGCGCGGCTTCGACCGAACGACGTGGTGCTGGTCAAAGCGTCCCGGGCCGCCGGCCTGGAGCGGGTCGCGGCCGGGCTGCTGTCCGGGCCGTACAGCGGTGAGGACGGCCGCCGGTGAGGGGCATCCTGATCGCCGGGGGTGTGGCCCTGGCGGTGTCGATCCTGCTCACCCCGTACCTGATCCGGTTCTTCGCCCGGCAGGGTTTCGGCCAGGAGATCCGCACCGACGGCCCGGCCACCCACCAGGCCAAGCGGGGCACCCCGACGATGGGCGGGGTGGCCATCCTGGTGGCCATCTGGGTCGGCTACCTGGTGGCCCACCTGAGCACCGGGGAGACCGGCGGCTCGCCCACCGCGTCGGCCTGGCTGGTGCTGCTGCTGACCACCTCGCTGGGCGTCGTCGGCTTCCTGGACGACTTCATCAAGCTGCGCCGGCAGCGCAACCTGGGGCTGAGCAAGACGGCCAAGCTGGTCGGCCAGCTGGTCAGCGCGGTGGTCTTCGCCGTGCTGGCGGTGCGGTTCGCCAACGCCTACGGGCTCACCCCGGCCTCGGTCCGGCCCTCGTTCGTCCGGGACATCCTGGTGCTGTCCTTCGGCACCGTCGGCTTCGTACTGTTCTGCTACCTGCTGGTCAGCGCCTGGTCGAACGCGGTGAACCTGACCGACGGCCTGGACGGGCTGGCCGCCGGCGTCTCGGCGATGGTGCTGTTCACCTACGTGGTGATCAGCTACTGGCAGTTCCGCAACAGCTGCGCGCTGACCAATGCCGCCGCCTGCTACCAGGTGCGGGACCCGCTGGACGTGGCCATCCTGGCGGCGGCCGCCGCCGGCGGCTGTATCGGGTTCCTCTGGTGGAACGCCGCCCCGGCCCGCATCTTCATGGGCGACACCGGCTCGCTGGCGCTGGGCGGGCTGATCGCCGGCCTGTCGATGGTGACCCGCACGGAGCTGCTGCTGGTGGTGATCGGCGGGGTGTTCGTGGTCGAGGCGCTGTCCGTGGCGCTGCAGATCGTGGTGTTCCGCTCCTCCCGGCGCCGGCTGTTCCGGATGGCGCCGTTCCACCACCACTTCGAGTTGGGCGGCTGGCCGGAGACCACGGTGATCATCCGGTTCTGGCTGCTGGCCGCGATCTGCTGCGCCGTCGGGCTGGGCATCTTCTACAGCGAGTGGCTCACCGAGGCCTCCGGGGGATGACGCTCACCGACCTGCGGGGCCGTCCGGTGCTGGTCGCCGGGGCGGGCGCCTCAGGGCTGGCCGCCGCCCGGGCCCTGGTCGAGCTGGGCGCCCGGGTCCTGGTGGCCGACGCCGCCGCCGACCGGCTCGCCGACCTGCCCTCCGGGTGCGCGGGCCTGCTCGCCCCGGTCGAGCCACCCACCGGCACCGCGCTGGTGGTGACCAGCCCCGGCTGGCGGCCGGACAGCCCGCTGCTGGTGGCAGCCGCGTCGGCCGGGATCGAGGTGATCGGCGAGCCGGAGCTGGCCTGGCGCTGGACCGGCCCGGGGGAGCGTCCGCGCTGGTGGGTGGTCACCGGCACCAACGGCAAGACCACCACCACCGGCATGCTGGCCGCGATCCTGGCCGCCGCCGGCCGGGACGTCGAGGCCTGCGGGAACATCGGCACCCCGGTGATCGACGCCGTCCGGGCCGGCCGGGCCGACCTGGCGGTGGAGCTGTCCAGCTTCCAGCTGCACTGGTCGCCGTCGGTGCGCCCGGACGCCGGGGTGCTGCTCAACGTGGCCGAGGACCACCTGGACTGGCACGGCGGCATGCCCGGCTACCTGGCGGCCAAGGAGCGCGCGCTGACCGGCCCGGTCGCGGTGGCCGGCGCCGACGACCCGATCGCGGCCGGGGCGCTGGCCCGCAGCCCGGCGGCGGTCCGGGTCGGGGTCACCCTCGGCGAGCCGGCCCCCGGCCAGGTCGGGGTGCGCGACGGGGTGCTCACCGACCGAGCCTTCGGGACGGGGCCGGACGGGAGCGGGCCGGTGCCGCTGCTGGACGCCGGCGAGGTGCGCCCGGCGGGCCCGCCCGGACGGCTGGACGCGCTGGCCGCCGCCGCGCTGGCCCGGGCGGCCGGGGTGACCCCGGACGAGGTGGCCGCCGGGCTGCGCGCCTACGCCCCCGGACCGCACCGGGGCGCGGTGGTCGCCGAGCGCGCCGGGGTCCGCTTCGTGGACGACTCCAAGGCCACCAACCCGCACGCCGCTGACGCCGCGCTGTCCGGGCATCCTCGGGTGGTCTGGGTCGCCGGTGGGGTACTCAAAGGGGCTTCGGTTACGGAACTGGTACAACGACACGCGCATCGATTGGCTGGAGTAGTTCTTCTGGGTATCGATCGGGGAGTGTTTCGTGACGCGCTGTTGCGACACGCGCCCGATGTGCCCGTCGTGGAGGCCGCCCCGGGAGAGCATGGGCCCATGACGGACGCGGTTCGGCTGGCCGCCGGAATGGCCTCGCCCGGTGACGTGGTGCTGCTGGCTCCGGCCGCGGCTTCGCTGGACCAGTTCCGCGACTACGCCGCCCGGGGTGCCGCCTTCGCGACCGCCGCGGCCGATCTGCCGGATCGGTCGGACGCGCGGGACGCCGGGTGAACGCCGCCCCTCCGCGCCGCCCGTCGCCCGGCGCCCGGCCGCAGCCGACCGCGCGGATGCACGCCGAGCGGGCGCACGCCGTGCTCACCGCCTGGCTGGCCCGGCCGCTGACCTCGCTGCACATCGTGCTGGGCGTGTTCGGCTCGCTCACCCTGATCGGGCTGGTCATGGTGCTGTCCGCGTCCAGCGTCGAGGCCTACGCCGAGGGCGGGTCGTCCTACTCGGTGTTCGGTCGGCAGCTGGTGTTCTGCCTGATCGGGCTGGTCGCGTTCTGGGTCGGCGTGAAGATCCGGCCCAGCACCCTGCGCGCGCTGGCGCCGGTCTGCCTGGCCTGTTCGACGCTGCTGCTGGCCGCCGTGCTGATCCCCGGGGTGGGCCACGTGCGCGGTGGCGCCCGCAGCTGGTTCGTGCTCGGCCCGGTCTCGATCCAGCCGGCCGAGCTGGCCAAGATCTCCCTGGCGTTGTGGGGGGCGCACGTGCTGGCCTCCCGGCAGCGGGTCCTGGACAACTGGCGGCAGTCGCTGTCCCCGCTGGTCCCGGTCACCCTGGTGCTGTTCACCCTGATCGTGCTGGAGCCCGACCTGGGCACCGCGCTGTCGCTGTCGGTGGTCCTCTACTCGCTGCTGTTCGTCGCCGGGGTGCCGCTGCGGCTGCTCGGCGCGCTCACCCTGGGTGGGCTGGTCGGCGCGGTGGGCCTGGGGCTGTCCGCCGGTTACCGCCAGGCCCGGATCGCCGCGTTCCTGTCCCCGGACGCCACCGACCCGCTCGGCTCGGCCTACCAGGCCCGGCAGGCGATGTACTCGCTGGCCGACGGCGGCTTCTTCGGGGTCGGCCTGGGTCAGGGCCGGGCCAAGTGGGACTACCTGCCCAACGCGCACAACGACTTCATCTACGCCATCGTCGGCGAGGAGCTGGGCATGGTCGGCGCGCTGGCCGTGCTGGTGCTGTTCGGGCTGCTCGCGTTCGTCGGGCTGCGGATCGCCGCCCGCACGATCGACCCGTGGCTCAAGCTGGTGGTGGCCACCCTCACCCTGTGGATGGTCAGCCAGGCGCTGATCAACATCGGCTACGTGGTCGGGCTGCTGCCGGTCACCGGTATCCCGCTGCCGCTGGTCTCCTCCGGGGGGTCCGCGCTGGTCACCTGCCTGTTCGTCGGGGGGCTGCTGGCCAACGCCGCCCGGCACGAGCCGGAGGCGGTGGCCGCGCTGCGCACGCACGGCCAGGGCCGGGTGGCCCGGTTGCTCGGCCTGTCACTTCCCGAGCCCTACCGTTCGCCCGCCGCGGCGGCCCGGGCCCGCTCCGCTCAGGGCCGGCCGGCCCAGAGCCGGACCGCCCAGACTCGGACGGCGCAGCCCCGGACGGCGCAGCCCCGGAAGCGGCCGGCGCCGGCCCGATCCGCCGTGCCCCGGCAGCGAGGACGCTCATGACCCTCTCCGTGGTGGTGGCCGGGGGTGGTTCGGCCGGCCACATCGAGCCCGCGCTGAACTTCGCCGACGCGGTGCGCCGGCTCCGCCCGGACGCGGTGGTGACCGCGCTGGGCACCGAACGCGGCCTGGACCGCACACTGATCCCGGCCCGGGGCTACCCGCTGGAGCTGATCCCGCCGGTGCCGTTGCCCCGCAAGCCGACCGTCGACCTGTTGCGGCTGCCCGGCAAGGTGCGTGCGGCGGTCAGCCGGGTCCGGGAGGTGCTGGAGCAGGTGGACGCCGACGTCGTCGTCGGGTTCGGCGGCTACGTGGCGCTGCCCGCCTACCTGGCCGCCCGGGGCCGGACGCCGATCGTGGTGCACGAGGCCAACGCCCGGGCCGGCCTGGCCAACCGGGTCGGGGCCCGGTTCGCGGCGAAGGTGGCCGCCGCCGTACCGGACAGCGGGCTGCCCGGCGCCGAGCCGGTCGGCATCCCGCTGCGGCGGGCGATCAGCGGCCTGGACCGGGCCGCGCACCGGGCCGAGGCCCGCGCCCACTTCGGGCTGCCGGCGGACGGGCCGGTGTTGCTGGTGTTCGGCGGTTCGCAGGGGGCCCGGAGCCTGAACACCGCGGTGGCCGCCGCCGCGCCGAAGCTGTCCGCCGCCGGGATCGGGGTGCTGCACGCCCGGGGCCCGGGCAACGAGGCAGCCGTCGAGGCACCCGGCTATGTCGGGGTGCCCTACCTGGAGCGGATGGAGCTGGCCTACGCCGCCGCCGACGCCGCGCTGTGCCGGTGCGGGGCGATGACGGTGGCCGAGGTGTCCGCCGTGGGTCTGCCCGGGGTGTACGTCCCGCTGCCGCACGGCAACGGCGAGCAGGCGCTGAACGCCGCTCCGGTGGTCGCCGCCGGCGGCGGGCTGCTGGTCCCGGACGCCGAGCTCACCGCCGAGCGGGTGCTGGACGAGGTCCTGCCGCTGCTCACCGACCCCGAGCGGCTGGCCTTCATGTCCGCCGGGGCCCGGGCGAGCGGGCACGCCGGCGCGGACGAGAAGCTGGCGAAGCTGGTGTTCTCGGTCGTCGACGGGGCCAGAACATGACGCGGGACATGACGCTGGATCGGGTGCACCTGATCGGCATCGGCGGGGCCGGGATGAGCGGGATCGCGCGGATCCTGCTGGCCCGGGGCGCGAGCGTGTCCGGGTCGGACGCCAAGGACTCCCGGGTGGTGCTCGCGCTGCGGGCGCAGGGGGCCCGGGTCGCGGTCGGGCACGCTCCGGAGCACCTCGACCAGCTGGACGGGCCGCCGACCGTGGTCATCTCCACCGCGATCCGCCCGGACAACGCGGAACTGCGGGAAGCCCGGGAGCGCGGGCTCACCGTGCTGCACCGGGCCGAGGCGCTCGCCGCGCTGATGGAGGGCCACCAGGTGGCCTGCGTGGCGGGCACCCACGGCAAGACCTCCACCACCTCGATGCTCACCGTGGCGCTGCAGCACTGCGGGCTGGACCCCTCCTTCGCGATCGGCGGGGACCTGGCCGTCGCCGGCTCCGGCGCGCACCAGGGCGCGGGGTCGGTGTTCGTCGCCGAGGCCGACGAGAGCGACGGCTCGTTCCTGCGGTTCAGCCCGTGGGTGGCGGTGGTGACCAACGTGGAGGCCGATCACCTCGACCACCACGGCGACGAGGCCACCTACGTGCGGGTGTTCGAGGAGTTCCTGGGCCGGATCGTCGACGGCGGGGCCCTGGTGAGCTGCGCGGACGACCCGGGCGCCGAGCGGCTGGCCGCGACGGCCGAGGCGGCCGGGATCCGGGTCCGCCGCTACGGCCGGACGGCGACCGGGGACGGCGGGGCGACCCTGCTGGAGCACCGGCCGGCCGGGACCGGCGGGGTGCTGCGGCTGCGCATCGCCGGGGTCGAGCACACCCTGGCCATCGCCGTCCCGGGCGAGCACATGGCGCTGAACGCGCTGGCCGCGCTGCTGGCCGGGGTGGAGCTGGGCGCGCCGGTGGAGGGGCTGCTGGTCGGGCTGGCCGGGTTCTCCGGGGTGCGTCGCCGCTTCGAGTTCAAGGGCCGCGCGGCCGGCGTCGCGGTCTACGACGACTACGCCCACCACCCGACCGAGGTCGCGGCCCAGCTCAAGGCGGCACGCGACGTCACCCGGGGCCGCCTGGTGGTCGCCTTCCAGCCGCACATGTACTCCCGCACCCGGACCTTCGCCAAGGAGTTCGGCGCCGCGCTGGCCCTGGCCGACGAGGTGGTCGTGCTGGACGTGTTCGCCGCCCGGGAGGACCCGGAGCCCGGGGTCAGCGGCGCCCTGGTGGCCGACGCGGTGCCGCTGCCCGCCGAGCGGGTGCACTACGTGCCGCGCTGGGCCGACGTGCCCGAGGTGCTGGCCGGGCTGTCCCGACCCGGTGACCTGGTGATCACCATGGGCGCCGGGGACGTCACCGTGCTCGGCCCGGAGGTGCTGGCCGAGCTGGGCCGGCTCCCGGGGAGCCAGGAGTGAGCCCGGATCAGCAGCGCTACCGGCGCCGGCGCAAGGCCGCGACCTGGGTGGTGCTGGTGCTCGGGCTCGGGGTCGCGGTGGTCGGCGGCCGCGAGCTGCTGCTGCGCTCACCCCGGTTCACGCTGTCGGCGGTCACCGTGACCGGCGCGGTCGAGGTGTCGCCCACGCTGGTCAAGCAGTCCTCCGGGCTGCGCGCCGGGACGCCGTTGCTCACCGTCGACCTGGACGCCGCGCAACGCGGGGTGGCCGCCATCCCGTCGGTGGCCTCGGTGCGGGCCTCCCGGAGCTGGCCGCACACCGTGGAGCTCACGATCACCGAGCGCACCCCGGTGGCCCTGGCCGCGTCGGCCAACGGGCCCCGGCTGGTCGACCGCACCGGCCTGGCCTACAAGCCGGCCGGCCCCAAGCCCCCGCCGCTGCCCCGGCTGGCCGCGGCCCGGGTGGCCCCGGGTGACCCGGCGACCGAGGCCGGGCTGGCCGTGCTGGCCGCGCTGCCGCCCGGCGTCCGGGAGCAGGTGCGGGTGGTGGAGGCCGCCGGGCCGAGGGCGGTGACCCTGCGGCTGGACGGCGGCAAGGTGGTCCGCTGGGGGACCGCCGAGGCGTCCGACCGCAAGGCGTCCGTGCTGGCCGTGCTGATGTCCCAGTCGGCGTCGCTGTACGACGTCACCGCGCCCGAGCTGCCCACCATCCGACGCTGAGCCGGCCGGGTTGAATCCGAGGTTGACAGCCCGCTGAGCGCACCGCTGATCGCTCACGGGTGGCCGTCCGGCGCGCCTGCTGGACCGGGTCGGAGGCCCCACCTACCGTTCATGTGCGAGGCAGACGGCTGACATAACTCTCAGTCTCTGGTTGAGGGTTGACGGTAATTAGCCAGAAGGAAGGTGCCGCGCATGACACCCCCGCACAACTACCTTGCGGTGATCAAGGTCGTCGGTATCGGTGGCGGCGGCGTGAACGCGGTCAACCGGATGATCGAGCAGGGGCTCAAGGGCGTCGAGTTCATCGCGGTGAACACCGACGCGCAGGCCCTGCTGATGTCGGACGCCGACGTGAAGCTGGACATCGGACGTGAGCTCACCCGCGGCCTGGGCGCCGGCGCCAACCCCGAGGTGGGGCGCAAGGCGGCCGAGGACCACCGCGAGGAGATCGAAGAGGTGCTCAAGGGCGCCGACATGGTCTTCGTGACCGCGGGGGAGGGCGGCGGCACCGGCACCGGTGGCGCGCCCGTGGTGGCCAGCATCGCCCGCAAGCTGGGCGCGCTGACCATCGGTGTGGTCACCCGGCCGTTCACCTTCGAGGGCAAGCGGCGCGGCGGGCAGGCCGAGGACGGCATCGCCCAGCTGCGCAACGAGTGCGACACCCTGATCGTCATCCCGAACGACCGGCTGCTGCAGCTGGGCGACGCCGGGGTGTCGCTGATGGACGCCTTCCGCTCGGCCGACGAGGTGCTGCTCTCCGGTGTGCAGGGCATCACCGACCTGATCACCACCCCCGGTCTGATCAACCTGGACTTCGCCGACGTCAAGTCGGTCATGTCCGGCGCGGGCAGCGCGCTGATGGGCATCGGCTCGGCGCGCGGCGAGGGCCGGGCGGTCAGCGCGGCCGGCAAGGCGATCAACTCGCCGCTGCTGGAGGCCTCGATGGACGGCGCCCGGGGCGTGCTGCTGTCCGTGGCCGGCGGCTCCGACCTGGGGCTCTTCGAGATCAACGAGGCGGCCTCGCTGGTCCAGGAGGCCGCGCACCCCGAGGCGAACATCATCTTCGGGACGGTGATCGACGACTCGCTGGGCGACGAGGTGCGGGTGACCGTGATCGCCGCCGGCTTCGACGCCGGCACGCCGACGCACAAGAAGCTGGACCCGGCGGCCTTCCGCGGTCGCACGTCCGACGGGGTGGCGCCCTCGCCCACCAGCCGGCAGCCGCTGTCCAACGGGGTGCCACCGGCCCCGGCCCGGCGCACCGAGCCCCAGGCGTCGGTCCCGACCCGGTCCCGGGTCGAGCCGCCGGCCCCCGCGCCGGCGATCCCGCCGCAGCAGTCCGGTGGGGCCGCGATGCCCCCGCCGCTGACCGCCCGCACGGTGCTGGAGCTGGACGACGACGACGTGGACGTGCCGCCGTTCATGCGTCGCTGAGCCGATCCGGGCTGATCCCGTGTTGATGTCGTGCTGAGCCGTCCCGTGCCGGGTCGGGCCGGGCGGGTCCGCCGGGTGGTCACCACCCGGGCCGGCGGGGCCTCCACGGCCCCCTGGGACTCGTTCAACCTCTCCACCGGGGTGGGGGACGACCCGGCCGCCGTGGCCGCGAACCGCCGGCGGCTGGCCCGGGCCATCGGGCTGCCGGTCGACGCCGTGCGGTGGATGCGTCAGGTGCACGGAATCGAGGTCGCCACCGTCCGGGCTCCTGGTGCTGATGAGCACGATGGTGTGGATGTGATGGTTACGGACCGTCCGGGTCTCGCCCTGGCGGTTCTCTCGGCCGACTGCGTCCCGGTGCTGCTGGCCGATCCGGGCGCGGGCGTGGTCGGGGTGGCGCACGCCGGCCGGGTCGGTGCCGCCGCCGGGGTGCTGGACGCGGCGCTGACCGCGATGTCCGCGCTGGGCGCCCGCCCGGCACACACCGAGGCGCTGCTCGGGCCGGCGGTCTGCGGGGCCTGCTACGAGGTGCCGGCCCCGATGCGGGCCGAGGTGGACGCCGCCCTGCCCGGCAGCGCGACCCGCACCCGGGCCGGCACTCCCGGCCTGGACCTGCGCGCGGGCCTGCGCCGCCGGCTGGCCGACCTGGGGGTGACCCGGGTGGACACCGATCCCCGGTGCACCCTCGAGGACCCCGACCTCTTCTCCCACCGCCGGGACCGGGCCACCGGCCGGATCGCGGCGGTGACCTGGCTGGACCCCGGAACGACGCGATGAGTGCGCGCGCGGAGCAGCTGGCGACCGCGCTCGAGCGGGTCCGGGAGCGGATCGAGGCGGCCTGTGCGGCGGCCGGACGGGACCCGGCGGAGGTCGACCTGCTCCCGGTGACCAAGACCCGGCCGGCCTCGGACGTGGCCCGGCTGGTCGACCTGGGCCTGCGGGCCTTCGGCGAGAACCGCCCCCAGGAGGCCGCCACCAAGGCCGACGAGCTGGCCGGGCTGCGGCCGGACACCGCCCTGCACTGGCACCTGGTCGGCCGGCTGCAGCGGAACAAGGCCCGTCCGGTGGCGCGCTGGGCGGCCCGGGTGGAGTCGGTCGACTCGCCCCGGCTGGCCGACGCCCTGGACCGGGCGGTGGCCCGGGCGCTCGACGAGGGGGAGCGGTCCGGGCCGCTGCCGGTGCTGATGCAGGTGTCCCTGGACGGCGATCCGGAGCGCGGCGGGGTGCCCCTGGACGCGGCGGCGGGCCTGGCCGACCACCTCGCCGGGTGCTCCGGGCTGGCCCTGCACGGGGTGATGGCGGTGGCCCCGCTGGACGCCGATCCGGACCGCGCCTTCGCCGATCTGGCCGCACTGGCCGCCCGGATCCAGGCCGACCATCCGGGCGCGTCGGTGATCTCCGCGGGGATGACCGCCGACCTCGAGGCGGCGATCCGCAACGGTTCGACGTGTGTGCGTGTCGGAACGGCCCTGCTGGGTGATCGGCCCTTAGCCTTCCAGTAGGCGATGACGCGGTGTCACCAAAAGCCTCACGGGCCCCAGTGACAACACTCAGTGCGAGTGAAGATCCACGTCGGGCGGTACGGATCGAGAGCAGGAACGGAGGCTCGTGGCCATGAGCACCCTCTATCGGCTGAAGGCGTATTTCGGGATGGTTCCGCCCGAGGACATGGACGCCTACGCGGACGCTTACGGCTACGGCGACGAGTACGAGCGCTACCAGGACCGGCATGACGACCGGTACGAGCGCTACGACTACGAGGACTCCCGGCCCGCCCGCCCGTCCGCCGAGCAGGTGCCCGACCAGCGGCAGGCCCACGACGGTCGGTCGTCCTGGTCCCCGGGTGACACCCGGGTCGAGCCGACCCGCTCCGGCCCCGGATCGGCGGCGCTGTCCGGCACGGCCGGTCGATCCGGCTCGGCCGGCGGCGCGGGCCGCTCGGGTCACCGCACCCCGCCGGTGCACGGCGCTCTGGCCGTCGATCCGGACGTGTCCCCGATGACCTCCCCGCTCTCGTCGCCGCTGTCCTCGCCGCTCTCGTCGCCCCCGCTCGAGTCGGTGTCCGCCGGGGGCTCACCGGCCCTGTCCCGGATCACCACCGTGCACCCGCGCAGCTACAACGAGGCCCGCACGATCGGCGAGCGCTACCGGGAGGGCACCCCGGTGATCATCAACCTGACCGAGCTGGACGACGCGGCGGCCAAGCGCCTGGTCGACTTCGCGGCCGGGCTGGCGTTCGCGCTGCGCGGCTCGATCGACAAGGTGACCAGCCGGGTGTTCCTTCTCTCACCGGCCGGTGTGGACGTCTCCGCTGAGGAGCGACGCAGGCTCGCCGAGAGCGGTTTCTTCGGTCAGGGCTGAGTTGGAACTCAGAACAACCCGTCCGTGCCACCCGACCAGGTGTCGGGGGTGCCGGTGACCCCGCTGCTCGCTACGGGGAGTAATATCTTGCTCCACCGACGGGCGATTCGATCAACTTTGGTCGATTATGGTTCTGTCGGCGGTCGTGGTCATACTATGGCGCTGACTAGACCGACCGGATGTATCCAGACCCGAGCCGCCGCGGCGCAGTGCGCGGCCTCGGTGACCCAGGACTGCGTGAGGTGAACCGATGCCGCTGACCCCGGCCGACGTGCATAACGTCGCCTTCAGCAAGCCCCCCATCGGCAAACGGGGCTACAACGAGGACGAGGTGGATGCCTTCCTCGACCTCGTCGAGACCGAGCTGGCCAAGCTCATCGAGGAGAACACCGAGCTCCGGGACCAGGTGGCCGCGCTCGAGCAGCAGCTCGGCAACGCGCAGGGCGACCTGGCCGAGGCCCGCGCGGCGGCCAACCGCGCCCCTGCCCAGCGGCAGCGGCCGATCGAGGAGCCCCGGCAGACCATGGCGATGGCCCCGCCGCCTCCGCCGCCGGTGCAGCAGCAGCCGCAGCAGATGATGGACGCCGGTATGGGTGGCGACCACCACGTGCAGGCCGCCAAGGTCCTGGGCCTGGCCCAGGAGATGGCCGACCGGCTCACCGCCGAGGCCAAGACCGAGGCCGACGGCATGCTGGGCGACGCCCGCGCCAAGTCCGAGCAGCTGCTCTCCGAGGCCCGGACCAAGGCCGACGGCCTGGTGAACGAGGCCCGGGTGCGCGCCGAGACGATGCTCAACGACGCCCGCACCAGGGCCGAGACCATGGAGCGTCAGTCCCGGGAGAAGGCGGCCGCGCTGGTCGGCGACGCCGAGCGGAAGCAGAACGAGATCGTCGGCGGTATCCAGCGGGACAAGGCCATGCTCGACAAGAAGATCGACGAGCTGCGCACGTTCGAGCGGGAGTACCGGACCCGGCTCAAGACCTACCTCGAGTCCCAGCTGCGTGACCTCGCCGGCCGAGGGTTCGCCGCCCCGGCCGAGGCCGCGCGGCCGAACTCGACCCAGAGCTACACCGCGACGGGCTACACCTCCCGCGCCGACGCGGGTAGCTGACTCTCTGGTATCACTGATCGCAGCGAGCCAGCGGGGAAACAGCTGGTCGCCGTCGTCGACCCCGGGGTGAAGCAACCGTGCTGTTGTTGGTACTGATTCTCGTGCTCGCGGCCTTCGGGCTGCTCCTGGTCGCTCTGGTGACCGGGGCAGCCTCGTGGGCCTGGGCCTCCGTGGCCGTCAGCGTGATCGCCGCCGCCGCCCTGGTCTTCGACTGGGTGCAGCGGCGGGCGGCGGTCACCGACGGCGGCCGGGCGGCCCACCCCGTGGGCGCGGGGTCAAGGTCGGGGGCCCTCGAGCCTCCGACCACGGCGATTCCCCCGGTCGGCGCGGCCCCGCTGAGTGCCCGGCCCGAGCCGGCCACGCAGGCCATGCGCCCGCTGGCGCCGGCCGCGCCCCCCACCCCGCAGTGGGGTGCGCCGGGCGGTGCCGGCGGTGCGGGCGGCACACCCCAGTACGCCGGAGCACCGTCCGGCTCGGGAGGGCAACCGCCCGGCGCTACGCCCACCCCGGACCAGCAGGCCAGCGATTGGTCACCGAAAGTCACGGCGGGCACGTCCGACCCCGCTGTGGCGGCTGCGGCCAGCGGGACCACCGCGACCGAGGACACCGACTCGGGCACCGACAAGAGCGGGGCCGCCGGTGCGCTGGCGGCCGGCGCCGCGGGTGCGGCGGTCGCGGGTGCGGCGGCCGCCGCCGCGGCCAAGTCGGGTCAGCCGGCCGTGCCCGGCGCCGGGCAGCCTCCGGCCAAGCCCCGCGACAAGTCGTTGAGCTGGAAGTCGGCGCAGCCCGCCGGTGCCCCGGCGGACGCCGACGGGGCCGACGCCGACACGGGCAAGCCCGGCGCGGACAAGGCCGAGCCGGCCGAGGCCGGCGCAGGCAAGGACGTGCCGGCCGGAGCGGTTGCGGCCGACCAGCCGACCGAGGTCAAGCCCCAGGCCCCGGCCGCGCCGCCGACGGCCGGATCCGAGGCCGCCAAGCCGGGCCCGAGCACGGCCGGCGCCCCCGGCGCCGACCGCCGGGTCCCCACCGGCGACCAGCCCACCACCCGCAGCCCGCAGCCCCTGGCGGACCAGCCGACCACGGCCATCCGGATCCCCACCCCGCCGCCGAACCCGCTGTTCAGCTCGGCGACCCCGACCCAGCCTCGGCAGCCCGAGGCGCCGAACACCGCGTCCGGGTCGAAGGGCCGGCCGGGCGACGGCTCCTCGGCCGGGGCCGCCGCGGTGGGCGGTGCGGCCGCCGCCGCTGCCGCCGCGTCCGTGGTGCCGGCCAAGGACAAGGCTTCGGCCCGGGACGAGGCCCTGGCGAAGGACGGGGGCCAGGACGCCCGGCCGGATCCGGCCTCGGCCAAGGACCCGGCGGCCGCCACGGCCGACGCGGCGGCCGACGCGCCCACCCAGGTGCAGGCCCAGCCGGGCGCGGTCAAGGACGCCAAGGGCGCCGGGCAGCGGCCGGGCGACGACTCCGAGGCCGCCACCCAGGCGATCCGAGCGGTGCGGCCGGTCGGCGATCCGGGCGAGGAGCAGGTGCAGCCCGCCGCCGCCGCGATCGTGGCCACGCTGGACGACGAGGTGCTGGTGGTCGACGAGCAGCCCCGCTTCCACCTGGCCGGGTGCCGGGCGCTGGCCGGGGTGGAGACCATCCCGCTGCCGGCCAAGGAGGCCGTGGAGTACGAGTTCACCCCGTGCGAGCTGTGCAGCCCGGTCCGGGTGTTGGCCGCGCGCAAGCGGGCGGCGTCGTCCTCGTCCTAACCGCGTTGAGCGGTCCGATACTCTGGACCGAGTAAGGCACATCGAGCACGAATACAGGCGTTGATCCGGCCATCACCGGGGAGCCTCCGGAAGAACGGGCACCGGTAGCGGGGCCTCAGTAGAACCGGACGGGTGCGGCCCGTGACAGCCGTCAGGAACGAGCGGTCGCCGGGCGTGTCCCGGCGGCAAGCGGGGTGGTACCGCGGCCCGGCTCCCAGAGCCCGGGTTCGTCCCCGTGCGGAGCACACAGCTGCACGAGGAGCACGCGAGCATGGTTTACCCCGGCGTTCCGGCCCAGCCGTCGTTCCCGGCGGCCGAACGCGAGACCCTGGCCTACTGGGAGTCCGACAAGACCTTCCAGGCCTCGATCGACGGCCGCCCGGCCGGTGAGAACGGCGCGAACGAGTTCGTCTTCTACGACGGTCCGCCGTTCGCCAACGGCCTGCCGCACTACGGCCACCTGCTGACCGGCTACGTCAAGGACGTCGTCCCGCGCTACCAGACCATGCGCGGCAAGCACGTGGAGCGGCGGTTCGGCTGGGACACCCACGGGCTGCCCGCCGAGACCGAGACCGAGAAGCAGCTCGGGCTGAAGAACAAGTCCGAGATCGACGAGATGGGCGTGGCCGCGTTCAACGACGCCTGCCGGGCCTCGGTGCTGCGCTACACCGGCGAGTGGCGGGAGTACGTCACCCGGCAGGCCCGCTGGGTCGACTTCGACAACGACTACAAGACGCTCGACCTGTCCTACATGGAGAGCGTCATCTGGGCGTTCAAGGCGCTGTGGGACAAGGGCCTGATCTACCAGGGCTTCCGGGTGCTCTGGTACTGCTGGCACGACGAGACGCCGCTGGCCGCCACCGAGACCAAGATGGACGACGTCTACCTCAACCGGCAGGACCCGGCGATCACCGTCGGCTTCCGGCTGAGCAGCGACGACCCGCAGCTGGACGGCGCGCTGGCGCTGATCTGGACCACCACCCCCTGGACGCTGCCCTCCAACCTGGCCATGGCGGTCGGCCCGGACATCGAGTACGCCCTGGTCCGCGGCCAGGACGGGGAGCGCTACCTGCTCGCCGCCGCCCGGGTGCCCGCCTACGCCCGGGAGCTGGGGGAGGAGCCGGAGCGGCTGCGCAGCTACACCGGCGCCGAGCTGGCCGGCACCCGCTACACCCCGCCGTTCGACTTCTTCACCGGCCGGGAGAACGCCCACCAGGTGCTGACCGCCGGCTACGTCTCCACCGAGGACGGCACCGGGATCGTGCACATCGCCCCGGCCTTCGGTGAGGAGGACAAGGAGGTCACCGACGCCGCCGGCATCGAGGTGGTCAACCCGGTCGACTCGTCCGGGAAGTTCGACGCCCGGGTGGCCCCGTACGAGGGCCTGCAGGTCTTCGACGCCAACGTGCAGATCATCCGGGACCTCAAGGACGGCGCCGGTGCCGACGCGAAGCCGTACGTGCACGGTGTGCTGCTGCGCCGGGAGACCTACGACCACCCGTACCCGCACTGCTGGCGGTGCGGCAACCCGCTGATCCAGCGCGCGGTGGACTCGTGGTTCGTGCAGGTCACCGCGTTCCGGGACCGGATGGTCGAGCTGAACCGGCAGATCACCTGGGTGCCGGGGAACGTCAAGGACGGCCAGTTCGGCCGCTGGCTGGAGAACGCGCGGGACTGGAACATCTCCCGCAACCGGTACTGGGGCAGCCCGATCCCGGTGTGGGTGTCCGACGACCCGGCCTACCCGCGCACCGACGTCTACGGGTCGCTGGACGAGCTGGAACGCGACTTCGGCGTCCGGCCCACGGACTTGCACCGCCCGCACGTCGACGACCTCACCCGGCCCAACCCGGACGACCCGACCGGGCGCTCCACCATGCGCCGGGTGCCCGAGGTGCTGGACTGCTGGTTCGAGTCCGGCTCGATGCCGTTCGCCCAGGTGCACTACCCGTTCGAGAACGCCGACTGGTTCGAGCACCACTACCCGGGCGACTTCATCGTCGAGTACAACGGGCAGACCCGCGGCTGGTTCTACACGCTGCACGTGCTGGCCACCGCGCTGTTCGACCGGCCCGCCTTCGAGTCGTGCATCGCGCACGGCATCGTGCTCGGCGACGACGGCCTGAAGATGTCCAAGTCCAAGGGCAACTACCCGGACGTCAACGAGGTCTTCGACCGCGACGGCAGCGACGCCATGCGCTGGTTCCTGATGGCCTCGCCGATCCTGCGCGGCGGCAACCTGGTGGTCACCGAGCAGGGCATCCGGGAGGGCGTCCGGCAGGCCATCCTGCCGCTCTGGAACACCTGGTACTTCCTGGCCCTGTACGCCAACGCGGCCGGGCACCAGGGCGTGACCAGGACGGACTCCGCCCACGTGCTGGACCGCTACATCCTGGCCAAGACGGCCGAGCTGGTGGAGACGGTCACCGAGGCCCAGGACCGCTACGGCATCGCCGATGCCTGCCAGGCGGTCCGCGACCACGCCGAGGTGCTCACCAACTGGTACGTGCGGCGCTCCCGGGAGCGGTTCTGGGCCGGCGACCGGGACGCGATCGACACCCTGCACACCGTGCTCGAAGTGACCTGCCGGGTGGCCGCGCCGCTGCTGCCGCTGACCACCGAGGCGATCTGGCGCGGGCTCACCGGCGGGCGGTCGGTGCACCTGACGGACTGGCCTTCGGCGACGGAACTGCCGAGCGACCAGGCACTGGTGGCCGGGATGGACCGGGTGCGGCAGGTGGCCTCGTCGGCGCTGGCGCTGCGCAAGGCGAAGGGCCTGCGGGTCCGGCTGCCGCTGCGCACGCTGGTGGTGGCGGCGGCCGACGCGTCCGTCCTGGAGCCGTTCGCGGACATCCTGGCCGACGAGGTCAACGTGCGGGAGGTGTCGTTGACGACGGACGTGGCCCGCTACGGGCGGTTCGAGCTGACCGTGAACGCCCGGGTCTGCGGGCCCCGGCTGGGCGGTGACGTGCAGAAGGTGATCCGCGCGGTCAAGTCCGGCGACTGGGAGCAGGCGGCCGACGGCACGGTCACCGCGGCCGGGATCGAGCTGCTCGACGGGGAGTACTCGGAGCGGCTGGTGCCCGGTGCGGAGCTCGAGCAGAACTGGGCCGTCTCCGCGCTGCCCGGCGGGCTGGTCGTGCTGGACACCGAGGTCACCCCCGAGCTGGCCACCGAAGGGCTGGCCAAGGACGTGGTGCGGCTGGTGCAGCAGGCCCGCCGGGAGGCTGGGCTGGACGTGTCCGACCGGATCACGCTCAGCCTGGACGGGGCGTCCGGGCCGCTGGACGCGGTGCGGGCGCACCAGGAGTTCCTGGCCGGGGAGGTGCTGGCCACCTCGGTGTCCTTCGCCGAGGTGGCGGAGCCGACCCTGGTCGGCACGGTCACCGGCGGGGACGAGGTCCGGGTCCTGGTGGCGGCGGTCTGATGGGTTCCGCCGCCGACCGGTGGCGGGAGCTGCAGGAGGCCCGGGCCATCCCCCCGGGCATCCTGGCCGCCGCCCCGGACAGCCCCTACAAGCACGACCCGGCGCATTTCAAGGCCTGCGCCGAGCCGGCCGACACGCCTTCCCGGCGGGCCGCGCTCGGCCGGCTGGGGGACGGCGGCGGCAGCGTGCTGGACGTCGGGTGCGGGGGCGGGGCCGCCTCCCTGGCCGTGGCGGAGGCGGCCGACCTGCTGATCGGGGTCGACCACCACCCGGGGATGCTGGAGGTGTTCGCCGCCGACTGCGCTGCCCGGGGCATCGCGCACCGCACCGTGCTCGGCGCCTGGCCGGACGTGGCCGATCGGGCCGGCCCGGCCGATGTGGTGGTCTGCCACCACGTCGGATACAACACCCCGGAGCTGGCGCCGTTCTTCGCCGCGCTGACCGCCGCCGCCCGGCGCGGCGTGGTCGTGGAGCTGACCGCCGAGCACCCGATGGCCTGGCTGGACCCGCTCTGGGCCCGGTTCCACGACGTGCACCGGGGTGGGCCGGCCACCGCCGAGGACGCCGTCGCGGTGCTGGCCGAGCTCGGGATCACCCCGACCGTGACCCGGTGGGACCGGGGCGCCCGGCTGCCCGAGGACCCGGTGTGGGTGGCCAAGCGGCTGTGCCTGACCGACGACCGGATCGACGAGGTGGCCGAGGCGCTGGCCGCCGTCCCGCCCCGCACCCGGGAAGCGGTCACCCTGACCTGGTGAGTCCCGGCCGAGGCCGCCGAGCCCCGGCCGCTCAGCCCCGGCCGCCCAGCCGCGGCCGCTCAGCCCCGGCCGCCCAGCCGCGGCCGCTCAGCCGAGGCCGCTCAGCCGCGGCCGCGGTCGATCAGCCGGGACAGCACGATCACGCTCTTGGTGTGGTCCACCCCGGGCTCGTCCCGGATCCGCTCCATGGCCTGCTCCAGCTGCCGCACGTCGGCGGCCAGCATGTGCACCAGCGCGTCGGCGGATCCGGTGACGGTGCAGGCGCCCACCACCTCGGGCACCCGGGCCAGGTTCGCGCGCAGCTCGTCGGGGGACACGGTGCCCCGGCAGTACACCTCCACGTACGCCTCGGTGCGCCAGCCCAGCGCGGCCGGGTCGACCAGCGCGGTGAAACCGCGGATCGCCCCGGACTCGCGCAGCCGGTCCACCCGACGTTTGGCGGCCGGCGCGGACAGCCCCACCTCGCCACCGACCTCGGCGTAGGTGGCCCGCCCGTCACGCACCAGCACGTCGACGATCCGCCGGTCCAGGTCATCCATTCGGCCTAACGCCCCTCCACGCAACGATCCATCGAATCCGCGAAGAATACGCAACAAACAGGGCCTGTGCGCGCAACGGGCAGGGATTGAATGCGTGATCACCCCGATCTACCGTTGATTCGTGACCATCACCCTGGAATCACAGCTCCCCGCCGTCGAACCCCGTCGCGCCCACCCGAAGCGCTACCTCATGTGCCCGCCGGACCACTTCACCGTCTCCTACGTGATCAACCCCTGGATGGACCTGGCCCGACCCGGTGACGCCGCCCTGGCCCGCCGGCAGTGGGACACCCTGCGCCGGGTGTACACCGACCTCGGGCACACCGTCGAGCTGATCGAGCCGCTGCCCGGGTCGCCGGACATGGTGTTCGCGGCCAACGGCGGTCTGGTGATCGACGGCCGCGCCCTGGGGGCCCGGTTCCGGCATCCGCAGCGGGCGGCCGAGGGCCCGGCGTACCTGGACTGGCTGCGCACCGCCGGGGCGCGCACCGCCGGGCTCGGCGGGGCCACCGAGGCGGTCGCGGTCAACGAGGGGGAGGGCGACCTGCTCACCGTCGGCCCGCCCGGGCGGCGGATCGTGCTGGCCGGCACCGGGTTCCGCACCACGACCGAGGCGCACGCCGAGGTGGAGCGGACGTTCGGGGTGCCGGTGGTGCCGCTGCGCCTGGTCGACCCCCGCTTCTACCACCTGGACACCGCGCTGGCGGTGCTCGACGAGCGGACCGTCGCCTACTACCCGGCCGCCTTCGACCGGGCCAGCCGCCGCACCCTGCGCCGGATGTTCCCGGACGCGGTGATCGCCGGGGAGGCCGACGCCGAGGTGCTCGGCCTGAACGCGGTGTCCGACGGTCGGCACGTGGTGCTGTCCGACCGGGCCCACGACCTGGCCGCCCAGCTGCGTGAACGCGGTTACCAGCCGATCGGCGTGGACCTGTCCGAGCTGCTCAAGGCGGGCGGCGGGGTGAAGTGCTGCACATTGGAGATCCGACCATGACCCTCGAGATCGGGACCGACCCGACCGCCGCCCTGGACCACCTGGGCCTGGCCGACGCGCACGCCGCGCACAACTACCACCCGCTGCCGGTGGTGATCGCCGAGGGCGAGGGCGCCTGGGTCACCGACGTGGCCGGCCGCCGCTACCTGGACTGCCTCTCGGCGTACTCGGCGGTCAACTTCGGGCACCGCAACCCCGTGGTGACGGCCGCGGCGAAACAGCAGCTGGACCGGGTCACCCTGGTCAGCCGGGCGTTCGGGCACGACCAGTTCGGGCCGTTCTGCGCGGAACTGGCCGAGCTGGTCGGCAAGCGGATGGTGCTGCCGATGAACACCGGCGCCGAGGCGGTGGAGAGCGGCGTCAAGGTCGCCCGCAAGTGGGCCTACGAGGTCAAGGGGGTGCCGGACGGGCGGGCGAACATCGTCGTCGCGGCGGGCAACTTCCACGGCCGGACCACCACGGTGATCAGCTTCTCCGACGACCCGCAGGCCCGCGCGGGGTTCGGCCCGTTCACCCCGGGGTTCCGCCAGGTGCCCTTCGGTGACGCCGCGGCCCTCGAAGGCGCGATCGACGAGCACACCGCCGCCGTGCTGCTGGAGCCGGTGCAGGGCGAGGCCGGGGTGATCCTCCCGCCGCCCGGCTACCTGGAGACGGTGCGCACCCTGTGTACCAGGGCGAACACGCTGTTCATCGCCGACGAGGTGCAGTCCGGGCTGGCCCGCACCGGGCGCACCCTGGCCTGCGAGCACTTCGGTGTCGTCCCGGACATGTACCTGCTGGGCAAGGCCCTGGGCGGGGGCGTGGTGCCGGTGTCGGCGGTGGTGGCCGACCCGGACGTGCTCGGGGTGCTGCGCCCCGGCGAGCACGGCTCCACGTTCGGCGGGAACCCGCTGGCCTGCGCGGTAGGGCGGGCGGTGGTGGGGCTGCTGCGCACCGGCGAGTACCAGGCCCGCGCGACCGAGCTGGGCGGGCACCTGGCCGACGAGCTGGAGTCGCTCGTCGGTCGTGGCGTCACGACCGTGCGCTGCCTCGGGCTGTGGGCCGGCATCGATCTTGAGGCGCCTCTCGGCGGGCGGACGGTGTGTGAGCGGCTGGCCGCCCGGGGTGTGCTGGCCAAGGACACCCACGGCTCGACCGTCCGGTTCGCACCGCCGCTGGTCGTCACCCGCGACGAGCTGACCTGGGCGGTGGCCCAGCTGCGGGCGGTGCTGGCCGAGTTGATCTGATCTGCCGGAGCTGGTACACCCGCCGACCGGCCCCGATGACCACCGCGGTGGAATAGGGGGCAAGGCGGCGGACGGGGGGTGGTGATGAACCTGCCCCTGGAGGCGGTGCTCGGCATCGGGGCCGCCGTCGTGCTGATCGGCGTGGTCGCGGTGCGGGCCTCGGTCCGGCTCGGGCTGCCGTCGCTGCTGCTGTACCTGGGCATCGGGGTGCTGCTCGGCGAATCGGTGCTCGGCGTCCAGTTCGAGAACGCCGCGCTCACCGAGTCGCTCGGGCTGGCCGCCCTGGTGCTGATCCTGGCCGAGGGGGGCCTGACCACCCGCTGGACGGACGTCCGCCCATCGCTGAACCTGGGCATCTCGCTGGCCACGGTGGCGGTGGCGGCCAGCATCGGGATCACCGCGGCGCTGCTGCACCTGTTGCTCGAGCTGGACTGGCGCACCGCGTTCCTCTGGGGGGCGGTGCTGTCCTCCACCGACGCGGCGGCGGTGTTCAGCGTGCTGCGTGGGCTCGGGGTGAAGCGGTCGCTGTCCGGGGCCCTGGAGCTGGAGTCCGGGATGAACGACGCCCCGGTGGTGATCGCCGTGGTGCTGCTGGCCTCGCCGGACCCGATCACCTGGTGGAGCCCGGCCATGGTGGTGTACGAGCTGGTCGCCGGCGGCGCGATCGGGGCGCTGCTCGGCTTCGGCGGGGCCTGGGCGCTGCGCCACGCGGCCCTGCCGGCCACCGGCCTGTACCCGCTGGCCACGATGTCGGTGTGCGTGCTGGGCTACGCCGCCGG